>Ga0308171_1004083_pt1 | contig 12430 bp, 10 predicted proteins | sample PhyGR1_FD_202135 | JGI IMG/M metagenome (GOLD analysis project Ga0308171, IMG submission 202135) | Phyllosphere microbial communities from UC Gill Tract Community Farm, Albany, California, United States - DLSLSG.R1 | ecosystem: Host-associated > Plants > Phyllosphere > Unclassified | place: USA... | reverse complement strand
CCATGGCCGCCGTGGAAAACTTCTGGCTGCACATGGGCCCGTGCTTTGCGCTGGTCGCCCCGGATAAAGCTCACCTGCAACGCTCGATGGAGGCGCACACGCGCATCGTCGAAGCCCTGGCTGCCCGCGATGGCGGGGGCGCGCGCGCAGCGGTGACCGATGACATCATGCAGGCCGCCGACTCCCTCGCGCGCCTGCTCGTCAAGAACGACCGTTCGCGGTCGTCTGTTTCAGGAGGTAAACGTGCATGAGTGTCCTACAACGGCTGCAGCCCTATCCTGGGTTACGTGTGTTGATTTCCGGCGGGGCTGCCGGCATTGGTGAAGTGCTGGCGGCGGCGTATCTGGAAGCCGGTGCCCAGGTGCATGTGTGTGATGTGAGCGAGTCGGCCCTGGCGGTGTTTCGCGACAAATACCCAGGCACCGTCGCCACCCGCGCCGATGTCAGCGACGCCGCGCAGATCGAGGCGGTGTTCAAGGTGCAGCGCGAGCATTTCGGTGGCCTCGATGTGTTGGTCAACAACGCCGGGATCGCCGGGCCCACCGGCGGGATCGATGCGATCAGCGACGCCGAGTGGCAAGCCACCATCAACATCAATCTCACCGCGCAATACCGGTTTGCCCACCACGCAGTGCCGATGCTCAAGGAATCGTCCCACGGCCATCTGCTGCATATCGCCTCGGTGGCGGGGCGCTTGGGTTACGCGTGGCGCACGCCCTATGCGGCAACCAAATGGGCGATCGTCGGCTTGATGAAATCCCTGGCTTCGGAGCTGGGCGAGAGCGATATCCGCGTCAACGCCTTGCTGCCCGGCATCGTCGAAGGCAAGCGCATGGTCACCGCCGAAGACGTGGCAGCCATGGCCTTGTTTCTCTGTTCGCCCGCCGCACGCAACGTGACCGGTCAGGCGATCAGCGTCGACGGTAACGTCGAGTACCTGTAAGCCACGCAAGACCACATCGCGCAATACCCAGGATTTTTTTCATAAGAATAAAAGTCGGAGATTCGTCATGTCCAAAAATCGTCCTGTCATCATTACCTGCGCCGTTACCGGTGCGATTCATACACCGTCGATGTCGCCACATCTGCCGATCACCGCCCAGGAAATTGCCGACGCCGCCATCGGTGCCGCTGAAGCCGGCGCCGCGATTGTGCACCTGCATGCCCGTGATCCCAACGACGGTCGCCCCAGCCAGGACCCGGCACTGTTCGCCGAATTCCTGCCGCAGATCAAGGCCGCCAGCGACGTGGTAATCAACATCACCACCGGCGGTGCGCCGACCATGGGGGTGGAAGAGCGCCTGCAGCCGGTGATGCAGTTCAAGCCGGAATTGGCCTCGCTGAACATGGGCTCGATGAACTTCGGCCTGTACGAAATGCTCAACCGCTTCACCGACTTCAAGCACGATTGGGAGCGGCCGTACCTGGAAGAGAGTGACGACCGAATCTTCCGCAACACCTTCCGCGACATCACCCACATCCTCAATGCCTGCGCCGAAAACCGCACCCGTTTTGAGATTGAGTGCTACGACATCGGCCACCTCTACACCGCCGCGCATTTTCTGGAGCGCGGCCTGCTCAAGCCACCGCTGTTCATCCAGTCGGTGTTCGGCCTGCGCGGCGGTATCGGCGGGCACCCGGAAGACTTGGCGCACATGCGCCGTACCGCCGACCGTCTGTTTGGCAGCGACTACGTGTGGTCGATCCTCGGCGCCGGGCGTGGGCAGATTCCGCTGGCGACCATGGGCCTGTCCATGGGCAGCAACGCGCGAGTGGGGCTTGAGGATTCGCTGTGGGATGGCCCGGGCAAACTGGCGGCGTCGAATGCCGATCAGGTCCGGCGCATTCGTACGGTGATCGAAGCGCTGGGGCACCGCGTCGCCACGCCGGATGAAGCGCGGGAAATCCTCGGGCTCAAAGGGCGCGACCAGGTCAATTTCTAACCCGACTAACCGCCGCGTCAAGGCGCGGCCTGCATCCCGCACAACAACAATAAGGGGATCACACCATGCGTATCGAAGTGCTTGTCGACGTCAAGACCACCCTGGGCGAAGGCCCGGTGTGGGACGTCGAGCAACAACGCTTGTATTGGATCGACAGCGCCGACGGCCGCATCCTGCGCTGCACCGACGACGGCCGCGAACTGCGCGCCTGGGAGGTGGGCCAGAAAATCGGCTCCATGGCCCTGCGCCAGGACGGTGAGTCGGCCATTGTCGCCCTGCAAAACGGCGTGCACACACTCGACCTCAAGAGCGGTGAACTCAACCTGATCGCTGATCCGGAACCGCATCTGCCAGACAACCGCCTCAACGACGGCAAGGTCGACCGCCAGGGCCGCTTTATCTTCGGCTCCATGGACACCCAGGAAGACAACGCCAGCGCCAAGCTTTACCGCCTGGACGCCGACCTGAGCCTGCACACCCTGGACGAAAGCATCATCGTGTCCAACGGCCCGTGCTGGAGCCCGTCGGGTGACACCTTCTACTTCTGCGACACCTGGTCCGGCGAGATCTGGGCCTACGACTACGACCTCGCCACCGGCAACGTGAGCAACCGCCGCACCTTCGCCAAGGTCGATACCCGCGGCGGGGGCGCCGCCGATGGTTGCACCGTGGACGCCGAAGGCTGCCTATGGCAGGCGCTGGTCTATGCCGGGAAGCTGGTGCGCTACACCCCAGAGGGTGTTGTCGACCGCATCATCCAGATGCCGGTGAAAAAGGTCACCAGCCTGACTTTTGGCGGGCCGAATCTGGACACCCTGTTTGTGACCTCCATGGCCAAGCCGCCGTTGCCGCGTTTTCCGGCAGACGGCCAGCAGCGCGGAGCGCTGTTCGCCATTACCGGGTTGGGCGTGCAAGGAATAGCCGAGCGACGGTTCGCCAGCTAGCGCGTGTGTGTGACAAGGCATATTCCTTCGCAACCTTGTGTCAGTGCGCGTCTTCGCGCGCCTGGAGAGGCCCATGGCAACTATAAAAAAAGCGTCGCTGCGCAGCATTCACCGGCATTCCTGGGTATCGCTGCTGGTCTGCTGGATGATCTGGATCCTTAACGCCTACGACCGCGAGATCGTGTTGCGCCTGGGGCCGACCATCTCCAAGCATTTCGATTTATCCGCCGATCAGTGGGGTACCGTGGCCACGGTGGTCATGCTGGCCCTGGCGCTGCTGGATATCCCCGGTTCGATGTGGAGCGACCGATACGGTGGCGGCTGGAAACGTGCGCGCTTTCAGGTGCCGTTGGTGCTGGGCTACACCGCCATTTCGTTTTTATCCGGCTTCAAGGCCTTGAGCGGCAACCTCGCCACCTTCATTGCCCTGCGCGTCGGCGTCAACCTCGGCGCCGGCTGGGGCGAACCGGTAGGGGTGAGCAATACCGCCGAATGGTGGCCGGTGGAGCGTCGCGGGTTTGCCTTGGGTGCGCACCACACCGGTTATCCGATCGGCGCGATGCTCAGCGGGATTGTTGCGAGTTTCGTCATCACCGTGTTTGGTGAGGAGAACTGGCGCTATGTGTTCTTCTTCGCCTTCGTGGTGGCGTTGCCGCTGATGATCTTCTGGGCGCGTTATTCCACCGCTGAACGCATCACCGCGTTGTACGTCGACATCGCCGCCAAAGGCATGACCCCACCGGACAACGCCCCGGCCAGTTCGGTAAAGGGTGAAGCCTGGCGGACCTTCGTCGCCACCTTGCGCAACCGCAATATCGCCCTCACGGCCGGTAATACGATGCTTACCCAAGTGGTGTACATGGGCGTCAACATCGTGCTGCCGGCCTACCTGTACAACATCGCCGGGCTGTCCCTGGCCGAGTCGGCGGGGATGAGTGTGGTGTTCACCCTCACCGGCATTCTCGGGCAACTGGTGTGGCCGTCGCTGTCGGACATCATCGGCCGACGCACCACCCTGATCATCTGCGGGCTATGGATGGCGGCGAGTGTGGGCGCGTTCTATTTCGCCAACACCCTGACATTGATCGTGGTCGTGCAACTGCTGTTCGGCCTGGTGGCCAATGCGGTGTGGCCGATCTACTACGCAGTGGCCTGTGACTCCGCCGAACCGTCGGCAACGTCGACCGCCAACGGCATCATCACCACCGCAATGTTCATCGGGGGCGGCCTGGCGCCCGTGCTGATGGGCAGCCTGATCGCCATGGGCGGCGGCTGGACCACGCTGCACGGCTACACCGTGTGTTTCTTTGTGATGGCCGGCTGCGCCCTGGGCGGCGCGCTGCTGCAACTGTTTTCCCATCGCCCCCAGGCCTTGGTTGTGCAACTCGACTCCTAGAACAACATCGATGCGTCCCCCAGCCCGGCTGGCGGGGCGCCAAGAGGAATTGCCGATGACTACCACCCCCTCCGCCCGTACACCGCAGGCGTTGAACAAACTGATGTTCGTCAAGCTGATGCCCTTGCTGATCATCGCTTACATCCTCAGCTTTCTGGACCGCACCAACATCGCCCTGGCCAAGCATCACCTGGACGTCGACCTGGGCATTTCCGCCGCAGCGTATGGCTTGGGCGCGGGGCTGTTTTTCCTGACCTATGCGCTGTCGGAAATCCCCAGCAACCTGATCATGCACAAGGTGGGCGCACGGTTCTGGATCGCGCGGATCATGGTGACCTGGGGCCTGATTTCAGCGGCCATGGCCTTTGTACAAGGCGAGACCTCGTTCTACGTGCTGCGCCTGTTGCTGGGCATTGCCGAGGCCGGCTTGTTTCCGGGTGTCATGCTCTACCTGACCTACTGGTTCAACCGTGAACAACGGGCGCGCGCCACCGGTTATTTCCTGCTCGGCGTGTGCTTCGCCAACATCATCGGCGGCCCGGTGGGCGCGGCCTTGATGCGCATGGACGGGATGCTTGGCTGGCACGGCTGGCAGTGGATGTTCATGCTGGAAGGCTTGCCGGCGGTGGCGTTTGCCTGGGTGGTCTGGCGCAAACTGCCGGACCGCCCGAGCAAGGCGCCGTGGCTGTCGGCCGAGGAAGCACGCGGGATCGAACAGCGCATCGCCCAGGAAACCGAGGAGGGCGCGGGCGAGGGCGGTCACTCGTTGAAAAACTGGCTGACCCCGCAAATCCTGCTGGCGATCTTTGTGTACTTCTGTCACCAGATCACTATCTATACCGTGATCTTTTTCCTGCCGAGCATTATCAGCAAATACGGCGAACTGAGCACCATGAGCGTCGGCCTGCTGACCTCGTTGCCGTGGATCGCGGCGGCACTCGGTGCCTTGCTGATTCCGCGTTTTGCCACCACGCCCGGACGTTGCCGGCGGTTGTTGGTCACGGGGTTATTGACCATGGCGTTGGGCCTGGGCATTGCGTCGGTGTCGGGGCCGGTGTTCAGCCTGCTCGGGTTTTGCCTGTCGGCGGTGATGTTCTTCGTGGTGCAGTCGATCATTTTTCTGTACCCGGCTTCACGCCTCAAAGGCGTTGCGCTGGCGGGCGGGCTGGGTTTCGTCAACGCGTGCGGACTGCTCGGTGGGTTTGTCGGGCCCTCGGTGATGGGGGTGATCGAGCAAAGCACCGGCAACGCGATGAATGGCTTGAAAGTGATTGCGCTGGTGTTGGTGGTCGCAGCGCTGGCGGCATTGCGTTTGCGCATGGGGCATGAGCCTGAGCGTGGCGCACAGGCCAGCGAAGCGTCCTACACGTAGACGCCGGCTACGGGGCTTTCTACACTGCGGCTTGTCTTGGGAAATGGGCAGGCGCCGATGAATCGCAATGAATTACGCAAGGCCGACATCAACCTGATGGTGGTGTTCGAAGCGCTGATGCTGGAGCGCAACGTGACGCGTGTGGCGGAGAAGCTGTTTCTCGGCCAGCCGACCATCAGTTCGGCCCTCAATCGTTTGCGCACGTTGTTCAACGACCCGCTGTTCATTCGCGTCGGCCACCGCATGGAGCCCACGGCGCGGGCCGAGGAAATCATCCAGCATCTGTCGCCGGCGCTGGATTCGTTGTCCTCGGCCCTGAGCCTGACCCACGACTTCGACCCGTCCATCAGCACCATGACCTTTCGCATCGGCCTGTCCGATGACGTCGAGTTCGGCCTGTTACCGCCGCTGCTGCGCTCGCTGCGCCAGGAAGCGCCGCAAGTCGTGTTCGTGGTGCAACATGTGGACTACTGGCGCATTCCCGACCTGCTGGCCTCCGGTGATATCACCGTGGGCATCACCCAGACCCGTGGCCTTCCGGCGAACGCCAAGCGCAAGCTGCTGCGCCATATCCGCCCGCGCATCTTGCGTGCCGATGCCTCGGAAACACCGCTGACCCTCGATGAATATTGCTCACGCCCCCATGTGCTGGTGTCCCACACCGCCAACGTGGCGGGGTTCGCCGATGAGTGGCTGGCGGAAATCGGCCGCAAGCGTCAGGTGGTGTTGTCGGTGCCGCAATACAGCGCATTGCCGGCTTTGCTCGCCGGTACCGACCTGATCGCCAGCTTGCCGGACTACACCGCCGAGGCCATGGCCGTGTCGGGCCACCTGTTCTGTGAGCCGTTCCCGTTCGAGACGCCGACCCTGGATTTGTCCATGGTCTGGCTCAGCCATGTGGACACCGACCCTGCCGAGCGTTGGGTACGCTCGCGACTGGAAGCGTTCATGAGTGATCGAGGTTTGGCGACCAAGGCCTGACTCCGTGGTATATCTAGGTATCTTCCTACAAAAAACTCGGAGCCCTCCATGCCACACCTGCACCTGGAATACACCGCCAACCTGACCGGCCTTGCCGTCGAGAAAACCCTGTTGCGGCTCAACAATGTGCTGATGGGGTCCGGCCAGTTCGGTTCCGAGTTCGATATCAAAAGCCGTGCAGTCAAGGTCGAGACGTTCCAAGTGGGCACGTCCCTCGACCCACGCGGTTTTATCGCGGTGAAGCTATCGCTGCTCAGCGGGCGGTCGCCGCAGGTCAAGCAGCAGCTGTCGCAAAGCCTGCTGGCGGCACTGCAGGATCTGGGCGATTGGCCGGAAGGTGTGCAGGTTCAACTGAGTGTCCAGTTGGTAGACATGGATCGCGATTCCTACAGCAAAGTCGCCATCGGCTGACCCACCGCACGCTTCAAAGTAAACCCTGATCCGCGCAGACTTTGACCACCTGTTCCCTGAACCAGGTATTGGCACTGTCCTGTTCACTGGTTTCGTTCCACTGCATTTCCAGCGTGAACCCCGGCAAGCCGTTCGGCGCTTCGCAATGGCCGAACACTGTGGCCGGTGCCAACAGTTTTTGCACGCGACGGGGCAGTGTGACGATGAAGTCGGTGCCCGTGATCATTTTCAGCGCCGCGCTGTAGCTGTTGGCGCGGGCGATCACTTGGCGCTTGTGGGCCTGACGCGCGAGCCAGCCGTCGATCATGTTGGTATCGGAGGTCCACGGCGTGGGAAACACGTGGCGTCGTTCAACGAAGGAATGCAGGCTGAAGGCCGGCTCCCGCGGTGCCGAGCGTTTGTCGAATACGCACACCAGGTCGTCTTCCAGCAGCATCTGGGTGCGGAAGTCTTTGTGGGCACGGTGGAAGTTGGGGCCGAAGCAGATCACCAGGTCGAGGCGACCTTCACGCAAGGCGTCGGCGGGGATGTCGGTTTCCAGCTTTTGCACATTGACGATCACCGGCAGGTCGGCGTGATCGAAGTTCTTCAGCAGGCGCGGCAGGATCAATTGCTCGAAATATTCCGGTGCACACACGTTAAAGGTCACGGCCTTCTGCGTCGGATCGAAGGCCTGGCCACCGGCGTGGCACAGGTTGATGCTTTCGAGGATTTTCTGCACATGGCCGTACATGGTGGTGGCCTTGTACGTCGGCCGCATGCCGGCCCGCGTGTTGATAAACAGCTCGTCTTCAAAACTGGTACGCAGCTTCTTCAGGCTGTAGCTCACGGTGGACTGGCTGACGAACAGCGTTTCAGACACCTCGGTAACGCTGCTCTGGTCATAGACGGCGATAAACACCATCAAGTCCTGCATATCGAGCTTTCTGAGCAAGTTACTGTTTAGCATCGGTTTCGTCCGTAAACCCGTTGTACCGAACTCAGTACAAGACAGCATAAAAGCTTAACGGAACGAGCGTGCCAATAGAATGCTCTGTAGGACGTTTCTATGTTTGAGGTGAGACAAATATTGTTTGCAACACGACCTCAACGGATATGTCGCGCGTAATGCCTTGGGTTGAAACGCGTGACGATCAACAGCATCAGCACGATCACCGCCGTCAGCGACCACCAGGCCCATTCGAAGCTGCCCAGTTGGTCACGGATGATCCCGGCGATCAGTGGCGACACCCCGGCAATCAGGTAGCCGATGCCCTGCACAAACGCGGTGAGGCCACCGGCGCGGCGCGGGTTGTCCAGATGGTCGAGGGACAGGATCAGGCTCATCGGGAACAAGCCGCCGATGCCCAGGCCGAGCAGGCAAGGCCACAGCAGGCTCAGGTGTTGCGGGCTCAGAATCAGGCCGCAGAAACCGAGGATGATCAGCACCAGCAGCACCGCCACCACGCCGCGTTTATCCTGGCGACGGTTGGCGATGGCGGGGGTGACCAGACCGGACACGACTTCCATGGCCGTCAGGAAACCCAGCAGCAAGCCGGCGTTTTGCTCGCTCCACCCTTGCTCCACGTAGTAGGGCGCCAGCCAGGCGAGAACGCAGGTGTAGGACGCGGTGCCGAGGCCGAAAAACACCGCCAGCAACCACGCGCGCCCGTTACCAAAAAATGATGCTTGAGGTCCGGCGCCGGCTTGGGGCAGTGGCGGCAACGCTGAGCGCTGGGCGTACCAAAACACCAAGGCCAACAGTGCCAGCACGGCCCAAATCGCCAGGCCGATGCGCCAGCTGCCGGTCTGCACCTGCACGAACGGTGCAAACGATGCCGCCAGCGCTGCGCCCCCCATGATTGCGGTGACGTAAAGGCCCATGAACAGCGAGACGTTGTCACTGAACCGCGACTTGATCAGCGCCGGCATCAGCGCCTGGATCATCGCGATCCCCACGCCGGCGGCGACGGCGCTGACAATCAACTCCAGCGCCGAATCCAGGAACAGCCGCGACAACGTCGCCACGCCAATTACCACCAGCGACACCCCGATGCTGCGGTGCTCGCCAAAGCGCTTGGCCAGGCCCATGCCAAAGAACATCGCCAAGCCCATGGCCATCACCGGCAACATGGTGAGTAGGGCTGCGCTGCTGAAACTTAATGGCACGTCGCCGCGAATCGAGGACAACAGGGGGCCGACAGCGGCCATCGACGGGCGTAGGTTAAGGGCGACCAGTACGACGCTGATCATCAGCCAGGCGGCGGTAATGGGTTTTGTTTGAACGGTTTCCATGGGACTGCCTTGAAAGAACAAGGGGGAATCAGGCCATGGGTGGGAGGAGGGGGCAAATGAGAAAGTCGCAGAGGCTATTGAAAAATTGCAGGTGACGGATTCACCGCTGATCAAAAAGCGGGCTTGCTCGCGAAAGCGGTGATTCAGCCAATGCATTCATCGACTGACGCACCGCTTCGCGAACAAGCCCGCTCCCACAGGGGATCTTCGGTGTTAGTTGGATCTGATCACGTGCTTGATCTCCTGAAACGCCGCCAGCCCCCACGGCCCCAACTCGCGACCAATGCTGCTCTGCTTGTAGCCGCCCCACGCGGTGTGCGGGAAGATGACTTGCGGCGCATTGATCCACACCAGCCCGGCCTGCAAGGCATTCGCCACACGCTCGGCGGTTTCCGTGCTGGCGCTGACCACACTCGCCACCAGGCCGAAATCGCTGTCGTTGGCCAAGGCGATGGCCTCGGCTTCGCAGGTAAAACGTCGTACGCAGAGCACCGGGCCAAAGATCTCTTCGTTCCACAACGCGCTGTCCAGCGGTACGTCGGTGAACACGGTCGGGCGAATGAAAAAACCTTTCGGCAGATCCACCGGGCGGTCGCCGCCGCACAGCAGGCGTGCGCCAGCTTCAACGCCGCGCTGGATATGCCCCCGCACACGCTGATAGTGCACGCGATTGATCAGCGCGCCCATTTCCACGTCATCGGCAAAGGGGTCAGCCACGCGAATGCCTTCGGCCCGCGCCTGCAGACGTCGAAGGAACTCATCCGCCAGGCTGTCGGCTACCAACACACGACTGGTGGCCGAACACATCTGCCCTGCGTTGAAGAAGCCACCGCCGCAGGCCAGCTCCACCGCCAGGTCGAGGTCGGCATCGGCCAACACCAGCAGGGAGGATTTGCCGCCCAGTTCCAGGCTCACACCCTTGATGGTTTCGGCGGCGCGCTGCATCACCTGCACGCCGACGGCGTTGCTGCCCGTGAAGGAAATCTTCGCCACGCGGCGATCCGCCGCCAGCGGCGCGCCGACGTCCAGGCCCGTGCCGCACACCAGGTTGAATACCCCGGTCGGCAAGCCGGCCTCGGCAATGATCCGCGCCAGTTGCAACTCCGCCAACGGCGTGACTTCCGAAGGCTTGAGCACCACGCAGCAGCCGGCCGCCAGCGCCGGGGCGAGTTTCCAGGCAGTGGTCACCATCGGGAAATTCCACGGCACGATCAGCCCCACCACGCCGCATGGCTCACGGCGCAGGCGGGCGCTGAAGTCAGTGCTGGGCAGCTCCACCGGGCGATCCTGGCTGGCATCCATCGCCTCGGCCACGCTGGCGTAGTAGTCGAAGGTGGCGATCACATCGTCCACATCAATCGCGGCTTCAAACAGCGGTTTGCCGTTATTGCTCGACTGCAGGTGCATCAGGTGTTCGCGCTGCTCGCCCACGCCTTGGGCGATCGTGCGTAACAGCGCGGCGCGATCGCGGCCGGTGCTTTTCGACCAGGCGCTGAAGGCGGCGCTGGCGGCCTCGACCGCCTCAGACACCGCGTTCGCGTCGCCAATACTGACATGGGCCAGGACGGCCTCAGTCGCGGGGTTGATCACCTCAAGCGAGGCATGCCCGGCACGCCATGCCCCATTGATATACACACCGTTCAATACCGCGTTCATACCGTCACCGCCTTCATCCACAGCCCCTGGTTGATTTCAATCAACGTCGGCCCTTGGCGATCAGCTGCGGCGCGTAATGCCACGCGTAGCGACTCAACACCTTGAATGCTTTCGGCGGCGCAACCCAGTGCCTTGGCCGCACCGATAAAGTCCGGCGTGTAGATGTCCACGCCGACCGGCTCGATGGCGCGGTTGACCATGTATTTCTTGATCTCTTCATAGCCGTGGTTATTCCACAGCAACACGATCACCGGCGTGCGCGCCTCCACGGCACTGGCCAGTTCCGGCAGGGTGAATTGCAGGCCGCCGTCGCCGATCAGGCACACCACTGGCTGCCCATCGCCACGCCCCAGCCAGGCGCCGATGGCGGCGGGCAGGGCGTAGCCCAAGGTGCCGTAGCCGGTGGACGCGTTGAACCAGCGGCGCGGGTGATCGAGGTTCAGGGTCAGGTTGCCGCTGTACACCGGCTGGGTGGAGTCGCCGACCAGTACGGCATTGGGCAGCGTTTCCAGGACGGTGTTGAGGAACAGGGTTTGCGCGCGGGTGGCGGTGTCCCAGGTGGGGGTCAGTTCAGCCCACAAGTGGGCGACACGTTGAGCGCCCCACGCGCTGTTACGCGCTGGCAAGGGTTTGCTGCCCAACTCGGTCAACAGCGCTTGCGCGGCGATTTGCGCATCGGCCACCAGTGCTACTTGCGGTGGGTAGTTGCGCACGGTCTGGTCGGGGTCGATGTCGACGCGCAACAGGGCGCCGGGGATCTCGAAACCACCGGCGAAGGTCACGTCGTAGTCGGTTTCCGCCAGCTCGGTACCGATGGCCAATACCACGTCCGCTTCGGCCACCAACGCGCGGGTGGCCACCAGGGTCTGGGTCGAGCCGATCAGCAGCGGATGGCTGGAGGGCAGCAGGCCTTTGGCGTTGATGGTCAGGGCCACCGGCGCGCCGAGTACCTCGGCCAGTCGGGTCAGTTCCGGGGCGGCGTCGATGGCGCCACCACCGGCCAGGATCAAGGGTTTCTTGGCCGCCGCGAGCAGCTGGCTCATGTGCTTGACCGCTGAAGGCGCCGCACCGGCTCGGGCCACGCTGATCGGTTCACTGCCCAGCAGTGCGTCGGCATTTTCTACCAGCACATCCAGCGGGATTTCGATGTGCACCGGGCGCGGCCGTCCGGCCTGGAACAACGCAAACGCCCGCGCCAACACGCCCGGCAATTGCGCCGCTGACATCAGGGTATGGGAGAACGCCGCCACGCCGGCCATCATCGCGCTCTGGTTCGGCAACTCATGCAACTTGCCGCGTCCGCCACCCAATTGGCTGCGCGACTGCACGCTGGAAATCACCAGCATTGGGATCGAGTCGGCGTAGGCCTGGCCCATGGCGGTGGTGATATTGGTCATGCCGGGGCCGGTGATGATGAAGCACACGCCGGGTTTGCCGCGGGTGCGTGCATAAC
>Ga0308171_1004082_pt1 | contig 12436 bp, 16 predicted proteins | sample PhyGR1_FD_202135 | JGI IMG/M metagenome (GOLD analysis project Ga0308171, IMG submission 202135) | Phyllosphere microbial communities from UC Gill Tract Community Farm, Albany, California, United States - DLSLSG.R1 | ecosystem: Host-associated > Plants > Phyllosphere > Unclassified | place: USA... | reverse complement strand
GCTTGCCCGCGATTCGGTTTCAGCTACAGCGCAAAACCAACATCAAACGCGGAAGTGGCTGACCATCTGCTGCAACTGACCACCCAACCGCGCCAGTTCAACACTCGACGCTGCCGTCTCATCACTCGCCGCTGCGGTCTGCTCGGACACGTCGCGCACGTTGATGATGCTGCGGCTGATCTCTTCGGCCACGGCGCTTTGCTGTTCGGCAGCGGCGGCGATCTGCTGGTTCATCGACTGGATGTTCGACACCGTGCGGGTGATGTTTTCCAGCGAGGCGCCGGCCTTGCGCGTCAGGGCGACGCTGCTGTCGGTTAGCGCGCGGCTGTTGTTCATCACTGCAGAAACCTGCTGGGTGCCGTTCTGCAGACCGGCGACCAGACCTTCGATTTCCTCAGTCGACTTCTGCGTACGCTGAGCCAGACCGCGCACCTCATCGGCCACCACGGCAAACCCACGCCCGGCTTCACCGGCACGCGCTGCTTCGATCGCGGCGTTGAGTGCGAGCAGGTTGGTCTGTTCGGCGACAGCCTTGATCACGTCCATGACGCTGCCGATCTTGTCGCTTTCCTGTTGCAGCACGCTCATCGCTTCGGTCGAACGCACCACTTCGCTGGCCAGACGTTCGATCTGCGCGATGGCCTCATTCACCACCTTGTCGCCTTCACGGGCTTCGCCATCCGCCGCAGCGGCAGCTTGCGACGCTTCCTCAGCATTGCGCGCAACTTCCTGCACAGTGGCAGTCATTTCGTGCATGGCAGTGGCGACCTGATCGGTCTCGACTTTCTGGCTGTTCACACCGGCGCTGGTCTGCTCGGTCACGGCCGACAACTCTTCAGCGGCGCTGGCAATCTGGGTAACGCCGTCGCGGATGCCGCTGATCAAATCACGCAGGGTCACGCCCATCCGCGCGATGCCTTGCTGCAACACGCCGAGTTCGTCGCGACGGGTAACGGTGACATTCTGGGTCAGGTCGCCGCTGGCAATACGCTCGACCACGGCCAAGGTTTCCTGCAACGGGCGGGTAATCTGACGGGTGATGATTACCGCCGCAATCACGCCAACCAGCAGCGCCAGCAACGTACTGATCAACTGGAAGGTGCGCGCCTGGGCACTTTCGGCGTCACGGCGATCAAGCTGAATCTGGTACAGCTGTTCGCTCAGGGCGACGATGGTGGTGCCCTGATCGGTCATTTCCTTACGCGCCTGCACCGCCTCGGTGTTGGCGTTCTTGTACGCCATCAACGCACTGCGATAGCTGGTCAGCGCGGTTTCCAGTTGGCGCAGGGCATCCTGCTGAGACGCGGCAAATTGCGCGTTCAGCGGTTTGAGGCTGGCGATGGCCGCGTCGATCTGGCCGACGGCTTTCTGCTCGGTCTCGGCGTTGCTGGTCGCGGTGTAACCACGCACTTCATAGCGCGCGAGGATGAACGCTTCCTTCGCTGCAGTAACCGCCTGGAACTGCTCGAAACGCTGATCGCTCAACTCCAACTGCTGCACGCGCTGGCTGATCGATTCGATCAGGTTGTACGCAGTCTGGGCATTGACGCTCATGGTGTCGCGCGCGCTGTTGCCGGTGCGATAGGCGTTGCGCATTTTGTTCAGCGAGGTCTGGTATTCAGCGATGGTCGCGGCCTGCTGCTTGAGCAGTTTGACGTTCTCCGGACTCTTGAATTTGCTGATCAACGCCTGTTGCTGTGCGGCGAAGCTTTCCAGGGTGGTCTGCACATTCTGCGCGGCGGTTTCGTCGCCATTGGTCAGCATGTATTGCAGGCGCACCACGCGCAGTTTGGTCAGGCCAGCGTTGAGCTGGGTGATGTCGCTCATCCAGTTGCTGCGGTCGATCAGGCCGCCGAGGCTGGTCCAGCCGGTCAGCGCCAGAACGCAGGTCAGGGCCAGCACCAGGCCGAAGCCCAGGCCGAGTTTCATGTTCACGCTGATGTTACCGAACCAGCTATTCATGCAAATCCTCCAGAAACGTTGGGTTTCTTGGTCGTCAGTTAAGCTGGAAGATTGTTGTTCTTTTGAGCCAGCAGGGGTGTTAGCAGGTCTGTATCGGCCGCAAACCCGAGAGCTGAAAGGATTTTTGTCGGACAGATTTCGCGCAACTCAACCCAGGCGCCGCGACCAGCGCTGATCCGGCGCCTCGAACCCCGGATTGACCAGCGCCGTCAGCACATGATCCTGCCAACGTCCGGCAATGTTCAGGTACGCCTTCGCATAGCCCTCACGCTCAAAACCCAAGCGCTTAAGCAAACGCGCACTGCGCTCATTGCCCGGAATGTAATTGGCCATGATCCGATGCAGATTCTGCACATCGAACATATAACCAATCCCCGCCTCCAGCCCCTCCTGCATCAAACCCTGCCCCTGATGCGCCTCATCGATGTGATAACCCAAATAACACGCCTGAAACGCCCCACGAATAATCCCGCTGAAATTACACGCTCCAATCATCTGCTGACCGTCCGACGACAGCAGCGCGAAATGCATGGCTAACCCGGCTTCGAAAGCACTGGCCTGGATCTCCAAGCGACGGCGGATGTTGGCGGTGGAGAAGTAGTCGGTGGTGCGGATGGGCGACCACGGCGCCAGGTGGCGGAGGTTGCGCTGGTAGAACGCGCTTTCGAGCTCGGCTTGATCGGGGGAGAGGATGGCAAGGGTCAGGCGCGGGCAGGGCAGGGATAACAGCGGCATCGAGCGCTCCTTGGCGAGGGATCTGCAGGCAGAGTCGCGCATATGGTGGGGAGCGGCAAGATATGGAGAAGCCGAGGCGAAAAAAAGCCCGCTAGGAGCGCGGGCGAACCGTAGTTTCTTGAATGAGCGGGGGGATTTTATCGGTTCGCGGGGTGGGGGGCGGTGAAGAAAAATTCATGTCGAAACAGGCGCATCAATTTCTCGCCATGCTTTCTGACGGGCCGCTATCCATAAACCGCTAAAGGCTTCAATGCCTGCAAAATCAAGCGATGAGTTTCAGAACATCTTTGCTCACACATTGGCGCATGGCGAAAATTTGATACTAGACGTCGAGTTGGCGGGAGCGACGAGGGGCTGATGACGATTACTGTTTTCGCACAAAAGCAGGAAACAATAATCATGCTGCCGTCGATTGAAAGAACAGACAGTCACGTTCATTTTTTTACTTCGCGAGACCTGTGCCGAGTGTCCGCTGCGCTGCCCTATGCATTACCTGCGTCGCACTCGCTGACGGCTTATCTGGACAACTTGATGGATGCCGGTATTACTCCGACGCTGATCAATAACGTCCATCTCAGTATTCTGCCGGACTCGGATAACGTATTTGCCTCGTTTGACGAACTCAAGAATCTCCAGGCAGCCGACCTTCAGCGCTACGGCGGCGTTAGGTTGGTGGGAACGATCAAGGCAGACCCGGCTTACGCCACAAAAGAACGGCTCTCGCATCCACAAGTGATTGGCGCCCGCATCGTGTTGCACGATGCACCGCCGGAGAGCGTTTCTCCTACCCAGTTCAGTAATGAGCAATGGCTGGCGTTTTATCAACGCCTGCAAGCGCACCAGCATCTGCACATTTACGCGAAGGAAGCCGAGACCAATTTGCGCGTACTGCGCCAGATCCCTTGCGATGTGCGGGTCTTCATCGATCACCTCGGCACTTGTCACCCTGAGCGGGGCATCACCGAGCCTGCCTGGATCGCGCTGCTTGCCGAAGCCAGCGCGCGGGGCAACGTGTGGTTCAAGGGGCCCGGCTATCGAACCAGCAGCCATCCCGAAGAAACCGCTCGTTTCGTGACGCAAATTGTCCGCGCCGTCGGCGCAGACAAGATCCTGCTGGAAGCAACCGATGCGCCTCATGTCGGAACGGACAACGAAGGAGTCAAGTATTCCGAGCGGTTCAATTCGGAAAAGGCGTTCAACTTTGTTGATGCCGTTGCACGGCATGTTTCCCAAGCAAGCGAAATTCCGATTGGCCAACTTCTGCGAGGAGCGTCTGGCCAGTTGGCAAGTTGATCTACGCCCACACCTCTCACTTCGAGATCACTCAGAAATGACGAACATTACAACAAGAGACATCAACTTCAGCGTCAACTACGGCGATGAAACACTCAGCCTCAAAGGCACGGTCTTTCAACCGGAACAACACGACGCGCAATCGCAAAAACTGCCACCGGTAATTTTTAACTCCGGCTTCACCGGCGGAGTCACGATGTACGGCCAGTTGTTCGGTCGCGCTCTGGCGGCCATTGGTTATCGGGTCATGACGTACGACGTGGCCGGTTTCTTTTCCAACAAGCACGTCCGTAACACCATCGAGTCAGGCGACAAGGTCATCACCAACGTCATTCTCGAAGACCAGAAAGATGAAGTGTTGGGGGCCGTTGCCTGGGCACGGGAGAATTTCGGTGAGATGCCGGTGGTCGCATCGTGGGCAATGGGCTCGGTGGCCAGCCTTGGAGCGGTGGCTGAACTTGCCGCTGACGGCGCTAAACAGATCCGCTTCTGGGTGCCGATGAGCTATACCAACATCCGCAAACTCCAGGCCTTGCGCGCAGATCCGGCGGCGGCCGATGCGGCCATTGCCAAACTGGCCGATGACGCGCCGATCCCGCCGTTCGACACCGGCACCGATGAGACCCGACTCGGTTACTACCCGCTGGATCCTGAAACCCAAGCCTATGTCGACCAGCAACTGGGCGGCTACACCGAAGCGGGCGGCGCGGACCGTTGGCCGGGCTGCACCCACGTGACGGCTAAGTCCTACACGTCCTATATGCAATATGACCCGGAGCAATCCATCGACGGCGCAACAGGCTTCCCGCCGGCGCTGATCATCCATGGCGCTGACAATACTTTGCACATGCCATCGGAGTCCGTGCGTCTGCATCAAAACTATCCGGGCGATGCCGGCCCGCATGCATTGATCATTTCGAAGATGCAACATGGTCAGCAGAATCAGGCCGACCACCCGGTGTTCAAATCGATGATCCAGAGCATCGACCAAGCCATCCGCGCGCGGGCCTGATCCGCTCGCCATCGTCCTGCGAGACCTCGGGTATCGAGGTCTCGCAGCGATTCCCCAGCCTCGCGACGCTTGTTCCTGTCTGGCTGAATGCGTGCCCAGCCCCTAACATGCGGGTCGAAAGCCGTTGGCTCTAACGGCTGGCCCCCATGAAAGGATCTGGCGATGACAGCCCCCATCGATTCAGCGACGTCTGTGAATAACTGTACGACCAAGCGAATCGGGCTGCTCATTCTTCCGCAGTTTTCCATGATGGCGCTGGCGGGTGCCAGCGAGCCGTTGCGTGCGGCGAATCGGCTATCCGGCAAAACGCTTTATGAGTGGACTCTGCTGACTGAATCAGGCGGCCCGGTCAGCTCCAGCAGCGGCATCGAAATCCACACCGTGCCGGTTGATCAAGCGCCGGAACTGGATCGCGTGTTCGTTCTGGCGAGCCTGGACATCGAGCATCAGAAACCACCGAAAATCCTGCGTTTCCTCCAGCGTGCCGCTTCTCGCGGAATCACTGTAGGCGCACTCAGCACCGGCACCTTTATCCTCGCCCGCGCCGGATTATTGGAAGGCAAGCGCTGTACGTTGCACTGGGAATCCTTCGGCCAGTTTTCCGAAGAGTTCCCGACGATCGAAGTCACCCGAGAGCTCTACGTCAACCACGACAACCGCTGGACTTGCGCTGGGGGTACGGCGGCCATCGACCTGATGCTGGCGCAGATCGCGCTCGATTTTCTTCAGATTAGTGGCGGTGGGCTTGAGCGTGATCCGCTCGCGGCACCGGACGCCCCGATACATGAACGTGATTTCGATGCTCGTATCGCTGACCGCCCGAACTCCCCGCCCGCCTCTACCCATGACTCATATCCTTCTATGTCGAGAAGCGTCCGGCCATCCGGCGCTTTGATCCATATCTCACCGAGCCGCCAGATCCCGTCACGGATCTTCGAGCGGATCGCGTCTTCTGTGTAGCCAGATTCGCTGGCAAATTTCCTGACAGTCACATAGCGCATGACTTCACCGTGCTTCGTGTCGCGACACGTTTTAATCGTTCGCGTTTTGTGTCGCGTCACGGCCATGCGTCACGCGAGCTGGAAATGCCACGCCTTCGGGCCGGGCTACACGGAGCTCTTCACCATCAACGAGAGCGAGGATTTGGTCGGCGCGCTTGCGATTGCCGCCGATCTCGCCGATGGCGTCAGTCAGCTTTGCGGCCGTCTCGGAGCGAGCATCAATGACGGCGAAGTTGCCTACCTCGCCGAGGTGCGCACTCTTGGCTTTATCGGTGACGTTGTCGCAGCGCTCGTCCGCTCCGCAGGCCGCGGACTCCAGGCAGCAGGGGAGGGCGCTCAATGAAAGCGCCAATGTGGAAACACTTGATCATTGATGTCGAACGCGAATTCCCAGCCTGTTCGGCAAAGGGTGCAAAGCTTTCGCCTGATCAGGTCGACGAACTTCAGTCGATCGAAAACACCAACGACAATTTTCAGATCAGCACGCTGCACGGGGTCGCCGCCATTGGTGAGCTCATTGCTCATGCCGCGAATCACAATGAGCTCACTGACGAACTCGCAATGAGCGCCGGCTGGCTGATCAACTCGCTGGCGCTTCTGTCGATGTCTATGGCTGATGCTGGCGCTGCGGCCGCGTACAAGCTGGCGAACATCCCGCACCAAGGGGTAGCCAAATGAACAGCCCACTTCCAACCATGCAAGAAGCGGCTCAAGAGGCTGAGTTTCAATTGCTCGCGGCCAAAGATCTACTCGAGTGGACGTGCGCGTTGACCAGCGCCATCCACCTCGACCATCTGCACGGGGGCGGTAAAGCTGCCGGCGCCCTGGCTGAACTCGCTAAGTACTTCAGCGACACCGGATTCGGAGGCGTGTACAGCGCCATCGACCAGTTCAAACAGTTGGGCGAGTCGGAACCCGCGCCACAAAATCAGCAACCCGAAAACGTGGCGCGGATTCCACGTGGTCAGGGTGCAAGTCTCGCTGATCGGCTGCTGCTGGCGCGCGAGTCAGCCTCTCTCAGTCAAGCCGATCTCGCCCGCCTGGTAGGCGCTCAACAGACGTCTATCAGTCAGATCGAAAGCGGAAAGACCAAGCGCACTTCCTACCTCGCCGAGATCGCCCGGGCCTGTAAGGTCGACATCAACTGGCTGGCATTTGGGGCGGAGGCTGCCCAATGAACCTGACTCCCTTCAATTTCAGCGGCGCCGAGATTCGTGTGATCACCGACGAGCACGGGGAGCCTTGGTTTGTTGGTCGCGACCTTTGCTCTGCGCTGGGTTATGCGGATCAGACCAGCGCTATGAAACAGCACTGCCGTGGGGTGGTGAAATACCACCCCATCGCCGACAGCATGGGTCGCATGCAAGCAACGCGAATTCTCGCAGAGCCGGACATGCTCAGACTGGTTATCAATAGCCAGCTTCCCGCAGCTGAGCTGTTTGAGCGCTGGGTCTTCGAAGATGTTCTTCCGACAATCCGCAAGACGGGCAGCTATCAACGCCCAATGACGCCCGGCGAGCAGTTGCTGGCGCAGGCCAACGCGGTGATTACCATCGAACGCCAGCAGGCCGAGCAGCGGCTGGCGCTGGAACGGATCGAAACCCGTGTCGCCCAGGTCGAGCAGGTCCGTTACCTCGACTCAAGGCCTACTGGTTTTGAGTCGATGACCACGCTCCGCGAGCGCATTAACCTGCGCCACGGCCTTCCGCATTGGGTTATCAACGCCGTGATGCGCGATATCGCCGGCGCGCCGCTGCCGTTCGCCATGGTTCGCAGTGCACACGCTGACGACGGCGCCCAGCCATACGCGATCTGGCCAACAGCAGACATCACCCGCCGCTTCGACCGGTTCTCGGCCGAATGCACCTTCGAGACGGCCGAGCGCGCCACCCATCCTGATATTCAGCAAGGCCGGTTCAAGCTGCGCCAGAGGACTTCTGCATGAGTAAAGTTATTGATTTTCCCAAGCCTGCGCAGCCCGAAACAATTGATCAGGCTTTCTTCGAGAAGTTTGCGGATGCTGCGCTGCTGTTGAAGTGCTTCGAGTGCGTCAAGGATGCGACGGAGTTTGTGGAGGATGGTGGCGCCATCGAAGTTCGGGATGACGTATACGTCGGGCTGATCGAGGCGTACTGGGCGTTGAAGGTACTGTTCGAGCGCAAGACAGGCGCAGATGCCAAGAAGGTTTCCGACGAACATTGGGAGATCGCGAGCAAGTGCCTGCTGGCCGGCGAGACCCCACCAGACATGCAGATCCCGATTTCGAAGTCTCTGGCTCAGCCAGTTTCGCCCGAAAACTTCATTCATTTGACTGATCTTGAACTGGCGTGCGCGGCTTTCAACTACAACGACCGAGTAAGGCTCGGAGGGCTGGCCACGCTTGCAGCAGGCAACGCGCAAATCACCGCGACGATGAACGATGAAGTGATCAATGCGGGTACTGCGCTGCATTTGCTGGTGCTTCGACTTTCTGGAGGGTCAATGGAAACCCTGGCGGGTCACGTTGGCCGCAAACCAGGGGAGACACTGCAATGAACCGCCTCACGCAAACCACTACCGCCGAGAAAGGTCCGGTTTCGGTGATTGCCGGTCCGTGGCCAAGCTACAGCCAATTCAGGGGGCTACCAGAGCGCGATCGCTGGGTTCTGTATGGATCGGCCAAGGCGTATCGCGAGGCTTTGGAGAATCAGGGGCTGGTAATGGCTGAGACCTACGACGCCTTTATCCGCCGCGTGACTGGGGAGTTGGAGCTATGAGCGTTCAAGCCATGGCGTGGGCGCTCGCGCAGCAGGAAGTCACCGAGTCGCATTCGCGGCACGTTTTACTGTGCTTGGCCAACTACGCAGACCAGTCCGGACGTGCTGCTTTTCCTGCTGTTTCCAGTCTCGCGCTGGACACTGGGCTGGCGCCTCGCACGGTTCAATATCGGCTCCGAGAGTTGGAGTCGGCCGGCCTGATCCGCCGTGGCAATCAGGCAATTGCCGCGGCGTACATCACCCAGCGAGATCGCGTTCCTGTGTGCTATGACCTTGATCTTTCACGGGGTGCACAGGATGCACCCCGTACTGAACGGGGTGCACGCGAAGACGCAACGGGGTGCACGCCAGAACCGAACGGGGTGCACGCCACGACCGAGCGGGGTGCACAGCGTGCACCCAATCCATCCATTAACCGACATCACGGCCCTGTTGAATGATCGGCTGATTCAATTGAGTGTCACCGACAAGACCGGAATGGAGTCCGACGAATTCGAGCTGCGCATTGACGATCGGGACGGGCTGGTGACGTTGCCGCGCAAAGGAGTGGGCATCGAGATCTATCTGGGCTATCAGGAGACGTCGCTGGTCCGGCTGGGCCGCTATGTGGTTGGCTAAGCAATATGACTGCACGGCAAAGGTCGCCGACGGCAAGTTGTTGGTCATGCCGCGTCAGGGCGGGCAGAGCGCAAGCGGCAAGGCGCTGCCGCCGATCGTGATCAAAAAAAGCGACGTCAGCCGCTGGCAATTCAACTTTGAGGATCGCGATTCACACAAGGCTGTTGGGGCCAAGCATCAAGACAAAAAGACCGGTGCGCTGGCTGTGGTGTCGCTGGAGAACGACGACGCCCCGCCCGGGCTACCGGCGGTGCATACCGATCGGCATATCTACCCGAACAAGACCGCCGCCCAGGCAGCAGCTCGGGCGCGCTTGGCGGCGTTCAATCGCTCCACCGCCGGCGTGCGGCTGGAAATGCCCGGGCGTACGGATCTGTTTGCGGAATGCCTGATCATCGCCCAAGGCTTCAAGGCCGGGCTTGATGGCGAGTTTCTGGCCGAGTCGGTGCAGCAGACTTACACCCAATCCGGCTGGTCGACCACCGTTGAATGTAACGGCGGCAAGAAGGGCAAGGCTAATGCCAAGGGCAAGAAAGGGAAAAAGCAGCCCAAGCCGGTCAAGGTCGTCAGCCTCGCATAGCGCGCTTAGTCGCAATCGTTCGCCGCCTTGACAAAATTGAAGTCGGATTCGTTGAGCTGATCGGCCCGCGCGACCTTCGTGCCCACCGGACACGCCGGCGACCAGCCGTTGCGCGCGGCGATATCGCCAACGATCGTCGACAGCGGCACGTCTTCCCAACTGCCGCTGCGCACGGTCTTGCCACTGCCACGCATGTCGCTGGCCTTGCCCTTGATCACGATCGTATCGGGCGGGCCGGACACCGCGACGCCGTCAGGCGCGTGAGCGGCTTTTTCATGTCTGGAGTTTGTATGTCCATCACTCAGCAGCAGTTGCTGCAGACCTGATCAATCACCCCGAGCTGCTCGAGCTGCCTCAGCATGCCGCGATGTCGGCAGCGTGGTTCTGGAAGCAGAAGGGGCTGAACGATTTGGCCGACCGGGACGAGTTCAACACTATCACTCGGCGTATCAATGGCGGGCTGAACGGCTTGGCGGATCGGCTGGCGCTGTGGGAGAAGGCGCGGGCGGTGCTGGCGTGAACGTGCCGTGGCGGTTGATCGGCGTGGTGTTGCTGGTGCTCGCCGGCTTCGGCAGCGCCTGGCAGTTTCAGGACTGCCGCTACGGCCGGCAGCTCGCCGAGCAGGCCAAGCTCAACGGCGAGACGCTGAACCAGCTTGCCACGGCTGGCGCCGAGGCGCAGAAGGCCGAGCAGGACAAACGACTGGCGCTCGAACAGAAGCTGGCTGCCAGTGAGCAAACCCATTACAGGAAACTGAGTGATGCCCAACGTGACCAAGATCGCCTGCGCGATCGCCTTGCCACTGCTGATCTGCGGCTGTCAATCCTCGTCGACGCGGATTCAGCCAGTGGCTGTGACGTGCCAAAAGCCACCGGCACCGGCGGCGTGGATCATGCAGCCGTACGAGCCCGACTTGACCAGGCGCATGCTCAACGAATTATCGCCATCACCGACACCGGCGACCGTGGACTGATCGCGCTGCAGGCGTGCCAAGCGTATGTTCGGGCGTCGATTGCCGTAGATAAAAGGTAGCGTATTTCGCAGAAAAAAGCCCCGGTCGACAGAGCGAACGGGGCTTTTGAACTGGACAGGGCTGACCACCTATACAGTCAGCCTAGGTGAAGTACTAGCGTTTGAACCACGACTTCAGGCTTTCTAGAAATTCTCCCACCGGAAGATCCGATAGTTTTAGGCCGTCAGGTGTTTGTTTGCCACCAGAACCGAAGACACTCTTCATCAGTATGATAGAGACCGCTGAGACTGCGACTATCAGAGACACCCCTAGCCCTAAGACGTGCCAGTCCATAGTCTTTACCACCGTCACCGGAGCAGAATGAAGCCGAACGGCTTCACTGAAAAGTGAAATGACGGAGTTCATCAACATCGTCAGAATGGACATCAGCCATATCAGCACCCCACCTGCGGACAAAATAACGCATGCTTCCTTCAGGTGTTGAACCGATGCTGCGACGGTGAGCCAATTTTTGTCCTCAGACTTCTGCTCGTCTTCTTCTTTTTCCTTTTGAGCGCTCTCGTTTTCCTTCTGAGCGCTCTCGTTTTTCGGCTTGCCTTGTTCTTCTATGTACTGGTCAACATCTTTTTCAGCTGCAGTGCTTGTTTCTTCCCTGTTCACCAAGCCATTACTCCTAGATTTCTGATCCTATAACCCATCGCATCGACAGATACCCTGAACTCATGCGCTAAGTCATGAGTGCTCGGGTTATTTTTCGCGGCCATTCTTACCACGGTCTCAGGCATCAATAATTGCGCCGCAAACTCGTTAGCCTGACGCTCCATTGGCCTTTCATTGTAGGCATCATAGCTACGCTTGGGGTCACGGTGCGCTCGCTCGCCAGGCTGAATATGGCCTAGAAGTATGTGACCCAGTTCGTGTGCAATTGTGAATCTTTGGCGGGTCACGGCCTCTCGAGGGTTGTACCGTATGACCGGTCGACCTTTTGAGTCGAAATAACAATCGCCGCTTGCACCAACCTCATCCAATTCATCTTCAGCGAACACGGCGATGCCGTACTGATTCGCGATATAAATTGGGTCGACAGGTAGATAGCCATTCCAATGCTGATTGAGAGCGTTGCTGGCTAGATATGTAGACATTGAGCCCTCCCTCGCCTGTGGATAAATCTGTGCATAGATTGTGGATGAACAATCCAGCGGGCGCAAATTATGCTTATTAATAGCGTCGATCACAACGCGGGCAGAATTTAACTGTTTTTTTATACAGTGTAAACGCGTGAAGGACGCATCCTTGTTCATTCTCACACTGTCATAAAGCTGGCATAACCGAGCCAAAACAGCCCTTTCAGACACAAAAAAGGCACCTGAGCTCATCGCTAAGTGCCTGATTTGTGTAGAGTATTTGGTGGAGCCGGGGGGATTTGAACCCCCGTCCGCCAGTACTCCGCTGTCGGTACTACATGCGTAGCCGTGTCTATTAAGTTAACCCTCAGCGACCCGACGG
>Ga0308171_1004077_pt1 | contig 12447 bp, 11 predicted proteins | sample PhyGR1_FD_202135 | JGI IMG/M metagenome (GOLD analysis project Ga0308171, IMG submission 202135) | Phyllosphere microbial communities from UC Gill Tract Community Farm, Albany, California, United States - DLSLSG.R1 | ecosystem: Host-associated > Plants > Phyllosphere > Unclassified | place: USA... | reverse complement strand
GCGCAGCCCGCCACGCCGCTGGGCGTGGCCTGCGCCGGCCTGGCCGAGGCCGCCCGCCTGGCCGAGCCCGCCGCGCTGGCGCGCGAGTACCACGACCTGTTCATCGGCGTCGGCCGGGGCGAATTGCTGCCCTTCGCCTCCTACTACCTGACCGGCTTCCTGCATGAGCGGCCCCTGGCGCTGCTGCGGGACGACCTGCGCCGCCTGGGCATCGAGCGCGGCGACGGGGTGGCGGAGCCGGAGGACCATCTGGGCTTCCTGTGCGAGGCGATGGCCGGGCTGCTGGCGGGAGATTTCCCTGCCACCGCGGAGGCCGTGGGCGCGTTCTATGAGCGTCACCTGCGCCCTTGGGCGGGCCGCGCCTTCGCCGACCTGGAGAAGGCGGAAGCCGCCCGCTTCTACCGCGCCGTGGGCGCGCTGGGCGTGGCGGTCATCGATATCGAGACAGCGGCGGCCGGGCTGCCGGCATGAGGAAGGGGAGGCGAGCATGAGCGAACGCGACACCACGGGGCAGCGGCGCGGCTTCCTCAAGGCCCTGGGTCTGGCCGGCGGCGCGGCGGTGGCCAGCGCCACCCCGGCCGCCGCCTTCAACGCCGATGGCAGCCTGGGCGACGCCCGCCCCGCCAAGGAGACGGCGGATGAGCGGGTGGCCGCGCGCTACCGCGAGACCGACCACGTCAAAGCTTTCTACCGCACCAACCGCTACTGAGCCGGGAGTACACGCCACATGCTGATCAAGCGCAGTGACGGGGCCGCGGCGAAGCAGCGCCTTTCCGCCGCCTACCAGGGGCTTTCCGCCGGCGGGCTGGACCGCCGCGCCTTCCTGCGCCAGGCCGGGCTGGCCGGCACCGGGCTGGCGGCGCTGGGCGGGCTGAACCTTTCCACCGCCCGACGCGCGCAGGCGGGGCCGACCAATTTCAGCCAGCCCATCACGCAGGTGAAGAACGTCTGCACCCACTGCTCGGTCGGCTGCACCGTCACGGCCGAGGTGCAGAACGGCGTCTGGGTGGGGCAGGAGCCCAGCTTCGACAGCCCGATCAACCGTGGCACCCACTGCGCCAAGGGCGCCTCGGTGCGCGAGCTGGTGCATGGCGACCGCCGCCTGAAATACCCGCTGAAGCTGGTGGACGGCCAGTGGCAGCGCATTTCCTGGGACGTCGCGATCAACGAGATCGGCGACAAGCTCGCCGAAATCCGCCGGAAATCCGGGCCGGATTCGGTGTTCTGGCTGGGCAGCGCCAAGTTCTCGAACGAGGGCGCCTACCTGTTCCGCAAGTTCGCCGCCTTCTGGGGCACCAACTCGGTGGACCATCAGGCGCGCATCTGCCACTCCACCACCGTCGCCGGCGTCGCCAATACCTGGGGGTATGGGGCGATGACGAACAGCTACAACGACATCCGCAATGCCCGCACCATGATCATCATGGGCGGCAACCCGGCGGAAGCGCACCCGGTCTCGCTGCAGCACGTGCTCTCCGGCAAGGAGATGAACCGCGCGAACCTGATCGTCATCGACCCGCGCTTCACCCGCACGGCGGCGCATGCCACCGAGTTCATGCGCATCCGCCCGGGCACCGACATCCCCATCATCTGGGGCCTGCTCTGGCACATCTTCGAGAATGGGTGGGAGGACAAGGAGTTCATCGCCCAGCGCGTGTACGGCATGGACGATGTCCGCCGCGAAGTCGCCAAGTGGCACCCGGCGGAGGTGGAGCGCGTGGCGGGCGTGCACCCGGACCAGATGAAGAAGATCGCGCAGATCTTCGCCACGCAGAAGCCCTCCACCCTCATCTGGTGCATGGGCGCGACGCAGAAGACCGTCGGCACCGCCAATGTGCGCGCCTATTCCATCCTGCTGCTGGCCACCGGCAATGTGGGCAAGGAAGGTACCGGCGCCAACATCTTCCGCGGCCACTGCAACGTGCAGGGCGCGACGGATTTCGGCCTCGATGTCACCTCGCTGCCCGCTTACTACGGCATCGACGAGGCCGCGTGGCGCCATTGGTGCCGGGTGTGGGACATCCCGTACGAGCAGATGGTCGGCCGCTTCGCCAGCAAGGCGCTGATGGAGACACCGGGCATCCCGACCACCCGCTGGTTCGATGCCGTGCTGCTGCCGAAGGACCAGGTGCAGCAGCCGGACACGCTGAAGGGCATGGTCGTGGTCGGCCATGGCGGCAATACCGTGACCCGCATGCCGGAAGCGGTGAAGGGGCTGGAGAAGCTGGACCTGCTGGTGGTGGCGGACCCGCACCCCACCACCTTCGCCGCGATGTCCGACCGCCGGAACGGCACCTACCTGCTGCCGATGTGCACGCAGTTCGAGGTCGAGGGCAGCCGCACCGCCTCCAACCGCTCCGTCCAGTGGGGCGAGAAGGTGGTGGAGCCGATCTTCGAGAGCAAGAACGACTTCGAGCTGGTCTACCGCCTGGCCGAAAAACTCGGCTTCGCCGGCGAGATGTTCAAGACGCTGGAGGTCAACGACAAGAAGCCGACCGCCGAGAGCATCCTGCGCGAGATCAACCGCGGCGCCATCGCCAGCGGCTATTCCGGCCAGTCGCCGGAGCGGCTGCGGCTGCACATGCAGAACCAGCAGCATTTCGACCTGGTGACGCTGCGCGGCAGGCCCGGCACGCCGGTGGCGGGCGAGTTCTACGGCCTGCCCTGGCCATGCTGGGGCACGCCGGAGATGAAACACCCCGGCACGCACCTGCTGTACAATACCGGCCTGGACGTGCGCGAGGGCGGCGGCACCTTCCGCGCGCGCTGGGGCGTGGAGCGCGAGGGCAAGACCCTGCTGGCCGAGGGCTCCTACTCCAAGGGTTCCGAGCTGACCGACGGCTACCCCGAATTCACCGTGGCGGTGCTGAAGCGCCTCGGCTGGTTCGATGAGCTGACGGAGAAGGAGAAGGAGATCATCGGCGGGATCGGCGGCGACAACATCGACCGCGTGAGCTGGGCGACCGACCTCTCCTTCGGCATCATCCGCGTGGCGCTCAGCCACGGCTGCATCCCCTACGGCAACGGCAAGGCGCGGGCGAATGCCTGGAACCTGCCGGACCCCGTGCCGGTGCACCGGGAGCCGATCTACACCTCCCGCCCCGACCTGATCGAGCAGTACCCGACGCTGGACGACCGGCGCGGCTTCCGCCTGCCGCATCTGGGCAAGAGCGTGCAGGCGCGCAGCCCGGCGGCGTTCCGGGACTTCCCGATCGTGCTGACCTCCGGCCGCCTTGTCGAATACGAGGGCGGCGGGGAGGAGACGCGTTCCAACCCCTGGCTGGCGGAACTGCAGCAGGACATGTTCGTCGAGGTAAACACCGCCGATGCCGCCGACCGTGGCATCAAGGACGGCCAGTATGTCTGGGTGACCGGGCCGGAAGGCGGCAGCAAGGCGCGGATGAAGGCGCTGGTGACCGAGCGTGTCGGCAAGGGCGTCGCCTTCATGCCGTTCCACTTCGGCGGCTGGTGGCAGGGCGAGGACCGCCGCAAGCACTACCCGCCCGGCACCGACCCGATCGTGCTGGGCGAAAGCGTCAACCAGCTGACCACCTATGGCTACGACCCGGTGACCTTCATGCAGGAAACCAAGGTCACGCTCTGCCAGATCCGCGCTGAATAAGGAGGGGCAGAACACATGGCCCGCATGAAGTTCCTCTGTGACAGCGACCGCTGCATCGAATGCAACGCCTGCGTCACCGCCTGCAAGAACGAGAACGAGGTGCCCTGGGGCATCAACCGCCGGCGCGTCGTCACGCTCAATGACGGCAAGCCGGGGGAGCGCAGCATCTCCATGGCCTGCATGCATTGCACGGACGCGCCCTGCCAGGCGGTCTGCCCGGTGAACTGCTTCTACACCACGGCCGACCACATCGTGCTGCACGACAAGGACCTGTGCATCGGCTGCGGCTACTGCTTCTACGCCTGCCCCTTCGCCGCGCCGCAATATCCGAAGATCGGCAATTTCGGCGGCCGCGGCAAAATGGATAAATGCACCTACTGTGCCGGTGGCCCGCAGGCCGACAACTCGGCCGCCGAATACGCCCAGTACGGCGCCAACCGCATCGCCGAAGGCAAGCTGCCGCTCTGCGCCGAGATGTGCTCTACCAAGGCGCTGCTGGCTGGCGATGGCGACATCATCGCCAGCATCTACAAGGAACGGGTGCAGACGCGCGGCTATGGCTCCGGCGCCTGGGGCTGGCGCACCGCCTATCGCGAGACGGTGGGCTCCTGATGCGCGGCCTCATCGCTCCCACGCTCGCCGTGCTGCTGGCCGTGGCACCGGCTGCCTTGCCACAGCTTGCCCTGGCCCAGCCCACCGGTGGCCAGATCGACACCGGCCAGGCCAGCCCGGCGCAGACCGATACCAGCCCGGGCACGACCAGCAACACCACGCTCGGCACCGCCAACACGCCGCCCGCAGGGCCTGCGCCCGCGCAGCCGCATGCCGAGCCGGCCTCGCCGCCGCCGGCACCCGGCCAGCCCGCCACCACGCAGCAGGCCCAGCCCCCGGGCTCGCCCGGCCAGCAGGACCAGGCCAACGGCCCCGGCCCCGCCGCCGGCACGCCCGAGGTGCAGGCCCCGGTGCCGGAAACCCAGAACGCCGGCGAGAACGCCCAGCGCCAGGTGCCCCAGGCCACCGATACGCCGGCGCCCACCGGCAACAACGCTACGCCGCCGCAGCCTTCCGTTGCGCCCACCCCGGTCACGCCCATCCCCGCGCCGCCGCCCTTCCCGGACCGTGGCCAGCCCGATGCGGCGGAGCTGGAGCTGCAGCGCGCACTGCAGGGCGGCAGCATCCATGGCCGCGTCTCCATCCCCGACTGGAAATCCGCCAACCTGGTGCATCCCGCCGGGCGGGACTGGCGCAACTTCCACAACACGACGCTGCTGTGGATCGCGGCCATCGCCATCCTCGGCACCGCGGCGCTGCTGGCGGTGTTCTACCTGATCCGCGGCCGCGTGCGGGTGCAGGACGGCTTCTCCGGCCGCGAGATGGTGCGCTTCACCTTCATCGAGCGCATGGCGCACTGGATGACGGCCAGCAGCTTCATCGTGCTGGCGCTGTCCGGCCTCAACCTGACCTTCGGGCGGCACCTGCTGCTGCCGGTGATCGGGCCGGAAGCCTTCACCGCCGTCTCCGCCGCCGGCAAGTTCGCGCATAACTTCCTGGCCTTCCCGTTCACGCTCGGCATCGTGCTGCTGTTCGTCATGTGGGTGGGCGGCAACATCCCCAACAAGCTGGACCTGGTCTGGCTGAAGATGGGCGGCGGCATGGTCGGCAAGGGCCACCCGCCCGCAGCCCGCTTCAACGCCGGCCAGAAGGGCGTGTTCTGGATCACGGTACTGGGCGGCGCCATCGTCGCGGCCTCCGGCTACATGCTGGTGTTCCCCTTCGCCGTCACCGGCATCGATGGCCAGCAATGGGCGCACATGGCGCACGGCACCCTCTCCGCCGTGATGATCGCGGTGATGCTGGGCCACATCTATATCGGCACGCTGGGCATGGAAGGCGCCTTCGCCGCCATGGGCCGGGGCAAGGTGGACTACAACTGGGCGCGCGAGCACCACAGCCTGTGGGTGGAAGAAGAACTGGCCAAGGCGCATGAAGTGGTGCGCCCGGGCAGCACGACCGGCCCCAATGCCCGCCCGGCCGGGGCGGACTGACACCGGGGGTGCTTCCCTCTGGCGGCGTGAGGGGAAGGCTGGGGAATGAATTCCCCAGACCCCTTCTTCTTTCTGCGAGTTTGGCGTGGCGCTTCGGGACTGAAAGCGGGCGCTACTTGATGCTTATAATGGGCCACGCGGGCTGAACCGTCAGTCGCCGGAGGTCTAGGACCTCCGGCGCACCCGACCGTCCTTCAGGACCACGTCCTCAGCAGTCCCGCCCGAAAAACTCGAAAAAAGAAAAGAAGGGGTCCGGGGAATTCCTTCCCCGGCCTTCCTCCCTGCCACCCCGCCCTCCCCTGTGGGGTTGCGGCGTGGCCCTGCCCCCCGCTAAGCCGATGCCCATGCGCCTGATCGGACTGGCTGGCTGGAGTGGAGCCGGCAAGACCACGTTGTTGGCCCGCCTGATCCCTGCCTTGAATGCGCGGGGCTTTGGCGTTTCCACCGTCAAGCATGCCCATCATGCCTTCGATGTCGACCAGCCGGGCAAGGACAGCCACACCCACCGGCAGGCCGGTGCGCGGCAGGTGCTGGTATCCTCCGCCAACCGCTGGGCGCTGATGAGCGAGTTGCGCGGCGCGCCGGAGCCACCGCTGGCGGAACTGCTTGCGCGGCTGGACCCGGTGGACCTGGTGATCGTCGAGGGCTTCAAGCGCGATGCCCACCCCAAGATCGAGGTCCACCGCGCCGCCAACGGCAAGCCCTGGCTGCATCCGGACGACCCCGCCATCCGCGCCGCCGCCACCGATACGCCGCCGCCGGGCGGCCTGCCCTTCGCCGGGTTGGATGCGGTGGAGCAGGTGGCCGACCTCGTCCTGGCCCACGCCGTGCCATGGCCCAGCTGACCGACGATTGCTTCGTCCATGGCGGGGCGCTGCTGTCTGTCGAGGACGCGGCCACCCTGGTCATCGCCCGCGTGCCGGTGCTGGAGGGGGAGGAAGACGTCACGCTCGCCACCGCCCGCGGCCGGGTGCTGGTGCGGGACCTTCACGCACCGCAGCCGCTGCCGCCCTTCTTTAACAGCGCCGTCGATGGCTACGCCTTCCGCCATGCCGACCTGCGGCCTGGGGAGGACACGCCGCTTCGGCTGGAGGGCCGACTGGCCGCCGGGCAGGTGCCCGATGCCGCCCTGGCCCCCGGCACGGCGCTACGTATCCTGACCGGCGCGCCGATGCCGCCCGGCGCCGATACGGTGATGATGCAGGAGGATGCGCGGCTGGAAGCCGGCACCCTGCGCCTGCCGCCCGGCCTGAAGCACGGTGCCAACTGCCGCCCGGCCGGGGAGGACGTGGCCCAGGGCGAACTGGCGCTGCCCGCCGGCACCCGCCTCGGCCCCGCCGAGATCGGCCTGGCCGCCGCGCTGGGCTTTGCCACGCTGCCTGCCCGCCGCCGGCCGCGCATCGGCGTGTTCAGCACGGGCGACGAACTGGCCACCCCCGGCACGGCGCTGACCGCCGCGCAGACCTACGACAGCAACCGGTTCTCCCTTCTGGCGCTGCTGGCCGGGCTGCCGGTGGAGGCCTTCGACCTCGGCATCCTGCCCGACCGTGCCGGCGCTACCGAGGCCGCGCTGCGCGACGCCGCCGCCCGGCACGACATGCTGCTGACCTCCGGCGGCGTCTCGACCGGGGAGGAAGACCATGTCCGCGCCGCGTTGCAATCGGGCGGCAGCCTGGTGTTCTGGAAGCTGGCGCTGAAGCCCGGCCGGCCCGCCGCCATGGGCGTGATGGGCGGCACCCCGGTGCTGGGGCTGCCGGGCAACCCGGTGGCGGCCATCGTCACCTTCCTGCACCTGGCGCGGCCGCTGGCACTGCGCCTGGCCGGCGCCAACCCGGCCCCGCTGCCGCGCTTCGCCGCCACGGCGGACTTCCACTACCGCAAGAAAGCCGGGCGCCGGGAATATGTGCGCGTCGCCCTCTCCACCGGCACGCTGGTGCCGGTCGCACGGAAATACCCGCGCGAAGGGGCGGGGCTGCTGACCTCGCTCACCCGTTCCGACGCCTTCGTGGAATTGCCGGAGGCGGTGACGGCGGTGGCGCCGGGGGATGCGGTGGCGGTGATTCCGTTCTCCTCGGCTTTCTGATTTTTGCCGCTGTGCATTGGGGGCGCTGCCCCCAGGCCCCCGCCGGGGTGGAAAGTCCACCCCGGACCCCGCTGGGTGTTTTGGAGCGGGGTGCCCGTCGCATTGGCGGTGAAGATGACGGGAGAGTTGGCTGCAGGCGGACCTCGCCGGAAGCACAGATCATGTGATCTGTTCACGCTGAAACGGCATTGTAGCCCGCATCTGAAGGAAAGAATTTTTACTTAAATCATATGATTAAGCGACGCTGACGGCATCGCGGTGTCATCGCCAGCAACGCATAACGGATGGCGGGGTCTGGGGTGACCCTGTCACCCCAGCGGGAGTGTCCAGAGAGGGCGGAGCCCTCTTTGGCCCCGCCCCATCATCTCCGCACACGCTGAGTACCCAGGCGCTACCAAAGGCAAAGGCCCTCAACAACCGAGGGTAGGACCAAGGCTGCCCGACGGCAGCAGAGCCCACAGAGCCCGTCAGCCCCCCAGAAGCGGCCGCAGCCCCGCTACCGCCAGCACGCCCACGACGATGGAGAGCCCAAGATTGCCGGTCTTCCACTGCGTCAGCACCACTGCTGCTGCTGCCAGCCAGGTTTCCGGCCCCATGTTGGAGAGAGCGAGCGCGACATAGGCGGCGAAGAGTGGCCCGGGGATGTGCCGTAGCATGGCATCGATGAAGGGCGGCGGCCGGACCACGCGCAGCACGGCGTAGCCGCCGGCGCGGCAGGCATAGGTGACGAGGGCCATACCGATGATGGCCAGCAGCACGTCCAGGCGCAGCATCATGGCGTCCTCCTCTCCCGCCATGCGGCCAGTGCGGCGCCGGAGAGGGCGCCGGCCAGCAGCGGCACCGGCTGCGGCAGCCCCAGGCGCAGCGCGGCGACGGCGACCAGTGCTGCCGTCGCCCAGGGCCACAAATCCCGCGCCAGCCCGCGCCAGAGCGTGACCAGCAGTGCCACAAAGGTGGCGGTGGCGGCGAAGAACAGCGGGTGGCCCGGCGGCAGCCGTACCAGCCCGCCCATGACGTGCCCGACGCCGACCAGCAGGATCCACGCCGTCCACAGCACGACGCCGATGCCCATCAGGTAGCCGGCATCCTTGCCGCCGGAGCGGATGTCGGCGACGCCAAGCGCGAAGGAGTGGTCGACGATGGTGCCCAGCGTGCCCCACAGGCGCCAGCCGCGCAGCTTGTCCATCCACGGGGCCAGGGCGGCGCCCATCGGCGCCATGCGGATATTGACGGCGAAGGCGGCGAGGCAGGCGGCGAGGATAGGCGCCGGGTCGGCCCAGAGTTCCAGCGCCAGCAACTGGGAGGAACCGGCATAGACCAGCGCCGACATCAACAGCGTTTCCAGCAGGCTCAGCCCCTTGCCCTGGGAGACGACGCCGACGACGAGTGCGAAGGGCATCAGGCCGATCAGCAGCGGGATGGCGGCGCGGTTGCCGCGGCGCAGGCCCACGCGGGTGAAGACGACGCTGCTGGCGGTGGCCATTCTGGGGGGTGCCCCAGTGTGGCTGTCCCCGGTGCGGATGTCCCCGGCGCGGCCGGCCTCGGCGGTTGCGGCCCCGGCGGGAGCACCGCCGGTGGGGTCCGCCGCTGGTTCGGGCACGGTTGCGCCGGGCATGGCGGGGGTGGGCGCCTGGGCGGTGCTGCCCGTGGGGGTGGGGCGCGCGGATGGCGTCTCCGGCGGTGGGGCCTCAGCCACGGCGGGATGCCAGCAGGTAATCGGTGGCGGCGTCCGGCTCCATGTCCAGCGCCCGCTCGGCCAGGTCGCGGGAGAAGCCGCCGCGCGCCATGGCACCCATCGCCTTCAACCGGGCCTCTGGCGGGACCGGCTGCGTCGGCGCGAAGGGGCCGGCGCGGCGGCGGCGCAGGTGGCCGAGCGCGGCGGCCAGCTCGTCCGTCTCCTCCAGCAGCGTGCCGGCGGTGGTGGCGTCCACGCCCTTGGCGGCCAGATGCGCGGCGATGGCGCGGCGAGACCGGCCGGCCTGGGCCAGCCGGCGGGTGCGGGCAGCGGCGAAGGCCTCGTCATCCACCGCCCCCACTTGTGCCAGTGCATGGGCGACCTCGGCCGCCGCCTGCTTCGCGTGGGCGGCGAGCGGGGCGATGGTCTCGGCCAGCTGGCCTTCGTTCTCGGCCCGGCGGGCCCAGCGGTCCACCCGGCGTTGCAGCACGCGGCACAGCCCGGCCTCGGTGGTGCCGAAGCGCGCGAGATGCGCCAGCGCGGCCTCCCGCAACCGGTGGGCGTCGGGCGGTGGGCCGGCGGGGATGTCGCGGCGGATGCGTGCGGGTTTCTTCCCCGGTGGCGTTTCCATGGTGCCGCTCACTCTGCCATGCGCCCCGCCGGCTGCCCAGGGCATGGCCGGGCTGCACAGCGCGGGTCCCGCCAGCCCCTTTCCAACCCGCACACCCCGACATAACAGGAAGGGAGGGGACGGGAAGGAACCGCCGTGACGTCAGCCTCCAGCGTGCGGGACGCGATCAACGCCCGCATCGATGCGGACCGGGACATACTGGTGGAGCTGCTGCGGCAGTTCCTGCGCATCCGCAGCGTCAATCCGCCGGGCGATACGCGGGAAGCCGCCGATTTCGTCCGCGGTATCCTGGACCGCTTCGGCGTGCCGCACCGTACCCTCTCCGCCGTGGCGGAGATGCCCAACATCGTCGGCCGGTGGGACGGCGCGCGGCCGGGGAAGCACCTGGTGCTGAACGGCCACATGGACGTCTTCCCTGTCAGCAACGAGGCGCTTTGGGCGGCGGAGCTGCGCGACGGCCGCATCTATGGCCGTGGTGCGTCGGACATGAAGACCGGCACGCTGGCCGCCATCATGGCCTATGGCTACCTGCACGAGCACCGCGCCGCCCTGGCCGGCGCGCTGAGCCTGACCGTGGTGTCGGACGAGCAATCCGGTGGCCGCTACGGCACCCGCTTCCTGTTCGAGCAGCACCCCGGCGTGGTCACCGCCGATGCCTGCCTGAACGGCGAGCCAAGCGGCCTCGGCAATCTGCGCTTCATGGAGAAGGGGACGCTGCGCTTCTCGCTCTCCTCCAGCGGCATCGGCGGGCATGGCGGCTACCCGCACCAGGCGCCCAACCCGATCGAGCGCATCGTCCGGCTGACGTCGCGCATCTACGAGCTGTACCACCTGAAGCTGGGCGACCTGCCGCCGGAGGTGGACGCCATCCTGACCTCGCCCGAGACTGTCCGCACCGCCGATGCGCTGCTGGGTGCGGGCGCGGCGGAGAACGCCCGGCGCATCACGGTGAATATCGGCATCATCAATGGCGGGCTGAAGGCGACGCAGATCCCTACCGCCTGCACCGCCCACCTGGATATCCGCACCCCCCTGGGCACCGACCGGGACGTGCTGCGCGCCGAACTGCTGGCCCTGGCGGACGAGCATGGCTGCACGATGGTGGTGAACGAGGACCACAGCTACCCCGCCAGCATGACCGACCCTGAGGGCGAGCTGGCGCAGATCCTCCGCCGCAACACGCGGGAGCTGCTGGGGCTGGACGCGCCGCCGGTGTGCAGCCTGGGCGGCACCGATGCACGCTACTGGCGCTGGCGGGGCATTCCCGCGGTGATCTGCGGCCCGTCCAACATCAGCATGGGGACGGACCAGGAGCATGTGACGGTGGAGGAAGCCATCGCCGTCATCCGGCTGCAGGCGCTATGCGCGGCCGACTACCTCGCTGCAACGCACCCGGCAGGCGAGCCGGCCCGGGACGACGCCTGAAGCGGCAGCACCGTCGGCCGTGCGGGCAACAGCCCTGAAACGGCCTGCCTGAATCGAAAGGGGGAACGAACCCCCGGCAAGGAGAGAGACGTATGGCACAGTTGCGGATCTGGGGCCGGGCCAACTCGGTCAATGTGCAGAAGGTGCTGTGGTGTTGCGGCGAGCTGGGCATCCCGTTCGAGCGGCTGGACGCCGGCATGCAATACGGCCAGGTGGACACCGCCGAATACCGCGCGATGAACCCCAACGGCCGCATCCCGACGCTGGCCGATGGCGACGTCGTGCTGTGGGAATCCCATGCCATCCTGCGCTACCTGGCGCTGCGCGAGATCGAGCGCCAGCCCGGGCAGGAGCAGCGCCTGCTCTACCCCGCCGGCGCCGCCGCGCGGGCGCGGGTGGAACGCTGGCTGGACTGGGTGCTCTCCACCCTGCAGCCCGCCGAGCGGAACCTGTTCTGGGGCATGGTCCGCACGAAACCGGAAAACCGCGACATGGCGGTGATCAACGCCGCCGCCGAAGCCTCCGCCAGCGTATGGCGGGTGCTGGACGCACACCTGGCCCACGGCCACTCCTTCGTCGAAGGCGATGCGCTGACCCTGGCCGACATCGCCCTCGGCGCCTACGCCCGCCGCTGGTTCGGCATCGACATCCCCGGCAAGCCGCAACTGCCGCACCTGGACGCCTGGTACGGCCGCCTCATCCAGCGCCACGCCTTCCAGCAATTCGCGGCGCCGCCGCTGACCTGAGGCGCTCGGAAGTGAGAAGAAAGGCCGGGGAAAGAATTCCCCGGGCCCCTTCTTTTTTCTGCGGGTCTGGCGATGCGCTTCAGGACTGAGAGTGGGCGCTGCTTGATGATTTCTATCAATGGGCCACGCGGGCTGAACCCTCAATCGCCGGAGGTCTCAGACCTCCGGCGCACCCAGCCGCATCTCAGGCGCACTGCTCCAGCAGCACCGCCCAAAAACT
>Ga0308171_1004076_pt1 | contig 12448 bp, 13 predicted proteins | sample PhyGR1_FD_202135 | JGI IMG/M metagenome (GOLD analysis project Ga0308171, IMG submission 202135) | Phyllosphere microbial communities from UC Gill Tract Community Farm, Albany, California, United States - DLSLSG.R1 | ecosystem: Host-associated > Plants > Phyllosphere > Unclassified | place: USA... | reverse complement strand
GCGGCAAGTCCGGGCGACAATAAGGGCATCGCTCTCCGTCTGTCTTCAAAGCCATGTGAGGATCTTTCTTGGCCTCAGGGTTTCGCAGAACGTTCGACTGGCTCCGGCATGTGGTGCATGTGCCGTACTATGTGCGTGCGCTCGTTCGATCCAATGAAATCTGGTTGACCGTTCTCGCTGCGGGGATTGGTATCCTGGCCGGACTGAGCGTCTGGGTCATGACGCGCAGCACGCTTTACGCCCATCGCGTGCTTTATGCCCTTCATAATGACGGGCGGCTCTCCGGTCTCGCCAGCCTCAGCCCATGGCGCACCGTGCTTATGCCGTGTCTCGGCGGGCTTGTGCTCGGGGCTTTCGGGGTGATGCTCGCCCGTCGTTTCAGCCACCGTCCCGTCGACCCTATCGAGGCGAATGCCCTGCGTGGTGGCCGCATGTCCGTGCGCGACAGCGCCATCGTCGCGTTTCAGACCTTTCTCTCCAATGGGAGCGGCGCGTCCCTCGGACTGGAGGCCGGGTTTACCCAGATTGCTGCGGCGCTGGGGAGCCGATGCGGGCGCCTGTTTAGGGTGCGTCGCTCGGATCTGCGCATCCTTGTCGGCTGCGGCGCAGGGGGCGCGATCGGTGCGGCATTCAATGCGCCGATCGCCGGTGCCTTCTATGCCTTCGAGCTGGTGATCGGCACGTATTCGCTTGTCAATCTCGCGCCTGTTGCGGTGGCTGCCGTGGCTGCGGTCGGCACGGCGCATTTTCTGGGTGGGGTCAGCACTACGCTGACGCTTTTGCCTCATGCCCCGCTGACTTTGCATGAAACCTTGCCGGTGCTCGTGCTTGGCGTGTTCTGCGGGCTGGTCGGCATCGCGACAATGCGCGGCGTGACGCTGGCGGAGGCTCTGTTCCGACGGATTCCGCTACCGGTCTGGCTGCGTCCGGCGCTAGGCGGCATCGTGGTGGGGCTGCTTGCACTTTATTCCCCGTCCATCCTGTCGGCGGGCCATGCTGCTGTCATCAAGGTGCTTGAAGAGGGGCTGACACCTCTTCCTTTGGTGTTGCTCCTTATTCTGAAAGTGGTGGCCTCTTCCGTTTCCATTGGAAGCGGGTTTCGCGGGGGGCTGTTCTTTGCTTCGCTCTATCTCGGCGTGTTGGCAGGCTCGCTCTACGGGTTCGGTATCGCAGCACTGGGAGTCGGCGGCCTGTCTGTTGCGAGCTGTGCGGTTCTGGGCATGAGTGCCACGGCGGTTGCAATTATCGGCGTGCCGATGACCATGACCTGTCTCATTCTCGAGATGACCGCCGATCTGACGCTTGCCAGCGGTGTGTTGCTGGCAAGCGTGTTGTCGATGCTCACCGTGCGTCGGTTGTTCGGCTACTCATTTGCCACCTGGCGCTTTCATCAGCGTGGCGAATCGATTCGTTCGGCCATTGATGTGAGCTGGTTGAGGGCGCTTACGGTCGAGCGCCTGATGCAGCGCGAATTCCCCTGCCGACCGGCTGACATGACTGTGGGCGATGCGCGGCAGTGCTGCCCTCTCGGCATGGCGCCCCATGTCGTGCTGATAGACGAGGAGAGGCGCTATCGCGGGATCGTGTTGGTCTCCGAGATCCATGCGCCCGATCACCCACCCGAGCGGCTTCTGGGAGCAATAGCCCAGCATGACAGGATCATGCTGTTGCCCGGTATGGCATGCGAGGAGGCCGTATACTTCTTCGAGCGCGCCGAAGCCGACGCGCTCATTGTGGTTGAGGATGAGGCCACGCGCAGGGTGGTCGGGCTTCTGAGCGAGAAATACGTGCTGCGCCGTTATGCCGAGGCACTGGATCGCACGAGGCGCGAACTGGTCGGTGAGGTGCGGCGTGTCTGAAGCGCCCGTATGACGCCAAGAAATCATTGTCCAGCTGTTACGAGGCGTTGACAGGACACGTCTTGATGGGTAGCAACCGCGCACCAAGGACTCCCCAGATCGGGGAGAAAAGCGAGGTATGGAATCGTGGGCGCACGGGACGACCTGAACGTTTCCTCGCAAGCGGGAAAAGGCGCTGACAGCTTCGAAAGAAGGCTGGCCGATGCCGAGGCCCGTATGCGCGGTAAGAGCGGCAAGGCGGACAGAGGCACCACAGAGCAGGAAGTCAGTGCCGATTACTCGGCATTCGGCCTTGCGATGAGGATCGGCACCGAAATGGTTGCTGCTCTCGTCGTTGGCGTTGTTCTCGGCTATGGGCTTGACCGCCTGTGCGGGACGAAGCCCTTGTTCCTGATCCTTTTCTCGCTCGTCGGCGGTGCAGCAGGGATGCTGAATGTCTGGCGCGCGGTTAAAAACGCCAACGTCTGACAGCGCGGTGCGGTTTGTGCACCATTGTTATGGGTTCATGGGTCTTCCGGGCATCCGGAAGGTCTGAATGAGAAGCGGGAGAGGCAGCTTGGCCGCCGGATCAACGATTGACGCGCTCGGCCAGTTCGAGCTTCATCCTGTTCTCGGACAGATTGGCGAGGCTCTGCGCTTCAGCCAGTCGCCGCTCTTCATGCTGATAGCCATCGTGGCCGTTCTGGCGTTCCTGTATCTCGGTATGCGACCTGCTGCCGTGGTGCCGGGCCGCCTGCAGGCGGCAGCCGAGCTTGGCTATGACTTCATCCATAACATGGCCACCGAGACGATCGGCAAGGAAGGGACAGCGTTTTTCCCCTTCGTGTTCGCAATCTTCTTTTTCATCCTCGCGGGTAACTATCTGGGGTTGATCCCTTACTGCTTCACCTTCACGAGCCATATCGCTGTTACAGCTTCTCTGGCACTTCTCGTGTTTCTGGTGTCGATCCTGGCTTCGTTCAAGTATCAGGGCGTCAAGTTCTTCACGCATTTTATGCCTGAGGGTGCGCCGGTTTTTCTCGCGCCGCTTCTGATCCCGATCGAGATCCTCTCCTTTCTTTCGCGACCTGTCAGCCTGTCGATCCGACTTTTCGCCAACATGATGGCTGGTCACGTTCTGCTCGAAGTCTTTGCCGGTTTCACTCTGATGCTGGCAGGTCTTGGAGCATTCGGTTCAGTGCTGGCTGTGGCGCCCGTCGTCATCAATGTCGCGCTGACGGCTCTGGAATTGCTGGTGGGCGTTCTGCAGGCTTATGTGTTCGCCATCCTCACCTGCATTTATCTGCGTGAGGCTGTGGCGCACTGAGTGCACATCGCTCTTCACGTTACCTGTTCTTCTGTCGTAACCAAGGAAACTGACTCATGGACGTTACTGCTGCTCGCGAAATCGGTGCCGGTATTGCTGTTATCGCTCTTGCCGGTGTCGGCATCGGCCTCGGCAATATCTTCTCGACGCTGGTGAGCTCGATCGCTCGCAACCCGGCTGCCCGCCCGCACGTGTTCGGCCTCGGCATGCTCGGCTTCGCGCTGACGGAAGCCGTTGCGCTGTTCGCTCTTCTGATCGCCTTCCTGATCCTGTTCGTCTGATTAGAGAGGCAGGGTAAAGTCATGCGCCTTCCGTCTCGTAATCTCGCTGCCCCGCTGGCCATTGCGCTTGCGCTCGGCGCTGTGCCGGGACGGGCCTGGGCAGCTGGCATGCCGCAGCTAGACTTCGCCAACCCCCTGCTCATCGGGCAGGTGGTCTGGGGTGCAGTTATTTTTGCGGTCTTTTACATTGTTCTGAGCCGCTCGGCCCTACCGCGTATCGAAGGGGTTCTGACCCATCGACGCAACCGGATCGAGGGCGATCTCGATATTGCCCGTCGTGCCCGTGACGACGCTGATCGCGCTGTCGATGAGCTGCGACGCGCCCGTCACGACGCGGCCGCTCAGGCGCAAGCCAATATCGACCGGGTTGTTCACGAAGCCCGTATGGCCGCCGAAGCTCAGACCCACGAAATGAATCACCGGCTTCTGGCCGATATCGTCGAGGCAGAAAAGCGCATCGCGTCTGCCCGCAAGGAAGCGCTCGCCAGCTTGCCTGGCGTCGCGGCAGACACGGCCCAGAGCCTGATCGACAAGCTGCTTCGTCCTGCCGGTATCGAGACTGCAGTGTCACGCGCTCAGGTGCAGGACGCCGTTCAGGCCGGCCTCGCGGCCAGCAGAGGCTAAGGAGATCACGCGATGTTCCACGATCAGCGCTTTTATGTCGCCATTTCCTTTGTTCTCTTCTTCGTTCTTTTCGGCGGTAAACTCTGGAAGGCTATTGCAGCCATTCTCGATGCGCGGGCCGATCAGGTGCGGAGCAATCTTGACGAAGCAAGCCGCCTTCGTCGTGAAGCAGAGAAAATGCTCGAGGATGCGACGCGTGAGCGTGAGCAGGCTCTGGCCGAATCCCGTGCGCTGATCGAGCGGTCACGCGAAGAAGCCGCATCGATTGCCGAGACCGCCCGCCGTGAGGCCGAAGCTGTCGCTGCCCGCCGTGAGCAGATGGCCCGCGACCGTATTTCGGCTTCCGAACGCGCTGCTGTTCGTGAAGTCCGTGACCTGGCTGCCGACGCGGCCATTCAGGCTACGCGCAAACTGCTCGGTCAGCATCTGAGCACGGAGCAGGCCGGGGCATCTGCTCTGCTCGATTCCGCAATCAGTGATCTGCCTCAGGCTCTCAAGGCTTCCAACGAGGCCGGATCGCACAGCCAGAACGCGGCCTGATCATCTGTCCGGGTGGGCTCTGCCCCCGGACAAGCCATAGGCGGTTCCTGCCATGAGTGTACGTCTCTCTGTCGTTATTGCCGTTCTCAACGAGGCGGAAAATATCCGTCCCGTCTGCCAGGAACTGGCAGATGTTTTCGAGAACAACCCCGAAATCGAAGTGATCTTTGTCGATGATGGCAGCGCCGACGCAACGGTCGAGGCGCTTCTGGCCGAGCGTGCGCGTTGTCTGCCGGGCCTGCGCCTGCTGAGCCATGATCGTCGTCGCGGCAAGTCGGCGGCGCTTCGCACCGGCATCGAAGCGGCAAAAGGACACTGGATCGCGACTCTCGATGGTGACGGTCAGGACGATCCTGCTGTGATCATCGACATGCTCAAACGGGCCGAAGCCTGCAAGGATGGCGAGCCTCTCGTTGTCGGGGTGCGTCTCAAACGCAATGATCGTCTGTCGCGCGTCATCGCAACCAGACTGGCGAACGGCCTGCGTCGTCGCCTTCTGAATGATGGCTGCCCCGATACAGGCGCGCCCATGAAGCTTTTCGCGCGCGCTGCCTTCTTGCGTATTCCGCAATTTGAAGGGGTGCACCGCTTCCTGCCGGCTCTTCTGGGCTGTTATGGGGCAAAGCTGATCTGTGTCGAGACGCGTCATCGTGCGCGTCTGCACGGGCAGTCGAAATATACCAATTTCAATCGCGCGCTCGTCGGCATCCGTGATCTTCTGGGTGTCATGTGGCTGCTCAATCGTACGAGACTGCCGGGCCGCGTAACCGAACGCTGAGGGCTCTCATGACTTTGACCTGGCGCCACTATCTCGGCGTGGCCTTGCTCACCCTGCTGATTTTCCTGCCGGGGCGTATGAGCCTTGTGCCCCTCGACCGCGACGAGCCGCGCTATATGGAAGCCTCGGCGCAGATGCTCGAGAGCGGCAATTTCGTTGATGTTCGCTTTCTCGACCAGCCGCGCTATCTCCAGCCTGCCGGGATCTACTGGCTCGAAGCCGGGGCACAGAAGCTCTTCGGCGGCCCTCATGACCGCCATGTCGCCTGGCCCTATCGCATCCCCAGCCTTATCGCGGCGGTTTCCGCCGTAACGCTGACAGCCTATCTCGGTGCGACGCTGTTCGGCGGGTTGACCGGACTTGTTGCTGCGGCCCTGCTGGCCGTATCTACCCTGCTCACTGCCGAAGGGCGGATGGCGACCATCGATACGGTGCTGCTGCTTGACATCCTTCTGGTCGAGACGGCTCTGCTGCGCGCTTATATCGACCAGCAGCGCAATCGTGAGTCGTCTCTAGGCATCGCTCTGCTCTACTGGGGCGCCATGGGCTGCGGTCTGATGCTCAAGGGACCGGTCGTGCTTATCCCCGGACTGGCGACGCCTCTTGCCCTGCGTATCATCGAGCGTCAGGCCTCCTGGTTCGGTCGTCTGCGGCCACGCTGGGGCTGGCTCGTCACCCTTGCCGTCGTTCTGCCCTGGTGCATTGCCATCGGTGTGGTGAGCCATGGGGCATTCTTCTCCCATTCGGTAGGCACCAATTTTCTGGGTAAGATCGGACATGGCCAGCAGGCGCATGGTCTTCCGCCCGGCTTTCATCTTGTGGTGTTTCTGCTGGCCTTCTGGCCGGGGTCGCTTTTTCTCGTTCTCGGTCTGCCGGCCATCTGGGCCCGTCATCGAGAGCCTGCGGTGCGCTTCCTGCTCTGCTGGATCGTGCCACACTGGCTCGTTTTCGAGGCTATCGCGACCAAGCTGCCGCATTACGTGCTGCCTACCTATCCGGCCATTGCCATACTGGCGGCAGCGACGCTGACCAAATGGCCGCTGCGCCGCCCCAAGGCAGTCTGGGCGCGCGGTCTCATGGGGCTCTATGCGCTGCTCTGGGGGGCGTTGGCGCTGGTCTTCGTTGTGGCTGGGGTCATTCTGTTAGGGCAGAGCGAGCATCGGCTCGATTACGGCGCGCTGATTGCGGTCTTCGGCGCTTTGCCTCTGGTGCTTTATGCGTTCTGGCTGTTGTGGCAGGCGCAGCGTCAGAGGGCGGCCTGGGTCGTGATTGGCGCGGCGGTCGTGGTCCATGCGGGCATCTTTCTGACCGTCATCCCCAATCTTGGCCTGTTGCAGCTCGCCCCGCGTGCGGCGGCGCTTTATGATGATTATCGCCCTTGCGAGGATAGCACGCTGGTCTCGGTCTCATATTCCGAACCGAGCCTCGCTTTTCTGGCAGGGTCAAACACGAAGCTGCTCGGTGTGCCTGCGGCCTCGGATTATCTCGCAGCCAATCCCTCCTGTGCGCTCGTGCTGGTCGATCGCAGGGACGAGGCTGCCCTGACGGCACGCATGCTGGAGAAGGGATTTTCGTTGACGGAATATGGCCGTGTAACCGGTCTCAACTATTCCAATGGCCACCATCTGGATCTGGGGCTCTATGCGCCTGCGCACAAATGAACTATCGAGATGAATAGCTTGAAGACGGGAAGCGAAATGAGTGTTTTTCGTATCTCTTCTTCAAGTAATCATTATCCTGATCTCTGTCAGATCAGGCCGTGCGGTCGGCGGCAATGGTGGCAACCAGAAGAGCGCCAATAACAGGAATGAAAGAAACCATCGTGAGGGCGCTCAGGGCGCTGATCGGATGGGCGATAAGATTGGCGATTTCGACGCTGAACATCAGGTTTTCCTAAGGTATTTGGTGTATGGCGGCGGAAAAAGCGCCCAAACCCAACCGAAGGCAATCGCTGAAAACGCGCTCCAGCAATGCAGTAAATGCATGGAACGATCTTGTTTACTATTTCATCATTATTTATCGGCGGGTCGGGTAACAAAATTACCCGACCCGCGAGTTGGCAGGCTATCTTGTTGCTTTGACCATGGCGACGGGCTTGGGCAGGGCGCCGTCTCTCTTCAGTCCGTGCCAGGCCAGAAACGTGTCGGCCAGGAATGCCGAGAGCGCGCCGACCGTGCAGAACAGGGCGCCGCCGAAGAGGAAGATGAGCCAGGCGACGGTCTGACTGTTATGAAGACTGCCCAGAAAGAGCGCGAGAGCGGCGCCGCAGGTCGACGCACCGCCGACGCCGCCAAGCATGACGGCGCTGTCTAGCGCGAAAATACGCCGTCGCAATCGTCGCTGGTGGCGTTCGAGCCGAGCCGTCTCCCTGGCGTCTTCATTGGTCTCGCTCAGACGATGGGCGACTTCTTCCACATGGTCGGAAACACGGGCGAGCCGTGTGTTGAACAGCGTCAGCAGAGACGCGACGCCGGAGAGCATGAAAACAGGCGTCAGTGCGACCTGAATGACATGCGCCACGCTATCGATCGGTTCGGGGGCCAGAAGGGCGTTGAGGCCGACGGGGTCGAGCGCCATGGGGCAAGTGCTCCATATCTTGGTCGGAATGAGCTGGGTGTTTTACAGCTCTGGCAAAACTCTGCAACATCCATGCCCGGCTCTGGCGCCTGTCCGTACCTGTGATAGAACTGCGACGAATTCTTCAGAGGAAAGTCTCGCGCGTGGCCTTTACGACCTGTTTCCGTTCTGCTGCGCGGGGCTTCGTCCTGTCGGTTCTTCTGGCAGCATCTCTTGCGGTATGTGGAGCGCTTTCTGCGGCCCATGCCGAGACGGTCTCGTTCGAGCGTCTGACCTGGACCGAGATCCAGGCGCGTTTGCAGAGCGGCACGGACACGATCATCGTGCCCGTGGGGGGCACCGAGCAGAGCGGCCCCTATATCGCGGTCGGCAAACATAATGTGCGGGCACAGACTCAGGCCGAGCGCATTGCCGAACGTCTGGGCCATACGCTTGTAGCGCCGGTTATCGCCTATGTGCCTGAGGGTAGCACTACGCCGCGAAGCTCGCATATGCGCTTTCCCGGCACGATTTCGATTCCGCCTGCGGTATTCGAAGGGGTGATCGAGGGTGCCGGGGAAAGCTTTCATGTTCAGGGCTTTCGCCGCGTTGTTTTCATTGCCGATCACGGTGGATATTTGTCCTATCTCAAGGCAGCCGTGGAAAAGCTGAACAATAAGTGGCACGGTCAGGGAGAAGCCCTCTATCTGGCGGCGTATTACGACAGTATCGGCGGCCAGTTTGCCGACACCCTGCGTCAGAAAGGTCTTGGCGCGGCGCTAGGCAAACATGCCGATCTGAGCGACACGGCGCTGATGCTGGCGATCGACCCGACGATGGTGCGGCAGGACGCTCTGAAAAAGGCGCCTCTGCCGGGAGTCGCCCAGGGTGTTTATGGAGGAGACCCACGTCCCGCTACGGCGGCGCTGGGGCAGATCGGAACAGAGATTCAGGTTCAGGCAGCGCTCAGTGCCCTTGGCAAGGCCCGCTGAGATGAGTCGTTTTCAAGGAGCATCTATGAAGTTCTCACATCACGCGTTCATCGTATCGCTGTTCGGCGTGGCGCTTGGCGCTGCCCCGGCGACATGGGCGCAGGACGCCACGCCCAATGCTGTTCCGGCGTCCTCTTCGAAACCGGCTGACGCGACGGCTCCTGCCGTACCGGCCCGGTCTGTTGCCCAGACAAGTGCCCAGACAAACGCCCAGTCTCCGGCTGACCCTGCCACGACCGCGGCGCCTGTCGCCCAGACGACGCCCGGCACCGTGCAGACCATTCCCGGCATGCCTGCCGTGATCGACCCGAAGAACATCTACAGCGAGACGGTCGCCGGCAGGATTTCTCCCGCCATCAAGGACGATCTGGCGCGTGTCTATGTGCCCAATCTGCGCGGTAACAGCGTTTCGGTCATCGATCCGGCGACGTTCAAGGTGGTGGATACGTTCAAGGTCGGCCGTAGCCCGCAGCATGTCGTGCCGAGCTGGGATCTGCGCACGCTCTGGGTCACGAATAATGCTGAAGGCAGCAATGATGGCAGCCTGACGCCTATCGACCCGCGTACGGGCAAGCCCGGCACGGCCATTACGGTGGACGACCCCTACAACATGTATTTCACCCCCGATGGCAAATACGCCATTGTGGTGGCCGAAGCGCATGAGCGTCTCGACTTCCGCGACCCGCACACTATGGCGCTGATCGGTTCTGTCGAGGCCCCGCAATGCAAAGGCATCAATCACGCCGATTTCTCGATCGACGGGCGCTATGCCATCTTCACCTGCGAATTCGGTGGCTATCTGGCGAAGATCGATACCGTCAATCGCAGCCTGATCGGCTACCTGAAGCTCTCCAAGGGCGGCATGCCTCAGGATATCCTGACAGCGCCTGACGGGCACAAATTCTACATCGCCGACATGCATGCCGACGGCGTGTTCGTGGTGGATGGCGACAGCTTCAAGGAAACCGGCTTCATTCCGACCGGCCCCGGTACGCATGGCGAATATCCCAGCCGTGATGGTAAGTTCATGTATGTGGCCAATCGCGGTTCGCACAAGATCCATGGCCCGCGTCACAGCCCCGGCAGCGTTTCGGTCATCGATTTCGCGACGGACAAGGTCGTCAAGACCTGGCCGATCCCCGGCGGCGGCAGCCCGGATATGGGCAATGTCAGCGCCGATGGAAAGCTGCTCTGGCTTTCGGGTCGTTTCGATGACGTGGCTTATGCCATCAATACCGAAACTGGCGAGATGAAGAAGATTCCTGTTGGCGCCGAACCGCACGGCTTGACCGTCTGGCCGCAGCCGGGCCGTTACAGCGTCGGTCATACCGGTATCCTGCGCTAAGCGGGGTACGGTCCTTGCCGTCCCATCCTGGCTTTTTGGGCCGATGGGGCGCTTTCGGCAGGCGCATGGCCTGAAAGAGTCCCGTCTGGGCACCACGGTGATGTGACTGGACGCCTCGGGGTAATGCGGTCCTGCTGAACGTTAACAATAAGACGTTCATTCTCAGGAGCCCGATCCCATGCTGATTTCCGCCCCGACGGATTTTCGCAAGGCTGCGCGCCGCAAGCTGCCGCCTTTCCTGTTTCATTACATTGATGGCGGGGCCTACGCGGAACATACGATGCGGCGAAATCGGGCTGATTTGTCTGATGTCGCGCTGAGGCAGCGCGTTTTGCGCAATGTCTCCGGTCTCGATACCTCTACCACGCTTTTCGGCCAGAAACTCAGCCTCCCTGCCGCCCTTGCACCGGTTGGGCTGACCGGCATGTATGCGCGACGCGGCGAAGTTCAGGCTGCGCGCGCTGCTGCTCGCAAGGGCATTCCCTTCACGCTCTCGACCGTCTCGGTCTGCCCGATCGAAGAGGTGCAGAGCCAGAGCCCCGCACCGATCTGGTTTCAGCTTTATGTGCTGAAAGATCGTGGTTTCATGCGCAATGTGCTGGAGCGCGCACGCGATGCCGGGGTGACGACACTCGTCTTCACGGTCGATATGCCGACGCCGGGCGCGCGTTATCGCGACGTGCATTCGGGTATGTCCGGCCCCTATGCGGCGGCGCGGCGTATCGCTCAGGCTGTGCTCCATCCCGAATGGGCCTGGGATGTCGGTCTCAACGGAAGGCCGCATGATCTTGGTAATATCTCGAGCTATCGTGGCCACCCGACGGGGCTCGAAGATTATATCGGCTGGCTCGCCAATAATTTCGACTCGTCCATCAGCTGGAAAGATCTGGAATGGATCCGTACCTTCTGGAAAGGACCGATGCTGATCAAGGGTATTCTCGACCCTGAGGATGCCCGCGACGCGGTGCGTTTTGGCGCCGATGGGATTGTGGTGTCTAATCATGGGGGCAGACAGCTCGATGGCGTATTGTCGAGTTGCCGCGCCCTGCCGCCTATCGCCGATGCTGTAAAGGGCGAACTGGCTATTCTGGCCGATTCAGGGGTGCGTTCGGGGCTCGATATTGCCCGTATGGTCGCACTCGGCGCCGATGCCGTCCTTCTTGGCCGTGCCTACATCTATGCTCTGGCGGCAGGCGGTCAGCGTGGGGTCGAGAAGCTGCTCGATCTGTTGGAGCGGGAATTGCGTGTGGCCATGACCCTGACCGGCGCCCGTTCGATTGGCGAAATCACGTCTGATAGCCTCGTCAGGGCGATGGGCTGATCTGTCCCGTCATGCGGCCCTCGGAGGAGGGCCGTTCTGATGGCAATGGCCTTCATGCGAGGTGGCGTGAGGGTCAGAGCGGTATCTGGAACTGAAGCCAGTAGCGATCGCCGCGTGTGCTGTTCTGTACGCCCATTTCATGCTGCCATTTGAGCGCGACCGCGTAGGGCGGCTTGAAAAACCAGATGAGCTGTGGGCCGAGCCCGTATTTGGCCAGGCGGTTGCCATCCCCCACGCGCCGCCCGTTTTGCACGTCATTGGTGAATTGCGACGTCACGAAACCGTTGAGGCCCAGCCGGAGTTGTGGCAGGGCCGGGGTAATCATGTAATTGGCTCCAAAATCAATATTGATGACATTGCCTGATTTATAGTCGGTAACCCCGTTTTTCGAATTGATCTGCAATTCGCCTTCTGCCGACACGTCGAAGCGTTTCGTTGGAATCCATGTCAGGGCGGCCTCCTGGTTGAACGCAAAGACATGGGTCGCTTCACTGACGAGATCGGTCTTGCTGAAAGAACCGATGGGCAGAAACGCCCCTTCGCCCAGATAAATATGCACTGTTGGCGTGTGCCAGGAGAGATAGAGCGGCGCGACATAGAGCCAGTTGGCGCCGAATGCCGTACCGCCTTGTCCGCCAGCCCGCAAGGTCAGGCTATTGATCGCCAGAATGGCGCTGCTTGAAATCGTGGCGCCGAGAAACTGCCCGTTCCAGCTATGGAAAAGACGCGCAGCATTGGCGATGGCGGTCGCCCTGAATCCCGGTACGGCAGATTTTCTGCTTGTGCTGGAATAAGCCCCATTCGGATTGACCACAAAGTAATCCTGCCAGAATGTCTGGCCGGGTG
>Ga0308171_1004075_pt1 | contig 12449 bp, 5 predicted proteins | sample PhyGR1_FD_202135 | JGI IMG/M metagenome (GOLD analysis project Ga0308171, IMG submission 202135) | Phyllosphere microbial communities from UC Gill Tract Community Farm, Albany, California, United States - DLSLSG.R1 | ecosystem: Host-associated > Plants > Phyllosphere > Unclassified | place: USA... | reverse complement strand
GCTGAAGGCGCTGGGATTGAGGCTGCGGCGCAGCATCGGCAGGTCGGTCAGGGTCTGGCCGATCGAGATCTGGAAGTGATGGCCCGGCGATCCCTCGTGATAGGTGAGGGTGGGAATGCTCCAGCGCGTGTTGGAGCTGATGTTGCCCAGGTTGATGAAGAAGGTGCCCGGGCGCGAGCCATCCATCGCCGGCGGGTAGTAATAGCCGCCCGGCGAGGTGGCCTGCATGTGCGCGGGCACCGGTTGCACCAGCAGTTTCTGTGTCGGCAGGTGGCCGAAGTAGGTGGGCAGGATCGGATCGAGGTCGCGCAGGCGCTGCTCGATGTCGCCGATCAGCTGAGCGCGCCCTGCGTCGCTGTCCTCGTACAGGTAACGCGGGTCCTTGCGCAGTTGCGCGATGCGCGTGGCCACGCTGCCGTCGCGCAGCCCGAGCTGTTTCAGGCGGGCATCCATGCGCGTGTCCAGCCGCGCCACTTCGCGCAGCCCGATCTGGTGGATCGCATCGGCATCCAGGTCGGTGCTGGTGTACCAGCGCAGCGCGGCATCGTAGTACGCCTTGCCGTCCGGCAGTGCCCACACGCCTTTGTTGCCGGGATGGGTCGCCAGTGTTGCCTGCACGTTGTCGAGCAGGCGCTGATAGCCCGGGTTCACCGCGTCGCGCACCGCCGTGGTCGCCTGTGCGATCAGTTCAGCGCGCCGGGCAGCGGGGATCGAGGGCACCTTGTCCAGCTTGCGCTGCAATGACTGCACCCACAGGCTGTCCTGCGGCGCCGGTTTCAGCAGGGCACGGTACTGGTTGGCCGCGCCCTCCAGCGCCACCTCGGGCGGTACCACGCCCAGGCGGGCCTGCATGTCCGCGTTGGCCCGGACCTGGTCCAGCTTGGGGCCCATCGCCTGCAGCCGTGCGATGTAATGACGGGCGCTGGTCTCGTCGGTGACCGCATGCTGGTTGTCCATGAACTGCGGCAGGTTGACCGGCAGGCTGAACAACTGGTCCACGGCGTAGGTGCTGCCGCCGACCGGCAACCAGGCCGCGGCCCATGGCACGGCCATCAGATCGATCTGGGTCTGGTAGAACCAGCGCGCCAGTCCGTCGCTGAGCCGTTGCTGCGGATCCAGCGGCGGGCCTTTCCATGCACGGATCTGCGCCAGGTTGTCGACCAGGAAGCGGCGGTTGATCTCGCGCCGGGCCAGCGAGACGTCGGTCAGCTGGCCGGACAGATCACCGGCGGCATCGCCACTGATGCCGAGCATCGTGCGCAGTTCCGGATCGGCGTTGATCGCGGCCATCGTCTGCGCATCGAGCAGGGCATTGAACGAGGCGGAGGCCGGGGCGCTGGCGGGGGCCGACGCCTGCGCCTGCGCCCGGTGCAAGGGAAGCGTCAGGGCGGCTGCGATCGCGAGGGCGAGCACGGCGGGGAAACGGCGGGCGGACGTGGTCGGAATCACAGGGCGATCTCCGTTGGCGGGCGGGCTGCGCGCAGGCTACGTCAGCGCAGGTGCAAGCGCACCTGCTTCAGCCGGCGATCCGCTCGAAGCCGTCCGCGCTCCAGTCCTCGCTGCCCACGCCGTGATGGATCACGAACAGACCCTGCGGATCGTAACGGCGCTTGGCCGCCTGCAACCGGGGGTAGTTCGGTCCCCAGAAGGCCTGCTGCCAGTCTCTCTGGAAGTAGTCGCTTTCCGAGACATAGGCCGGCGCCGACGGCGCCACCACGCTCAGTGCCTGGTAGGCGCGCGCGACGTTCAACGCGCCGCGGCGTGCACGGGGCTCATCGACGTTCAGGCCGAGGCCCGGATACACCGGCCCGCTGGCGTTGCCGATGGTGGCGGTCTCGCGGCTGGCCGCCAGCGCCGCCGCGGGCGCACCGAACAGGCCCTTGTTGCAGTGCATGCCGACATCCATGTGCTCGGCGGCCGCGCAGATGGCTGCGGCCGCCTGCGTGCGCCGCGCATCGTCGAGCAGGGAGGAGGGCAGCCAGGCCGAGGCGTAGCCATGCAGGAACCAGCCGACCTGACCCTGGTCCCCCTTCCACAGCATGTGCCGGGAGGCGGCGCCCTCGCGGGTGTCCCCGGCGATCAGCGTGGGGGCGTGCTCGCGGAAGAAATCGGCGTCCCACATGTGGCGGGCGGGCATCGCCAATGCCTGCAAGGGGTCGGTGATGGTGTACGCCGGCCGGGCGCGGACCCAGTCCAGGAACGGCGTCCAGGTTGCTTCGGCCGCGTCGCGCGACAGGCCCTGGAATACCATCGAGATCGACAGCCGCCGCGTGTCCTTGAACGTGAACTGCTCGCCCCAGTGCGCGTTGCACAGCGTGTCGCGGTAGAAGCGCAGCATCTCCGCCACCAGGGTCTGCCAGCTGGCGTCGTCGCTGGCCTGGATCTGGCAGGAGACGCCGCCGAAGGTGTCGGGCAGGGCATGGGTGCGCAGCGTCATCCGGGTGACGATCCCGAAACTCGCCGCGCAGCCGCCTTTCAGGGCCCAGAACAGTTCGGGGTCATTGTCGGCGTTGACGATGCGGATCTGACCGTCGGCGGTGACGATCTCGGCTTCGAGCAGGCTGGCCGCGGCCGTGCCATGGGCCTTGGAGAAACTGCCGAAGCCGCCGCCGGTGACCAGGCCGGTGACGCCCACGGAGGTGCAGCCGCCGCCTTGGACGTAGCGCCCACCGCGGGTGGTGACCGCATCGTAGGCATCGATCCACATCGCCCCTGCGCCCACGCTGACCGCCGGCTGCGGTGCGGTGCCCGGGCGGGCGTTGTGGGCGACGAAGGCAGCGTGCAGCTCGACCTGGTTCATCGCGCGGGTCCAGACCAGCAGTGAATCCGGCGCACAGGACGTCCCGTGGTAGCTGTGCCCGCCGCCTTTGACCACCAGCCGCAGGCGATGGGTCCGCGCGAAGTTCACCGCGGCGGCGACATCGGCACTGTTGGCGGCGGCGACCACCTTGGCGCTGGGCACCGAACGCCACGCGCCGAAGTAGCCGCTGGTCTGGGTCAGTGCGGGCTGGTCGCCGAGGTAGAACGGATTCTGCAGCTGCTCCAGCGCCGCGGCGCGGGTGGCGGCGTCCGCGAGGAACGGCGACTGTGGCACCGACAGGCGACCGCCGACGGCACGCGACAGTCGCTCCCACGCGGCGGCGGCAGGCCAGGCCGCGGTGCCTGGACGTACCCGGGCAGCACCGGCCGCGACGGCGGGCCCGGCCTTGAGCAGCATCGGCAGCAGCGGCAGGGTCAGTCCGGCCTTGAGGCAATCGCGTCGTTTCATCGGGGTGGTTCCTGTGGCAGTGCCGTGTTCGATGCCGGCCAGTGTGGTCCCGTAGAGGCCCGCCAGCAGTGGCCTGGGGCCGAATTCCGGGGGTGAAGGGACAAGTGGCGGGGGTCCAGGGGCGACCGGTGCCCGGGCGATGCGACGCGATCGGTGCCGGTTGACGCATGCCCTACGCGGCATACCCTAGTCTGGTTCCCTTGCGCTCGCGGCCGATGCCGGGCGACCGTCCCACGACACCCGGATCCATGCCGACCCCGAACGACCCCACGCCCGATTCCCTGGCTGCCTTCACTCCCGCCACGCGCCACTGGTTCACGGCGGCGTTCGCGACCCCGACCCCGGCACAGGCGCAGGCCTGGGCGGCGATCAGCGCCGGCCAGCACACCCTGGTGATCGCGCCGACCGGTTCGGGCAAGACCCTCGCCGCGTTCCTGCAGGCGATCGACCAGCTGTTCCGCAGCGGTGAGCCGAAGACGCGCGGCACCCGCGTGCTGTATCTCTCGCCGATCAAGGCGCTCGGCGCCGATGTCCAGCGCAACCTGCAGATACCGCTGCAGGGCGTCAGTGCCGAACGTGAGCGGCGCGGCGACCCGGCGGTCACCCTGTCGGTCGCGATCCGCACCGGCGACACCACCACGGCGGAGCGCGCGCGGCTGCTGCGGCGTCCGCCCGACATCCTGATCACCACGCCCGAATCGCTGTTCCTGATGCTCACCTCGCAGGCGCGCGAGATCTTGCGCGACGTGCATACCGTGATCATCGATGAGATCCATGCGGTGGCCGGCAGCAAGCGCGGCACCCATCTGGCGGTGAGCCTGGAGCGGCTGGACGCCCTGTTGCGGGCGCCGGCGCAGCGCATCGGGCTGTCCGCCACGGTGCGACCGGTCGAAGAAGTCGCGCGGTTCCTCGGCGGCGACCGCCCGGTGACCGTGGTCCATCCGCCCTCGCAACGGGCCCTGGATGTCCGCATCGTGGTGCCGGTGGAGGACATGGCCGACATTCCGCCACACCCTGCCGCGGCCGAGTCGCCACCGGCGTCCGGGCGGATCGGCTCGATCTGGCCCCATGTGGAGGCCAGCATCCTGGACCAGGTGCTGGCGCGGCGTTCCACGATCGTGTTCGCCAACGCGCGGGGCGTGGCCGAAAAGCTGACCGCGCGCTTGAATGAGCTGTACGCCGACCGGGTCGCCCGCGGGCAGGTCCCGGCGCAGGCCCCGACAGCGCCGCCCACGCCCCAGCACTACGGCTCGTTCAATGGCGGCACCGGGGGACGGGCTGCCGGTGCGGAGACGCTGATCGCGCGTTCGCACCACGGCTCGGTCTCCAAGGAGCAGCGCCGCGAGATCGAACAGGCGCTCAAATCCGGCGAACTGCGCTGCGTGGTGGCGACCTCCAGCCTGGAGCTGGGCATCGACATGGGCCTGGTCGACCTGGTGATCCAGGTGGCCGCACCGCCTTCGGTGGCCAGCGCGCTGCAGCGGGTCGGGCGCGCCAGCCACCAGGTCGGGGGCATCTCGACGGGCCTGGTCTACCCGCGCACGCGGCGCGACCTGATCGACGCGTCCGTGGCGGTGGAGCGCATGCTGGCCGGCGAGATCGAAGCCATCGACCCGCCGCGCAATCCGCTGGACGTGCTGGCCCAGCAGACAGTGGCCGCCGCCGCGATGGAGACGCTGGACGTGGAGGCCTGGTATGCACGCGTTCGCCGCGCCGCGCCGTACCGGTCGCTGCCCCGCAGCGCCTTCGATGCCACCCTGGACATGCTGGCCGGGCGCTACCCCTCCGATGATTTCGCCGGCTTCCGGCCGCGCCTGGTCTGGAACCGGGTCACCGGCGAACTCAGCGCGCGCCCGGGTGCCAAGCAGCTGGCGGTCACCAGCGGCGGGACGATTCCGGACCGCGGCATGTTCAGCGTGGTGCTGCCGGAAGGCGAGGAGCGTGCCGGGTCGCGCCGCGTCGGCGAGCTCGATGAGGAGATGGTCCACGAATCGCGGGTCAACGACGTGATCACCCTGGGCGCGACCTCGTGGCGGATCGAACAGATCACCCACGATCAGGTCGTCGTCACCCCGGCGCCGGGCCGCTCGGCGCGCCTGCCGTTCTGGCGCGGTGAGGGGGTCGGTCGGCCCGCCGAGCTGGGCGAGGCGGTGGGCGCCTTCATCGGCGCACTCGACGCCGTGGTGGCGGACGAGGGGGACGAGGGGAACGAGGGGATTGCGCCTGCACTGCGCGAACGGCTGCAGGCCGCCGGGCTGGCCGACAACGCGATCGCCAACATCGCCGGGCTGCTGGCCGAGCAGCGCGAGGCCACCGGTGTGCTGCCCACCGATCGCAGCCTGGTGCTGGAGCGCTGCCGCGATGAGGCCGGTGACTGGCGGTTGATGCTGCATTCGCCGTATGGGCGGCGCGTACACGATCCCTGGGCGCTGGCGGTGGCCGCGCGCATCCGCGAACGCTGGGGCGTGGATCCGGCGGTGGTCGCCAGCGACGACGGCATCATCGCGCGCCTGCCCGACGCACAGGGACGCCTGCCGGGCGCGGAGCTGTTCCTGTTCGAGCCGGAGCGGCTGCGCCGGGAGGTCACCCGCGCCGTGGGCGGATCGGCCCTGTTCGCCGCGCGCTTCCGCGAATGTGCCGCACGCGCGCTGTTGCTGCCGCGGCGGACGCCCGGCCGCCGCTCGCCACTGTGGCAGCAGCGCCTGCGCGCCGGCGAACTGCTCGCCATCGCGCAGGGCTATCCGGAGTTCCCGATCCTGATCGAGACCGCGCGCGAGTGCCTGCAGGATGTCTACGATCTGGACGCGCTGGATGCACTGATGCAGCGGCTCGCCGAAGGCAGCGTGGCGATCGCCGATGTCACCACCGAGGTGCCGTCACCGTTCGCGGCGAACCTGCTGTTCGGGTATGTCGCCGAGTTCATGTACGGCACCGATGTGCCGCTGGCCGAACGCCGCGCCTCGGTGCTCTCGCTCGACAGCGGCCTGCTCGGTGATCTGCTCGGCCAGGTCGACCTCGGCGAACTGCTGGATGCGGCCGTGGTCGAGCAGGTGGGCGATGAGCTGCAACGGCGGGCGCCCGATCGGCGGGCGCGCGGCAGGGAAGGGATCGCCGACCTGCTGCGCGAACTGGGGCCCCTTACCGATGAAGCGCTCGCGCTGCGCCTGGTCGATGCCGATCCCGCGCCTGAGCTGGCCGCCCTCGTCGATGAGCGGCGCGCCTTCCCGGTCCGGATCGCCGGCGGTGTGCACTGGGCGGCCATCGAGGATGCCGGGCGCCTGCGGGATGCTCTCGGCGTCGGCCTGCCGACGGACGTGCCGGCGGTGTTCCTGCAGCCGTCGGTGGACCCGCTGGGCGAACTGCTCGCGCGATACGCACGCACCCATGCGCCGTTCACCACGGCGGAGGCCGCCAGCGCGTTCGGACTCGGCGTGGCTGTCGTCGATGCGGCCTTGGCGGCGTTGGAGGCGCAGGGCAAGCTGCTCAAGGGCAGCTTCGGTGTGGCCGGCCGGGATGCACGCTCCGCCGCCGCCATGGCCGCGCCGACGCCGTTGGCCCGCCACGAATGGGTCGGTGACGCGGTATTCCGTCGGCTGCGGATGCGCTCGCTGCAGCAGGCCCGCGAGGCGACCCGGCCGGTCGCGCGCGAGGCATATGCGTTGCTGCTGCTGGAGCGCCATGGCGTGCTCGCCGACGCCGAACAGGCCGCGCGGGGCAGCGCACCCCGCGGCGCGGGCGCGCTGGAGGGCATCGACGGGGTGCTGCGCGCGGTCGAGCTGCTGGCCGGGGTGGCGCTGCCGGTGTCGGTCTGGGAGCAGCAGATTTTCCCGGCGCGCGTGGTCGATTACGCCCCGGCAATGCTCGATGAGCTGCTCGCCACCGGGACCGTGGTGTGGGCCGGGCATGGGCGGCTGGGCGATGAGGACGGCCTGGTCTCGCTGCATCTGCAGGAGGTCGCCGCCGAGACGCTGCCGTCGCTCCCGGCCTCGGCCGCGCTGTCGCCCTTGCAGGAGGCGCTGCTGCAGGTGCTGGCCGACGGCGGCGCGTACTTCGCGCGCCAGCTGGTCACGGCGGTGGGCAGTCACTGGGCGCGGGCCGGCACGCCCACTACGGATATCAGCGCCGAGCAGCTGCACGCCGCGCTGTGGGACCTGGCCTGGTCGGGCTATCTGAGCACCGATCTGTGGGCACCGCTGCGCGGCATGTCCGGCTCACGCCCGCCACGGCCGCGGGTGGCGCGCACGTCGCGGCGTGGTCGAGGCTTCCGCGGCATCCCGATGGGGGAGACGCCCTTGGCCGACGGCGCGTCGGCGGTGGTCGCCAGTTTCGCCGCACCCACCCTGGCCGGGCGCTGGTCGCTGCTGCAGCGCGAGGCGATCAGCGACACGGTACGCGCGGTGGCGCTGGCCGACGGCCTGCTGGACCGGCACGGCATCGTGACCCGTGGTGCCGCGGTGGCCGAAGGCATCGCCGGCGGCTTCCCGGCCCTGCAACAGGTCTATCGGGGCATGGAGGATGCGGGACGCGTGCTGCGCGGCCGCTTCGTGGAAGGATTGGGCGGGGCGCAGTTCGCTGACCGCGTGATCGTGGATCGGCTGCGCGGCATCGCCGAGGCCCTGCGGCCCGGTGCCGCCGAGGTCGCCGTCGGGTTGTCCGCGGTCGATCCGGCCAATCCGTTCGGGACCGTGCTGCCCTGGCCGGTGCACGGCTCGCGCGTGCGGCCGGTGCGCCGCGCGGGCGCCTTGGTAGTGATCGGCGGTGGGCGGCTGCTGATGTACCTGGCCCAGGGGGGCCGCCAGCTGCTGACGTTCTTCGATGCGGACGATGTGTCCCTGGCAGGCACCACGGCTGCCGCGGCGCAGGCGCTGGCCAGCGCACTGCGGCGGGGCCGGCGCACCTCGTTCACCGTGGAACTGATCGACGATGCGCCGGCCCGACGCGATGGCCTGATGGACGCGCTGCGGGCCGCCGGTTTCTCCAGTGCGCCAAAAGGCATCAGCTGGGAGGGATGAGCAGGTGGAGGCGAAGACTTACTGACGCCGTCTAAGTAGAAACACGCTGGCCGCGACGATGACCGACACGGACTATTGAGCACCACCGTCGTCGGAGAAGTGCATGGCCAGCTCATCCGCAAAGAAGAAGCCCGCTTCATCCGCAAAGAAGCCCAACATTCTCGTCATTTGGGGAGACGACATCGGCATCTCCAACCTGAGCTGCTACTCGCGCGGCCTGATGGGATACCAGACGCCGAACATCGACCGCCTGGCCAACGAGGGCATGCTGTTCACCGACTCCTACGGCGAGCAGTCCTGTACGGCAGGGCGTTCGTCCTTCATCACCGGCCAGAGCGTCCTGCGGACCGGCCTGTCGAAGGTCGGCATTCCGGGCGCGCCGATCGGCATGAACGAGAAGATCGTCACCATCGCCGCGCTGCTGAAGAACGAGGGCTATACCACCGGGCAGTTCGGCAAGAAGCACCTGGGCGACCTCAACCACATGCTGCCCACCAACCATGGGTTCGATGAGTTCTACGGCAATCTGTACCACCTCAATGCCGAAGAAGAGCCGGAGATGTACGACTACTTCCCCAAGGACGAGTTCGGGGATTTCATCGAGACCATCAAGCCGCGCGGCGTGATCCACAGTTTCGCCACCGACAAGGATGACAGCACCGACCAGAAGCGCTGGGGCAAGGTAGGCAAGCAGAAGATCGAGGATACCGGCCCGCTGGACCGCAAGCGCATGCTGACCTGCGATGACGACTTCGCCGACCGCGCCAACGGCTTCATCAAGAAGGCGAACGACGACGACACGCCGTTCTTTGTCTGGGTCAACTTCACCCACATGCACCTGATCACGCATACCAAGAAGGAAAGCCTGGGGCAGGCCGGGCGCTGGCAGTCGCCGTATCACGACACGATGATCGACCACGACAAGAACGTGGGCTCGTTGCTCGATTACCTCGACGAGCTGGGCATCGCCGAAGACACCCTGGTGGTGTACTCGACCGACAACGGGCCGCATCGCAATTCGTGGCCGGATGGCGGCATGACGCCGTTCCGCAGCGAGAAGGACACCAACTGGGAAGGCGCGTTCCGGATTCCGCTGGTGGTGCGCTATCCGGGCAAGATCAAGGCCGGCTCGGTCTCCAACGAGATCGTGCAGCACCACGACTGGCTGCCCACCTTCCTGGAACTGGCCGGCAACAAGGGCGTTGTCGACGACCTCAAGAAGGGCGTCAAGGCGATCGGGCGCACCTACAAGAATCACATCGACGGTGTCAGCCTGCTGCCGTACCTCACCGGCAGGGAAGAGAAATCGCCGCGCAAGCTGTTCGTCTACATCTCCGACGACGGCGACATGCTCGGGATCCGCTATGACAACTGGAAGGTGACCTTCATCGAGCAGCGCTGCAAGGGCACGATGCAGATCTGGGGCGAACCGTTCACCCCCATGCGGATCCCCAAGATCTACAACCTGCGCACCGATCCGTACGAGTTCGCGGACGTGACGTCCAATACGTACTGGGACTGGTACCTCAACCACGTCTACATCGTGTATGGCGCGATCGCGTTGCTGACCAAGTTCAACGAGACCTTCGTGGACTTTCCCAAGATCCAGAAGCCGAATACGTTCACGGCCGACCAGGCGGTGGAGAAGCTGCAGGATGCGGTGACCGGCAAATAGCGGCAGGGTGTGCGTCCGCGCCAGCATCAACGAACGGGGGACGGGATGTCCCCCTTTCGTCGTGCCTGCCGTATCAGGCTGCTTCGGCGGCCGCCGGCTCGCGTGCCGGAACGTAGGCCGGGTAGTCGATATAGCCGGTGGCGCCGCCGCCGTAGAACGTCTCGCGATCGGCAGGCGCCAGCGGCCAGCCGTTCTGCAGGCGTGCCACCAGGTCCGGGTTGCTGATGAAGCCGGTGCCGAAGGCGGCCAGATCGATCACGCCGGCATCGATCAACTGCTCGGCGCGCGCGCGGGTCATGCCGCCGGCGAGGATCAGCGCGGTGCCGGGCAGCAGCGGCTTCAGGGTGCGCAGCAGGCCGCCGAAGCCCGAATCGCCGGCGCCATCGACCGACTTCTGGCCGACCTTGAAGCCGGACTGGTCCATCAGATGCACATAGGACAGGCCACGCTGACCGATCGCCTGGATGAGCGCGGTGTAGGTCGCGTCGATCTCCGGGTACAACGGCATGTCGAACAGCTGACCATACGGCGAGAGGCGGATGGCGGTGCGCGAGGCACCGATGCGCGCGACCACGGCATCGATCACCTCGAGGGTGAAGCGCAGCCGGTTCTCCAGCGTCTGCGGGCCGTACTGGTCGCTGCGGTCATTCACCCGCGGATTGATGAACTGCTCATGCAGGTAGCCGTTCGCGCCGTGGATTTCCACACCATCGAAGCCGGCGTCGATGGCATTGGCGGCTGCCTGCGCGAAGTCGGCGACGATGCGCGCGATCTCCTCCGTCTGCAGCTGGCGCGGGGCCGGCGAGGCCACCAGCGCGGGCTGCCCGTGCTCGTCGTAGCCGAACGCCTGCGCGCCGGCCGGCAGGCGCGAACTGGCGCTGACCGGGAGCGCATCATCGGCCTGGATGGTCGGGTGAGAGACCCGACCGACGTGCCAGATCTGCGCGAACATCCGGCTGCCCAGTGCGTGGACCGAATCGGTGGTCAGGCGCCAGCCGGCGATCTGCTCGGCGGTGAAGATGCCGGGGTTGAACAGGTAGCCCTGGCCCTCGCGGGAAATGGGCGTGCCTTCGCTGACGATCAGGCCGGCGGTGGCACGCTGGGCGTAATAGAGCGCAGTGCGCTCGTCGGCGGCATCGTGCGGGGCGCGGGCACGGGTCAGCGGGGCCATGACCACGCGGTTGCGCAGGGGCAGGCCGGCGAGGTCGAAGGTATCGAAAAGGGCGCTCATGGGCAGTCCAGATGGGGGAAGGGGGGAGGGCATGGCGATCCGCCATGCGCGTGACCTCATCGTATGGGCGTGCGATAACGGCCACAATCCGGGCTTCGGACAAATTACTATTGCCGGAATCGCAATTAAGACGCCGAGGCCCCCGCCATGCAGCTCAAAGCCCTCCGCTATTTCCTCACCGTCGCTGCCACCGGCAGCTTCCTGGCCACGGCGCGCCACTACCGGGTGCCGGCGTCGTCGGTATCGCGCTTCATCGCGGCACTCGAGCAGGATATCGGGCAGCAGTTGTTCTACCGCAGCACGCGCGCCGTGCGGCTGACCGAGGCCGGCGAGCGCTTCCACCTGCAGGTGCGCGATGCCGTCGACCTGCTGGACGAGGCGGTCGAACAACTGGAAGGCCGCGATGCCGGACTGCGGGGGCTGATCCGCATCAACGCCCCCGAATCGCTGGGGCGACTGCATATCGCCCAGATCGTCAACACACTGCAGGCCAGGTATCCGGAGCTGCTCGTGGAGCTCACCCTCACCGACATGCTGATCGATCCGGTGCAGGAGGGGGTGGACATCACCATCCGGGTGGGGCCGCTGGTCGACTCGGGCCTGATCGGCAAGGTCATTGCGCCGCACCGGAACCTGCTTGCCGCCAGTCCGGCCTACCTGGCCGCGCACGGCACGCCGGAGCGCCCCGAGGATCTGCTGCAGCATCAGTGCCTGGTCTACAAAGGCCAGTTGGGCATCCAGAAGTGGTACTTCCGCGCCACGCCCGACGCGCCGTTCAAGGCCTTGAACGTGACCGGGCCCCTGCGCAGCAACAATGCCGAAGCGTTGCTGGCGGCCGCGCTCGCGGGGCGCGGCGTGGTGATGTTTCCGACCTGGCTGTTCAACCCGGAAACCCTGCAGGGCGGGCACATGGTCACGCTGCTCGACGCCTGGGAGTTTTCGCCGCAGTCCGAGCGCGTCCATCTGCAGCTGCTGTCGCCGGAAAACAAGCTGCGCTCGCGCAAGGTCCGCGAAGTCTCGGCATTCCTCACCGATGCGATCGGCTCGCCACCGTACTGGGATCGTGCCGTTCCCTGAGTCCACCGGCCATCGGCACCCCCATCACGCGCCCACTGGCAGGATCGGGAGAGATTCGCACCCTCACCAGGAGACCACCATGGCTTCGACCGTTGTCCTGACCCGATCATGGGTCATCCATCCGTTCCACGCCGCTGTACTGGGTGGCGTGCTGCCGCTGTTCCTCGGCGCGCTGCTGGCGGACTA
>Ga0308171_1004074_pt1 | contig 12453 bp, 18 predicted proteins | sample PhyGR1_FD_202135 | JGI IMG/M metagenome (GOLD analysis project Ga0308171, IMG submission 202135) | Phyllosphere microbial communities from UC Gill Tract Community Farm, Albany, California, United States - DLSLSG.R1 | ecosystem: Host-associated > Plants > Phyllosphere > Unclassified | place: USA... | reverse complement strand
TAATCCCCGCTCCATTGGCCCCTTAGCTCAGTGGTTAGAGCAGGCGACTCATAATCGCTTGGTCGCTGGTTCAAACCCAGCAGGGGCCACCAGATTTAGTGATGAAAATCATGCAGTTAAGCCACCTCACGAGGGTGGCTTTTTTGTTTTCATAATTCGTCATTGGCAGCAAAATGCCAGACATAGATTTTCTTAAACGGCCATGATGGCAAAAGGATACGCCGCCAGTTTGCGATGAAGGGCGAAGCACGATGGCGTTCGCATGCAAGGCGATGGGGAATCCACTTGCAACCGAGTTTAACGCGAAAATTTTTGCGTCTTATCGCGAGCAGCGGTGAAGCGGCAAAATCACTCGATCTAACCGAGTAAAGACGGTAACGCCTCGTACGATCAATTTAGAGCTGGCATACTTCCGGGCGATGTTTAATTAGCTACGGCGGTTAGATGAATGGACCACACCAAACCCGTTAGAGAACGTGCGCGAGTTTAAAATCAGCGAATCGGAAATGGCGTATCTCACCATTGAAGAAATCAGAACCCTCCTCGCCGAATGTGAGAACAGCCGATTTAAAGATTTAACTACCATTGTGAAAATCTGCCTGGCAACTGGCGCACGATGGAGTGAGGCAGAAGGCTTAAAAGGTAATCAAATCCGCGCCGGTCAGATTATTTACGTGAAAACTAAAGGCAAGAAAAACCTCGCGGTGCCGATAACTGAAAAATTACAGGCTAATCTGCAATCCAGTAGGAAAGCGCAGGTGCTCTTTAAACTATGCTATTTAGCTTTCGGGAAAGTTATGCAACGTGCTGGTATTGAAACTCCAACTGGGCAGTTAACACACGTTTTGCGCCATATATTCGCCTCGCATTTTATGATGAGCGGCGGCAACATTCTTGTGCTTCAGCGATATTGGGGCATACAGATATCAAGGTTACAATGCGATATGCGCATTTTACGCTGGATAATTTTTTTGAAGCTATGTTATTGAGTCCGCTGAGCCGATTAGCTTATTAAAAATCATGTATTAATTAATTCTCAATCAATATTATAGCTAATGTTTCCAATATAAATCACTTGAAATCTTGTATTCCAATGGAAGGCTATCGCCTTCCAATAGAAACGTAGTCACTAAAATCATCTATATGCATCTAAATTTTTCAAAACTAATTTCTTTTCATTAGAAAGTGAAGTGAGCATATATAGGTCAATTTGGTCAGATATTTTGAATCTTCCCTTTTTTATATTCAAATTATCTATACCATCATGCAATGCTGAAGCTATAAGCTTCGCATCATCTTTATCATTTACATTTGAAAACAATTCTAATATTAATCCATTTAGCTCTAAAAAATCTTCATTAATAAGTGTTGGTGAACAATCCCCTCTTTTTAATTTACCGCTAAGTGCATCAATTTTATTGTTTATCCTTTCTATAGATCCGATAACTCCCTTTCGCGATTCTACCCTAAGTATTTCATCTCTACTCCTTGATTTTGATTGAAAAATAATCTCAGTATTCACCATATTTGCAACTCTTTGCGAGTCGGCAACAAGATATTTAATACTTTCTCTAAAGCTACTATAGTTAGTTATAGTTGAACCGATCAAAAGCAAAATTGGACCATATGCGGTGATCCATGCCCTGATCGAGCCATCTTCAAAATTTATTTCTATATCAACTTTGTCATCAAGAAAAAACCTTATCCTTTCATCTGAAAAGGAAGTTATTTTCCTAACAATTTCACTTATTATCTTTTCTTTTTCTTCTGCGGACACACTAATTAGCCACTCAGGTTCGACGTGAACATAAGACTGGCTTAATATGTCTTTTCTTATATAGTCTGCCATACTTCAGTCCTTGATCTAATTTATATAAAATATTAATCCGCTCTCATTACGCGACAAATAAATCTCCAGCAGAAATATTTAATGAGCGTAATCAGATTATTTTCTATGTAAGCCTCTTCAGCAGCCTACAATAGAAAGATGAATTTCCTACTAACTTAAATGCCCCCAATCTCTCTTAATAGTCCAAGTAGGCGACCAAGACACAAAAGTTCCAGGGTCAAAATATTCACCAACATTTACAATATAATCAATACGTTCTGCTCTTATTGGCAAGGTATGATCAAATTTATCGCTCTCAAAGTCCCATACCCAATAACGAGGAATACCATCTCTAATCTTTTTTCCAAGTGCGTAATCCATCGGAGCACACACTCGCTCGATGTAGCTACCATCATCTTCTGAAAAAAACCGAATTCTCAATTTTTGCTGGGTGTGTATACCATCAATAAACACATCATGCTGAACATGCATAATCATCCTCTTTGTGTTTTCTTAAGGAGGTACAGCTAGTAAAATATGTAGGAAGTATAAAAGTTATACAATAGATTGTGATATTAGAACAACTCACAATTTATGCAGTATTTTCTAAGATGCTGGCAGCAGAGCGCAACGCTATGTGGCACTTTTCATCACTATACGGCCTGAATAAAACATAAAAATCAGTAAGTTACTGATTTCACTCACTTAAAAATGGGACTCGTAATCACTTGGTCGCTGATTCAAACCCAGCAGGGGCCACCAGATTTAGTGATGAAAATCATGCCTTTAAGCCACCTCACGAGGGTGGCTTTTTTGTTTTCATAATTCGTCATTGGTAGCAAAATGCCAAACATAAATTTTCTTAAATGGCCATGACGGCAAAAGGATACGCCACCAGTTTGCGATGAAGGGCGAAGCACAATCCTACGAGTAGTTCGTAAAAGAACAGGCTCAAGATAAGCCCTGGCTGGGAGAAAAAGCAGATAAGCGGCGGGCAACTGAGTTGGTTGAATTGTGGTTCAACACGCACGGCATCACATTGGCAGACAGCAGGAAGCGACGAACCACAATGGCGTTCGCTTGCGAGGCGATGGGAACCCCACTTGCAATGAGTTAAACGCGAAAATTTTTGCGTCTTATCGTGAGCAGCGGTTAAGTGGGAAGATCACCCGCTCCAATCGAGTGAAGACGGTTACGCCTCCCACGGTTAATTTAGAACTGGCATATTTCAGGGCAATGTTTAACGAGCTGCGCCGGTTGGGTGAGTGGACTGCACCCAATCCGCTAGAGAACGTGCGCGAGTTTAAAATCAGCGAATCTGAGATGACATATCTCACAATTGAGGAAATCAGAACCTTCCTCTCCGAATGTGAGAACAGCCGATCTAAAGACCTGACAACCATTGTGAAAATCTGCCTGGCAACTGGCGCACGATGGAGTGAGGCTGAAGGCTTAAAGGGAAACAAAATCCGTGCCGGCCAGATCATCTTTATGAAAATAAAGGAAAAAAAAGAGCGGTGCCGATAACTGAAAAATTACAGTCTGAACTGCCAGCGAGTAGGAAAGCACAGACACTCTTTAAACCGTGCTATTCAGCTTTCAGAAAAGCCATGCAGCGCGCCGGTATCGAAACACCTGCTGGGCAGCTTACGCATGAAATGCGCCACACCTTCGCGTCTCGTTTCATGACGAACGACGGCAATATCCTGGTACTTCAGCGGATGCTTGGACATACAGATATTAGGGTTACAATGCGGTATGTTCATTTTGCTCCAGACCATTTGTCTGAAGTGATGTTGCTGAACCCTTTAAGTTACATATAATTATATTATTTTTCATGAAGTTAAGCTGAGTTGCATGATATACATACTTCATTATATTTTTCTTCTGAAACACAAATTTCTTGGAATTCACGAACATTTATTAATCATCCCAAAAGATAAACATACTCATCGCATGCTAATAGTGAACTTCGCATTCCTTACAACCAGGTGATGGGAGAGGGATAAGAAAGTGCTTGAAAAAATCTCAGGATTGTATTTATATTGGATAACATTAAGATACAAAGCTTAAAAATTTAACTCGATTAAAGCATGCGCTTAATTTTATTTTATTATCAAGCGGGTTAATTTTATTTAAAAGCAAAAATTCATAATTCATATAAAGGATATAAAGTGAAATTAAAATCTATCAGTGTCTCGGGGTTTTTTGGCAAGGCTGAATTAGTTCATTATGATTTTCATGAAGATCTTAATATAATAACAGGCAGAAATGGTTCTGGTAAAACCACTATTTTAAAATTAGCATGGATGATTATTAGCGGAAATATATACTGGGCGCTTAAAGAAATAGATTTTAAAGCTTGCAAGCTCGTAACAAGTGAATATACGTGTACAGTTACAAAGACTGCCAGCATGTATTGCCGCATTGAGCTTGAAACTTCATCAGGTAATAGCTATTTATTTGAAGATGATGGCCCAGGTAGCGATTATGAATATCAAGAATCTTCAGAAGATCAAGCAGCGCCCTATTTAATCGAGTCAGGAAGTTCTATTTTCTTCCCGACATTTAGGCGAATTGAAGGTGGATTCTCATTAGATATATCTCGCAGGACCAAGTCAAGAGCCGGAAACAGACCCGGAGACGAAATAGATGATGTGTTAAATTCGCTTTCAAAAAAAATGTCAAACGATGAACACTTATTCGTTGCCGCGATATCTAGCCAAGATATTAACAGCATCCTCTTACAAAAATTTGCATCTCTTTCAGAAAAGATAAACATATTCCAAGCTGATATTTCTCGCAGTGTCATTGAAAAAATAAGGCAGCATCAAAATTCATCAACGAACTCCAGTGATGCTGAAACACTTCTAACTGAAACAAGAAAAGAAATTGAAAAAATCGAAACATTCCGCACTGAATCCATGAGACCTCTAGATGCTGTCAGAACACTAGTTGAAACACTTTTCCAACATGCTGGAATATCATTCGATAGGCGTCTTAGTTTTGGTGATGCTGCGGAGGCAGTAAAAAGCGATGTATTATCCGCGGGTGAAAAGCAGATGTTAAGCTTTATCTGTTATAATGCATTTCATCAAGATGCGATAATATTTATAGATGAGCCTGAACTTAGCCTTCATGTGGACTGGCAGAGACAACTATACAAAATACTTAAAAAACAAAACCCCTCTAATCAATTCATTTTTGCCACGCACTCTCCTTTCATTTATGGAAAATATCCTGATAAAGAAGTTGCTGTAGGTGTGGACCGGGGAGAATGAGATATGTGTTCATCTAAGGTTAGGCCAACTATAGACGAATTATATGCTTTACTTAAGAATACAACAATTCCTACAATTCTTGTAGAAGGAAAAGATGACATTGTTTTCTATCGCAGAATTGAGAATGACTTGGAGGATATCGGAATAGATATGTTGCCTGCTGGTAATAAATGGACAGTTTTAGAATTAAGAGAAAGAATCAAAAGCGAACCTATAAATGCGCCAATAGCATTTGTCGTTGACAAAGATTTATGGGTATATTTTGGGTGCAATGAAGATTTGAGTGATGTAATAACCACTGACGGTTACTCAATTGAAAATGATATTTTCATTGATGGCGAAATATTAAGTTTAATGTCTAATGACGAAATAGATAGATTTAATGAAGAATTAAGGAAGTTTTTGCATTGGTATGCATTGACACTAGCAAGGTCACAAAAAGGAATGGATGTTTCATTTAGAGAAACTCCACACAAGGTACTTAATGATAGCGAATTTTATCAGACGGCAATTCAGCTTTCAGCCGAAGAACAATACCCAGAAGAATTTTTTGAAATGATCCATGGTCAATATGGAAAACTGTTAAGAGGTAAATCATTATTTTCTTTAATAGTTCGTCAACTATCTCATCCTGACCGAAGAACTAAGTTTGGTGTAAACCAACTCATGGAAGTTGGTGCAGCCAGAAAGGGTGAACGTTACGCTATGATTAGAGATAAAATTCGGCAGGCAATCACGCCCCCGTAGTTGCATTAAACTAATCTTAAGCACTTCTCGTCGGAAGTAAGATGAATAAAAATGCTAGCGTGAAGTGTCAAGTTGTTTTTGTAGCTAGATTTAGGTTAAGCAAAGTGGCAGTAGAGCGCAACGCTATGTGCCACTTTTCATCACTATACGGTCTTAAGAAAATATAAAAATCAGTAATTTACTGATTTATTTAGTTTATAAATGGGACTCATAATCGCTTGGTCGCTGGTTCAAACCCAGCAGGGCTACCAGATTTAGTGATGAAAATCCTACAGTTAAGCCACTTCACATAGTTAAGCCACCTCACGAGGGTGACTTTTTTGTTTCTACAGGCCAGTGTCGCATGACTTTTATCGCCCTTTTGAACGCAGGTACAAAAAACCGTTTTCGCGGACTGGCAGTGAAGCAATGATGACTGTCTGTCGTTGTACGTAAAAATCGGCACCTTGTTAGTCTGGCCCGGCGAGACGATCATCCCCGCTATGCTTTCGTGCGTTGTGAAGGTGCTGCTGCTGCGCGATGCTGGCAAGCACATTAGTTAACAATACCGGCGTATTCAGCGGTAGTGTCGGCGTCCCAGGCGGTACAGACCAGCCCAATAATCTCGGTAGAGATGATGGAAAGGGTGCGCGTGCCATCATTGATTTCGACGACGCGAACACCGCGATGGTAATCAGACATCTGATGCACTCCGTTAAATGGGTGCGCTCAATATGTCAGGTCAGGCGATGCCGTGTATGTAATTGGGTTTTGTTGAAGGATGAGCGGGCATTTACCGTGGAATGATCGTTTTGTCTTCCTGTGGCACTATTAACAGCTATCATCAAAGCGAGGGAACGAGAATGATCTCAGGAAGAGCAGAAAGACAGGAACCTGGACGGTATTACACTTTTGAGTCAAGATTGCCCCCCGGCGAATTTTTTGAGCTTCGGCCACAACATCTACCACGCAATGCTCAGCCGGTGCTCGATGAAACAAGCGGTATGTGTATCGGCTATACCGTGGCTCAGGCTCCCGGCCTCTGGCAAATTTATGATGCACAGGGTCATTTTGTCCGGCTCGAAGAGGCTCCGCTTGAAACACCTTTGTTCGATCCAACTGATATTGCGCTGATTGCTTTTGGTGTTTTCCGCATCCTCCGCACTGGTCGTACTTTATTTGAAGCGGGTACGCGAAAGGCCATTACAGCAAAGCTGGGCCAGGGAACTATTTCATTTTTGCGCGCCCGATTTAAACTCGGCTTATCTGCACGCAACCTGAAAATGACCGAAACGGCTGCTAAGCACATGTATGAAACAGGTCGATACGTTCCTTTAAATATTCAGGAAAAAGCTATTCGTTACGGTAAGCGAACTGCCGATCCCCGGAACGTTAAAGGCCTGTACAGATACGAAATTGAGATGTACAAACTTTATCGTAAAAAGGCCACTACTGAGTATAAAAAATACACACTGGAAGTTGTGGTAAGAGAGTCCGACTGGACAATCACCCACTTTATGTATTTTTAAAAAAACCGACAGGAACGCATAAATGTTTGATATTAAAGATGAGAAATTTACGTTTGCGGTTTCTCCTTTTGAAAGAGTGGTCGATAACGACATTGACCCCGAACATCATCGTTGGGACTGGATAAAATCTTTTGTTGAGTTTTCTGTTCCTGGCCTGAAAGCACAGTTTCAAACTGAATTTACGGTAGGCGAGCTACTGGCACTACGTGAGCAATTTGCAGCGCACCATAACGCTTTAATTGCTCAACGTGAAATAAAGCCTTTCGAGTTTCAAAGCCAGTGCCATCAACTGAATATGATAATCAGGAAAGTAATCGGCGACGATGGTGTAATGATTGAATATGACCTTCGTCCTGAAGCACATGCTGACAGCGTTCAGGTTAAAGGCGATTTCGGCATCAACGAGAGCTACTTCCCCGATATTTTAAAACGGCTGGATGAGATGATTGAATGGCAAAATTAAGCCTTCCCGCCTCTAAAATTTTTCCTGATAGTCCCCGCTGTAACGGGGATTTTCCTGTTCAGGCTTTTCCGGCCAGCTGATATCCGTTGCCGCTGAGGTCTCGACGCGGTTCAGCTTCACGCGGTAGGTTCTCTGTTGCTCCAGCACCGCTTTCTCGCTCTCCGTAGCGATTTTCCTGGCGCCTGGCAATAACACAGCGTCCGCCATGTCTCGTCGGGAATGCAGATATAGTCGTTGCCCGCAAAGGCTCACTTATTGAAAAGACGCATAACGGCATCAACGCTCGACAGCTTATCCCCGCCCGCCGTCATATCTGCCGCTACTGAAACGCCATGCTTACCGGCATCATACAGGCTGAGATTTTTAAGGGCGTCGGCAACCAGTCCCGCGTCTTTGATTTCCGCCAGCACGTTGGCCGTTTGCAGGTAATGCTTATGGGGATTATCGGCAGTAACATGTGCGCCTGCGCCTTGTCGGTATAAGCCTTTACCTCAGTTAACGCGTTATCCACAGCCTGCCGCGTGCCAGCACCACGGACGGGTCGATTTTCAGCGTAACGACACTGTGGCAGAAGCTACGTATACATAATTACGATATACTCTACTTCCTTTTTGAAGAACCTTTGAAGCACCTGATAGAAATGGAAGAATGTTGCGGAAAGAGCCCAACAGAACGGAGGCGTTATTACGTGCTATCGAGAATCTTTAAACTGTCATTCAAATTTGTTTCCGAGATAGTGGGAACACTGGTTTTGACAGCAACTGTATTTGGTATGTTCTATACAGGCTTTATGAATGAAGGCGCCATGCGGATCGTAGGACCTCTCGCTGTACTGATCTGCGGAATCGGGGCTTATGTATTGGTGATGTATCCCACCACGAAAATCAGTGAAAATGATAAAAAGGGCCAACCTGGTTAAGGATAATACCGGGATTATGTCTCAGGCTAAATCCGCACATCGGAGAAAAACATGGCTCATGATGGCTACGCTCCTGTTACTCCTCCTGTTAGGCTAAGAATGGCACGCTTTACTATTCTCACGTTGACCCAATAAGTTTGCGCAGACCAACCACTGTAAAACAGGTCCACAGATCCTTTAAGCTCTCCCGGATTGCTTTCGCTCAACGTTTTCAGCTTTACCACAGTTATGCTCTGAGTACATTCGTAAAGCGTGAAGTACACATAGCGGATCTGTTATTTTTTTAATCTGACTAAATATCGGTAGATTTTTTTTGCCAGATAGATAGCGGCAATACCCAGCAACATCGATGCTATACCGAGAAAAATCATTAACGAAAGGAGGTGGCTAAAAATCCCGCCCAGACTTGTGAAATCGCTGAGTCTGACGAGCTGTTCAGGGGTTAGTGTACGAACCACTATTTCCGGAAGAATCAGAAAACATATAATGACTGCTAAAATATAAATCGTCTTGTTTGTTCCCTTTTTCATTATTTTCCTGTCTGAGTTTGAGGGTAAGGTATTTTCTGTTTTTGATTTTTCTTCATCCGTCCAGTGACCTGCTCGTGCCGAGTCAATCAGTAATTGAATGGTCAACGCCTTTTCTGCTTTGCCATTATCTTCAGGAAAATAGCGAGTGAAATTGATTTTATCTGGGTTAATTGAAAACTTCTCTGTGAATTCTTCCAGTAAATCATAGGCATCTAACGGGTCCATTCGAAAATCTTCATTAAGATCGGTGTTATGTTTGAGCGGATACCGCTTAAAGGTAAATATGCTGCGACCATTGTAGGTCTCAACAAGATCGAATACTGCTTTTTCTGTCTCGTCCATTATCATCATCCGTTCTTCTTTCAGGCAATCTTATTGTATTTGAATGTTATCTCATAGCTAATCCTGTAAGCATGCAGCTTAGATTGCTCATTCATTTATAAGGATCTTATATCCTGATTATTTACTTTGAGCAAGTCAATATGGGTAAGGCCCGATTCACTGAACATCATATTACAGATAACTATTAAAATTTCATGGTATTTTGAAAATCCCCATGAAAAATATTATACGGTTGAGGTTAAACCCACTTACTAAATCTTATATAAAGATAAGCAACGATACCGACCCAGGCAACCACAAACCCCATTGGATAAAATGGAACAAATCGCACAATAAAATAAGCGCCAACAACACTGAGTATAATCGGTACAAGATAGAAAAAAGATTGCATTAACCATACAATAAAAAGCTTCATTTACTCACAACTCCATCAAAGCCTCAGCTATTTTATCAAACTTGTAATGGCCACATTAAAAACTTCACAATATCGAAATTTAACTTTTTTCATTTACCACACATATAATTAACTCAACATTTCACGCACAAATTTATCCCTTCGGCTCAATTCCCCTTGCCTTTAACGCCTCCCTCGCCAGGTTTTTCAACCAGCTTGCTAAACTAATTCCTTCTTCAGTTGCAACAGCATCGAGCTGTTTTTTCAAGGCGGGATCAATGCGCATTTTAAATTGTGGAGACTTGCCTCCACCTTTTGGTTTTTTTTCACGCATTATTATTGACATGTGGCTACCTACTCCCTCATTTTAGCCTTATAAAAGACCACACTAACACGAGGCCTTTTATAAGAGCAACGCCCCGGCAGTGCAGCAACACATACCGGAGCGTCTAACCACAACGTTCAGTGTTAAGGAAACAACGCTATGGCTAACACCGATAGTAACACAACCGCCCATCATCAAATCGTGGACATTCAGCCAGTTATCGAATCTGCGATCTCAAACCTCTTGAAAACGCCGCTCGGCACCACGCACGATCTCTTTCAGGTGCTGGATACGTGCGTGCGCTATGTCGATGCCTTGGTTGAATGTAAGGATATTGCAGATCGCATGGCGCTGTGCGGTCGTCTGCTCGCTGCACTGGAAGTCTTGAAAGTTCTGTTAGACAAGCCACTGCCAGAACACCTGATTAAACGCCTCACGCTGGAGAAAGGTGATGACAAAGCCTGTCGCAGCAGGGATTCGATAGACTCGGAAGAGATGCGGCAATATTGCAGCGCGTTAACGTTAGTATTGCTGAATCAGCAGGCCCCGGCAGACTTGCAAAAACATATCACCGGCTTGTTATTTCAGATGGTTAACATCATGACTGATGACTTAACCGCGCCGCGCTTTGTGCGAACAGAGTCGGGGTTGGTGATGATTGAGAGCAAATTTACACATATCGTTCACTGATTTTGAACCCTTCCCTTCTTCCGCAGGGAAGAAGGGAATTCGCATGCAAAATTTAAAATCTCACTGTGGGCTCATTCTCAGTGCCAAAATGCTTTATAACCCTGAGTTTTCTTCTGCCGAAAATACCGCCACGATTCATCTTCATTCACTGAAAATATATTTTGTCGTGCTGCCATTCCTGAAATCTTTTCATTCCCGTACAGTTATTGCCACTGTCCCCAAGGGCCCGCCCTCCCTCCCCGCCGTACAGTTATTAACAGCACTCCTAGAGGGCGCTGTCGCCCCCTTAAAAGTCAACGGCGCGCTGGCCTTCAGCCACGTCTGTCAGCCATCCCACCCAACCCGCATCCATAAAAAAACCCGCTTTCGCGGGTTGGGCTTACAGCAGCTGCGGTGACGGGTTATCGCTCCCTTTCGCCATAACCGGCACCGTATTGATCTGCGCCGGTTCGACGATAATCCCGGACACGCTCTCCAGGGTTTTAAAGGTACAGCTGCAGTTAATGTTCTGGCACTGGTGATAACGTTCTTTCGTCTCTTTCGAAACGTAGCGACTGCTTTTCGTATGGGCGGCGGTCTGACATTTTGGGCAATGCATCATAGTCGTTCTCCTCTCTGGCATAGTGCAACATTAGCCAAAGACTAAACAAAAAGCAACTTAAATTAGACTAAGCCTAACCAGCCTGTTTTTCCACTAAGACGTAATCCACGTTTTCAATCATCAGCTCCAGGTTTAACTGGGTGGTAAATCCACTTTTATCGAGGGTATGCACGATATTGGTAATCAGCCATTTTTGATTATCGATGACCGATTTAAAGCCTTGGGCTTTGACCGGCGTTTCAGGAATCAGCTCAGCAGCACCCAGCGCGAGTAGGATCTTCAACGTAGCCCGGTTACGTTGCAGTTCCTGCCACTTCGCTTTAGCCGCCTCCTCTGCTTCCCCCTGGCTACTGAAGTGCGTATTCAGTACGAACAGCTTCTTGTTGCTGCCAAAAACATAGGTTTTTCCCGGGTCTTGTTGCCCGATAGTGGGGATATTTTTGGCCGCCGGATGGACAGGGTTCACCGCCGGTGTTGCTGGCGGTATCGTGTTAACGGTTACCCCTTGCTGCTGCGCTTTTTTCTGATCGTACCATTTTGCTTCAACGCCACTGTAATCGTCGCGCTTAAACAATTTGTACTCATACTTATCGCCATCCTGTCGGTTCAGATTCAGGAGTGGAATCGGCTTTCCGCTCGCTGTAACACCATGCCCGGGGGCAAAGAACAGCAGCGTCTTATCTTTTATCGCCGCCACAGCGCCAACCAGCATAGCCAGCCGGGTAATGAACGTGCCGTCCGTTTCCTGCGTCTGATCGATATGCTTAATCTTTTTTTTGGCTATCTCCGGCCGCACGTCGGAGGTAAGTCCGTTACGTTTCGCGA
>Ga0308171_1004073_pt1 | contig 12459 bp, 11 predicted proteins | sample PhyGR1_FD_202135 | JGI IMG/M metagenome (GOLD analysis project Ga0308171, IMG submission 202135) | Phyllosphere microbial communities from UC Gill Tract Community Farm, Albany, California, United States - DLSLSG.R1 | ecosystem: Host-associated > Plants > Phyllosphere > Unclassified | place: USA... | reverse complement strand
ATTCGGCTTGGATCACTGGTGAGCAAATTTCCGTTTCAGGGGGTATGTACGGCTTTTAGATAAAATCAATACTACCAATGACTGTTAAAAGTACAAGTACATGAGTACTTGTGCTTTTTTTCGAAAAATTCACATAGTGTTTTCTGATAATGTACTTTTCATCTGCTATTTAGATAGTATATTACTTCACTAGATATGTCATTCCTCCATCGACAAGAAGTTCGGTACCAAGCATAAAAGAAGAATCATCGGAAGCTAAAAAAACTGCTGCATTGCCAATATCAGAAGGCTGACCAATTCTACCTGCCGGTACTGCTTGTGCGAATTGTTCCTTTACCGCATCTATCTGTTCGGCAGGAATAAATTTTTCAAATGCCGGAGTATCAGTTGTACCCGGAGTTATAACATTAACTCTTATTTTCCGATTCAAAAGGTCAGTAGAAAATCCTTTTGCCAGATAGATGACAGCTGATTTTGCTGCACCATAAAGTGTGAAAGAGGCATAAGCACGATGTGCAGCATTTGATCCGATAAGGATGACGGAACTGCCATCATTGAGGTAGGGTAGAGCGTTTTGAACCGTAAAATAAACTGCTTTCAGGTTTAAATTCATTAACTTATCATAATCTTCTTCGGATGTTGTTTCCACAGTTCCCAGGTTTCCGGCCCCTGCATTTGCCACAAGGACATCAATTTTGCCAAATTTTTCAGCTGTTGTTTTAAAGACTTTTGCAAGGTCTTCTGCTTTGGTGACATCAGCATTGATCGCAATAAAGTTATCTCCAAGAAGTGCTAATGAACTATCTAAAGTCTCCTGATTTCTGCCTACTATCGCACCTTTTGAACCTTCCTTTTTTAGCGCTTCTGCAATACCAAGACCTATACCGCTGTTTCCACCTGTGATCACAGCAACTTTGTTTTTTAATTTACTCATAATTATACATTTTATCTTCAGACATTTTGCTCTGAATTATACTACAAAGGTATTTCCTCGGAAGAAATGTATTCTTGACCTGAGTCATTAAATGCACTTGACGTAAGTCAATGCCAAGGTTTAAAATGAATGAGAATTATCGCAGTAAAATAAAGAGTAAAAAAGTAAAAAGAGAAAACAGAGTAAAATTATGGACGGCAATATACTTGAATATATCAAAATAAGATAGTTGCCTCATCCCAATTTTGTCAATTTTCCTTATCAATTAGTAATTTTTTCGTTTCTAAGAATTTCCCGTATTTATACAGTTCTTCATAAATACCAAAAAATACATTTTCATCTTTTTCAGCCAATGAAGTATTAAAAAATATGATGACTCCGATTTTTCTATTCAAATCAGAAAGCATAAAAGTTCTCACGCCAGCGTCTGAACCGTTATGTCCGATCCTGGTACCACCCAGCTTCGTCGCCCAGAAAATCCCGGAATTCATTTTTTTTATGTCGATGCTATCGGGCTTATTTGTTTCTGTGTATTGGAATCTAAGCATTTCTTCAGCCAACTCTTTCTTAAGAAGCCTCTTTCCGTTATATTCACCATCGTTCAAAAGTGTGATAAAGAATCGGGATAATTGATTTACAGAAGTTCTTACCCCACCGTCAGGATAGGTTGTACCTTCAAATAATTTTGCAGGTACAACAACTTCGCCTTTCTTTTGATAAGATTTAGAATACTTATCCATATCGACTTCAGACAAAAACCAGCCCGAATTTTTCATCTTTAAAGGATTGAAGATAAATTGCTTACTATATACATTAAGTTTTTTACCAGTTCTTATTTCCACAATGTATCCCGCCAAACCAGCAGCAATATTGGAATAATCACGAATCTTTCCAGGTTTGGCATTTACAAAATTATCCTTTGAATAATATTTACCGCCTTTCACATAGTAATTTTTCAAAAAATAGCCCAAATCTTCAGGTTTCTTTCCATCATAAAAATAAGTGCTGTCCATATAAAAAGGATAGCGGTCTACCAATCCTGAAGTGTGAGTTGCAAGATGCCTCAACGTGATTTTTTCTTTAGGGAAATTAGGATTGGTCACTTTAAAAGGCAGATAATTATTGATATCCTCATCCAGCGAGACTTTTCCCTGTTCTACCGCTTTCATGATGCAAAATCCAGTGAAGGTCTTACTAATAGAAGCAATATTCATGATTGTAAAAGGTGTGAAAGGAATTTCTTTCTCTCTATCTGCATAGCCATAGCCTTTTTCCCAAACGACCTTCTTATTAATGATGATTGCTGCTCCAATGCCAACAATACCTGCAGAATTCATCCTGCTTTCTATAATACTATCAATCGACGAATTATTTTTGATTAGAACTTGATCAGTTTTACTTTTTAATAGTGCAGATTGCATTTGTGTATTATAGGGTGTAGCAGTTTGCTTGGTATTTTTGATATTTTTTGTATTGATACCGCAAGAAAATACAATGCCCAACATTGGTATAGCCATAAAGAGAAGAGTCTTTTTCATATCAATCATTTTTAATTACAAAATCTATTTTTAAATATTTATATTTTATATGCTATTGCAAATTTTTCAACGACAATTCGGCAATATCTTTTACGATCTGAGTCGGCGACTTGCAGTCAAAATTACTAAATCCCAGAACGTAAATATTCTGACTTGCAATATAACTCCCATCAATTTGAATTCAAAGATGCTTCCGCCGTGCTCGCGGGTTGGAACTCCATCTATATTTTTCAAATGCCCATGCAGGATATACTTTTGGCACCAGTCCTGACAATGCTCAATGTCTGGAGCGGCGAAGAGTTTTCTTTGCTCGTTGTACAGATTCTGCTGCATTTTTGTTAGATAATTTTCCGATGGTATCTGAGTATTTTTATAGAGGATTTTATTTTTCTTTTAAATCATCTTTAAAAAACGAACTGAAAACCGTTTGCATATTAGGAAATGTTTGTCCCTCCCAATATTTTTCGGTGTAATTACTTTGATCCTTTTTATAATTTACTCCCGGGACATCATTCTCATCGCTAAACTCAAGCTCGGTTGGATAAAAGTTCTTATAAGAAATAATCTGATTATAGTCGGGCTCAGCTTTATGTTTTAGTTTTAGGAATTTAATTTCATTGTATTCATTAAAATCACGAAGCGCTTTTTTTGAATTTTTTTCGAAAGAGAAATGAGCAACTGTACGAATATCAAAAAGTCTATAACCAAAAATAGCCATTTCTTTTTCCTGAAGATCTTCACCGCTAACTTCTATTTCGTCCTTAACCGGTGTTTTCAGTTCTTTTATCTTAAAGGTACCATTGTCATATTTTTCCAGGTTTCCTGCATGTTTCAGTCTGGGTAAATCTAAAACATTCTATAATCCCAAGATCCGGTCTGCTTTTTTAGAAAAGCTGCATTTTCTAGGCTGAAAATACGGTACTGTTGTATCTTTATATCCTTTACTTTTTTGTTTTTGTTATCGAAAACGTAAGTTACTATTCCATCTACATAACAGTTAAGCATATTATTTACGGTAACATAAGCATTAAAGTTTCCCTTTATCAGAAGATATTTTGATGGTTTATCATTTTTTATGACAACAGGTTCAATATCTTTAATTCTATCTTTTAATTTTACTACATCTTTATCCAATTCAGTGTAAGAAAATGTTCCCAATAGAAAATTATCATACACCAACTGATATTTTTCCTGAGAAGGGTTTAATAATTTCCGTTCGATCTTTCCGTCAATATCAGAGTAAGCAACGATGCTTCCGTCTTTCCCGAACACAGAAACCTGTGAAAGAGGTTGATTGGTACCTTCAGAAATAAAAGTGGTGGTTTGTGCATAAGTAAAGTTGAGTAGCAATACAAATACTAAAGAAAAGATTTGAAATTTTCTCATGACTTAATATTTAAAAAATTATTTTATTTAAAAGACAACAGATTTTATAAAAGTTTGCCTCGATTGTTCAAAAAAGTGGGATTACAAATTCCTGAGGCTTATTCGATGTAAGCGATAAGCAACAGACGTCGAAGAATCAGCATAGTGTGGAACTTTGCACCAACAGGAGGCGGATAAAATATAGTTGCAAGTTCACCAGTACGGTAAAATTTTCTAATTATTTCGTTACTTTTAAAAATTTAAAATGATAATTAAAGTTGATATTTTAACTAATGTATAAAGGTTCAATAAAATTCTAGCATCGAGTCATATACAAATAATAACTCATTTTTGATGCAATATTTTATCTACCATATCATTGATTGCGTTTTCAACGGCTTTTGGATTATCCTGATTGATATAGTGACCACTATCGGGAACTAAGATTTGTTTGCTGTCCGTTGAAAGAAGTAAAAAATCTTTTTGCATTTTATCCCATGCATTAATCATTTCAAGTTTTAATTCTTTATCCTTAATAGGAGAATCATAACGCTTTGGATCTGAAGCGGTCAGTATCAAAAGAGGGGTGTTACCGAAAGACTTTATTTTTGCTGCTTCTTTTTTGATAGAGCTCATATGATCCTGCTCTTCCAGTACCGCAGATGCACTTTTGTAAAGCAAAGTGGGCATCATGGAATTTTGATATTTATATTGTTTTTCAGCGGGAAACATACCTTTGAACATTAATCTTGCTAACCCAAAAGTATTTGCGAATTTTAGAAAACCACCTGGCAACCCCTGATTGACCATTTTGAACAGTTCCGGTGACAGGTATTTTTTATCGTCAGGACATTGACTATCCACCAATATTATCCCTGCAACATCTTGAGGATATTGATTGACAAAAAATCGCACAAGGGTACCTCCAAATGAATGACCTACGATAATATAAGGCTTAGGTACTTTAGATTTTTCGAGCAGAAGATACAATTCTTCAGCCATCTTTTCACCTGATTTTGGGTTCTGGCCGCGTTCGCTCCATAATATTCCTGAGCGGTCATATGAAAAACTTGTATAAGAAGAGGGTAATTCTTGCTGAATGTGATACCATTGCAGATGTCCTGCCGGATCAAATGCCGTCTCAAAAACAACAGTTGGTCCCCCATTTCCCTTTTTGTAATAATGCATACTATGATGGTCGACTTTCGCAAAATTGCCGTCTGGCTTTATTTTTTCCGCATCATTTCGGGATACCCTTTCAAAGATAAATCCTGCAATAAGTAGCAGCGCAACCAATGTGGTTAATCCTAACCCTATCCGTTTAATCCATTTGAAAAAAAACTTCATATATATTTTCTCTTTATTATAATGTGTTTATATCAGATATCTATTCTCTGACAAAAGTTCAATTTTTCAATCCTCACGAGTCCAAGGTAGATTACCGAAAGCTAGTGGAAGTTAATTAATAATTACATCTATTATTTAAATCCTGAAACTTTAAAATTACTTACCAGTACCGCTGAATCATTAGCATATTGCCACGGCGCCGATACGTAGAAGTTTTTAGCCGCTGTAGGGTTAAAGAAAACCTCATCGGCTAGCTTTACATCATCTAGATATACCGCCATCCGTTCCCCGTCGACCGACAAGACAATATGCAGTGGACGATTGACCCATGGCTCAAGATCAAAAGTCTTATTTACAAATTTTTCCGGCTTACTGCTGCCTACATTTACCTGATCTGTATCGTAGTAGTGCAGTTGCACATAGGTACCTATATTACTTTCATAATGTTGGACATTGTTATCGCCGGCAAAACCAAACGATAATGGTGCAATATCTTTCACCTGTTCTGCTTTTGCAATAATGTCAAAAGATAAGGTAAACCGGCGGGGATAGTAGAGCGGATTGGAAAATTTGTAAATCTCCCTATTCCCTATCTCCAGCCATTTCCCTTTCTGACCTTCTACCATTCTTACAGTGGCCGCTCCATTGGTTTTGAAGCTTGCAGCAATGGTACCTGGCTGAAATGCCGAAAAATCTTCTGCGAATATCAGTGAATCTCCAGCCACTACAGTATTATTGCTATTCTCTGATTCATCCGCGGTTTTAGCTCTTTCTGAAGGGGTATTTTTGTCAATTTTTTTTTCTATAACTTTTGTGGCTTTATTTTTTTGTAATATATCATTGAGTTGGGCATGTCCCGCAATTCCTGAGAGCAATAGTACAACGAACAGTAGTGCGGTGATTTTTTTATCTGTTATCATAATGTGAGATATTTTGGTTAACAAATGGAGACTAACCTTAACGATTTGGCGTCTTCCTTTACTTCTACAAATGCCTCTATTCTGTCTTCATGGTCAACAGAAAAGCTCTTTTGTTGATAGTAGTCTGCCTGACCGACATACATATTGTATTCGGTTCTGTTATAAATTTTTGAATAAAGTATTTGTCTTCCTATTCTATTTTGAAGGGCTGATTTTCAGATTTCGGAAATAGCCTTCTGTACCAACATCGACAAATAAGCCGATTGCACCCGTCACATCGGCACCGTGTTTAAGGTCATTCACGATAAGGGAGGGATATTTGTTCTTATTTAAAAATAGTTTGGCCTGGTTGCCTTTGACTTCAATTTTTAAGGTAATCCATTCATTCAGTTCCATATCGGAATAAGACTCATATTTTTCGGGATTCTCTTTTCTGAGGCGTTCATATTTAAAATCTGGATAAGAAAAGTATTGAATCGAGTGATTTCGCCTTACCTGATCTTCGGCTCTGCCATTCGTTGGCCGTATATATATGGATTCAAATTCGGAATTCGTGTCATCGATCCTAAATGCCAATCCAATAAAACCACGGTCGGTTGGAGAAGCCTTAGGGAGCAGCCGGCTTAGAACTTCTACCTGGATAATTCCATTTCTAAAGTTTGTATTTTTTATTTTAACAAATGTAGGTTCGTCCGCTTCTTTCACCGTACTGTCTTTTATGACCTTAACAACTTTTTCACCTTTCAGGTTGACAATTTGCATATAAACTTTATGAGGTAAAAGATTGCTCTCTTCCAAAATAATTTTTTGGCTGTATGCACTTTCTGAAATTAATAGAAAGAGAAATAAGATCATCCTTAATTTTTTCATACTTCTTAGTATAAACAGTTTATGACTTTTATGATTACAACTTATTTTTTAAAAAGTCCGGCATTTAGATTCGAACCGAATGAACCATCAGCCAATTGCAGGTAATTGCGCTTGCTCTGATCTTTTTCAATGATCACACTTCCGGTGGTCTGTACATTTTTCATTTCCAGAAAATCTGTAGGGGTAGCAATACTTTCACTGAGTGGTCCGCTTCCGTATCCTGCCAGTTTGGTATAATTCACAAAAATACAATCAGAAGCTTTATACCGACGAGTGCTTCCTTTTTCCCTGATCCATACCGTGCTGGTGTTGGCGATAATGTTATGATGAAAATCGAAATCATTACCATTGGTACCTTGGGTAGTCCAGACCCCACAGAAATAACCACCATAGACCAATGAATGCTGCATGGCACTGCGAGTGCCGGTCTTTCCTTCATTTTTCCAAAAGACAACAGGTATTTTACAGTTGAAGAAAACACAATGGTCAATAACCAAACCATAGCCATTGGCGATCACTCCCACATGTAATGGCAGTACATCTTCACTGCCTGCAAATAGACATTGTGTTACAAGGAGATCGTCCAATTTTTTTCCATTGCGCCAGATGGGGTATGAACGGCGCAAATTATCGGCATCGAGATACGTATAATCCGGGCTGCCTGTAAATCGAAGCCCTGCAATGGTAACGTGGCTTACCTCGGGTTGAATACCTTTAGCTTCCTCTCCTCCCACACCAGGCTCAGGAGATACAATGGTCATAACGACCGGCATTTTTTTCGGTGTCCAGTCTGCATCATCCGGCATCACTTCAGCACGGATGTTGAGACGGTTTGTAAAAGTATATTTATCATTGGAAAACAATACCGTTTTGGTAATCAGATGCACACCTTCTGAAAGAATGATTGTCGTTTCTCCCTGATCTTTATTTAGATTAACGCGTCTTGCGGCTTCTGAAAGGGATCTTAAAGGCTGTTCTTTTACCCCAGAATTGATGTCATTGCCATTTATGGGATTAACATATAATTCCTCTGCTTTCAAATAAAACAGGTTCATTAGAAAAAACAGAAGACTGAATGTTACCGATTTGATCATTTTCCTTTTTTTGGTAAATTTAGGAAGATTGATATGCTCCAAAATGGTCATTTTATCTTCAGAATTGTCAATTCATATATTCTTTCGATATTGCTGGGGGGTGATATGGGTAAATTTTTTGAAAAAACGGTTGAAGTTGGAAGGGTCGGAAAATCCGAAGTCATAGCAGATCTCTTTTGCAGATTTATTCTGGTGTAGCTCTTTCTTTATTTCTGAAATGAGTTTGTGATGAATCATTTGTTGTGCTGTTAATCCGCTGAATTGCCTGCAGATTTTATTAAGAAATCCGGCACTTATATTTAGCATTTTGATATAGGCCTCAACGGTTTGATTTTCTAAGAATTTCTTTTCCAATAAAGAACGGAATCTGTAGAAATCTGCATGGATGTAAGTGTCCCGCTGAACATTGTAGATCTGAGCATAATGGCGGTTGAGAATGATAAGCAGCTGATAAAGTACCGACCTGATCAAATGGTTGCTGTCATTCTGAATTTGTCCGAACTCCCTTTCTATTTCCTGTAAAAGCTCCAGGCATTTTCCGAATGATCTTTCATCAATTGTTATGTCAGTGGGATAAGAATACTGATGAAAGTATTGAAACCGGTACAGAAACAACTCATCCGAAAAGAAGAGGTGAAGAAAATCTTTTTCAAAGAAAAGCGTATAGCCTTTTATCCTGTCTTTAATTTCCCAACGGCGAACTTGTCCGGGACTGATAAAAATGATGGTTCCGGGAGTTATAGACATAACCTTTCCGTCCAGTGAAAATGTTCCCGATCCTTCTTCAATGAAAACAATTTCGTAAAAACTGACCTGATGTAAAGTGCTGTCCAGCACATAATTTTTCAGTGTTTCAATACGTCCAAGATCCAACAGTAATTCTGTCCCGTATTTATTCGGAAGAAAATGATACGTTTTAATTGGGGAAGTTGTCAACATCTTTGAAAATTTTTACAATAGAAACTCTTGACAAAAATACAAAAGATAGCACGAATAACTAAAATGTTAGCAAAGTGCCTATTACCCATTAAATAGTAACTAAAAATACTTTGTGCTATTAAAACATGCAGATGATTAGTTGTATAAAATAATAAGAACTTTTTTAGCATGTAAAATTGGCAACTATATACTTTATTATACTGAAGCTCAATGGTATCAAAATGGAGCGTTTAAATCATGTATTTATAAAAAACTTAAAATTCAGTTTTGGGATAACAGATATAATTGGGTATACTGAATTATATAATTACCAAATTATGTTTTATTTTGTATTATCTTTTTTCTCAATCGGCTCAGGGTTTCGGGAGATAAGCCCAAATAAGAGGCAATCAAATTCTGAGGAAAACGCAGTAGAAAGTGTGGATAATTATTGATAAAGTCAGTATAGCGCTCCTCAGCTGTATAACGGATGATTGATTGCATTCTTTTTTGATTCGCAATCGCATTGTTCTTCTTGATCACCTCCATCATAGCCGAAAAAGCAGGTATAGGTTTGAAAAACTCTTCAACCTGCGCATTAGTGATCTGCAAAATTTCCAAATCCTCAATTGCCTGTATATTGTACTGACTGGGTGTTAGTTGATAAAAACTTTCAAAATCAGCCAACCACCAATTCTCAATACTCAGTTTCAGAATATTTTCATTTCCCTGCTCGTCTACAGAATATGTTTTGGCAGATCCTTTTACAATAAAACCTGTGAACTTGCAAACATCGCCTTCTTGCAGAAAATACTGTTTTTTCCTAAACTTTCTCGGTTTCATATAAGTTTCAATCACTAGTTTCTCATTCTCAGAGAGTATATCTCCGGACAATTTCTGGACATAATCGAAAAAGACATCGCAATTTGACATTTATAAGGTATTTGTGCTTTGCAATTTACTCAATTTAAAACAAAATTTTTTGGTGATTATATACATAAATGTACCAAATAACACCTTAATTTAAAGTATGAGTTTAGCTATTAAATATAAATGATCTAGATTGATTATTGATATTTTACTTTAAAATGCTACCAATTTTAATGCAGACAGTTAAAAATATGGAAAGTTACAATAGTTATCGAATATCTGCTCCTACAGAATTTGAAGATGTTTTTTCGCATTTCTATTATGCCGAAAATAGGTCTGGAGAACTTGTAGAAAAGACCCTGTTGCCTTCGTATCAGACGATAATGATCTTCAGTTTTGGGACTCCCGCATCTTTTATTTCTAAAAACAACGAGCAGATCGATGTCGAAAAATGTATGGTGTTAGGGCCGATAAAACAGGCTTTTAAATATATTCTGCCTGATGGAGCGGAAATCCTGGTTTGCAATTTTAAAGATGATGCTTTTTTCAGATTCTTTGGAAGCAGGGATCTGACAGAAAGCCTGGCAATGCATCCGGATGAATTACTCGATCAAAATTGTTTTACCACACTCTGGTCTGAGCTGAAAAAGATTGATTCTAATGAAAATCGAGTTAAGGCTGTATTGGATTTTTGTAGACCTTATTTACGGAATCGCAACGAGATCGCTGAACAAATTGCTTCATTTGACAGGACGATCTTCAGCCCGATAAAAGAAATTTCTAGAATGAACCAATTATCGGAAAGATCTCTCCAGGCTAACCATAAGAAACATTTTGGTTACAGTTCAAAAGAGATTTATCGGTATCAGCGTTTTTTAAAGGCTATCCAGATTATCCAATTGATTTCCGGGCAAAATACTAAAGTAGACTGGTTTGATATCATTAATCAATGTGGCTATTACGATCAAAGTCAGTTAATTAAAGACTTCAAATATTACATTAATATCACTCCGTCCAAATATCTAAAGTTTCAGGAATCTATCTGTGATCCCAAAAATTAACTAAACAATTATCATTCTTAGATATCTTGCCCCAATTAGTATTATCATTAATTGGGGTTTTTGTATGTTTTAATAACTGAAATTTAGAAATAGACTTCGTTTTCTTACAATTTTAGCTCTGTTAATAGACCGAATTTTGGAATATTAACAAACAGTATTATGAAACAGACAAATCTTTTAATTACAGGATCAACAGGAAGTGTAGGAACACAGCTTGTTCAAAATTTAGTGAATGCGAATATCTCTTTTAGAGCACTTGTTCGAAATAATGATCAGGGAGATCTGATGGCGGGTTTGCCACAGGCAGAGGTAGCAGTTGGTGATCTATCAGATAGCAAAAGCCTCGAAAAGGCTTTGCAGGGCATCGAAAAAGCATTTTTGCTGACCAACTCTTCAGAATATGCTGAAGAACTTCAACTCAACTTTGTCGACGCAGCTTATAAAGCTGGTGTAAAGCATATTGTGAAGTTATCTCAATGGGCTGCCGATAAAGACTCACCGGTACGTTTCCTCAGATATCATGCGGCTGTTGAAAACCGCATCAAAGAGTTAGGAATGGATTACACATTTTTACGTCCTAACTTATTTATGCAGGGTCTTTTAGCATTTGGACATTCCATCAAGCACGAAGGGAAATTTTATGGCTCATTGGGAAATACTACCGTAAGTGCAGTTGATATTCGTGATATTGCAAGTGCTGCAACTAAAGCATTAACAGAGACCGGACATGAAAACAAAATTTACAATATCACAGGAAGGGAGTCTCTTACCCATTTCCAAATGGCAGAAATACTTTCCCGCCTGTTGGAAACTGAAATTACCTATGTTGATCTGAATTCAGAACAAATGCAGGGCGCATTAACTGTTGCCGGGTTTCCGGAATGGCAAATCGGTGGTCTTATTGAAGATTATGCTCATTATGCAAGAGGCGAAGCTTCAGAAATTTTTAATACGGTTTATGATATAACAGGAATACCGGCGATCGGCTTCGAGGAATTTGTTCAGGATCATTTGAAGTTTTTTAAATAGTTAATCATCAAAAAAATAATAGAAAAATGAAAAAGTTAGTTTATAGTTTGCTTTTAATCTTAGGGATACTTGCCATAATCGTTACATGTCTGGAAGTATTCAGTTCATATACTGTGTCAGAATCTATCAATAAGGAAGCTCCTGTGAAAACCTACCAGGAAATCACAATAAACGCTCCTGCCCAGAAAGTATATCAGATTATGAGTGACATAGATCATTTGGAAGATTGGCATAGTGATGTTAAAAATCCTAAGCTGAACGGAGTATTCAAAAAAGGAAGCACTTTTGACTGGAAAAGTGGAGGGTTAAACATTCATTCCACTCTGCATACCGTACACCTAGGACATAAGATCGGCTGGTCGGGTAAGGCTTTCGGAGCATTTGCCATACACAATTGGTCGTTTATTGAGCATAATGGAAAAACCACGGTAAAAGTTGAAGAAAGTATGGAAGGCTGGCTGGTATCGCTAATGAAGAGTACATTTCAAAAGGGTTTGGAAAGTTCGTTGCAGA
>Ga0308171_1004071_pt1 | contig 12470 bp, 7 predicted proteins | sample PhyGR1_FD_202135 | JGI IMG/M metagenome (GOLD analysis project Ga0308171, IMG submission 202135) | Phyllosphere microbial communities from UC Gill Tract Community Farm, Albany, California, United States - DLSLSG.R1 | ecosystem: Host-associated > Plants > Phyllosphere > Unclassified | place: USA... | reverse complement strand
TGCGCGCCCGCAGCGAGAACTACGAAAACAACCTGTGGGGCAGCGCCGACGCGCCGAACGACAGCTATGTCTGGCTGCGCGCGCTGCCTTACGCGGACCTCCACGTCGGCAAGCTTCGCGCCTTCGCCCAGCCGATCCTCGCCACCTCGGTCAGTGTCGCGCCCTCGCCCGGGCCGGTGGACGGCACCGGCGTCGATCTGCTGCAGGGCTTCGTCGAGGCCGATCTCGGCCCCGTCACCCTGCGCGCCGGGCGGCAGATGCTCTCGCTCGGCACCGAGCGGCTGGTCGGCACGCGCTACGGCCCCAACGTGCCGCTGGCCTTCAACGGGCTGCGCGCCAACGTGACGGTGGGAACGGCGAAAGTCAGCCTGCTGGCGGTGCGCCCGGTCCAGCCCGGCAAGGGCAGCTTCGACGACCGCACTTCCTCGCAGAAGGCGCTGTGGGGCGCTTATGCCGCGATGCCCGAACTGGACCTCTACTACCTCGGCTACCGCAACGACGCGGCGCGCTGGGGTGGGCGCGAGGGCGGCGAGACGCGCCACACCCTCGGCGCACGCTGGCACGCGAAGCGCGGCGACTGGCACTGGAACGTCGAGGGCGCCTACCAGTTCGGCCGATTTTCCGGCGGTTCGATTTCCGCCTGGACGGTGGGCACCGAGTTCGGCTGCGCCTTCCCCGACCTGCCGCTCTCGCCCGACCTGACCTTGCGCGCCAATGTGGTGAGCGGCGATCATGATCCCGCCGACACCCGCCTCGGCACGTTCAACGCGCTGTTTCCCAAGGGCAAGTACTTCGGCGAACTCTCGCCCGTCGGCCCGTACAACATCGTGAACCTGCACCCGGCGATCGGCCTGCAACTGGCGCCCACGGTCTCGGCAGGCGTGGCGGCGGCGGCCTACTGGCGCCAGTCGCGGCGAGACGGCATCTACGACATTCCCGGCAACCTCGTGCGCGCCGCCGGAAATAGCCGCGCCCGCTTCATCGGCAAGGAAGTAGAAGCCACGCTGGCCTGGCAGGCCACGGCGGAACTGGAACTGTCGATTTCCGTCTCGGCCTTCGTGCCGGGCGCCTTCATCCGCGAGACGGGCAGTGCAAGGACCATCCGCATGCTCGGCCTCGAAAGCAATTTCCGGTTCTGATGGTCTTTTCGAGATCATCGAACGAAACGGCGCACTTTATTCCAATAACCCGGCAGGTCTTCGCCCGGTAGACCGTCTGCATCACTCAGGAGATCGCCCCCCGTGTCTATCCAAACCTCTACGCCCGCACCCAAGTCCGGCCTGCTTCCCTGCCTGCTCCTGCTGCTTTCGGCCACGACCGGCCTTGTCGACGCAGCCTCGGTGCTGGGGCTGGGCAAGGTCTTCACCGCCAACATGACCGGCAACGTCGTGTTCCTCGGCTTCGCCGCTGCGGGGACGCCGGGGTTCAAGGTCATCCCTTCGGTGCTGGCGCTGGCCGCGTTCATGGCCGGTGCGTGGGGCGCCGGGCACCTCGCCCGCGCGCATGTCGAGCGGGCGCTCGGCCGCTGGCTGATGTGGGCCGCCGTGGCCGAGGCCGCGCTGCTGTGGATCGCCGCGCTGATCGCGCTCGACATCGACGTCGCTGCGCAGGCACCCAAGGCGGGCGTGATGGCGGTGATCGCCCTGACCGGCTTCGCGATGGGCCTGCGCAACGCCACCGTGCGCCAGCTCAAGGTGCCGGACCTGACGACCACCGTGCTGACCCTCACCATCACCGGCATCGCCGCCGATCAGGTGGGCGGACGCACCCCCAACTTCGCCCGCCGCTTCGGCGCGGTGCTCTCGATCTTCGCGGGCGCGGCGGTAGGCGCGCTGCTGCTTATGCACGGCGGACTGGCCCTGCCGCTGGCTCTGGCCGGAGCCATCGTGCTGGGCGGCACGCTGCTATTCCTGCGCGACCCCGCCGCCACCATGCCGCACCGGCCCTGACAACACCTCGTCATTGCGAGCGCAGCGAAGCAATCCAGGGCGGTTCAAGACTGCCCTGGATTGCTTCGCTGCGCTCGCAATGACGAAGATGGGAAGACAAACCAAAGGTTACCTTGTCGCCCGCGCGGGCGCATGCAATGCGCGGGCGATGCGTCCCGTCCGTGTCGCCCGCCCCCTGCTCCACGCTCTTGCTGCTCTCGTCGGCGCGAGCCTCTGCGCGCCCGCGCTGCTGGCCTCTCCCGCAACCGAGATCCCCGGCTACGCCAGCCGCTACTGGTCGCTGGCGGACGGCGCCCCGCCCGATATTCGCGCCATCGCCCGCACCCGCGACGGGTTCCTGTGGCTCGGCTCGGGCGACGGGCTCTACCGCTTCGACGGGCTGAACTTCCTGCGCGTCGAGCCCGAGGACTTCGACAACTTCCGCGCCCGGCAGGTCACCGCGCTGGCCGCCGGGCCGGACGGCAGCCTGTGGGTGGGCTATGCCTTCGGCGGCATCGCCCGGCTCAGGGACGGGCACTTGCGCGGCGCCAACCCGGAAAAGCCGCGCGGGCGCATCACCGACATCATCGCCGCGCCTGACGGCTCGATCTGGGTTTCCACCTGGAGCGGCTTCGGCTCGCAGCTGCGCCATTGGGTGAACAACCGCTGGGACGTGATCGATGTCGACGGCCCGCTGCTGCGCATGTACCGCCAGAGCAATGGCGCCATCTGGATCGCCTCCAATCCCGACTTGCGCCGTCTGGCCCCCGGCAGCCGCAAGCTGGAGACGGTGCCCGCGCTCATGAACCTCGGCCCCGCCTTCCGCGAGGACCGCACCGGCGCGATGTGGTTCTATTCGAGCGACGGCCTCCAGCGCCTGACCGCGAAGGGTTTCGCGCAAACCGGCGTCGGTTTCGGCGAGCCGCTGAACGGCGGCGACGGCTGGCGCGAGATGCTGTTCGACGACGACGACCTGCTGTGGATCGCCGGCAATGCCTCGGGCCTCGCGACAGTGCCGCGCGGCGCGCTATCCATGGAACAGGCGCGCACCTACCCCGTCGGCATGTTCACCCTGATGCGCGATGGCGAGGGCACCATCTGGGGCGGCGCGCCGGACGGCCTGCACCGCTTCGTGCGTACGCCGGTGGTGCGCTACGCCGCCATCAAGGGAGTGCGCACCGGCATCGCCACCGGCCCGGACGGCTCTCTCTACATCGGCGGGGACGAGGGCCTCTACCGCATCGTCGACGGCAAGGCGCAGCTGATTCTGCGGTCGGGGCTGGTTTCCGAGGTCTGCTCGGTTTCGGGCGTCGGCGCCTATGTGCTCACGTACAAGAACGAATATCTCGTGCGCGGCGCCGCCGCGACGCGGATCGTCGGCCCGCTGGAGCATGAGCGCCAGTTCGCCCAGGCCTGTGCCTCCGATCCGCAGGGGCGGCTGTGGGAATCGGTATCGGCCTCCGGCATGTTCCGGCTCGACGGCACCCGCTGGACCAAGGACGAGAGCCTGCCGCCCGCGACGACATTCATCGCGCCGGGTCGCAATACATTCATCGTCAACCAGCCGCTGCGCCTGCTCGCCCGCGTCCATGACGGCAAGACCACGCCCATCTGGCCCGAAGGCGACGGCGCAGGCAGCAAGAACGGCGTCGGCTTCGTGCGCCTGCTCAAGCAGATGGACGGCGAGACCTGGATCGGCGGCGAGGCGGGGCTCGCCCGCTACGACGGCCGCCGCGCGCAGCAGTTGAGCGCGCGGACGTATCCGTGGCTGGCAGGGGTGATGGGCATCGTGCGCGTCGCCGGGCATTACTGGCTGATCTCGTCAGGCGGCATCATCCGCGTGGCCGAGGCTGACCTCGACGCGGCTTTCGCGAAGCCCGGCACGCCGATCCCGCTCGCCCGCTTCGGCCAGAGCGGCGTGATCCGCGCGCGCACCGAATCCTATTCCGCCAACGACGCCGCCGTCGATGCGCAGGGACGCCTGTGGTTCGTCACCAGCACCGGAGTTGTGCAGGTCGATCCCTCGCGCATCGCCCCGCTCAAAGCCGACATGCCGATCGCGGTGACCGGGCTGGAAGTGGACGGCCATGCCTATCCGCTCGCAAGCACGCACCTGCCTGCGGGCACCACGCGCGTCAGCCTTTCCTACGTTGGGCTCGGCCTCGCCGATGCGGAGAACAACCGCTATCGCTACCGGCTCGACGGGATGGACGAGAACTGGGTGGAGGCACAGGGCCGTCGCCGCGTCGATTACGCAGGGCTCGGCCCCGGCACGTACCGCCTCCACGTCACCGCCGCCACCGGCGACGGGCCATGGGCGAAGCGGGAAGCGACCGCCACTTTCGTCATCGCCCCGCATTTCTGGCAGACCGCGTGGTTCCGCCTTGCGGTGCTGGCGGCGGCGGTGCTGGGTGGCTACGCGCTATTCCGCTGGCGCATGCGAGCCGCCATGCAGTCCCTGCGGGACCGCATCGAGGAGCGCGTGGCCGAACGCGAGCGCATCGCACAGGACCTGCACGATACACTGCTGCAGGGTTTCCAGGGCCTGATGCTGCGCTTCCAGACGGTGCTGCACCTGACCACGCCGGGCACCCCTGCCCACACCGCCATCGAGGAAGCGCTGGAGCGTGCCGACGACGTCCTGCTCCACGGCCGCGAGCGCGTGCGGGGCCTGCGCGAGGATGCCGAGCCCAAGTGCATCGCCGAGACCCTGCGCGCCTGCGCCGCGCGCGTGGTGGGCGATACCCTGCCGTGGGAGGTCAAGGTCGACGGCCCCGAGCGGCTGGTCGGCGCTCCGGTCGCCGAGGAACTGGAACTCGCGGTGGGCGAGGCGCTGGCCAACGCGGTCAAGCATGCCCGGGCGAGCATGGTGCGGGTGGAGGTCCACCACGGCCGCGACCGGCTTTCGCTGCGGGTGGTGGACGACGGCGTCGGCCTGCCCGAAGACGTCCGCGCAGCCGGCGGGCGAGAGGGGCACTTCGGCCTCACCGGCATGCGCGAGCGGATCGAGCGGCTGGGCGGTGCCTTCGCAATCGCCAATGCGGCGGGACAGGGCACCTCGATCCGGCTGAGCCTGCCCGCGAAGATCGCGTATCGGTGATGGCTTTGCCCGCACCTCTTTCGTCATTGCGAGCGAAGCGAAGCGAAGCAATCCAGGGCGGTTTACCTGGCCCTGGATTGCTTCGCTTCGCTCGCAATGACGAGGGGAAGAATCTAAAGCTCGATCAGCCCGTTGCGCACGGCGATCGCCACGGCATGCGTGCGGTCCATCGCGCCGAGCCGCGCGAAGATCGCCTTCATATAGCCTTTCACCGTGTCCTCGGACAGTGACAGCCGCGCCGCGATCTGCTTGTTGGAATTGCCCGCCGCCGCCAGTTCCAGAACGTCGCTCTCGCGCGCGGTCAGGCGCTTGGCCTCGCGGTCGGCGGCGCCGAACACCTGGCGATCGAAGTGCGTGCCGCCCCGATGGACCGAGCGGATCGCATCGAGCAGTTCGGTCCTCAGGCTGTTCTTGAGCAGGTAGCCGGAAGCTCCCGCCTTGATCGCCTGCGTGGCGCGGCCATCGCCCGAATAGGTCGTGAGCACCAGGATGCGCGCCTCGGGAAATTCGGCGAGGATGCGCGTCATCGCCTCCACCCCGTCGACATTGGGCATCTGCAGGTCGAGCAGCAGGATATCGGGGCGCGCCTCGCGATAGATGCGCACCGCCGCCTCGCCATCCTCGCCCACCGCGATCAGTTCCAGATCGGGCTGGGTCGCGAAGACGGCGATGATGCCGTCGCGCAGCAGCGGGTGGTCGTCGACCACGGCGATGCGGATGGGGGCCTGAAAATCGCTGTCTTCCATAGGCAGCGTGTAATCCGGCAGGGCGCTCGGGGGAAAGCCCCCCGAAAGAGGGGATTGCCGGTTGTGTGCACTTTGCATCATTCCCGCTCCGCCAGAAGGAGTTGAGCAATGATCCATCCCACCAACCAGCCGACGCGCAATCCCGCCGACGACCACGCCCGCCCCGGCAAGGTTCTGATCGTCGATGCCGACGGCGAGGCCCGGTCGAGGCTGCACGCCCTGCTGGACGCGGAGGGCCATGTCGTCGAGACTTTCGCCTGGGCTGGAGCCTTGCTCGACGCGGCGCTGCCCGAAGCGCCGTGCTGCATCGTCGCGGAGGTACGCATGCCCACCATCGACGGCCTCGAACTGATTGAGCGCCTCAAGGGCCGCGGCGAGCCCATTCCCGTCATTTTCCTGACCGACGATGCCGACGTGCCGCTCTCGGTACGCGCGATCAAAGCGGGGGCGGTGGACTTTCTGCCCCGCCCCTATGACGAGCACGACCTGCTGGGCGCCGTCGAGCACGCGCTGGAAATCGACACCGAGCGGCGCTCGGTCGCTCGGCGAAATCAGGCCATTTCGCAACGTTTCGGCACCCTCACCCCACGCGAGCGGCAGGTTATGGAGGGCGTCGTACGCGGGTTGATGAACAAGCAGATCGCCTGGGAACTGGAGATCAGCGAGATCACCGTCAAGCTCCACCGCTCCAGCCTGATGCGCAAGATGGCCCTGCGCTCGGTGCCCGACCTGGTTCGAGCCTCACTTTCGATGGCCGGGTTCTAGGGTCGGAATCCGGGCTCGGGCTCCCGGCAAGAACACCGATCGGCAATCTTCCGGAAATGATGTTGTAACATCTCCTGAAATCCATTAGGTGCGGTGCGTCATCGTCCTTCGGGTCGCCCGTTGACGAGCAGAGATACGTTACATCATGTCCTTTCAGGAACCCAACCGAATGAAACTCCAGCTTCTCTCCGGCTGCGCATTGGCTGTTCTCGCCTCCCCTGCCATCGCCCAGACGCAACCGGCGCCTACGCAGACCGCCAGTTCGGGCACCGACACCTATCATCAGTCGGCGGGGTCGGAGATCGTCGTGACCGGCGTGCTGTCCACCCGCCGCCAGGACATGTTGTCGAGCGTCGCGGTAGTGCAGGGCAAAGATCTGGCGCAGGCGATGCGTCCCTCGATCGGCGAGACCCTGGAGCATCAACCCGGTGTCTCGGCCACGTCCTTCGGCCCCAGCGCCTCGCGTCCGGTGCTGCGCGGTCTTCAGGGCGAGCGCGTGCGCGTGCTGACCAACGGCCTCGGTTCGATCGACGTCTCCAACACGTCCGTCGATCACGCCGCCGTCGTCAATCCGCTGCTGGCAGAGCGCATCGAGGTGCTGCGTGGGCCGCAGTCGCTGCTGTACGGTTCATCGGCGATCGGCGGCGTCGTGAACGTGATCGACAAGCGGATTCCCACTTCGGTCCCGGACGAGGCGGTCCATGTCGATGCCATGGGCACTTATGGATCTGCCGCCAATGAGCGCTCGGGCTCGGCCTCGGTGGACGTACCCCTGAGCAACGGCCCCGACGGCGGCTGGGTCGCCCATGCCGACGGCAGCTACCTGAAGAGCGACAACGTGCGGATCGGCGGCCACGCCCTCACCCCGGCACTGCGCGAACAGGCCCTCGCAACGAGCCTGCTGCCTGCCGAAGAGTCGGCAGATGGCGAGGAAACGATCGACTACGCCGCCAACGCTGCCGTGAAAGGCAAGCTGCCGAATTCGGCGTCGAAGACCTGGACAGCCGGGGCCGGCCTTGCCTACATCGGCACCGGCGGCAACATCGGCGTGTCGTACAGCCACTACGACAGCCTTTACGGCGTGCCGATCCGCTTCGCCACCCAGCCGGGCGACGAACAGGAGGCGCCCCGCCTCAGCCTGAAGCAGGACCGCATCGACATGCGCGCCGAACTCGACGGCGACGGCAATGTGCTGGACAAGGTATCGCTGCGCCTCGGTTATGCCGATTACACGCACGCCGAACTGGAGGAAGACGGTTCGGTCGGCACCGCGTTCTACAACAAGGGCATGGAAGGCCGCCTCGAATTCACGCAGGCGAAGCACGGCGCCTGGCACGGCGTCACCGGCCTGCAGTTCTACAACCGTGACTTCAACGTCATCGGCGACGAAGCCTTCCTGCCCAAGAACACCACCACGCAGGTCGGCCTCTTCACGCTCCAGCAGCTTGACTACGGCGCGCTCAAGTTCGAGGCCGGTGGCCGCACCTATCTGTCCGCGAGCCCCCTGAGCGATCAGGAACAGTTCTTCGACGGCAGCCGCAGCTACGATGCGTTCTCCGGCTCGCTGGGCGCATCCTACGGCCTCAGCGACAACTGGCGCATCGGCCTCAACCTTTCGCACACGGAACGCGCACCGGCGGCGGAGGAAATCTTCGCCAATGGCCCGCACGCAGGCACACAGGCCTACGAGGTCGGCAACCCCGACTTCAAACTGGAGAAGGCCAACAGCATCGAGGCGATCCTGCGCGGCAGCGGCGAGAACTACACCTTCGAGGCATCGGCCTATCACACCTGGTTCTCGAATTTCATTTACGAGGACCTGACCGGCGCGGAAGAGGATGGCCTTCCCGTCTACCAGTTCCGCCAGACCGACGCGCGTTACTACGGCTTCGAGGCGCAGGGGTCATTCACCCTTGCCCGGTTCGGCGACGGCAAGGTGGTGGCCGATGCGCTGGGCGACTATGTCCACGCCCAGATCAGCGGCGTCGGCCCCGCGCCGCGCATACCGCCGCTGCGCGTTCTGGGCGGGCTGAGCTATCAGGCGCCCAAGTTCGACATCCGCGGCGAAGTAGAGCGCGTCACCAAGCAGGACCGCACGTCCGAATTCGAGACGAGCACGCCGGGCTACACCATGGTCAACGCCGAAGTGAACATCCGTCCCTGGGGTAACGAACGTCCACTCAGCTTCGCCTTGTCGGCGAACAACATCTTCGACGTCGTGGCACGCCGGGCATCGTCGTTCCTCAAGGACTATTCGATGCTCGCCGGGCGGGACATCCGCGTCAGCGCGCGGGTCAGCTTCTAAAAACCGGCTTCCGACGGATCACCTTCCGGGGCGACGGCCACGTCGCCCCGGAAAACCGGTCAGGCATCGGGAACGACCGCCGGCCTGAACCGAGAGACCAGGGGTCACGCACATCCCAGCCATGAACATTCCTGTCTCGCCCGGCGCCGACGAAAGCGCAATGCCCTGCGGTTCTTTGTCGCACCCACGAGCGGCATGGATCGCGGCCGAAATCCCGCTGGTGCTGGACTGCATCCACGACGAGGCCGTCCACCTCGCCTTGTGGCAGCGCGCGCGGCCGGCGTCGCTCGACTGGCTCGATGCGCTCGACCTCGACGAAATCGACGATCTGCAGGAGACTTTTCCGGTCGTAGACCTGACTGTGTCCATCCCCGCCGCGCTGCGGGATGCGGGCTACCCGGACGATGGGCGCGCCGCCACGCTTGCAGAAGAGATCAGCACCCAGGCACGCCTGTTCGCCCGCATCATGCAAAGCGACGCAGTCCGCATACGGCTGGAGATCGTCGAGACCGATGCCTGCCGCAAGTTCCACATGGACAACGTCCGGGCGCGGATGATCATACCCCTTACCGAACCCGGCACGGAGTGGATCGAAGTGGCCTGTGGACAGGACGCATCCGTCAGGCGATTGCGTGCAGGGAACCTCGGACTGTTCAAGGGCCGTATCTGGGCCGAAGAACCGGCGATCCTCCATCGCTCGCCGCCGATCGCCGGAACGGGCATATCGCGCCTGCTGCTGGTTCTGGATCTGCCCTTCCCGGCCCTGCCCTCGCCGATGCCGCCGGAAACTTTTTGAAATATAAATCTAATGTTATATCATCTCATTATGATCTAACGGCCACCCCTCAAGCCTAGAGGGGACAATTCGGCATGAAACACGGAATACTTCTGGCCTCGGTCGCGACCGCTTGCATCGTCGCTCCGGCAGCCCTCGCGCAATCGACGAAGGCGCACCGCGCCGATGACATCGTGGTCACGGCGACGGCGCTGCAGCAGCGCGCGGACGAGACCGTCACGCCGGTCCTGACGCTGGGCGGAGACGAGCTTGTCCACCGCCGTCAGGCGACGCTGGGAGAGACGCTGGCCGGGCAGCCCGGCGTCAACTTCGACAACTTCGGCGGCGGTGCGAGCCGCCCGGTCATCCGCGGCCAGACCGCGCCGCGCGTGCAGGTCCTGTCCGACGCCTCGCAGATCCAGGACGCCTCGCAGGTCTCTCCGGATCATGCGGTCGTGGCCGAGCCGCTGCTGATGCGCGGAATCGAGGTTCTGCGCGGACCGGCGACGCTGCTTTACGGCGGCGGTGCGATCGGCGGCGCGGTTAACGTGCTCGACAGCAGGATTCCCACGGCCCTGCCGGCCAATGGCGTCGAAGCGGTCGCGGAAGCGCGTCTCGGCACGGCGGACAACGAACAGTCACTGGTGGGCGGCATGACCGGCGCCATCGGCAACTTCGCCGTTCGCGTGGAAGGCGTCGCCCGTTCCAGCGACGACTATCGCGTTCCCTCGCGCTTCGGCGACCGTCGCGTCGACGGCTCCTACAACGACACCTCGACGTGGTCCGTCGGCGGCGCCTGGGTCGGCGAGCGAGGATATATCGGCGCAGCCTATACCCGGCAGACCAGCGAATACGGACTGCCCGGCCACAGCCACGACTACGAGGACTGCCACCCGCACGGCGCCAGCCTCCACTGCGGCGGCCACGATGACCACGCCGATCACGATGATGGCCACGATCACGACCACGACGAAGAGGGCCATGACGAAGTGCCCTACGTGCGCCTGCGCAGCGAGCGAATCGACATCCGCAGCGACTACGAAGAGCCGCTTCCCGGTTTCGAGCGGGTGCGCTTCCGCGCGGGCATGACCACGTACCGCCACGAGGAACTGGAACATGACGAGGTCGCGACGACTTTCCGCAACAAGGCGCACGATGTCCGCCTTGAACTGACGCACAAGCCGCTGGCGGGACTTCGCGGCACTTTCGGCGTCCAGCACGCCCGGAGCGACTTCAGCGCCATCGGCACCGAGGCCTATCTGCCCGAGAGCAAGACGACGAACACCGGCCTGTTCCTCTTCGAAACGCTCCAGTTCGGTCCCGTCCGCTTCGAAGGCGCCGTGCGGCAGGAGTGGCAGACGATTGAGACGACGCTGAACCGCCGCGCCGAGCACAATCCGTTCTCGCTCTCCGGCGCGGCAATCTGGGAAGCCGGCAACGGTTATTCGGTCGCGCTCTCGCTCGCCCGCTCGCAACGTGCGCCGATGGCACAGGAACTGTTCGCGCGCGGCGTGCACCTTGCGACCAATACCTATGAACTGGGCGACGCGACGCTGGGCAAGGAAACGGCACACTCCATCGACGTGACCCTGCGCAAGTCGCTGGGCGACACGCACTTCACGCTGGGCGCCTATCACCAGGACTTCGACGGCTACATCTACGCCGAGACGCTGGACCGCTTCGAGGACTTCCGCCTCATCAGGTACACCGCGCACGACGCCACCTTCACCGGCATCGACGGCGAGGTCCACCATCAGTTCTCGCCGACCATCGGGCTTGCCGTTTTCGGCGATTACGTGCGCGCGAAGTTCAAGGATGAAGGCGGTAACCTGCCCCGCATCCCGGCGGGACGTCTCGGCGCGCGCGGCGACGTCGCGGTGGCGGGCTTCGCCGTGAACGCAGAATACTTTCGCGTCTTCGAGCAGAGCCGCATCTCCTCCTACGAGACGCGCACGCCGGGTTACGACATGGTCAACGCCACAGTCTCCTACAAGCTGGCTCTCGGCGAGCAGTCGGCCGAACTCTATGTGCGCGGCACCAACCTGACGAATGCCCTCGCCTTCAACCACGCATCCTTCATCAAGGACGCCTCCCCGCTACGCGGGCGCAACGTGGTGTTCGGCCTGCGAACCATGTTCTGATCCCGAAAGACAGGGAGGACGGCGCAGGGAGGACGACGCGGCGACGTCTACGCCGTCCTCCCTTCGCGACTTCATCTCTCTTGAGCGCCGTCACGTACCTCTTTGCGCCCCCTTCGTAACGGTCTATGCCGCTGATCGTATCCAAAACGCGAAGCGACGCCATGACCAGAGACCTTACCGTTCCCCAGGGCGTCGCCAGCCAGCGCGTCGCCGATATTCTAGCCGAACGTATCCTATCGGGAGCACTGCCTCCCGGTGCACGGATCAAGCAGGACGAACTGGCAGACGAACTGGCCACCAGCCGCATTCCGGTGCGCGATGCCTTGCGCATCCTCGAGGCGCGCGGGCTGGTCACCATGCGCGCGAATGCGGGCGCGCGGGTCACCAGCCTGACGCGCCGCGACCTCGAGGTATCTTACGAAATCCGCGAAAGGATAGAGCCGCTGCTCCTTGCCGACAGCGTCCCGCACCTGACCGAAGCCGACCTCGCCGACCTGCGCGCCGTCATGGAGCGCAACGAGCAGACCGCCGACATCGACGAAGCGATCGCGCTCGGCCGCGAATTCCACTGGATCACCTATCGCCGCCACTCGACGCCATTGCTCGCGCAGATCGTCGAGCGCGTCTGGGACACGACGCAAAGCTATCGCCGCGCCTACATGAAGCTGGCGATGTCAGGGGCAGCGGCGAGCGCCACGCCGGGAACGAAA
>Ga0308171_1004070_pt1 | contig 12471 bp, 10 predicted proteins | sample PhyGR1_FD_202135 | JGI IMG/M metagenome (GOLD analysis project Ga0308171, IMG submission 202135) | Phyllosphere microbial communities from UC Gill Tract Community Farm, Albany, California, United States - DLSLSG.R1 | ecosystem: Host-associated > Plants > Phyllosphere > Unclassified | place: USA... | reverse complement strand
TGTCATTGATGACCTTGGCCAGCGGCGCCAGGCAGTTGGTGGTGCACGAGGCGTTGGAGATGATCGCCTGGCCAGCGTAGGTCTTGTCGTTCACGCCGAACACGAACATCGGCGTGTCGTCCTTCGACGGTGCCGACAGGATGACCTTCCTGGCGCCGGCATCGATGTGCTTCTGCGCACTGACCTTGTCCAGGAACAGGCCGGTGGCTTCGAGCACGACGTCAACGCCGACTTCGTCCCACTTCAGGTTGGACGGGTCACGCTCCTGGGTCAGGCGGATCTTCTTGCCGTTGACCAGCAGATCCTTGCCATCGACGGCTACGTCGGCCTTGAAACGGCCGTGCACGGAGTCGTACTTGAGCATGTAGGCCAGGTAATCCGGCTCCAGCAGATCGTTGATGGCCACGATTTCGATGTCGTCGCCGAAGTTCAGCACCGCCGAGCGCAGGACGTTCCGCCCGATGCGACCGAAACCGTTGATACCAACCTTGATTGCCATGTTCTCAAGCTCCTGCAGCCGCGACAGGTGCGGCGGGGTGGATAGGGCCCACAAGTCTAGCAGGCCGGCCTTGACCACCGCGGGCCAAGCCCGCCGCCGGGACGAGGGCCGGACAGGATTTGATCCGGATCAAAGCGTTAGCGCGGCGTGAGGCCGAGACTGGCCACATCCACCCAGCAACGAGATCACCCCCATGCGCAAGACCTCCCCCCTGATCGTGGCCAGCCTGGCCGCCGCCCTGTCGTTGGCCGCCGCCCCGGCCATGGCCCAGTCCAAGGGCGACTGGACCCTTTCCGCTGGCGTGCACCAGGTCGCCCCGAAATCGAACAACGGCTGGCTGGCCGGTGGCACCCTGAAGGTCGACGTCGACAACGACGTCAAGCCGACCATCACCGGTGAGTACTTCATCGCCGACAACCTGGGCATCGAAGTGCTGGCGGCGCTGCCGTTCAAGCACGACATCAACATCAACGGCCTGGGCCGCGTGGGCAGCACCAAGCAGCTGCCGCCGGTGGTCACCCTGCAGTACCACTTCAACAGCAAGGGCAAGGTGTCGCCGTTCGTGGGCGCCGGCCTGAACTACACGACGTTCTTCAGCGAGGACACCACCGGTGCGCTGGCGGGCAGCAAGCTGAAGCTGCAGGATTCGTGGGGCCTGGCCGCGCATGCGGGCATCGACTTCGCGATCGGCGAGAAGGGCGCCCTGCGCGTGGACATGCGCTGGATCGACATCGACAGCAAGGTGAAGCTGGATGGCGAGAAGATCGGCACGGTCAACATCGATCCGCTGGTCTACGGCGCGTCCTACGTCTTCAAGTTCTAAGGGGTTGATTGGCGGGGGCTGCGCCCCCGCTCCCCCGCTACAGGCAAAACCCTCGCAGCATGTTGCCCCGGTATGTGTGTGCCGGGGCTTTTTTGTTAGGCGCGACGGGCCCAGGTCCCGGCGTGGGTCGAGGCAGGGGAAGGGGCCGGGACACGCCGTAAACCCATCCATGGGGCTCGATGGCGCCATCCATGGCGCCAACGGTCCCGTCCCCTTCCCCTGCCTCGCCCTTCCATTTTCCACGCGCGCGCAAGCGCAAGCAGAAGCGGGCAACCGCATTGCGCAGTTGCCATCGGCTGCATGCGATTGCGGGCTGCAGGATGAGATCCTGCATTTGACTGTGATTCTGCTTTTGTCGTTTGCATCCGCCAACGCGGCCATGTTGGATGGTGGCTGCAGGGGCAGGCGCTGCGGGACCGTCCGCGGCATGGATGCCGCGGCCGAGCCTACAGGGACGTACTTGCGGCGTGTCTCGCAGCGCCTGCCCCTGCAGCCACCTGCCCAGCGAACAGGAACGCGCCGCTTTCCATCAACCACCCACCTTCCCCGCTGGCTAGAATGAGCGGATGAAAGCACTGCACTCCCTGATCCTCGCCGCCGCCCTCGCGCCGGCCCTGCTGGCCCTGTCCGCACCCGCCCATGCCTGGGGCGCGCAAGGCCACCGCCTGGTCGCCGAAGTCGCCGACAGCCGCCTCAACCCGACCACGCGCGCCGAAGTCGACCGCCTGCTGGCCACCGAACCCGGCGCCACCCTTGCCAGCATCGCGCCTTGGGCCGACCAGCTGCGCGCCAAGGACCCGGGCCTGGGCCGCCGCTCGGCCGGCTGGCACTACGTCAACATCGCCGAAGATGGCTGCCACTACGAGGCGCCGAAGCACTGCAAGAGCGGCAACTGCATCGTCGAAGCGCTGAAGGCGCAGAGCGCGATCCTCGGCGACCGCAGCCTGACCGATGGCGAGCGCCTGCAGGCACTGAAATTCGTCGTGCATCTGGTCGGTGACATCCACCAGCCGATGCACGCCGGCTACGGCCACGACAAGGGCGGCAACGATTTCCAGCTGCAGTTCGGCAACCGCGGTACCAACCTGCACTCGCTGTGGGACAGCGGCATGCTCAATACCCGCAAGGTCGACGATGCCGGTTACCTGCCGGTGCTGCGCGCACTGCCGGCGCCGGAGCTGGCGCGTCAGTCCAACCCGCAGCGCGATCCGGTCAGCTGGGCTGAAGCCAGCTGCCGCATTTCGGTGCAACCTGGCGTTTACCCTGCCTCGCGTAAGATCGGCGACGACTACACCACGCGCTACCGGCCGGTGGCCGAAGCGCAGCTGCGACTGGCCGGTGAAAACCTGGCGCAGTTGCTGAACCGCGTGCTCGCCACACGCTGAGGAGTGCCCGATGCCGGTCCAGGTGCAATCGTTCTTCCACCGTGACAGCAACACCTTCAGCTACCTGGTCAGCGACCCGGCCAGCAGGCAGGCCGCGCTGATCGACCCGGTACTGGATTACGACCCGGATACCGACGCCAGCAGCGAATCGCCGGTGCGCGCGATGCTCGATGCCATCGCGCAACAGCAGCTGCACGTGCGCTGGCTGCTGGAAACCCACGCCCATGCCGACCACGTGTCGGCGGGGCGTCGACTGAAGCAACGGTTCCCGCAGGCGACGTTGGCCATCGGCGAAGGCATCCGCGCGGTGCAGGCCACGTTCGCACCGCGCTATGGCCTGCAGCTGCCAGATGAACATGCGGTCTTCGATCACCTGTTCGCCGATGGCGAGACCTTCGCCCTCGGTGAACTGCAGGGGCGCATCATTGCCGTACCCGGCCACACCAGCGACAGCATCGCCTATCTGATCGACGATGCTCTCTTCACCGGCGATTCGCTGTTCATGCCCGATGGCGGCACTGCACGCTGCGATTTCCCCGGCGGCGACGCCGCCCAGCTGTACCGCTCGATCCAGCGTCTGCTTGCCCTGCCCGATGCCACCCGTGTGTTCGTCTGCCACGACTACGGCCCGGGCGGACGCGATTTCGCCAACGAAACCACCATTGGTGAGCAGCGCGCGCACAACATCCATGTGCACGACGGCGTGGCCGAAGCCGAGTTCGTCAGCGTGCGTCAGGCGCGTGATGCGACCCTGGCAGAACCGCAGCTGATGCAGCCGGCGGTGAAGGCCAACATCCAGGGCGGGGCGTAGGCCCCCACGGTCGCCTCATCGCGCCAGCAATGACACCGCGTCATTTGCCCTGCGTGCGCACCACATGCTGGCCCTTCACGATCTCGAAGGTGAAGGCATACAGCAGGCTCACCGGCACCGGTTCGACGCGCTCGGCGCCTTGGCAGTCGCCACGGTCGCTCGGCACCTTGCCGGGGGCGAAGTGGCAGACTGCGGCGGGCGAATACTTCCACATCGCCACCGCCTCCTGCGCAGCCTGCAACAACGGCGCATTCTCGCTCGCCGCGCCTGCCGCGCATTCGCTACGGTCGACCAGCGCCAGGCTTCGCTCGACAGCGCCTTCGGCATCGATCACCACCTGCAGGCAGATCGTGGTCGGCGCCAGCTCGGTGCGCGGGTCACGATCACCGATCTGCGGATCCGGCGCCGCATACAGCTGCGGCATCCGATAGCCTTCGGTCGCTCCCAGCGTGTACGCCTGCACCTGGCCGCTGCCGCCTTTCCCTTCCGCATGCAGGCGCTGATGGCCGACACTCTCATTGCGGGTATCGACGGTGGTCAACCGTTCCTGGGTGGCGCAGCCTGCCAGCATCCCCACTGCCAACAGCAGCGCGGTGCGAATCACCTGGCGGTCTCCGTCACTTCGTCGCTCTCATCCATGGCGAAGGTGATCGGAATGCGTACGGCGCCCGCCACCGGCTTGCCGTTCTTCAGCGCCGGGCGATAGGTCCAGCGGCGTGCAGCGGCAATCGATGCCTCTTCGAACACACCCGGATTGGTGGCGCTTATTACCTGCACATCGGCGGGGTGTCCCTTGGCATCCACCTGCACGCGCAGGTTCACCACACCTACCTGACGCTGCTCGATCGCAGACTTCGGATACGAGGGCGGCGACATCTTGTCGACCTGGATCGGACGGTCGAGCCCCGCTTCGGCCGCGTCTTCTCCAGCATATTCGAACGGCTCTACGTTGATCGACGGCACGCCCGCTGTCCCACCCTGGCTGGCCCACGCCACCGCCCCCATTCCCAGGCACAACCCGACCACCAGCACCTGCCCCGACACCCACGGCAATGCCTTCCGCTTGGACTGCTTCAACATGGCGATACGCTCCTTCAACACAGGCTGGCTGCGCCAGTGGCAGACCGCCGGCGCAACCGGATGGACCAGCTGCGCCTTCAGCAGCGTGCTGGCGTAGAGGCCGCGCAGCGCAGGCTGCGGGGCAATGGTGCGGGCGTCGCAGGCCAGTTCCTGGTCACGCAGGAAACGGCGTGCGGCCCATGGCAGCAGCGGATGGAACCAGAACACCACGCGCATCAGCAGCAGTACGCCGTTGGCCCAGTGATCGCCATTGCGACGATGGCTGTGCTCGTGCTGCAGGATCAGTGCCTGCTCCCGTGCAGTGAACTGCTGGTCGAAATCGGGGCCGACCACGATGCGCGGCCGCCACAGGCCCACCAGCGCCGGCAGCCCGGGATCGCCACTGGCCTGCCAGCTGCCATCGGCGCGTGGCCGCAGCGCGCCCAGGTTCCGCTCGAAGCGACGCTGTGCGCGCAGGTCCCGCAGCAGGCAGACGCCCGCCCCCAGCGTCCACACCAGCAACAGCACCAAAGGCCATTGCAGCGACACCGCTGGCAGGCTGTCCGCGGCTTGCGGCACGACCTTCAGCGGCAAGGCCGGCACATGCTGCAGCAGCGCGACCTGTGGCAGGGGAATCAACAGCGTGGCCAACAGCAGGGGCAGCAGCCACCAGCTGCGGTAGGCCAGCCCCGCGCCGCCCAATCGCACCAGCAACGGCCGCGTCACCGCCAGCAGGACCACGCCCACCGCCAGCCACAAGCTGGCCTGCCACAGTCCGTCGAGCAGCTCATTCATGGTCCAGCTCCTGGATCAGCTTCTTCAGTTCGGCGATGTCCTGTGCGCTGAGCTGGCCGCGTTCGCTGAAGTGCGCCACCAGCGGTGCCACTCGGCCCTCGAAGACACGCCCGAGGAAGTCCTGGCTCTGCGCCTCGACCCAGGCCTGGCGCTGCAGCAGCGGCCGGTACAGATAGCGCCGGCCATCGCGCTCTGCAGTGATCGCGCCCTTGGTCAGCAGGCGGTTGAGCAGGGTCTTGATGGTCGGTTCGGCCCAGTCGCGGTGCGCCAGTGCGGCCACCACCTCATCGGCGCTCCGCGGTGCCTGCTGCCACAGCACCTCCATCACAACGGCTTCGGCTTCGCTGATCGGGGTCATGGTTTACATCCGTAATCGACGACTCGATTACGCGCGTAATCGAATCAACTGTCAACCCCTCGACCGGTAATTCATCGCGCCTGCGCCAGCATGGGGCCTCCACCGCAGGTACCGGCATGAAGCCCTTGCGCAAACGTGATTTCCCGGTCGAGCAGGCCCGGCGCTTCCTCGAGCCCGGCCCCATCGTGCTGGTCAGCACCGCCTGGCAAGGCCAGCGCAACCTGATGACGATGGGCTGGCACATGGTGATGGGCTTCTCGCCCTCGCTGGTGGCCACCTACCTGTGGAACGAGAACCATAGCTTCAGCCTGGCCCGCAGCAGCGGCGAATGCGTGATCAACATCCCGGGCGTGGAGCTGCTGGACACGGTGGTCGATATCGGCAACTGCAGCGGCCGTGACGTGGACAAGTTCGAACGGTTCGGCCTGGATGCGATGCCAGCGCGGGAGGTGGGGGCACCGCTGGTGGGCCAGTGCCATTCCAGCTTCGAGTGCCGCCTGCATGACGACAGCCAGGTCGAATCGAGCAACCTGTTCATCTGGGAAATCGTGCGCGCCCATGGTGCGCCTCGCCCAAAGCTGCCACGCACGGTGCATTACCGGGGCGATGGGCAGTTCATGGTGTCCGGTGCCGAAGTCTCGCGTCGACGGCGGTTCAAGCCCGACATGCTGTAATGCCAGCACTCCCCCAAGCAGGACCGCCCCGGATGACCGAACACCTCACCGACCTCGACGCCGCCGTTGACTGGCTGTTTGCGCGCGTGGATGGGCCGCTGCGGATCGGTGCGCCGCTGGCGCTGGGTAAACCACACCGCCTGCTCAACGCCCTGTATGCGCGCGTCGAACAGGACCCGTCGCGGCCGCTGCAGCTGTATACCGCACTGTCACTGAACCCGCCGCAGGCAAAGGGCAACGGCCTGGAAGCGCGTTTCCTGGCGCCGTTCGCGGCCCGCCATTTCGGTGAAGACTTCCCGCGCCTGGCCTACGCCGATGCAATCGCCCGCGACGCGCTGCCGGCACACGTGCGGGTGGAAGAGTTCTACATGCAGTCCGGTGCCCTGCTCGGTTCGCGACAGGCGCAATCCAGCTACACCAGCCTCAACTACACCCACGCTGCCGACGCGGTAGCGCAGCGCGCGCCGCAGGTGATCGTGCAGAAAGTGGCGATGCGCCCGGACGACCGACGCCTTTCGCTGTCCTGCAACAACGACATCACCCAGGACACGCTGGACGCGATGACCGCACGCGGCCTGCCGCGCCCGCTGCTGGTCGCCGAGATCGATCCGCAGCTGCCCTATCTGGGCGGCACGGCCACGGTGGACGTGTCCTTCTTCGATCTGGTCATCACCCCGCCAGCGCCGTATCCGGCGTTGTTCGGCCTGCCACGGCAACCGGTGGCCGACGCCGACTACGCCATCGGCCTGTATGCCAGCACCCTGGTGCGCGACGGTGGCACCCTGCAGATCGGCATCGGCACCCTGGCCGATGCACTCAGCCACGCATTGGTACTGCGCCACACCGACAACGCACGCTACCGCCGCGTGTTGAACGCGCTGGATCCGCAACTGGCCAGCCATCCGCTGGTACAGGAGATCGGCGGACTGGACCCGTTCGAGATCGGCCTGTACGGCTGCAGCGAAATGCTCAACGAGGGCTTCCGCCGGCTGGTGCAGACCGGTGTGATCAAGCGCAAGGTGCATGACGATCTGGCACTGATGCAGCGCATCGAGAACGGCAGCACGCTGTCCATCGACCATGCCACGTTGGAGGCCGAGGGCGAATACCTGCACGGCGCGTTCTACCTGGGCTCATCCGAATTCTACGAATGGCTGCGCACCCTGCCCGAGGACGAATGCCGGGCGATCGGCATGCGCCGCATCAGCGAGATCAACCAGCTGTACGGTGGCAACGAAACGCTGGAGCGCCTGCAGCGCCGTCACGCCCGCTTCTTCAATTCCTGCATGATGGCCACCGCGCTTGGCGCGGCGGTATCCGACGCGCTGGAGGATGGCCGTGTGGTCTCCGGCGTGGGCGGCCAGTACAACTTCGTGGCGATGGCGCACGCCCTGCCGGAAGCGCGCAGTGTGCTGATGTTCCGCGCTGCCCGTGATGACCGCGGCCAGCGCGAATCCAACGTGCGCTGGAACTACGGGCACACGACCATTCCGCGCCACCTGCGTGACGTCTATCTCAACGAGTACGGCATCGCCGACGTGCGTGGCCTGACCGACGACGACTGTGTGCACGCGATGGCGGCCATCGCCGAAGCGCCGTTCCAGAGCGCGCTGCTGCAGCAGGCCTTTTCGGCACGCAAGCTGGCCGCCACGGCGCAACCTGATGCGCAGCGGCAGCAGCGCAACACGCCCCAGGCGCTGGCGGCGGCGCTGGCGCCGTTCCGCAACGATGGCACCCTGCCCGATTACCCGTTGGGCAGCGACTTCACCGAGATCGAACAGGTACTGGTGAAGGCACTGGGCTGGCTGAAGGCCAATACACAGACGCGCGGCAGCAAGCTGCGTACCGTGTGGGACGCGCTGTGGCAGCCTGCAGGTGATGGTGACGCGGTGTATCTGCAGCGGATGGAACTGCAGTCGCCCAAGGACTTCGGCGAACGGCTCAATGCACGGTTGTTGAGGCTGGCCCTGGCGCGCACCGCCTGATCGCGCGGGTGGTAGCGCCGGGCCATGCCCGGCGGACAACGATCAGTGCCGACCAAGGTTGACACCTACCGCAGTGGCGCGGCGCGCTATCCTGTATCGATGAACGACGATTCCCGTTTCCTGCTTGGCCTGCAACGCCGCCAGGCCGCTGGCGAACACCTGCGTTATCTGTGCTTCTGGGGCCACCAGCCGCCGCGCACCGGCGTGTCGGCTTCGTGTTTCAGCCAGTGGTATGACGCAGGTTTCAGCATCGATGGCGTGTACTACCGCACCGCGGAACACTACATGATGGCCGGCAAAGCGCGCCTGTTCGGCGACACGACGATGCTCGACCAGATACTGGCCAGTGCGACGCCGGAGAGCGCCAAGGCACTGGGCCGCAGGATCGAAGGCTTCGACGATGCCCAATGGACGCAGGCGCGCTATGCGCTGGTGGTCGAAGGCAATCGGGCCAAGTTCTCGCAGAATGCGGCGCTGGGTGATTTCCTGCGCGCCACGGCAGACCAGGTGCTGGTCGAAGCCAGTCCGGTGGATGTTGTCTGGGGAATCGGCCTGGCCAAGGATCACGCCGACGCACACAACCCGGCGCAGTGGCGCGGCTTGAATCTGCTGGGATTTGCGCTGATGGACGTTCGGGACGCGATATAACGCGCGTCCACGCGTGGCGTGGAGCTGCTGGCACGGCGGGCGATCCGTTTCGCCCGGAAAAGAAAAGGCCGGCTTTCGCCGGCCTCCCCGTATAGCATTGCAGCGGGACTTACAGCGACTTGGCTGCTTCCACCACGTGCGCGGTGGTGATGCCGAAGTGCTGGTACAGCTTGTCGGCCGGGGCCGAGGCACCGAAGGTGTCGATACCGATCACTGCACCGTCCAGGCCGACGAACTGGCGCCAGAAGCCGGTGACGCCAGCTTCGATGGCCACGCGCTTGCGCACGGCGATCGGCAGCACCGATTCGCGGTAGGCCGCGTCCTGGCGCAGGAACACATCGGTGGACGGCATCGAGACCACGCGGGTCTTCAGGCCGGCCGCATCCAGCTGCGCCTTCGCTTCGGTCGCCAGCGAGACTTCCGAACCGGTGGCGATCAGGATCACGTCCGGAGTGCCGGCAGCATCAGCCAGCACGTAACCACCGCGCTCGATCTGTGCGATCTGCTCGGCGTCGCGCGGCTGGTGCGGCAGGTTCTGGCGGCTGAACACCAGGCAGCTCGGGCCGTCCTGGCGGGTGATCGCCGCCTTCCAGCTCACCGCCGACTCGACTGCATCGCAGGGGCGCCACACATCGTTGTTCGGGATGTAGCGCAGCGAGGCCAGATGCTCCACCGGCTGGTGGGTCGGGCCGTCTTCGCCCAGGCCGATCGAGTCGTGGGTGTAGACGTGGATGGCGTGGGCCGGGATCAGCGCGCTCATGCGCACGGCATTGCGGGCGTAATCGCTGAACACCAGGAAGGTGGCGTCGAACGGAATGAAGCCACCGTGCAGGGCCAGGCCATTGGCGATCGCGGTCATGCCGAACTCGCGCACACCGTAGTACACGTAGTTGGCATTGGCGTCGTCGGTGGCGACGGACGTGCTGCCCTTCCACAGGGTCAGGTTGGAGTGCGCCAGATCGGCCGATCCGCCAACGATTTCCGGCAGCAGCGGCGCGAACGCCTCGATCGCCAGCTGCGACGCCTTGCGCGACGCAATGGTCTGGCCTTCGGCGGCAACCTGGGCGATGTAGGCGTCGGCCTTGGCAACGAAGTCGGCCGGCAGATCGCCATGCGAGCGACGGGTCAGTTCAGCGGCTTCGGCCGGGTACTGCGCAGCGTACTTGTCGAACTGCTGCTCCCACTCGGCCTGGCGCAGGGTGCCGGTACCGCCGGCACGCCAGCCGGCGTAGATCTCTTCCGGAATCTCGAACGGGCCGTAGTTCCAGTCCAGCGCCTTGCGGGTGGCTTCCAGTTCGTCCTTGCCCAGCGGCGCGCCGTGGCTGGATTCCTTGCCGGACTTGTTCGGCGAGCCGAAACCGATGGTGGTGCGGCAGCAGATCAGGGTCGGCTTGTCGTCCTGCGACAGCGCCGCATCGATGGCCGCCTTGATGCTGTCCGGATCGTGGCCATCGACGCCACGGACCACGTTCCAGCCATAGGCCTCGAAACGCTCCGGGGTGTTGTCGGTGAACCAGCCTTCGGTGTTGCCGTCGATGGAGATGTGGTTGTCATCCCAGAAGCAGACCAGCTTGTGCAGGCCCCAGGTGCCGGCCAGCGAGGCGGCTTCGTGGGAAATGCCTTCCATCAGGCAGCCATCGCCCATGAACACCCAGGTGCGGTGGTCGACGATTTCCAGCTCCGGGCGGTTGAAGCGCTGTGCCAGCAGCTTCTCGGCCAAGGCAAAACCGACGGCGTTGGCGAAACCCTGGCCCAGCGGACCGGTGGTGGTCTCCACGCCCGGGGTCTCGTGGCGCTCCGGATGGCCAGCGGTGTGGCTGCCCAGCTGGCGGAATGCCTTCAGCTGCTCGATCGGCAGGTCATACCCGCTCAGGTGCAGCAGCGCGTACTGCAGCATCGAGCCGTGGCCGTTGGACAGCACGAAGCGGTCGCGGTTGAACCACTGCGGGTTGTTCGGGTTGTGACGGTGGTAGTCGTTCCAGAGGACTTCGGCGATGTCGGCCATGCCCATGGGCATGCCGGGGTGGCCGGACTTTGCGGTTTCAACCGCATCGGCGGCGAGGAAGCGGATGGCGTTGGCCAACTGGCGACGGGTAGGCTGCGTCATGGTTCTGTCGGAATCGGGAGGCGGCCGCGGAACTGCGGGCGGCCTATTGTCCCACAGACGCCCGGCAGGGTCAGGTCGACAAGGGCGGTAGTGCCGGCCGCTGCCCGGCAACGTCGTGATCTGCGCTGGATTCCGCATATGAAAAGGGGTCGGAGCCCTTTCCCGCGGAAAGGGCTCCGACCCCGATCAGGTATTGCCTGGGGTCAGTTGTCCAGACGGGCCGCGGCGGCAGCGGCCTCGGCCGGAGTGTCCGGCGCTTCACCCTTGGCCACCAGCGTGGTCAGGGCCAGGTCGCCGGTCACGTTCAGCGCGGTGCGGCACATGTCCAGGAAGTGGTTCACCCCCAGGATCAGGCCGATGCCCAGCGGATTGACGCCGACCATCGCACAGATCATCGCCACCACCGGCAGCGAGCCGGATGGCACACCGGCCGTACCGATACCGCCAAGGATGCAGACCGCCATCACCATGACCTGCTGGCCAATGCTCAGGTCGACACCGAAGAACTGGGCCAGGAAGATCACCGTCACGCCCTCGAACAGCGCCGTACCGTTCTGGTTGGCGGTAGCGCCCACGGTCAGCACGAAGCGCGAGACGCGCTGCGGCAGGCCCATCTGGTCGGCCACGCGCAGCGCGGTCGGCAGGGTGGCGTTGCTGGAGGCGGTGGAGAAGGCCATCACCGTGGCCTCCTGGGTCTGGCGGAAGAACGCCAGCGGTGAACGGCCCGACAGCCATACCGCGGTGCCGTAGGTCACCACCATGTGCAGGCCCAACGCCAGCACCACCACGCCCACGTAGGCACCCAGGCGGATGATGAGATCGAAACCGAACAGCGCGGCCAGGTTGAACATGAAGCAGGCCACTGCATACGGCGCCAGGCGGATGACCAGGTTGATCAGGGTCATCGAGATCTCAAACACGCCTTCGATGGCGCGACGCAGCGGGGCCACCTTGGCCTCATCGGTCAGCACCATGCCGATGCCGAACATCAGCGCGAAGAACATCAGCGACAGGATCGCGCCATTGTCGGACGCGGCCTGCAGCACGTTGCTCGGCACGATCGACAGCAGCATGTCCATGCCCTTCGGCGTGCCATGGATGCCAGCAACGATTTCCTTGCTGCGCTCAGCGTTCTCCGACAGCATCAGCGCGGCCACCTGCGGGTCGACGCCGGCACCGGGCTTGAGCAGGTTGACCAGCACCAGGCCGATACCCACCGCGATGCCGGACAGCAGCACGGTGTAGGCCAGCGTCTTCCAGCCGATGCGGCCAAGGGCGCGGATGTCGCCCATCTCCGACACGCCCATGATCAGCGCCGAGAAGATCA
>Ga0308171_1004069_pt1 | contig 12476 bp, 5 predicted proteins | sample PhyGR1_FD_202135 | JGI IMG/M metagenome (GOLD analysis project Ga0308171, IMG submission 202135) | Phyllosphere microbial communities from UC Gill Tract Community Farm, Albany, California, United States - DLSLSG.R1 | ecosystem: Host-associated > Plants > Phyllosphere > Unclassified | place: USA... | reverse complement strand
GCCAGCGCGACCGCGCCAAGGACCTGGAACCGCTGCTGCGCCGCGCACCGCGCTGGCAGGCGGCGGATATTCGTGTACTGCTGGCCGCGTACCTCGCGCAGCCTGAAGCCAGCCCTTTGGTCGACGCCTGGCTTCAACGCTTGAGCCGCCGTCGCAGTCACAAGGAAGGGCGGTAGATGTGTGTTGCTGCAACTGGCCTCTTCGCGGGCAGAGGGCTCGGCCGCCCGCCCCGCTCCCACAGTGAAAGATGCTGCAATGAGTCCTGTGTGGGAGCGGGCTCTGCCCGCGAAGAGGCCCCCCCTGCCAGCCACTCATCCAACGCCCCACCTTACCTACAACAAGAGGCCCGCCGATGCGCCTGTCTGAACTGACCCAAGCCGGCCGCACCCCAGCCCTGCCATTGAGCATCACCTTGGCCGACGCCGCCGGTCCTGCCGAGCTGCAACTGCTGACCCTGCTGCGCGTTCTGCCCGGCCAGCGCTACGTCGGCGCCGGTGTCTGGCGGGGCCGCACCGTGCTTGCCAAACTCCTGGTCGGCAGCAAGGCTGCCCGGCATTTCCAGCGGGAACTGGCCGGCGTGCGCCTGCTCGCCGAACAGGGCCTGACCACCCCGCAACTGCTCGCCGACGGCCTGCAGGAAGGCGAGGGCGGCTGGCTGTTGTTCGAGTACCTGGAAAACGCCCACAGCCTGGCCGACGAATGGGCCCGCGTGGAAACCCTGCCACCCCTGGCCGATGAACAGAGCGCCGTGCTCAGCGAGGCCCTCGGCGTCATCGGCCAGATGCATGGCAAAGGCCTGTGGCAACAGGACCTGCACCTGGACAACCTGCTGCGCCACAACGGCCAGGTGTACCTGATCGACGGCGCCGGCATCCAGGTCGAAGAGGCGGGCAAGCCCCTGTCGCGGCAAAAGGTGCTGGAAAACCTCGGTGTGTTCTTCGCTCAGTTACCCAAGCACCTGGAACCCTTCACCGAAGAGTTGCTGGTGTACTACCTGCTGGCCAACGGCGAACACGGCCTGCCCATGGAAGCGCTGCAGAAGCAGATCGACAAGGTCCGCGCCTGGCGCCTCAAGGACTATCTGGGCAAAGTCGGCCGCGACTGCAGCCTGTTCAGCGTCCAGGACAATGCCTCCAGGCTGCGTGCCGTGCGCCGCGAAGAAGAGGCCGCCATGCTGCCCGTGCTGGAGCGTGCCGACGCCCTGCTCGAACAAGGCCACATCTACAAGACTGGCGGTGCCGCCACGGTCGGCCGTGTTCACAGCCAGGGCCGCGACCTGCTGATCAAGCGCTACAACATCAAGAACCTGCTGCACTGGGGCAAGCGCTTCTGGCGCCCGAGCCGTGCCTGGCACTCCTGGATCGAAGGCAACCGTCTGCTGTTCCTCGGCATTGCCACGCCCAAGCCCCTGGGCGTGCTGGAGAAACGCGTGCTGTGGTTGCGCCGCGAGGCCTACCTGGTCACCGAGCACCTGAGTGGCCCGGACCTGATCGAATGCTTCGCGCCCCATGTCGACACCGGCGAGGTCCCCGAGGCGCAGTTGCAGGCACTGGATCGATTGTTCGCCGACCTCAAGCGCGAGCGCATCAGCCATGGCGATCTCAAGGGCCACAACCTGTTCTGGCACAACGGCCGCTGGGCGCTGATCGACCTGGACGCCATGCAGCAGCACGCCAGCGATAGCCGTTTCGCCGAAGCCCATACGCGCGACCGCGAGCGGTTGCTGCGCAACTGGCCCGAGGCCAGCGCGTTGCGCGTCTTGCTGGATCGGCGCTTGCCCTGATCCCAGCGCTGGCGCGGTGCCAACTATGCACGTCCATGGCAGGCGGGTCGGTTTCTAACCTCGTGGGCTCCCATCCACGAGGTCCCACCATGAGCACCACAACCCCTGATTCAGCTGGCAACGACACCTTCGAAGCACACAGAACCGCGCAGGTGAATTACTGGCGGCAGCGTATCAAGCAGATCGCCACCCAATACCCCGACATCGAAAGCGCCGCCTTCGATGCGGCCCGCACGCTGCTGGCACAATTGGCCAGCGGCGCCCACGACCCGTATCAGGTCTACTGGCACTGGTTCGACTCCGCCAACAGCAGCCCACGCACTTTCACCGGCTGGGAACACTATGGCAGCCCCAGGCAGTCCATGACCTTGGTCGAACTGGTGATGCGCCGTTTCGATCTGGATCAGCAGCGCAACAGCGACCTGCTGGCGCAGATGGGCGGGTTCTACACGGCCGACGAAAACGCCCATGTCTATAACGAGCACAACGAGGTCCGCCTGGATCCTCGCGAAGTGCTCACCTATTTCTGGCGCATCGACTTCGCCAGCCAGTACCTGTCCCGCGTGCGCGGTTTCTGGATCAACAACCAGACGACCTATCGGTTCGTATCCAAGATCGGCCTGTTGTGCAGCGCCGTGCTGCAATGCCAGCGTGGCGACATGACCCCCGAGGATTTCATGGACGTCTACGACGCCGTGGCCAATGATCCCAGCGGCCCTTTCAGTCCGGAGAAGCTGTACGGGGACATCGTTTCGGGCTCGACCACGGTATTGCGCCCGCTGGACATCGGCGGGATGGTCTGTCAGAGCGTCATCCGTTTCTGCACCCGTCAAGGCCGGGAAATCCTCTATTGCGCCATGCAGCATCCGGCGTTCGTGACGGTGGCGGGCAAGCAGCAGCTCTACGAGTGGCTGCAAGCCCAGTTGCAGACTCCCGCCGCCCGGCGCGTGTTCGGCGTCCAGTTCGTCAAGCCCGAGCACAATCAGGGCGCCGAATGGAGGACCTTGCAAGGCCACTTGGCCGACATTGCCCAGTCTCCCTGGAAAAACAGCAAGACACCCATCAACACCCAAGAGCGTTTGCTCGACGGTTATGGGTTCGATTTTCTGACTGCCAACCTCAAGACCGACATGGAGCTGGATGCCAAGTACCTGCTGACTTCCAACGCTCGGCTCGACAAGGGCCTGTGGCTCGGCTACCTGGACAGTTTTCTCAAGCTGTATGGCGGTTTCAGCCTGATCGGTTGGCCCATCGCAGCCGTGTCCATCGCTGCAGGCCTGATCGACATCGGCCTGTACACCGACAAGGCGATCAACGCGCTCAGCGACCAGGAACGTACCCAGGCCATCCGCGGGGCGGTACTTCAAGCCTTCAACGTCATGCTGACCCTGCCGCTGCTCGGCGATGCCAGCTCGCTGGGCGACTATGCACAGCTGGAAGTCGAGTCGACGGATGATCTGGATGCCGAAGCCGAGCTGCCGCCGCCCAGTGGCGAAGCCCGCGAAGAAGACACGCCGACTTCGTCCGACGACGACTCGGATACGTCCTCCTCGGTCGCCTCGACCAGCGGGCAGGGTGATACCCCGGCAGCCCTGTCGCGTCGCAGCGCCCACGACCTGGCGGCGTGGCGTCCGGCGCTGTTGCGGGCCAACGATTTCACCCTGCACCGCACGGGGCGGTTCGCAGGCCTGTGCGTGCGCGCAGGCCTGGAGACCTTCGCACCGATCGACAACGCACTGTACCGCGTACGCTTTGTAAGCCAGATCAAGCAGTGGGCAGTGGTGGATCCGTTCAACCCCTACGCGCTGAACAGCTACATCCCCATCTCGCTGGATGCCAAAGGCGTCTGGCAACCGGCCCAGCGAGTCACTGCGAGCATCGACACCCCGTTACAGCAGCCGTGGGATTGGAGCGGCGCGCCGCTGGACGGCGACATCGGCCTGCAACCCCCCGCAGCGCCCATCACCGTCGACGTCCCCCTGGATGGCGTCGAGAAGGTCATGGACCGCTACATGGTCCGCACGGTGGAGCGAGGTCCTCTGCTGGCCATGTACGATGCCGGCGAGAAGACCTGGCGGGCCAACCACCTGGGCAATACCGCCTATCTATGGCGCACGCCCGAGGGTGCCTGGCACAGCGGCGAGCGCGGTCAGTGGCTGGAGGCGGTCGCACACGCCCCCGCGCCCCATGACGTGAAAACCGTCACCCTGCCACCCTTGCCCGCGCCGGTGACCCAGGCCACGCCGATCCCCAAACTCCTGCATTACCTCTGGCTGGGCCATGAAATGCCTAGCCAGGCGCTGCTGGACAACCTGCTGGTCAACGCCGCCCGCATGAAAGGCTATCGCGTCATCATCCACACCGACATGGACACGCCCAGGCTCCTGCATCAACTGACCCGCCAGTTCGCCGGCAAGGATGAGTTCGAAGTCAGAGCGCTGGCCGAGCAGGACTTCTTCAAGACGCTTTGCGCAGGCCCCAGTGGCCCTCAGTACCGGGCGCTGCGCACCGGCCCGGCGAAGAACTATGCTGCCGCCAGCGACCTGCTGCGCTACCCGTTGCTGGACACCTACGGCGGTATCTACACCGACGTCGACAACACCTTCAAGGCGGCGACCCATGACATCGATCTGCCTGCCGGGCCGAACGATCTGTTGCTGGACGATGCCGTCACTCACGCCGACGTGCCATACAGTGGCTACAACAGCCACGTCCTGGGCAGCCATCCTGGCAATCCGGTGCTCAAGGCCGTGAGCCGGTCCATTCAGCGCCGCTTCAAGGCTCGCCCGCAGTTCTACGCTCAGCCACGGCCGACCCTGAGCAAGACGCCCAGCGCCGTGGAAACGAAAATCTTCTGGGCCTACATCAAGGACACCTTCGAGATGACCGGTCCGCAGGTGCTCGACGACGTCCTGCGCGAAACCCGCCCCGACTACTACGACCTGGCCCTGCGCGCCGACCTGCGTCGCTCGCTGGGCATCAGCAGCGAGGAATACGAGCTGCGCCTGCTGGCGCGAGTGGAGCACTACTTTCCTTTCGCCAACCGCGCGGAAATCGTCGTGGGCAATCTCCATTCCTGGAAGTCCACGCGCTGAGGCTCGGCCGCCAGGCGTACCTTGCATCCGCAAATCAGGACACTTCCTGCGTCCGTATAGGATTAATCCTACAGACGTACTTCCGGTACTCCCGGAGACTCCTGTCGCTTGGCGGCCCCTTGCGGGCCAGCGGCGGAGCAGGGAGGGGTAGACATGAGACTGGGGTACTTCATTCGGCTGGGTGACAAGACCTCGTGCGGCGGCACGGTGCTGGGCGGTGAGCGTGGCGTTACGCTGCTTGGCGTCCCGCGCTCGCGCGAAGGCGATCGCGTGTCGTGCGGCAAAAGCACGGGCGAGTTTCACATCGTCGGCGGTGTGGATCAGCTCAAGAGCAACGGCCGGCGCGTTGCGGGCAGCCTCGACAGTACCAGCAGCTGCCAGTGCAATGCGCTGCTGATCCCGTCCTCGTTCAGCACCCAGTACGAGTCCGTGCGCCAGATCAAACCCCGGCCATCGGTCTTGCCGCGGCCGGACACGGCGTTGAACTGCGGCCATCCAGACCAGCTGCTGTCGATCACCACCTACCTGGCGAGCGAGATCAACGGCAACGTTCGCCACCCGACCATCGTCAGGATCGGCCAGCTCAATCGCTACGATGCCAGCCGGGCCATGCTCACCTACAAGGCGCTGCCCTGGCATGCGCGCTGGTGGACGCGCGACCCTCGGGTAGTGGCCAAGGCCTGCAAGGACGAAGCCGTGGCCCTGTGGGTCGAGCAGATGGACGACAACCGCGAATGGAATTACCGCGCCAAGGTCGCGCAGCTGCAGGACTCTTCCTGGCACAAGCAAGGCCGCTACCTCTACCACGTGGGTCTGTGGGCCGGTATTCACTACGGCTACCTGGGCATGGCGGCGGGGTTTCGGCCCGGCGTACTGGTCGACGGCATCGATGAGTACACGTCCCTGGAGCAGCGCCGCACCTTGCGCCACTGGCGCACCCCTGCCGATCGCCTGGCGATCAACATCGGCGTGGAACTCTACAAGCGCTATCCCGAAGGCGTGGTCACGGGCAAGGCGCTGCTCAGCGTGATCCTCGCAGCCGACCCGCAGAGCTGGGGCGCCGGCAGGCGGGAGCATCGCTGCGGCGCGCGCCTGCGACAGCCCGGCGCGTCGGTTCATGCGTTGGCCTCATACCCGCAGCGGGTGCCAACCATGTAGGCAGTCCGGCTCGCACGGTTGCTTAAGCTGGGCCTCCCGAATGTGCGAGGCAAGACCATGAACGAGCCAACATCCAGCGCTGCAACCTCAACGACCATCACCGACAACAACACCGTCCAGCCCGATCCGATCGTTTCGAACATCCTCTTTTGGGAAAACAAGATCGCCGAGCTGATGCAGCAGTACCCTGACATCGAACGTGCCGCGCTGCAGATCGCTCGGCAGGTGCTGGCCAGGGCAGGGCTGTTCGGTCTGGACCCTTACCAGGTGCACTGGCACTGGTTCGATTCGGCCAATAGCAGTGCGCGCACCTACACCGGCTGGGAGCATTACGGCCCGCCCAAGCAGTCGATGAACCTGGTTGAACTGGTCATGCGCCGCTTCGATCTGGATCAGCAGCGCAACAGCGACCTGCTGGCGCAGATGGGCGGCTTCTACCGCGTCGATCAGTCGGCCCACGTCTTCAATGAACAGAATGAAATCCGCCTGGACCCGCGCCAGGTGCATGCGTACTTCTGGCGTATCGACTTCGCCGCCTATTACGCTTCCAGGTTGCGTGGCTTCTGGATCAACAATCATGCCCTGTACTGCATGGTGTCCAAGCTCAGCATGTTGTGCAACGCCACCCTCAACTGCCAGAAGGGCCTGTTGCGCATCGAGGACTTCATCGAGGTGTATGCCGCAGTGGTGAATGATTCCAGCACGCCTTTCCGGCCGGAAAAACTCATGGGTGCTGTGGCGATGTGGTCCACCACCAAGATGCACAGCTTCGATATCGAGGGCATCGTCAGCCACACCATGTTGCGCTTTCGCACGGCGGCGGGCCGGGAAATCATCTATTGCGCCATGCAGGATCCAGCCTTCGTCGCCTTCGCCAATGCCCAAGAGATGTACGAGTGGGTGCAGGGGTATTTGACCACCGAAGAAGGCCGCCACCGTTTCGGCCTGCAGTTCGTGCGACCCGAACACGACAGACACGGCCAATGGAATACCCTGCAAGGGCATCTGCGCGACATCGCCAGCACGCCCTGGAACCAGCGCAAGACCCGGCTCAACGCGCAGCAACAGACACTGGATGGTTATGCCTTCACCTTCCTTACCGACCATTTGAAAACCGACATGGAGAACGACGCCAGCTACCTGTTGATTTCCAACAACCAGATCAGCAAGGGCATGTGGCTGGGTTATCTGGAAGCCTCGTTCAAGTTGTATGGCATTTTCAGCATGATGGGCTGGCCCATTGCGGCGCTTTCCATCGCAGCCGGCTTGGGCGCGGTGGGGTTGTATGCCGACAAGGCCGTCAACGCGGTGAACGAGCGCGAGCGTTCCGAGGCGATTCGCGGTGCAGTGCTGCAGGCCTTGAATGTGTTTCTCACGCTGCCCTTGCTGGGCGACCTCACGACCATCGGTGACTATGAAGAGGTCGGTGTGCAAATAGACGTGGAGGCCGATGGCGAAGGTGCCTGGGGCAGTGTGGTCGAGGAAACCGGTGAAGGGGCCAGCGGCAGCGGCGGCAGTGGTAGCGACGGTTTCGAGCCGCTTTATCTGGGCAGCGACGATGATCTTTCCAGCGCTTCCACTTCCAGCGATTCGCCTTCGCCCAGCCATGGGGCCGACGCCAACCGCCTGCTCGAATGGCGACCGGCCGTGGTACGCGGCCGCGATCTGCACGTCCAGACTCACGGCCTCATGGCCGGGCTCTACGTGCGTCAGGGCAATCAGATCTATGCCCAGGTACAGAATGTGCTGTACCGCGTGCGCTACATGGTCGCGCTCAAGCAATGGGCAGTGGTCGACCCGCTCAACCCCTATGCCATCGACGCCTGCATCCCGCTAACGGTGGACGCCAAGGGGGCCTGGCATCCAGGCGAGCCCATCACCCTGGACTCGGTGGTCGAACCCCAGGACGCGATCGCATGGGATGTACCGCGTACCGAGCTGGCCAGCGACGTCCGCGTACCGCCTTTGGCTGCGGCGATTCGTGTGACGGTGCCACTGGACGGTGTGGAAAAGGTCCTCGATCGCTACATGGTCCGCATCTCTGGCCGAGGATCGCTGTTGGCCATGTACGACGCCGACGAACAGACCTGGCGTCTGAATCACTTGGGCAACAACGCTTACCTGTGGCAGAGCGCCGAAGGCGAATGGCGCAGCGGCGACCGCCTGCAATGGCAAGGCGCTGTGGCTGACGCACCGGTCGCGCGCGCTACCAAGCGCATCGTGCTGCCACCGCTGCCCGCACCGCCCGTCAGCGCGCCGGCCATTGCGCAGGTGCTGCATTACATCTGGGTGGGCCATGAGCTGCCCGGTCAGGCCCTGCTCGACAACCTCGTCGGCAACGCCACGTTGATGAAAGGCTGGCGCACAGTCCTGCACGTGGATCTGGAAAGCGACGCTCTGCTGACCAAGCTCAAGGGCATTTTGGCCGACAAGCCTGAGGTGGAGATCGAACCCCTGGCCGATCAGGACTTTTTCAAAACCCTGCTGGCGGGCGACAGCGGCCCTCAGTACCGCGCCTGCCGCACGGGGCAGGCGAAGAACTATGCCGCTGCCAGCGACGTGTTGCGCTACCCGTTGATCGATGCTCACGGCGGGGTGTACATGGACGTGGACAACACCTTCGCCACCGCCCATGCCGACCTGCAACTGCGTGCAGGCCCCGAGGATGTGCTGCTCGACGACGCGGTGGTGCTGGCCGACGTGCCCTACAGCGGCTACAACGGTCATGTCTTCGCCAGCCATCCCGACAATCCGGTGCTCAAGGCCGTTACCCGTGCCATGCAGACCCGATTCAAGGCCAGGCCCGAGTTCTACGCCAAGCCACGGCCCACCCTGAAAAAGGGTGCCAGTGCCGGCGAAACCCTGACCTTCTGGCGCTACGTCAAGGACACGTTCGAGATGACCGGCCCGCAACTGCTCGACGACGTCCTGCGCGAAACACGCCCGGACTACTACGACCTGCTGCTGCGCGCCGACCTCAAGCAATCCCTGGGCATCAGCTCGCAAGCCTACGAGCGACAACTGGACGCCTGTGTAGAGCATTACTTCCCGTTTGCCAGCAAGGTTGAGGTGGAGGTGGGGAACCTGCACTCCTGGACGTCGACGCGCTGATCCGAGCGGCGGTACCTGCCGCATCAGACCACTGCGCACCCCTGTGATGAGGTTTGCAGCACCGCAACATCTGTCCACGGGGGCACCACGCCCGGTCGCTGCTTGCGCAGCGACCGGGCGGGCGTTCACTACTCTTTTTGCGAGACGACAGTTAGCGTGCGCGATACGGAAGTTGCCCCCGCGCCCTAGAGCGCCTTTGCCGCCACTGGGGTGCCGGTCGACTTCACCGTGTAGATTTTCGGTGTAAAGACAACGGCAGCCGCCTCGTTCGTTCCTCCTGCCGTGTCCACTTTCAACGTCAGCGTCAATGAGCTGGCATTCATGAGCCCCTGGAGTTCGGCGGCTGGTAAATAAAATGTCTTGGTCTCTGTGTTGGCCCAGCCTCGGTCGACGACGTCGGGTGGGCCGATCACCTGTTTGCTGTAAGTGCTGCCATCCTGATTGGTACCCGACACTGTCAGCCATGCCGACTGTCCCTGGGTAATGAACGGCCATCCGCCGACGCGCAGGGTAGCCCTGTCGGTGAGGCTGCCAACGTCTAATTCCGGCCCAGCCCCTCCGTTGTCGGCCTCCCGGATGATCAACTCTCTCAACGCCGAAGGTGGCAGAGCTTGCAACTGCCAGGTCAACATTTCGGATGTAGGACCCGGTACGCCGCCCAGAACCGGAAAGTAGGACACCCGCACCGTCGTGCCCAATAATCCGGCCAGCGTGTCGGATGCAATTTCGCCCTGGGCAAAGCCTGCTGTAGTAACGGTTATCACTCTTATGCCCTGAACTGTACCATCCGGCAATCTCAAGGCGCCCGACACCTTATCGTTTACCTGCAGCCGTGCATCACGCAGCGTGAAGCGGGCGATATTGGCCTGGGTGGTGCCGGGTCTGACCGGGTTCCACGGATTGACCGGCTTATCGGTGAAATCCCACACCTCGGGCATTGGCCACACCAGGCTGGCGCCGCTGATCACCGAGATCAAGACAAGCTCCGACCGGCCTACTTGGCCGCCCGGCCGCACGATCTCGTACCAGACGTCCACGCTTTGATCCAGGTTGGGATCGATCAGGGTGGCGCGATCCACCGACACCCGGATCACCCCGGTGCTGGACACGGGCGCTTCGAGGATCCGAGCAGCGCTTTGGCCCTGCCAGTGCACCTTCAACATACCGCCGACGAACACGGTGTCGACGATATTGACCTTGACGTTGAATGCACCGGTCAGGTTATCCACGTCCAGCTCGTCGTCGGCGGTGAGCGCCGGCTCGAACTCCGGTACGGGCAGCAGAATAGCTTTTCCGGCGATGTTGAGCGGCAGCACGTTGGAGACGTAGGTCACCGACGCCGTGCCCGGCACGATCAGGTTGTAGTGAAGCTCGACGCTGCCGCCGGAGATTTCTTCGGCCCAGCCTTTCTGCACCTTGAAGGTGACGGCATCGCCGATACTGGCCGGCGTGACCGTCTGGGTCAGCTCGTGGTGAAAGGTATCACCCGCGTCGTTGATGCCTTCCCACACCAATTGGACCAAGGTGTCGTGCACGAACGCGGTGTTGGCCGGGGCGGTGAGGTCGAAGGTGGCGCTGGAAATCTTGTTCAGGTCCAGCAGACCGCCTGGAGCATCGGGGGCTACCAGGGCTGGCAGGTCGATGGCGGTGCCGATCACCTGCGCCTGGGCATTGACTGAACGCGCGGTGGTACCGTCGGTGACCGCTTCATAGAACACGATCGTCTCGCTGTTGACCAGGCTGCGACCCAGCACGTTGGGCACGGTGAAGGTGTGGAATTCCGCGCTGCCGAACCGGATCGGGCCAAGGCTGAAGTCCAGATAAGGCCAATCCTCAGGCTGGCCGGTGAAGTGCAGGGTGATGTCGGCGGTGGGGCTGATGGTGTTTTGCATCACCATGATGTCGATGTCCGAGCCGGCCAGGCTGTCCATGTGCAAGGTGTCGTTGACTTCGCGCGCGATGAGGGGCGCAGGCAAGGTGGCCACGGGCGTCACGTTGCTGAAGGCGCTCTGGCTGTACAGCGAATAGTTTCGCACGGCGTCGTAGACGTGGTAACGCACCACGATGTTGTTGCCGGGACGCGCAAGAATGACCGCCTGCGGCACCTCGACATACACCACGCGCCCCACCTGAGCCGCGGTCAGAGGTGGCGCCACAACCCCGGCCCCGCCCCAGAACACGGTGATCACATCGCCTTCGGCCATGTTGGCGTACGCTGGCACCCCCACCGGCACGGTGGTCACGGCGTTGGGATTTGAAATGCTCTCGGGAACGTCCACAGGCGCCAGCAGATTGGGGTTGACCCCAGGCTCGCTCGGATCCCCCGGCGGGTTGCCCGGCACGGTGGTCTTGACCCGCACGCTGACGGGGCAGGAGGCCTCCTCGGTAGCGCTATCGGAGCCGGTGAAAGCGCGGTAGTGCACGGTGTTGTCCGAGTCACCGCGCGGCAGCTCGCGTGCCGGAATGTAGGTCAGCAGGGCCTGGGTTTCGTCGATCACGACACGGGTGTCGACGGGGTTGTCGTTGAGGTAGAGCACCACGGTCTGGCCGGTTTCGATACCGTAATAGACAGGTACTACGACCGTGGCTTCGCCGGATTCGACATGGGACTGGTTGATGCCACCGGTGTAGTTGGCGGGAATGTGAGGCGGTCGCAGGGTGGGCATGATGGAGGTGTGGCGGTTGAACAGTTGGAGCAGTGCGCGAGGAGGATTTTTCACGATGGTTCACCTTGGGGTGGGGAATGTCCGCTGCCCGACGACGTCTTGTGCGTAAAACGCCCGGACTCAGATGATTTGCTGCTGCGTGCCGAACTCAAGTAATCCTTGGTCATCAGCTCGCAAGCCTCCGAGCGACGACTGGAGGCCTGCGTAGAGCGTCACTTTCCGTTTAACGCTCTTTTGGTGGGCCGACAGTGAACGTACGCGGCGCAGAGGATTCACCGGCGCCCTGGAGCTCCTTGGCTGTCAACGAGTGAGGTCCTGTTGCCAGCCCTGTCAGGACCAGGCTCCAGACACCGCTGGCGTCTGCGGTGGCGATGCCCTTGGCGGCCTGACCGTCGTAGATCATTACCACCGGGCTGGCCAGGGCCGTGCCTGTAAGCGCAATACGGGTATCGGACGTGCTGCCGCCATTGCTGACTTCGCCCTGCGAATCCCGCACGCTGACGATGACCGGTCGCGTCCCGGCCAGAACGCTGAACGTGCGTGGCGCAGACACAAGGCCGTTGCCATAGATCGCCTTGACGGTGAGCGAGTGAGGCCCAGGCAACAGACCGGTCAGGTTGAAGATCCAGACGCCGCCGTTACCGGCGGTGGCTCTGCCCCTGG
>Ga0308171_1004068_pt1 | contig 12477 bp, 8 predicted proteins | sample PhyGR1_FD_202135 | JGI IMG/M metagenome (GOLD analysis project Ga0308171, IMG submission 202135) | Phyllosphere microbial communities from UC Gill Tract Community Farm, Albany, California, United States - DLSLSG.R1 | ecosystem: Host-associated > Plants > Phyllosphere > Unclassified | place: USA... | reverse complement strand
TGGACCGATCAGGACGAAGTCCTTGCCCTGCGAGGCTGCCAGCACGGCCGACAACTGCGAGGAATCCGCCGGCAAGGGGCAGAACACCTCCTTGGGGTCGAAGTGTTTGTCCAGTTCGCGCACCTGCGGGAACGGAGCGCCCGGTGGATAGGCATCGCGCGGAGTGTCCAGCAGGTGGCGCACGACCGGGTTCTCGCGCAACTGCTCGCTGCGCTCGGCCAGGTCTTTCCACATCAGATATTTGGCGAACGAAAACATGGACAACACCACGTCCTCGGTCACTTCCCAGCCCTTGATGTCCTTGATGGCGTGGCCGACGGCCTTCCAGACCGCCGCGACGTCCAGGCCGGTTTCGTCTCGCGGCAGTTCGCCTTCGAGGCTGCCCAGGCTCAGCTCGAAGTCCTGGCGCAGCATCTCGATCAGGGTCGGATTGAAGCGGGGCTCATCGTCGTGCAAGCTGAGCGTGAAGCCCGAGCGGGCGCTCTTGCGCTGCAGGCTGACCGGTAGCAGGATCAAGGGGGCGCGATAGCGCTGACCGTCACGGTCTTCGCGTGTCCAGGACAGGAAGCCCAGGGCGAGATAAAGCGTGTTGGCGCCGCCTTCCTGCAAAGTCGTGCGGGCGCTGCGGAACAGCTCGGTCAGTCGTGCATCGAGTTCGGTTTCTGGAACACCGACAAAAATCTCACGTTTCTGCAAGGCTTCGAGCGCGTGCGCGCGACGCACGTTTTCACGTTCGCGGGCTTCGTAGATGGCCTGATCGCGCGGATCGGCTCCGTCCATCAGGTCCGGGCGCGGTTGCAGCTTCAGGGGCTGGCCGCTGGCCAACAGGTCTTCCAGCGCGCCGGGGTCTGGCGCCTCCAGCTTGATCGCTTTCTTGCCGCCCTTGAAGTTCAGCAGATTGTTGCGAAGCGAAAGGTCCAGCAGCTTGCGTTGCCAGCGAAGCAGTCGGTCCTTGGGATCGAGCTGGCTGGCATCTTCCGCATTGGCCGGCGCGCTGTCGGGAAGGTCAGGCGCGTCTTCGAACTTTGGCAGGGCAGGCGTGGACGGTGACACTTCGGTTTCCGACACGGCGGCAACTGCCGCTTCCGCACTGGCCAATGGCTTGATGCGCTGCACCCGTGCCCGGCGAATGTCCACGGCTAAGCGGAATCCCGCATCCTGAGATTCGTCCACCTGCTGAGCGCCGCGTTCGGTAGCGTAGCTGAAGGGGACGATGGGGCGCTGTGTGATCAGGGTGGTCTCGAACAGAACCAGTTCCTTGAGCCTGAGGCGCTTGCGCAACGCCGTCACGTCGTCGACGACCGTTGTGGAGAATTCCTCGGATTGAAGCCAGACGCCGGCAAAAGCATGGCCTTCGGTGAAGATCAGCAGCGGGTTCAATCCTGCTTGCTCGAGTGCAGCGCAGAACAGCAGCGCGAGGTCGAAGCAGGTTCCAAGGCCTGAGCTTTCGATCTGGCCGGGGCTCCGCACCTTCTGGCCAGACTGCTCGAAACTGGCGGGCGGCAATGCATAGTCCAGCTGCATACCAGCCGTGGCCCCCCAGAGGGCAGAGGCCAGCTCCCAGGCGCGCTTGGCACCACCGGCATAGCCGTCGAGCGCAGGGTTGCGACCGTGCTGACGTAGAACCTCGGCTGTGCGCTTGAGCAGCCGATCCACCGCCGGGTCGTTGGGCTGGACGAACGCGGCGACCAAGTCGGGCAAATGCGAGATACCGCCCCATTGGTTGCGTGGCAGCAAGTCCAGATGGACATCGCGTTGCGTCAGGGCAGTGGTGGAGGCATCCGAGCCTGCGGCGCGCAATGCCAGCGTCACCGTGGCCGTCTCGGCTTCGGTCAGCCGTGCCAGCAATCCGCCGTCCAGGTTCAGATCCAGGTCGCGGATTGGATAACGCGAACGGGCCGCCAGCGCATCGATCCGCCAACGGCGCGGCTTCAAAAAGGGCGGATCGGAAGTCAGGATCAACTCGACCTGCTCATGCGTCTGATCGGTCTCGTTGATCAGGGAGAGATCCCGGACCAGCGGGACAGCATTCTGAAAATCCGCCAGGTTCAGTTTGGCGATCAGGGTAACGTCGATGTTCAGTTCGGCCGCGATGGTCGAACCTTCCGGTGGTGTCTCGTCCATGGAATCCCCTGTGATGCTCCGTCGTAACATGCATTACGCTCTGTTACGCCCTTGCAGGATATTAGCTCCAGTTGCCAGAAATTTCGGCAGGTAAAACCCAAGCATAAATTGGTGAGTCCACAGAAGGCAGGAAAATGAAGCGCCCGAATTGGCGTTAAGCCGCTTAGGTGAAGCTTGATAGCGGGCACTGGGGCACAGCCAGAGCTCGCGTAGTTGAATTTCAGGTATTTGGCAAATATTTGTTTTTCAGCTATATTGCGTTTATCTGAATCTCAGGTATTCGCCATGCCGCCGACGTCACATCCACTGGTCACTACCGGCCAACTCAGCTCGATGCTGCAGGCCGCGCGCAAGGCCCAAGGGCTGACCCAGTCGGCGCTGGCTACCCGTATCGGCTTGAGCCAGTCGCGTGTCTCTCATCTCGAACTCCACGCCCACGAGCTGAGCATGGAGCAACTCCTGGCATGGTGTGCGGCGCTGGGCTTGGAGTTGGCATTGGGGGCGCGGGGCAGGGCGGCGGTGTCGACGCCGACCACGGATTGGTGACATGGGACGTCGATCACACAGCCGCAGCCTGTCCATCTGGACCAACGGTGTTCGCGTCGGCCGATGGACGATCCCTGCTCGCGGAGAGATGGAGTTGCAGTACGACGCGGATTGGCTTGCTGTCGATATGGGCCGACCGCTGTCCTTGTCGCTGCCGTTCAACCTGCAGAACCTGCCGGTCAAGGGCGAGAAGGTCGCCAACTACTTCGACAACCTGCTGCCGGACAGCGACGCGATCCGCCGCCGCGTGGCCGAGCGCTTCAGGACGGGTTCGACCGAGCCGTTCGACTTGCTGAAGGCCATCGGGCGCGATTGCGTGGGCGCCGTCCAAATCCTGGATGAGGAGGAGGTGCCCACGGACTTTGATCGCATCGAGGGCGTGCCCCTATCTGAAGAGGATATCGAGCGGCACCTGATCGAAACCGTTTCGCCGCAGGCCTTCGCTGCGGGCCGAGACCCGGATGCGGACTTCCGCATCTCGCTGGCCGGTGCGCAGGAGAAGACCGCCTTCCTGTGGTGGGACGGGCAATGGCTGGCGCCGCGTGGCGCCACGCCGACGAGCCACATCTTCAAGCTTCCGCTCGGTCTGATGGGCGGGCGGCGGGCGGACTTCAGCACGTCCGTCGACAACGAATGGCTGTGCTTGCGGCTGCTGAAAGCCCACGGATTGCCCGTGGCTGATGCCCGCATCGCGACCTTCGGCCGGCAGCGTGTGCTGGTGGTGGAACGTTTCGACCGGCGCGTCGCACCCAATGGGCAGTGGCTCATGCGTCTGCCACAGGAAGACTTTTGCCAAGTCGAGGGCTGCTCGCCATTGCGCAAGTACGAGAATGAGGGCGGTCCAGGGCTCAAGGCCTTGTTCGGTACGCTGCGGCAATCGGTGAACGCCGAGGCCGACATGAAGGCGCTGATGGCGGCGCAGGTGCTGTTCTGGTTGCTGCGAGCGCCCGACGGCCATGCCAAGAACTTCAGCATCCAGCTTCTGCCACGCGGCCGTTTTCAGTTGACCCCGCTGTATGACGTGATGTCGGTCTACCCGGTGTTGGGCGATGGCCCCAACCAGTGGTCGCCGTATGAAATCAAGCTGGCCATGGCCCTGCTCGGCAAGAACCGGCACGACGAGATGCACAGCATCCAGCGCAGGCACTTCAACAGCACCGCGCAGAAAGTTGGGTACGCATCGACCGTCGAGTCGATCATCGAAGAACTCCTGGCTCGTACGCCAGCGGCCATTGCCGAAGTGCAAGCCGAATTGCCACAAGACTTCTCACCGCGTGTCCGCGATGCCATCCTGGGCGGGCTTGAGCAGGCGGCCAGAACACTCGGTGGGACGCCACCGTAAGCAGGCGAAGAGCGGGGCGTTTCAGGGCAAGTTCGAGCGCGCTAAGATGCAATCTGATCGACGATAAGGCCGAAAGTGTCGACGCCGCGCAAATCGCTTCATAATCCGCGCCAGCATTAAGCGAGCTTTTTTGACGGTAAATGCCGACGGTAAAATTTACGACGATCATCGCAAATCCCTTTAACCACGCGGGCTTGCGAGACCTGTTGATGATCGAGTGGGAGTGACCTGGCGGCCGACCCGGGGCATCGGGTCGGCCAGTTACCAACGCGCTGGCACCCATGCGCCGGGTCAGCGCGGCAGCGCGACCCGCAGCACGTCGAACGGCAGCAGCGGCGGCGGCGCCTTCTGCTTGTCGGTCTGCCCGTTGACCACCCACAGGGCGGAGCCGGCAAGCGCCGCGGTGGTGGGGTACTTCAGGCGTGGGTCGTGCAGGCGCTGCAGCACGCGGGCGCTGTCCCATTCGGGGGAAAGCGCCACGCGGTCCAGTTCATGGGTCGCGTTGCGCACCACGTAGAGATCGGTGGGGCCGGCCAGCACCAGGCCGTCACCGTGCTTCAGGTCGAAGCCGTCCAGGCGCACCTGGGTGACCGCGCGCGTGGCCGGGTCGATGCGCCAGAGCTGGCCGGTGGACTGCTGCACCGACAGCAACCACCGCCCATCGGGCGAGGCGACGATGCCGTTCAGATTGATCTGGTTGGGCTCGTAGCGGATCGGCGTGCCGCGCAGGTCCAGCCAGGGTTCCAGCCGGGCCGCCGGGCCCTGGCGGGTGTCGATGCGCCAGAGCGTCGGGCGGAAGGAGTCAGTGACGTAGAGGAACGGGCCGGCCAATGCCAGATCGTTCAGGAAGGCGTGGCCGTCCTTCGGGCCTTCCATCACTTGCAGCGTGGCGGCCGTCTTCGGGTCGATGAGCGCCACCGCATCATTGGGGCCTGAGGCCACCCACAGCCGCCCCTGCGGGTCTACTTCCATGCCATAGGCCGCCTGGCGGCCGGGTGATCCACCCGACTGGAACATCTCGGCCTTCGCGGCGCCCGGGGCCAGGCGGTAGATGTGCCCCTCGGTGCTCGAGCCCACGTAGGCCACGCCCGTCGCGGGGTCGATGGCGATGCCTTCGGGGAAGACGTTCGCGCCCTCGAATGTGACCCGCCCAGTCACCATGCTCGGGCCCGCAGGCTCGATCATGCCGCAGGCGATGCGCCCGCCCGAGTCGCCCGCCGGGTCGCTGGCGTAATCGTCTTCCTTTTCGTGCACGACCAGCGTGCGGCCCAGCACGCCCGTGCGGCCCGGCTGCAGCGTCAACTGCGGGTTCGTGTAGCGCAGGCTGCCCCGGCCGTCGGCGCCCACGTCGATGTTCGGCAGCTCGCCGGCGTGCGCTTCATGCGCCGACTGGCCGGGCCGGCCGTGGTTGCGCGTCGTGAACGGGTCGAAATGCCCGCCCGCCGCGCCGAATGCAACGATCTGGCCGGTGGCCGCGTCCGGCCCTGGAGCGCAGGCCCCATGGGCATGGATGTGGAAGCCGTGGCGTCCCGGCGACATGCCGTGCACCTCGATGGCGATCTCCACGCCTGCATTTCCGGGCAGCTCTCGCAGCATGGCGCGGCCGGCGGGGCTGCCTGCCGGGTTCACCAGGGCGACCTGGGCGGTCGCTCCTTCGGCGGCCGCTGCCAGGCCGGGTGGCACGACGCCTGCCGCAGGGGTTGTCGGCGTGCCCGCGCGAGGCATGTCGAAATTGCCGGTGGCGGCGCAGCCGCTCAGCAACAGGGCCAGTGCCGCTGCGGCTGCCGCTGAGGGCATCGTCTGGGGCAGGGTGTGGGTCATGCGTCACCTCGTATGGAAAGGGAAAGGCACCAGCAGAGCGTAGGCGCGACTGCCGCAAGGGCGACCGGGCTGCCGTACATGCAATGGGCGGTCGACAGTCAGCGGCGGGGGTAGCTCACGCGGTAGATCACGCCGTTCTGGTCTTCGGCGACCAGCAGCGATCCGTCGCGCGCCACTGCCAGCCCCGCCAGCCGGCCGAACTGCGCCGGGCGTTGCGTCTTCTGCGCTTCGGCTGGCGCGGGCTTGGGGCCGGGCTGCATCTGCTCCGCGGGCGCGCTGGCCATCAGCCAGCCGCTCACGAAGTCCTCCGTGCCGGTGGGCCGGCCATTGGCGTCGAAGCGCACGCGCACCACGTTGTAGCCACTGGGCTGCGAGCGGTTCCACGACCCCCGGAACGCCACGAACGCGTCGCCGCGATATTCCTGCGGGAATTGCGTGCCCGTGTAGAACGCGAAGCCGATGGGCGCGGCATGCGCGGTGTACTGCAGCACCGGCGCCTCGGTGGTGGGGCAGAAGTCGGCCTTGGTGGTCTGTGGTGGTTCGTTCACCTGGAAGCGGGTCACCTGCTTGTCGCCCCAGCAGAACGGCCAGCCATAGTGCTTGTTCATCTGGATGGCGTTGAGTTCTTCCGGCGGTTCGTCGTCGCCCTGGAAGTCCGATCCGTGGTCGAAGCCCCAGAGCGTGCCGCCCGTCGGGTGCCAACCGAAGCCTATGGTGTTGCGCAGGCCGCTGGCCACCACTTCGCGTCCCGTGCCATCGGGCCGCATGCGGAGCATGGTGGCGGATTCGCCGTTCGTCTCGCGGCAGTTGTTGCAGGTAGAGCCGACCGTCACGTACAGCCACCCATCCGGGCCGAAGGCCAGTGTGCGGTTGGGGTGCTGCCCGGCGTCCGGCAGGTCATCCAGCAGCACCCGCGGCGTCGACAGGCTGCCGTCCGTCTGGACGTCCGCCACCATCACCTTCTTGTCGGTCACCAGGTAGAGCTGGTTGCCGCGCAGCGCCAGGCCATGGGCGTACTTGGCGTTCTGCAGCACGACCTTCTGCTGGTCGGCCCGGCCGTCTCCATCGGTGTCGCGCAGCAGCAGCACGTCGCCCTGTTCCCGCCGGCTGGCGTACACGTCGCCGTTGGGCGCCACCACCAGCCAGCGCACGTTCTGCAGATCGCGTGCGAACACCGAAACCTGGAAGCCCGCCGGAACCTTGAGCTGGTTCAGCAGCCCGTCGTTGAACTTCACCGGCGTGGGCTCGACCACGCCGCCGGTCACCCGCACCGGCCCGTCGCCTGGCGGAAGCTGCGCGCTGGCGCCGAGATGCACGCACGCCAGGCAGGCGGCGAGCGCGATCGAGCGGTGCAGAGAGGAGGGAAGGGTCATGAATGGGCGCTCCTTATTGGATGGTCGAGTAGGCGGCAGGCGGGCGTCAGGCAAAGGCCCGCCGCTCGTTCGAGCCATCCTCTGGGCACTGAGGCGCGTCCATGCCATCCGTGTCCCTTCACCGATGTAGGAGCGCATCGGCGGTGCGTCGAAGGCTGCGGTGAACGCCTTGCCACGGTAGCGTTGCGGCCTACAGCCGTGGGGCGGACGCTCCCACGAGCAGGCTGGCGCACGGACCATGGGTGGAGATGTGCGGCGCCCGTAGCTTCAATGCATGAACTCCAACGCCCCCACCTCCGCGGCCGCATCGGCCATGGCACCGGACCCGACCATCCACGACTTCGTAGCCGACAAGATGTTTCCCTGCGTGGGAGCCAAGTCGGCCTTGAACAAGGGGCGACTGCACACCCAATCGTTCGGCCGCCTCGCGGACCCGTCCCATACCTACGCGCTGTACCGGCGCCTCCTCGATTTCTCGGCGCAGTATCCGGACCCTGGCAACCTGCCGGTGAGTTTTGTCGCCATGTTCGAACCCGAGACCGATGGCGCGGCAGGCGAGCAGGGCTTCGAGCAGGCGCTCTGGCGGCAGCTGCAGCAGCTGCACGAGCACGACGTGGCCCAGGGCGTGGCATGGGCCGAGGGCGTGAGCGACAACCCCGAGCGCGAGGATTTCTCGTTCAGTGTCGGCGGCCGGGCGTTCTTCGTGGTGGGGCTGCACCCGGGGGCCTCGCGGCTCGCGCGTCGCACGCCCGTGCCCAGCCTGGTCTTCAACTTCCACCAACAGTTCGAGCACCTGAAAGCCACCGGCAAGTACACCGTGATGCAGGACGCGATCCGTGCGCGCGACGTCGCGCTGCAGGGCTCGATCAACCCGGTGCTGGCCCGGTTCGGCGAATCGTCCGAAGCGCGCCAGTACTCCGGCCGCGCCGTGGAGGCCGGCTGGAAATGTCCGTTCCATTCCAAGGCCCCAGAACATGCATGAATGCCGCCACTCCACCTGCCGTATCCCGCCCCAGTCGGGCGTCGCCTTCAAGCTGCGCGCCAGCGAAGTGCTGCGCATCTATGACCCGATGGGCGAACAGGTGGCCGATCTCTTCGCCTTCGCCGAGGACGATCACCGCTGCAGCCTGTCGTCGGGCCGCAGCATCGACTATGCGTCGAAGATCTACCTGACCAAGGGCGACCCGCTGTATTCCAACGACAGCCGGGTCATGTTCCGCATCCTCGAGGACACCGTGGGCCGGCACGATTTTCTGCTCACGCCATGCAGCCAGGAGATGTTCGAGATCCTCTACAAGCACCAGGGGCACCACCCGAGCTGCTTCGAAAACCTCTACACGGCCCTGGCGGAATTCGGCATCCGGCCCGAGCAGATCGGCACGACCTTCAATGTGTTCATGAACGTGGAAGTGGGCCCGGACGGCGCCGTGGCCGTGAAACCGCCGCTCTCCCGTGCGGGCGACTACATCGAGTTGCGTGCCGAGATGAACCTGATCTGCGGGCTCACCTCGTGTTCGGCCGAGAACTCCAACAACGGCAGTTTCAAGCCCATCGACTACGAGATCATCACGCGGCCCTGTAATGGCGAATAAGGCCCGGGCAGGGGCCGTCTCGGCGGGCCGAGGGGCAGGGAAGCGCTAGCCCTTGCGCCCTGGCGCGCCGTAGGCCGTCAGCGAGTAGGCGTACAACTCAAAGCCCATCTCCGAGGCGATGGCACGCAGCCGCTCCTCGATCACCGGATCGTGGAATTCGCGCACCGCGCCCGTGGCGGTGCAGACGAAGTGGCCGTGGTGCTCCTCGCCGTCGTTCAGTTCGTACACGGCCTTGTTCTGCTGCAGCTGGCTTTTCTTGAGCAGGCCGGCCTGCTCGAACTGCGCCAGCACCCGATACACCGTCGCCAGGCCCAGATCGACCCCGCCTTGCAGCAGCAGGCGGTACACGTCTTCCGCGGCCAGATGGCGCTCCGGGCTGGTGTGGAACGCGTTCAGCACCTGAATGCGGGGCAGGGTGGGTTTGAGGCCGGAGGCCTGGATGTCGGCGGGCATGGCGGCTCGGGTCGGTTCAGTGTCGAACGGTTGCGTGGAGCAGCAAAAAAAAGCCTGGCTACGCGGGCATGCACCCGTTGGCTGGCAAAAACGACCCTTCGGACCGGGAGGTCCTGGAGTCGCCCCACGATGAAACCGGAGCCGGCGGGGGCACAGGGTTGCGCACTGGCCGGCGATTGACTGCAGTGTAGCATTGAATGAGAATGGTTATCAATCACCATCATCGATTTTTTTAATGCTTCGGTTCGCCGGGCCGGTTGAGCGGGCCCATGCGGACCAGGCCACCCCCGGCATCCACGCACTGCACCCCGCCATGACCACCACCCCTTTCGAACACCTGCTGAGCGAGCATCGCGCCCTGCTGGCCCATTACGGGCGGGCCCAGCTGCGGTGCACCGAACTGCTGACCTGGCAAGCCCGCGAGATCGAGCGGCTGCAGGCGCAGGCCATGCGGCTGCGCGCCCGGGCCATCATGCGCGAGAGCCAGCTCGCCTTCGCGCAGGAGGACCACGCCGCGCTCGTCGCCAGCGTGCCGGGCCTGCCCAGGCGGCGGGCGCTGGCCAGGCAGGTCGAAACCCTGGCGCAGCGCATGCAGGCATTGGCCCGGGACGTGCTGCACTGGCAGTGGCGGGCAGGCGGCATCGGCATGCAGGCGCCCGCCCGCGGCGCCGATGCAGCGGCCGAGGGGCTTGCAGCAACGACCTCCGATGCATCCGCGCGTTCGGTGCTGTGGATCGCCCGCAGCGACACGGGCAGCTGGGTGACCCGGCAGACGCGGGCCCGCGCCGGGGGACTGCCGCCCGCCGAGCCCGCCGGCCCGCCCGCGGGCCCTGGGCCCGTCAACGCCCTGGCGCTGGAAGGCGTGGACCCGCAGGCGCTGGAGGCCAGCCTGGTCGCGGCCGACCTGGTGATCTGCCAGACCGGCTGCCTGGGCCACAACGACTACTGGCGCGTGCACGACCACTGCAAGCGTACCGGCAAGGCCTGCGTGATGGTGGACCAGCCGCAGCTGGTCCACACCTGGCGGGAGGCCCGGCAAGCCGCCGCGGCGGGGGCGGCCGCACCGGATGGCACGCCCAGTCCTGCACGTTGATTGCTATCGTATTTATAGCATCAAGCGCTTTATCCGTCGGCGCTGGTGGCCAAAAAGACCATGAATCCCACGGGCGGGCGACGTTCCCCCGCTCACCGCTCACGCCATGGTCATCAGGCTGGCGTTGCCGCCCGCCGCGGCCGTGTTCACGCTCAGCGAACGCTCGATCACCAGGCGCGTCAGCGGCACGTCGCCATCGCCGGGCTGCATGCCGGTCACGCCCACGATGGCCCCGGGGCGCCGGGCGACGGCCTGGCAGACGCTGCGCAGCGACGCCGCATCGCCGTGGTGCAGCACGGCGTCGATCGGCGCGGCGGCAGCGTCCTGCCAGTCGTCCACCAGCGCGATGCGGGCCTGCACGGCCGATGGCAGCCGGCCATGCAACGCGGCGGCCTCGCGCCGGGGCCAGACCGCGGTGCCGCCCACGGCCAGCACGGCCGCCAGCTGCGTCAGCCGGTCCGCGTCGCTCGCGGCCAGGCACAGGGTGCGGGCGCGGGGCGCCAGCAGGTACTGGTTGCGCTCGCCGGTCGGGCCGGGCAGGGTGCAGGCCAGCCCGGCACACGATGCGGCGGCCAGCGCCGAGCAGCGCGCCGCCAGCGCGTCGCCGCCGCCCGCGGCGCGGGCCCAGTCCGCCAGCGCCCGCAGCGGGGCCTGCAGATCGGCCTGGCTGCCAGCGCCCGGCTCCACGGCCGATGTGCTGCGGATGGCCGCCAGGGCGGATGCCGCCGGGTGCGAGGACAGCAGGCGCAGCAGATAGAGCGGCCCGCCTGCCTTCGGCCCGGTGCCGGACAGGCCTTCGCCCCCGAAGGGCTGCACGCCCACCACCGCGCCCACCATGTTGCGGTTGACGTAGACGTTGCCGGCATGGGCGCGGCGCACCACGTGCTCCACCGTCTCGTCGATGCGCGTGTGCAGGCCCTGCGTCAGGCCGTAACCCGTGGCGTTGATCTCGTCCAGCAACTCGTCCAGCCGTGCACGCTCGTAGCGCACCACGTGCAGCACCGGGCCGAACACCTCGCGTTGCAGCTCACCGATGCGGTCCAGCTCGATCAGCGTGGGCGGCACGTAGGTGCCCTGGGCCAGCACGTCAGCCGCCACGGCTGGCTGGAACACGGTGCGCCCCTGCGCCTGCAGCGTGTCGATGTGGCGCTGGATGCCCGCCTGCGCCTCGGCGTCGATCACCGGGCCTACATCGGTCGCCAGGCGGGCGGGGTCGCCCATGCGCAGCTCGCCCATGGCGCCGCGCAGCATGGCCAGCACGCGGTCGGCCGCGTCGGCCTGCACGCACAGCACGCGCAGGGCGGAGCAGCGCTGGCCGGCGCTGTCGAAGGCCGAGGCCACCACGTCGGCCACCACCTGCTCCACCAGCGCGGACGAGTCCACGATCATGGCGTTCTGCCCGCCGGTTTCGGCGATCAGCGGGATCGGGCGGCCCTGCGCGTCCAGCCGGCCCGCCACCCCGCGCTGCAGCAGGCGGGCGACTTCGGTCGACCCGGTGAACATCACGCCCATCACGCGTTCGTCGGCCACCAGGCGCGCACCCACCGTGTCGCCCGCGCCGGGCAGCAGCTGAACCGCGGCGGCGGGCACGCCGGCCTGGTGCAGCGCCTGCACGGCCAGCGCGGCGACCAGCGGGGTCTGCTCGGCCGGCTTGGCCAGCACCGTGTTGCCGGCCGCCAGCGCGGCGGCGACCTGGCCCATGAAGATGGCAAGCGGGAAATTCCAGGGGCTGATGCACACCACCGGGCCCAGCGGGCGGTGCGTGGCGTTGTCCAGGTGCTGGCCGGCCTGCGCGGCGTAATAGCGCAGGAAGTCGACCGCCTCACGCACCTCGGCCACGCCGTTGGCGCAGGTCTTGCCCGCCTCGCGCATCAAAAGGCCCAGCAGCTCGGCCATGCCGGCTTCCAGCAGGTCGGCCGCGCGCAGCAGCAGCGCGGCGCGCTCGGCCGGCGGCGTGGCGGCCCAGGCGGGCAGGGCGGCCTGGGCGGCGGCGATGGCGGTGTCCACGTCGGCGAGCGATGCCTCCTGCACATGGCCCACGACGTCGGCCAGGCAGGCGGGGTTGCGCAGCGGCGCCGGGCCGGCCGCGCCCGCCTGCACCGGCCCGGCGATCATCGGGCCGGCCTGCCAGGT
>Ga0308171_1004066_pt1 | contig 12482 bp, 10 predicted proteins | sample PhyGR1_FD_202135 | JGI IMG/M metagenome (GOLD analysis project Ga0308171, IMG submission 202135) | Phyllosphere microbial communities from UC Gill Tract Community Farm, Albany, California, United States - DLSLSG.R1 | ecosystem: Host-associated > Plants > Phyllosphere > Unclassified | place: USA... | reverse complement strand
TCTACCAACAACTTGATGCCCTGCCCCATCGACAAGGTGATGCCGGCGGTGACGATCAGCGCGAGCAGTGCGCCGAAGGCATGCCAGCGGTACGGCAGGAGAAAATGACTGGTCAGGCGCAGGGCGCGCCGGTGTCGGGAAGAAAGCATGGAGATCATGGAGTTCACGTCTGCGCAGATGGATCGGGCCAGCCTACAGACTCAGATGGGGTGGAACTCTGTAAATCACAATGAGTCAGGTTAAATATGCCCGGGATGTCCGGATGCTAGAAACGATTGGTCTAAGGTTGCGGTTGAGACGAGCGGTCATTTCTGTTTGAGTAGAGATGCCGCCCGCCGACAGACCGCAGGGAGTTGTCACAGCCTGGTCACGTGGCGGTTTTAACTTAGGCACACAACCTGATGAGGAGACAGGCCATGTCCTTGCAACACAGCAGCGAAGACAAGATTGAAGTGATCCGCACCAAACCCGACCAGTCTCTGGGTTGCTCGATTATCGATGAGCAGGGCCGCGAAGTACCGATCACTGAAGACATGATCCAGGACGCGTGCCGCGAACTGGAGAAGCGATTGGTCAAGCCTGCCGAACAAGAGTGATGTAGCCACCGTCTTCCTGACCCGGCCCTGATTGGCCGGGTTTTTTATATCTGTAATTTACCTGCGAATCGTGTAGGAGCTGCCGAAGGCTGCGATCTTTTGATCTTCAAAAAGCAAGATCAAGAGATCGCAGCCTCGTTTCACTCGACAGCTCCTACAGGACACGGGTCGCCCCCAGCGCCTCAACAATCTGCCGCAGCACAGGCGCATCTCCTTCAATTCGCACCTTCAGCCCTTCGATCTCGCGTCGCACCGGATATTGCTTGCGCAACGCGTCAAACGCCGCGCGCTGCTCAGCGACATTTCCCACGAGACTGCGGCGGAAATCCGCATCATCGCGGCGCGGGTCGTACACGCCCCGGCACAACATCGCCAGTGCCCACGCCGGATCGCAGTCACCGTGCAGGGAAACTTCCGACAACCAGGTTGCTGGCAGCAGATCACTGAGCGCGATAGCCGCAGGTTGGCCAATGAAAGCGCAGTAGGCCTGATAGATTTGCGCGGTCCCGCGTTGCTTGCCGTCGAGGCTGTAACCGGCAATATGGGGCGTGGCCAACACGCAGAGCTCGGCCAGCGCAGGGTCGACTTCCGGTTCTTTTTCCCAGACGTCGAGCACCGCTTGCAGGTCCTCGCGCTCCAGCAGCACCTCACGCAGCGCTGCATTGTCCACTACAGGGCCACGCGCCGCGTTGATCAGCCATGCACCCTGCTTGAGTTGCTGCAAACGCTGTTGATCGAACAGATGCCAGGTTGCAGAGTCGCCGCTGCGGGTCAATGGCGTATGCAGACTGATTACGTCGCACTGCTCGATGATCTGCTCAAGGCTGACATATTCGCCGCCCTCGGCAGCCTGACGCGGCGGATCGCAAACCTTGACGTTCCAGCCCAAGCCCTTGAGAACCTTGATCAAGCGCCCCCCCACTTCACCGGCGCCGACGACGCCGTAAGTACGCTGAGTCAGATCCGCGCCTTCGATTTCGGCCAGTGTCATCAGACTGCCCAGTACGTAGTCGACTACACCACGGGCATTGCAACCCGGCGCGCTCGACCAGCAGATCCCGGCTTCGTTGAAGTAATCGAGATCCAGATGATCGGTGCCGATGGTGCAGGTGCCGACAAAGCGCACCTTGCTGCCTTCGAGCAGCGCGCGATTGACGTTAGTCACCGAGCGCACCAGCAACACATCGGCCTGCTCAACCGTCGCGCGGTCAATGGAGCGGCCCGGCACTCTGCGGATGTCGCCGAAACCGGCAAAAAAAGCATCGAGCAGCGGGATATTTTCGTCGGCAACAATCAGCATGGCGGGCTCCTTGGGCGGATCGGCAGTTTAGGTGCTGACGCGTCGATCAGCCAGCAGGGTTTGCGCTTACAAATACGCAACAGAGGATATTTCCTGACCGAGGCGTCAGCGGCGTAGAATGCGCCGCTCTGCGCATCAATACTTTCTGGACGCTTTGCCTGTGAACCCTGTAACTGACCAACCTGTCGCCGTCTCGCTGAGCCGCCCTGCGCGGATTCGCCTGGAGTTGAAAAACCTGCTCGCCCTGGCCCTGCCGATCATCATCGCGCAACTGGCGACCACGGCCATGGGCTTCGTCGATGCGGTGATGGCCGGGCGCGTCGGCCCCAAGGACCTGGCGGCAGTGGCGCTGGGCAACTCGATCTGGGTTCCGGTGTTTCTATTGATGACCGGCACCCTGCTGGCCACCACACCAAAAGTCGCCCAGCGTTTCGGCGCCGGCAAGCACAGCGAAATTGGCCCGATTGTGCGTCAGGCGTTATGGCTGGCATTGGTAGTCGGACTGATCGCCACCTCGATGCTGGTCGCCGCCGAGCCGGTGCTGCACCTGATGAAGGTCGATCCCGAGCTGATCGGCCCGTGCATGCAATATCTGCACGGCATCGCCAGCGGCTTGCCGGCGGTGGCCTTCTATCACGTGCTGCGCTGCACCAGCGATGGCATCGGCCGCACCCGCCCGGCCATGGTGCTGGGCCTCTGCGGTCTGGCGCTGAACATCCCGCTGAACTACATCTTCATCTACGGCCACTTCGGCGTGCCGGCCATGGGCGGCGTCGGCTGCGGCTGGGCCACGGCGATCGTGATGTGGGTAATGGCGCTGGGCCTGGCCGGGTACGAACGCTGGGCACCGGCCTATCGCTCAAGCGAATTGTTCAGCCGCTTCGACTGGCCGCAGTGGGCGGTGATCAAACGTCTGCTGTCGATTGGTTTGCCGATCGGCATCGCGGTGTTTGCCGAGTCGAGTATTTTTGCCGTAATCGCCCTGCTGATCGGCAGCCTCGGCGCGACGGTGGTGGCCGGGCATCAGATCGCGCTGAACGTCAGCTCGCTGGTATTCATGATTCCCTATTCGCTGGGCATGGCGGTCACCGTGCGTGTCGGTCAGGCGCTTGGGCGCGAAGAACCGCGTGAAGCGCGCTTTGCCGCCGGAGTCGGCATGGGCACGGCGCTGGCCTACGCCTGCCTGTCGGCGAGCCTGATGCTGGCGCTACGCGAGCCGATTGCGGCGATCTATACCGCTGATCCAACGGTGATTCACATTGCGGCGATGCTGATTGTCTATTCAGCGCTGTTCCAGTTTTCCGATGCGATCCAGGTGACCGCAGCAGGCGCACTGCGTGGCTATCAGGACACCCGGGTGACGATGATCCTGACTCTCTTCGCCTACTGGGGCATCGGCCTGCCGGTCGGTTACGCGTTGGGCCTGACCGACTGGCTCGGCGAGCCACGCGGTCCGAGCGGTTTGTGGCAGGGTTTGATTGTCGGCTTGAGCTGCGCAGCGTTGATGCTGTCGATTCGTCTGACACGCAGTGCGCGCAAGCGGATTCGAATCAGTCGTTCGGCGGGTTGATCACCCATAAAAAAAGACCTGCATTTGCAGGTCTTTTTTTGCCCTGAGTCAGGACTTCTTGCGAATCCAGTACAGATAGGTGCCGGCCTCTTCGTGCTGGCTGACCAGCTCATGGTCAAGAAACACGCAGAACTTGGGGATATCGCGCTTGGTCGAGGGATCGGTGGCGATCACCTTTAGCAAGCCGCCGGGCACCAGATCGCGGATGTGCTGGTGCAGCATCATCACCGGTTCCGGGCAATTGAGGCCGGTGGCGTCGAGGGTGCCGTCGACCGGGGTATCGATCATTTCACTCATGGTTCACTCCAGAAACTGGCCGGCATTGTCGCGCATTGCTTGGGATATCGTCCAACCCATGTGGGAGCGAGCCTGCTCGCGAGGGCAATCCGTCAGTGAACACATCGCTGGCTGCCCCACCGCTTTCGCGAGCAGGCTCGCTCCCACAGGTTCAGTGTTGTGTCAGCGCGATTTGGTTTTCCTGGTGTCGTGCCGGCGCAGATGGCAAGTCACTTCCTCGCGGTCGTGATACAGCTGCTTGCAGCCGATATCAACCTTGATCCCACGAGCCTTGAAACCATCGGCAATGCGCTCGAGCAGACGTTTCACTTCGGCATAACGCTGTTTCATCGGCAGCTTCAGGTTGACCACCGCCTCGCGGCAATGCCCCTCGCCGATCCACTCTTCCAGCATCGCCGCGTTGCGCGCCGGTTTCTCGACGATGTCGCAAACCATCCAGTCCACCGGCTGCTTCGGCTTGAAGGTAAAACCGTCCGCCATCAGATGCTGGACCAATCCGGTTTCCATCAGGCTTTCAGCCATCGGGCCGTTGTCGATAGCCGTCACCAGCATGCCCCGGTTGACCAGTTGCCAGGTCCAGCCGCCCGGTGCGGCGCCGAGGTCAACGCCGGTCATGTCGCTGTGCAGGCGATCTTCCCACTGATCACGTGGAATGAAGTGGTGCCACGCCTCCTCCAGCTTCAAGGTCGAACGGCTGGGCGCCTCGCGAGGAAACTTCAGGCGTGGAATGCCCATCGGCCACATTGCCGAATTGCCGGCATCAGCCATGCCGAGGAACACTTCGCGTCCGCTTTTGAAGGTCAGCAACAATCGCGGCTTGCTGGCGTCTTCCACCAGTTTGCCAGCGGCGGTCAGCGCCTTGCGCAGCGGGCCTTCGAATTTTTTGCAGAAATTCGACAGTTCCTTGCCGTCATTGGTATCGACCACTTCCAGCCACAGACTGCCAAACACCGGGAAATCGGCCATGTGCGCGAGGATCACGCTGATGCGATCGTTTTCCGGCAGATCAATGAAAAAGCCCCGCGCCCACTGCCGAGGGAAAATCAATTCGGCGAAACGCTGACCGCGCATCAGGCGTTCGGCGCCGTCGGCTTCAGTGCAGACAAACTCGGCGCAGGCCGTGGCGGTTTTGGCTTTGGCGTAACCGGCGACATTGAGACGGGCGGCGAGATCGGAAATCTCCGAACAGACTTCGCCTTCGAAGCCGGGCCGGCAATGCATGAATAGGGTGTTCATTCTTACTCCTGGGCAACGGTCGATCATTCGACCGTTGCGCGATGCTCAAGCCTTGCGTTGCCGCAATGCCTGTCACGAAAACCGGCGCATGATAGCTGAAGTCGGAACCTTGGTTGCGCCGATAGAGTCCAGTTATTAGCCAGCTACTCAAAACAGGGCTAGGTTTAATGCTCTGCCCGTCCCCTCAGTCCGTAGCCGTGCGGACTCAAAGGAGTGATCGTAATGCCGTCCCTCGATAGTCTGAAGTCACTGAAAACCCTACAAATCGATGCCACGACCTACCATTATTTCAGCCTGCCGGAAGCCGCCAAAAGCCTGGGCGACCTCGACAAGCTGCCGATGTCGTTGAAGGTCCTGCTGGAAAATCTGCTGCGCTGGGAAGACGAAAAAACCGTCACCGGCGCTGACCTCAAAGCCATCGCCGCCTGGCTCAAGGAGCGCCGCTCCGATCGCGAAATCCAATACCGTCCCGCCCGGGTATTGATGCAGGATTTTACTGGTGTCCCCGCCGTCGTCGATCTCGCCGCAATGCGCGCGGCGATGGCCAAGGCTGGTGGCGACCCGCAACGCATAAATCCGTTGTCGCCGGTGGATCTGGTGATCGACCACTCGGTGATGGTCGACAAGTTTGGCAGCGCCAGTGCGTTTGAACAGAACGTCGACATCGAAATGCAACGCAACGGCGAGCGCTATGCCTTTCTGCGCTGGGGCCAGAGTGCGTTCGATAACTTCAGCGTGGTCCCGCCGGGTACCGGCATCTGCCACCAGGTCAACCTTGAGTACCTCGGCCGCACCGTCTGGACCAAAAACGAGGATGGCCGCACCTACGCGTTTCCCGATACGCTGGTCGGCACCGACTCCCACACCACCATGATCAACGGCCTCGGCGTACTCGGCTGGGGCGTGGGCGGGATCGAAGCGGAAGCGGCGATGCTTGGGCAACCGGTATCGATGCTGATTCCGGAAGTGATCGGCTTCAAACTCACTGGCAAACTCAAGGAAGGCATCACCGCCACCGATCTGGTGCTGACCGTAACGCAGATGCTGCGCAAGAAAGGCGTAGTCGGCAAATTCGTCGAGTTCTATGGCGATGGTCTCGCCGATCTGCCACTGGCCGACCGCGCAACCATCGCCAACATGGCCCCGGAATACGGTGCGACGTGCGGCTTCTTCCCGGTCGACGATGTCACGCTGGAATACCTGCGCCTGTCTGGCCGGCCGCTGGAAGTGGTGAAACTGGTCGAGGCCTACACCAAGGCTCAAGGCCTGTGGCGTCTGCCGGGTCAGGAGCCGGTGTTCACCGACAGCCTGGCTTTGGACATGGGCAGCGTCGAGGCCAGCCTGGCCGGACCGAAACGTCCGCAGGATCGCGTCTCGCTGCCGAACGTCGCGCAGGCCTTCAGTGATTTCATCGACCTGCAATTCAAACCCACCAGCAAGGAAGAAGGACGCCTGGAAAGCGAGGGTGGCGGCGGCGTAGCAGTGGGCAACGCCGATCTGGTGGGCGAAGCGGACTACGAATACGAGGGCAAGACCTATCGCCTGAAAAACGGTGCAGTGGTCATCGCCGCGATTACCTCCTGCACCAACACCTCCAACCCGAGCGTGATGATGGCTGCTGGACTGCTGGCGAAAAAAGCTGTCGAGAAAGGTCTGACGCGCAAGCCTTGGGTCAAAAGCTCACTGGCCCCCGGTTCGAAAGTCGTCACCGACTATTACAAGGCTGCCGGGCTGACTCAATACCTTGATCAGCTCGGGTTTTCGTTAGTTGGCTACGGTTGCACCACCTGCATTGGCAACTCCGGGCCACTGCCGGAGCCGATCGAGAAAGCCATTCAGAAAGCCGATCTGACCGTCGCGTCGGTCTTGTCCGGCAACCGCAACTTCGAAGGTCGCGTACACCCGCTGGTGAAAACCAACTGGCTGGCCTCGCCTCCGCTGGTCGTCGCCTACGCACTGGCTGGCAGCGTGCGCACCGACATCAGCAGCGAACCGCTGGGTGAGGATCAGCAGGGCAATCCGGTATACCTGCGCGATATCTGGCCGAGCAGCCGGGAAATCGCCGAAGCGGTGAATCAGGTCAACACGGCGATGTTCCACAAGGAATACGCCGAAGTGTTTGCCGGTGATGAGCAATGGCAGGCCATCGAGGTGCCGCAAGCGGCGACTTACGTGTGGCAGGACAATTCGACCTACATTCAGCATCCACCTTTCTTCGACGACATTTCCGGCCCTCTGCCGGAAGTCAAAGACGTCAAAGGCGCGCGGGTCTTGGCCTTGCTCGGCGATTCAGTGACCACCGACCACATCTCCCCCGCCGGCAACATCAAGATCGACAGCCCGGCCGGGCGATACCTGCAGGAAAAAGGCGTGGAGCCGCGCGACTTCAACTCCTACGGTTCCCGTCGCGGCAATCATGAAGTGATGATGCGCGGTACGTTTGCCAACATCCGTATTCGCAACGAGATGCTGGGTGGCGAGGAAGGTGGCAACACACTTTACATTCCCACCGGGGAAAAAATGGCGATCTATGACGCAGCGATGAAATATCAGGCGTCGGGTACGCCGTTGGTGGTGATTGCCGGTCAGGAGTACGGCACCGGGTCGAGCCGTGACTGGGCGGCGAAAGGCACCAATCTGCTGGGCGTCAAAGCGGTGATTGCGGAGAGCTTCGAACGTATTCACCGCTCTAATCTGGTCGGCATGGGTGTGCTGCCGTTGCAGTTCAAGCTTGATCAGAATCGCAAGAGTCTCAATCTGACCGGCAAAGAGACGTTCGAGATTCTGGGATTGACCGGCGTCGAGCTGAGGCCGCGGATGAACCTGCCGCTGGTTATCACTCGGGAGGATGGGCGTCAGGAGAGAATCGAAGTCTTGTGCCGCATTGATACGCTGAATGAGGTCGAGTACTTCAAATCCGGGGGGATCCTGCATTATGTGTTGCGGCAGTTGATTGCTTCGTGACGGGATGACATTCGCGCAGGCTGTGATCTTTTTGACCTGGCTTTTAAAAGCAGGATCAAAAGATCGCAGCCTTCGGCGGCTCCTACATTCAGGCGAAAAAAAACCCGCCGAAGCGGGTTTTTCCCAAGACCATTATCGACTCCCTGTCGGCAGCGATCCTTGCGATGGTCGATCGTCCATGATCCTGAAACACTCCCTGTGTCTCAGTTGATGTGTGTAGATTACCCAGTGGATCCAATCAGCAATAGTCGTAAAAGCTACCAATGCGTGTAAGACATTCGCCATACAAACACTGCCGAAAACCCTTAGACCTGTCAGGCACCGCCGCTTTCACGAGCCCTGGCGCTTTCGGCGAGAAACTGTTCAAGCCTGCTCAACTGCTCCTCCCAGCCGCGACTGTCCATGTAATACGCCTCTTTCTGACGGATATCAGGGATGTGCGCGAAGCCGGACTCCGAGACCTTGAGTAGAGTGCCGTCCTCGAAGTCCTGCAATTCGAACTTGACCAGCGTGGTCGGCTCTTGCGAGTAGTCGATCTTCGGGTTGACCGCATACGGGTGCCAGCGGAAAGAAAACAACTGCTGCGGCTCGACCCGCTCGATCAGCACATTCCACAATACGTGTTCATAACCGGGGTACGTGACCTGGCCCTGCGTCCACTCACCGGCAATGAAGCGCCGGCCCTCAAGTGCCACGCCAAACCACTGACCGAACGCCTCTGCATCGACCAATGCGCGCCAGACATGGGAACGCGACGCCTTGAGCGTGATCTTGCGTTCGAAACTGTTAGGTACTGGTTTCATACGTCACCTCCTGTTCTGAACACTAGGCTTGTATGACCACATGTCCAATGCGAAGTTGTATCCAGGCGCTGCAGGCATCGATCCGAGCAGACACATCCTGCGGTAGTTTCCGCTCTGTGATCGGCGCCGCTTGACCTGTTATCTTTCCAGCGAATCCGCAGAAACAAGGACGAATCATGCAGCCCTCTCTTGCCGATCGGTATCGCGGCGCCCTCCTCGGCCTGGCTTGCGGCGATGCGGTCGGCACAACAGTTGAGTTCCAGCCGCGAGGATCATTCCAGCCGCTGAGCGACATGGTCGGCGGTGGCCCGTTCCAGCTCAAGCCAGGGCAATGGACCGATGACACCTCAATGGCACTCTGCCTGGCCGAGAGCCTGCTGCGCAAAAACGGTTTCGACGCGGCTGATCAGATGGGCCGCTATCTCAATTGGTGGAAATGGGGATATCTGAGCTCCACCGGTGAATGTTTCGACATCGGCATGACCGTGAGCCAGGCGCTGCAACAGTATCAGCGAAGCGGAGAGCCTTTTGCCGGCTCGACTGACCCGTTGACAGCTGGCAACGGGTCGCTGATGCGGTTGGCGCCCATCGTGCTGTTCTATTTCCCCGATAATCGCCAAATACAGGCCTTTGCTGCCGACAGTTCGCGCACAACCCATGCGGCGCCGGAGGCAATCGAGTGCTGCCAATTGCTGGCTGATCTGATTGCACGAGCGCTTGAGGGTGCGGAGAAAACACAGCTTCGCCGGGCGCCACTGCTCAAACTTTCCCAGCCTAAGGTGGTTGCGATTGCTCAGGGTGAGTACCTTCACAAAGCGGAAACTGAAATAAAAGGCAGTGGTTATAGCGTCCAATCGCTGGAAGCCGCTTTGTGGTGCTTTCACCATACGCAGACATTCGCCGAAGCGGTGTTGAAAGCAGCCAATCTCGGTGATGATGCGGATACAACGGCTGCTATCGTGGGTCAGTTGGCAGGTGCTTACTACAGCGCTCGGGCGATCCCCGAGCACTGGCTGGAGCGGCTGCATGAAGGCGAAGAAATCACCGCCACTGCGGATCGCTTGCTTGAGGCCTCCCGGCTACGTACATAACACTCGATACACTCTTTCCACTCGATACAGCGAGAACCTTATGTCAGTGCGTCTGCTTCTGGCCTCTGCGCCCTTTTTGTTTGCCCCTTTCGCCCATGCCGCCGTTGATTGTGCCAACGCCAGCGATCAGGCGACGATGAATCAATGCGCGGGGCAAGCCTTCAAAGCGGCAGACAAGGAACTGAATACGCTCTATCAGCAGATCACCGGACGCCTGAAGGACAACCCGGACGGAAAGAAGCTGCTGGTCAATGCGCAGCGGGCGTGGGTCAGCTTTCGGGATGCCGAGTGCAAGTTTTCGGCTTCTGGGGTGGCAGGCGGGAGTGTTTATCCATTGGTTTACAGTAGTTGTCTTACAGCCGTAACCAAGGCCAGAGTAGAAACCCTCAAGCAGTATTTGAAATGTGAGGAAGGTGATATGAGCTGCCCGGTACCGGGTGCGTAATCACAGGCTCCGCTTACGGAGCCTGTGCTGTGAACCGTTACGCCTCAGACGTGAGGATCGCCCGGCGCTTTGCTCGGCGCAGCGTATTGAGGTTTAAGGTGACCATCCTGATCGAGTAACCAGGCGTCCATGATCTGCCGCACTACTGGACCGGCAACACGACCACCCGCCTCGCCGTTCTCGATCATTACCGAGATGGCGATCTTCGGATGCTCGGCCGGTGCGAATCCTACAAACAGGGCGTTATCACGGTGGCGCTCCAGGGTTTTCTCGCGGTTGTAGCGCTCCCCTTGCTTGATCGCTACCACTTGCGCCGTGCCACTCTTGCCGGCGATGCGGTATTGCGCACCCGCAGCGGCCGCACGGGCAATACCTCGAGCATCGTGCATGACCATCTGCATACCGTGATTGACCTGCTCCCAATCGCGCGGGTCCTTGAGCAGGATATTGGGCATTGGATGTTCGTCGACCGGCGCTACACCGTCGACCGACTTGGCCAAGTGCGGCCTATTCCATATCCCCTTATTGGCGATCAGGGCAGTGGCCTGGGCCAATTGCAGCGGTGTGACCTGCATGTATCCCTGGCCGATGCCGAGAATAACCGTCTCGCCGGGATACCAGGCCTGTCGCCGTGTAGCGCGTTTCCACGCCTGCGACGGCATCAGACCGGGGGACTCTTCAAACATGTCCAGCGAGACTTTTTCACCAAGGCCGAACATCGCCATGTAGTCGTGCAGACGATCGATGCCAAGCTTGTGCGCCAAGTCGTAGAAGTAGGTGTCGTTGGAACGCATGATCGCCGCGTCCATGTCCACCCAACCATCACCGCTGTGGTTCCAGTTGCGATACTTGTGATCGAAGTCCGGTAGTTGGTAATAGCCGGGATCGAATACGCGGGTCTGCGGAGTTACGACGCCTGCGTCCAGCCCTGCGATGGCGACTTCCGGTTTGATCGTCGAGCCTGGGGCGTACAGGCCACGCAATACGCGGTTGAACAATGGCCGATCGATGGAATCCCGCAGCGCTGAATATTCCTTCGAACTGATCCCGGTGACGAACAGATTCGGATCGAAGCTCGGATTGCTGACCATCGCCAGCACTTCTCCGGTGGACGGGTCGAGAGCTACCACTGAACCACGACGGTCTCCCAAAGCAGCTTCGGCGGCTTCCTGCAGTTTGACGTCAAGACTAAGGACGATGTTTTTACCTGGAACCGGATCCGTGTGCTTGAGCACCCGCAGCACGCGGCCTTGAGCATTGGTCTCGACTTCTTCGTAACCGACATGGCCGTGCAACTGCGCCTCATAAAAACGCTCGATACCGGTTTTACCAATGGACTGCGTACCTCGGTATTCCACGGAGTCGAGGGTTTTAGCTTCCTTTTCATTGATCCGACCGACATAACCGATTGAATGAGCGAAATGTGCGCCGAGAGGATAGTGCCGGACAAACTGCGGTTCGACATCAATGCCCGGCAAGCGAAATTCGTTCACCGCCAGGACGGCGATCTGCTCTTCCGTCAGCTCATAAAACAGTGTGACCGGTGTAAATGGATGCCGGGATTGCTTCATCGCCTTGTCGAATACCGTGCGGTCTTCAGCAGGCAAGTGCAGCAAGTTGATGACTTCGTCCAGCTCCTGATTGACGTCGGTTGCACGCTCACGAGTGATGGTCAGGTTGTAGCTGGGACGGTTGTCGGCGAGCAATACGCCGTTGCGGTCGTAGATCAATCCCCGCGTCGGCGGTATCGGCAGGACATGGACACGGTTGTTTTCGGAGATGGTCGAGTGGTAATCGAATTCCACGACCTGGAGAATGTACAGGCGCACCACCAAAGCGCAGCTGATGGCGAACACGAACAGAGCACAGGCAATCAAGCGTTTGTTGACCAGCCTCGTCTCTTTTTCATGGTCCTTGATCGGGATTGGTTCAGGCATTTCTACAGCAACTCTTTGACGTAAATGAGTGCCGATCCATGGGCAGGGCATCAGTCCGTTAAAAAACGAGCTGCACCATACCAAAACTCGCCATCCACTTCAGGATGAATTTCCCCGGTGGCAGGCTAAAAACTTTCTCGCAGGCAAAACAAAACCCCAACTGCTTTCGCAATTGGGGTTTCGGAATTTAATCTTGACGATGACCTACTCTCACATGGGGAAACCCCACACTACCATCGGCGA
>Ga0308171_1004064_pt1 | contig 12486 bp, 13 predicted proteins | sample PhyGR1_FD_202135 | JGI IMG/M metagenome (GOLD analysis project Ga0308171, IMG submission 202135) | Phyllosphere microbial communities from UC Gill Tract Community Farm, Albany, California, United States - DLSLSG.R1 | ecosystem: Host-associated > Plants > Phyllosphere > Unclassified | place: USA... | reverse complement strand
GCGCGCTGGTATCGGTGGTGGCGGTGGAAGAACTGCTTCTGGTCGCAAACCAGACCGCAAGTTCCAACTTCAAATACTTCGAGGCGCTGACGGCGGCCGGCATCTACTATCTGGCGCTCACCACGATCTTCATGGGATTCCAGTTTCTCCTTGAGCGGGCGCTCGACCGCAAGCGCCTGAGGGACAAGCGCCCTCCCGTTCCGTTGATGGCGCGCCTGACTGCGCTTACCGAGGAGGCAGAGGCCCGATGAAAGAGCACGTTACCAAAGCCACCGCACGCCAGCCGCTCCTTGAGGTCATGGGGATCAACAAGAGTTTCGGTGACCTTCAGATCTTGAAGGCGTGCAGCCTGAACGTCCATGGCGGCGAGACTATGGTGATTATCGGCCCGTCCGGGTCCGGCAAGTCAACCTTGCTGCGCTGCATCAACCTGCTCGAACCAGCCGATGACGGCAATATCTTCTTCGAAGGTAACGACATCGCCCGTGAATTGCGCCGCGCCACGGAAGTCCGCCGTCAGATCGGCATGGTTTTCCAGAATTTCGAGCTTTTCCAGCATCTTACTGCCATAGAAAACATCATGCTCGCGCCAATGAAGGTGCTCGGCATGAGCCGGAGCGACGCCCACGACATAGCTATGGATCTGCTCCGTAAGGTGCGCATTCCCGAGAGAGCCGATTTTTTTGCGGACGAACTTTCGGGCGGGCAGCAGCAACGGGTCGCTATTGCCCGCGCGCTTGCCATGAAGCCGAAGCTGATGCTCTACGACGAGCCGACGTCGGCTCTGGACCCCGAGATGATCCGCGAAGTGCTGGACGTGATGGCCGATCTCAGCAGCGAGGGCATGACCAGTATCGTCGTGACCCATGAAATGGGCTTCGCCAAGCGCGCCGCCGATCAGATCATCTTCATGGAAGACGGCGAGGTCGTGGAAAATGCGTCTCGCGATTCTTTCTTCGGAGGCGCCGTCAACGAACGGGCGACCCGCTTCCTCGACCAGATATTGCACTAGGTGAAATCCGATCATGACCCATATGCCAGACGCCGCCCGAATGAAACGCGAACTCGCGGAAATCATCGCCATTCGCAGTGAGAACCCGCCAGGCGGTGAAGGTGAGGTTGCTGTTTACGTCGAGCGCCTGCTGAAAGAAGAAGGCTTCTCGGTCTCGCTGACCGAATACAAGCCGGGACGCTTCAATGTCGAAGCCAAGCTGGAGAACGGTACCGGCCCCGTCTTTGCCTTCAATACCCATATGGACACGGTGCCTGAGGGTGACGGGTGGACCTCCGATGCCTTCACGCTTCGGGAGGCGGACGGCAAGCTCTTCGGTCGCGGTGCCTGCGACTGCAAAGGGCCACTAATCGCCATGATCGAAGCAATGCGGATGCTGGCCGCAGACCGCTCGACATGGTCCGGCACCCTTCTCGGCGTCTTCGTCGGCGACGAGGAAATTGCCAGCGAAGGCGCCAAATTTTACGCCTCGACAAAACCGAACATCGATTTCGCGGTGGTAGGTGAACCAACCTCCAACACGACCTATTCAGCGCATAAGGGCAGTCTCAGGCCCGTGGTGCGCGTGCAGGGTGTCACAGCCCATTCCGGTACGCCGCATCTCGGCGACAATGCCATCTATCGCGCGGGCCAGCTTCTGACACTCATCGAAACCTATCACAACGACGTCGTGCGCAAGCGGACGCATCCCCTCGTCGGCGAGGCAAGCCTGACGGTGACGCGCATCACAGGCGGCCATGCGGATAACGTCCTTCCGGGCGCCTGCGACCTGCTGCTTGACCGCCGGATGGTGCCAGGCGAGGACGAAGAGGTCGTCAAGCAGGAACTGGCCACTTTGCTGAAGGATGCATATGATCGTTTCGGCGTGAAGGCGCAGATCATCGACTACAAGGCCACGACCGGCAGTGCTACCGAAACCTACACCGATCATCCCGTCGTTCTGGCAAGCCTCAAGGCCTGCAAGGAGAACGGCACTGTTGATCCTGGCCCGTTCGGTTTTCAGGGCGGCTGCGATCTGGTGCATTTTCGTTCGCTTGGTGCACATGGAACGGTGATTGGACCTGGCAGCCTGTCCGTCGCCCATAAGGCGGATGAATTCGTGCCGGTGGATGAATTCATCACCTGCAGCGTCATCTATCGCGACGTGGCAAGAACGATGCTGCGGCCGGCCCCATGAGAGCGTCCCTCTCCAGAGCCATGCTTCGATATGGCGGCGGGCTTCTCCTGCATACCGCGTCCTCCGGTCCGGTAAGCGGGCTCGATACGCTCTATCTGAGGGTGGAACATGGTGGGCATGCCGGGACAGGTGAAGTCCGCATCAATATTGCATATCTGAACGGTATAGAGCCGGAAACCTGCCTTCGGAGTACGTTGGACGTCCTGGACGTTCTGGACTGGTCGATGGAACCCGGTGCAATGCAGATCGAGTTGGCTGGTCGGGGAGATGTCATCGCGCCGGTTCGGATGTTGATCGACAGCGCGCTTCACGATCTCCTCGCTCGCAAGCAGGGTGTCACGGTGTGCGCGATGCTGGGCGGGGAGGCTTTGCCGATGGTACGGCACTCTACCAACCAGACCCTCTTCATATCCTCGACCAACCGGTTTCTGGCCCAGGCCGAGACCTATGTGGCACGCGGTTTTCGCGATCTGAAAGTGCGTGTCGGTGGTGGCGATTTTGCCGAGGACATGGCCCGCATAGCGGCCCTGCGTGACCGTTTCGGCGATACCGTCAAGCTTGCTATCGATGCCAACGGCTCGTGGAGCGAAGCGGAAGCGGTCGAGAATTTGCGGTCGCTGGCCCGCTTCAGGCTTGCCTATGTCGAGCAGCCGGTCGCTGCCGGAGATTGGGACATGCTGAAACGGCTGGCGGAGGCAAGCCCACTGCCGCTGATGCTTGACGAAAGTGTCGCCTCAGCCTCCGATATCGATGAGATCATATCTGCAAAGGGGCGTCTGTGGGCGCATCTGAAGCTTGTCAAACTGGGCGGCATCGCCGCAAGCCATGCCGCCGCCAAGCGACTTTCGGGCGCCAATATTCCCTTCATGGTCGGACAGATGAACGAAGGCGCTGTCGCAACCGCAGCCGCACTTCATCTGAGCTGCGCGGTCGGCCCCCGCTTTGCCGAACTCTACGGAGCCGATGGTCTCGAAAACGACGCGGCAAGCGGGCTCCTCTATAGGGATGGTGGTGTCGAAGGGCCTGCCACGAGCGGTTTCGGTTTGGAATTCGATGCGTCGAAGGCGCATCTCGTCAAGGAGTTTGAAGCATGACCATTCCCAGCGATATCATCCAGGGACAGGAATCCGCCTTCCCGAGGGAAGAATATGCGCGCCGACAGGCTCTCGCGCGCGAAGGACTTGCTGCAGCAGGTCTCGACACGTTGGTCGTGACCGGCCCGGAAAACATCTTTTATCTGACCGGCCAGCAGACACCGGGCTACTACACTTTTCAGGCGCTGATCCTGCCAGCAGACGGCGATCCGGTATTCCTGATCCGCCAACTCGAATATTTCAACTTCATCGCCAACACATTCATCTCCGATGCCGTCGTCTACCAGGACGGTGAGGACCCGATCGGACTGCTGGTCAAGCTGATCGAAAGCCGGGGACTGGCCTCCAGGCGCATCGCCATCGACAAGCGCGGCTGGTTCCTGCCTATTGCCGTTTACGAGGCGTTGCAGGCTCGGCTCGGCACCATCGGCGATGGAGCCGGCGTTATCGAAACGTTCCGCGCCATCAAGTCGCCGCTTGAAGTGGAGAAGCTTGAGAAGGCTGCCGCCTATGTCGATGCGGGCATGCGCGCCGGCCTCGCCACCATCCGTGTCGGCGCCACCGAGAACGACCTCGTGGCCGCGATGATGGGATCGGCCATCGCCGCCGGTTCCGAATATCTTGGCATGGAGCCGCTGGTCTCCGTCGGACCGCGCACAGGCGTACCGCACGGCACCTGGCGCCGTCGCGCGATTGCGGCGGGCGACCCGGCTTTTCTCGAAATGGCGGCATGTCACGATCGATACCACGCCGCCCTCATGCGCTCGGCCTGGATCGGGGAGCCACCGAAGGAAGCGGCCGACATGATGAAGGTCTGCCAGGAGGCGCTGCAGGTCTCCCTCGACGCTATTCGCCCGGGTGAAGCGTGCGAAGTGCCGCATATCGCCTGCCAGAAGGTGATTGACCGCGCCGGCTATACCGAAAACTTCAAGAAGCGCCTCGGCTACAGCGTTGGAATTTCCTTTGCGCCGGATTGGGGTGAAGGCGCCATCCTCAGCCTCAACGCAGGCGTCAAGACCGAACTGCAACCGGGTATGACCTTCCACCTGCCGCCGGCGCTGCGCATCTACGGTCGCTTCACGGTCGGCGTCAGCGAAACGATTGTCATAACAGAGACCGGTTATCGCGCCCTCGGCACGATCGACCGCAATCTTTTGGTCGTCTGAAATACGGATCGAACGGAGCTGACGATGGGCTTAATCCTCGTTCATCATGACACCGACAGTCCAGCACTTTACGGAGCTGTTGCTGCGGCGGTAGCAGTCCGTGAGAACCATCGGTTCATGCATCTCGACGCCCGTTTCGATACGTCGCGTCATGCCGATGCGAAACAGCATGCGGTTGCCAAGGGCGGGCTGGCCGCAAGCGGGCTTTATTGGTTCGAGCGGCTATCGGGACAGCCCGTCGCCCCACCTGCAACAATAGAGGCGATCTTCGATGCGGCCCGTATCGAGGACATCGTCGTACCCGTTCATCCGGCTTTCATGGCGGATGCGGAGGCGGTGTCGGCTCTTGCAGCCCGCGCAACCGGAGTGGTGAGCGTTGACGATCGCGGCGACCGTTTTCTCAACCGGGATACAGGGGCGGTTCTTGCCTGGCGGGATCGCTTCGGTCGCATCGCGCTTGCGCCGACTGAGGCTGCGCCCACTGCCGCATTGAAGATCGCGCTCATCGGCGCCAGGAGCGACCATATCGGCGTATATCCTTCGGCGCTCGCCAGCCTTGCGGACGCGGCGGACAGTCTCTCTCTCGCATTGTCCATCGATTTCATCGACCCGGCGGATTTTGGCGAGGCTGATGCCGACATGCAGCTTCGACCTTACGCGGGGGTTCTTCTGCCCGGTGGATCTGACATGAAGAATGTCCCCGGGCAAACCGCGGTGGCTGCCTTCGCGCTGGAAAACGCGGTTCCGGCTGTCGGACTTTGCCTCGGTATGCAGACCATGGCGACGGCGGTTGCCTGGAAAGCCTTTGGTCGCCGTGGCGCCAATCTGGCGGAAGCCGATCCCGATGCCGGTATCAAGACGTTTCTCGCCATGGCGGGAGAAGAAAAGGCCGGTGGCGGTCTGCTGCCAGACCATCGCAGCGGCGATCAGATCATGCGCCCCGTCGCTGGCACTCGGCTTGCGGATATCATTCCCTCCGATACGACCATCCGGTGCAATCACCGTTTCAGGCTCAATCCGGTTATCCTGGGAGACCTGGAGACGCATGGTCTAAGAGTTGCCGCCCTTGGTGTGGATGGTGCGGTCGTCGATGCGATCGAGGTGCCCGATCATCCCTTCTACATTGGCATGCAGGGCCATCCCGAACTTTCGTCGCGGGCCGATGCCCCTCATCCGCTGATCGTCGCCTTTCTCAAGGCGGCGCTGCTACAGCATCGGCCCGAAAATCGGAATCGATTTTCGGATTAGCACGATGCGTAGGTTAAAGAGTGGGAGCGTCCTTGCTGCATCCAAATGGACGCATGGCGCTCCAAGACAGTCACGGGCGGCGGGCTAAGCCTTGCCTCCTCATCAAATAAACAGGATACGCCATGCGCTCTCTTTTTCATCTCGCTTATCATGTCAACGATCTCGACGAGACCCGCCGTTTCTACGGCGATGTTCTGGGCTGCAAGGAAGGCCGCAGCACCGAAACCTGGGTCGATTTCGATTTCTTCGGCCACCAGATCTCCATGCATCTCGGGAAACCCTTCGAGACGACGCGCACCGGCAAGGTCGGCAATCACATGGTGATGATGCCGCATCTTGGCGTGGTTCTGGAGCTCGATGCCTGGCTGGCGCTCTCCAAACGTCTCGAGGACGCCGGTATCGTGTTTGACATCCCGCCGGTCGTCCGCTTTGAAGGCGAGCCCGGAGAGCAGCGCACCATGTTCTTCTTCGACCCGAGCGGCAACCCCATCGAAGTCAAGGGTTTCAAGGATTTCGACAGCGTCTTCGCCCAATGATCCCGCTCAAGGCAAAAAAGGAAACCGTCCGATGATCGCCCTCGTGACGCGTATGGCCGATGACGTGGAGCAGCTCTGGCTCACCGCGCTTTCGCAACGAATGCCGGATGAAACGATTATTCCGTTCCGGCATCTCGATGACGCGGCGCGGCAACAGGTTGACATTGCCATCGTCGCCAATCCAGATCCCGCCGACATCGCCCGCTTGCCGGGGCTGAAATGGATCCACAGCGTGTGGGCTGGTGTCGAACGCCTCGTCGGCGAGCTTGCTGAGAGCCGGCTACCGATCGTGCGTCTAATCGATCCGGAGCTCAGCCGGACGATGGCCGAGGCGGTGCTCGCTTGGACCTATTATCTGTTTCGTGACATGCCCGCTTACGCGCAATTTCAGCGACAGCGCATCTGGCAGCAGCTTCCCTACCGGCGACCCGAAGAGGTTACAGTCGGCCTCTTGGGGATGGGTGCTTTGGGAACGGCTTCTGCGCTTCGTCTCAAAAGCGCGGGTTTCAGTGTCATGGGATGGAGCCGGGCGGAAAAATCGCTGGAAGGCGTCGAAACCGTCTATGGTGACAAGGGGCTGAACCACCTTCTCAGCCGCTCGGACATTCTCGTCTGCCTTCTCCCACTGACCGGAGAGACGAGAGGGCTTCTCAACGGCGCCCGCCTTTCGGCCTTGCCGAAAGGCGCTTGCCTTATCAATTTCGCGCGGGGACCGGTCGTGGTATCCGAAGACTTGATTGGCGCCCTCAATGCCGGAGCCATGAAGCATGCGGTTCTCGATGTCTTCGATGTCGAGCCGCTTCCCGCCGAAAACCCTTTATGGGACCATCCAGCAATCACCGTGCTGCCGCATATCTCTGCCCCAACCGACAGGGACACGGCAGCGGCGATTGTCGCCGCCAATATTCTGACCTACCGCAGCGCCGAGATACTTCCGCCCACGGTCGATATGGAGCGTGGCTATTGAAGCCTGTTTCCACCATCTCCACCCGTTACAACGCTTTCTCTTCTGGGAATTGAACAATCATGACCTCTCCTGAACGTATCGTCTATGTCGACGGACAATATTGCCTCGAGTCGCAAGGCAAGGTTTCGATCTTTGATCGCGGCTATCTTTTTGCGGACGCCATCTATGAAGTCACCTGCGTGATTGGTGGCAAGCTCGTCGATTTCGATGGCCATATGGCACGCCTTGCGCGCTCGCTGAAAGAGCTCGACATGCCAACACCGATGAGCGCGCAGGAGCTGCTGGCCATCCATCGCAAGCTGGTTGCGGATAACAAGGTCGATGAGGGTCTGATCTACATGCAGATCTCGCGTGGCAATGCCGACCGCGACTTCAATTTCCCATCCAAGGATACGCCACCGGTCGTGGTCATGTTCACTCAAGCGCGCCCCGTTCTGGAAAGCCCTTTGGCCAAGCGGGGCCTCAAGGTCATCACACTACCCGACATTCGCTGGGGCCGCCGCGACATCAAGACCGTGCAGCTTCTCTACCCCTCGATGGTAAAGAATGCCGCTTATGAAGCCGGCGCCGATGATGCCTGGCTTGTGCAGGATGGCTTCGTGACAGAAGCGTCTTCCGCCAATGCTTACATCGTGACGAGGGATGGCAAGATCGTAACCCGCGGCCTGTCGTGTGACATTCTACACGGTATTACGCGCAACGCGGTTCTCGGATTTGCCGAAGAAGCGGGATATCTGCTGGACGAGCGGCCATTCACGGTCGCAGAGGCGTTAGAGGCGCAGGAAGCCTTCATCACATCGGCGACGTCGTTCGTCACCTCGGTTCTTTCCATTGATGGCCATGTGATAGGGGAAGGTGTCGTTGGACCTGTCAGCAAACGACTCCGCGACGTCTACATCGAAAAAGCCGTCAGCGCCCGGATATAGATCAAGCCACAATAACCTTTGGATCGACGTGGAGATGAGAAGCGCACCTCCGTGCGCTAAGGAACAAACATAGCTGACGCATTCGTCGCGGATGTGATTACCCTGATTGCGGTGCGCGGGGATCGGAAGGCCGGGCGGCGAGGTACCTCTCTACCCGGTCAACGCTCTTGCCGAGGTCAATCAATGTCGCGGTTGACCGCGAATTGATCTCTGGCCAGCAACCAATGTCAGCGGCGGCGTTCAGCGACGCTCTCGTCGCCAAGCTGAAAGCTCAAGGCCTGATAGAGACTGCCAAGGCCAGACTTTATCGTCCTGAACTAATCAGTTTCCGCCAGTCTCGCCTGAAATACACCGGTGAGTATGTCCATGAAGGCGCGGATCTGGGGCTGATGCAGCGCCTGCGGGCGGGTGACGAGATAAATGTCCAGTGTGGGCAGGTCCTGCGGGCCGTAAGGCTGAGCAAGCCCTCTCCCCATCGTCTGCGGCAGAACGGCGCAACCCACCCCGGCCTGAACTGCGGCCAGTTGCGCCGAAAAGCTTGAAACACGCAGCACCGTTTTCGAAAAGCCTGCAGCCCGCGCTGCTCTTAGATGCGGCAATTGATCGAGTGGGGGCAGAAGATCGACCATACGCGCATCCTGCGGCTTAACCCCGGGGACCAGCGTGAGGGTGGGGCTTGCGAAAAGGTCGAACCGCAGCGACGTGAGGCGACGATAGATCAGCGAAGGTTCGCCGAGATGCACGGTGCGAATGGCGATATCGGCTGCGCCACGCGCGACCTTCACGAGCGTGTTCTCGACCAGAAAGTCTACGCTACAAGCCGGATTGGCAGCCAGAAATTTCGCGGTTGCCTCCGTCACAATCCCCACGAAACCGTCACCTGCCGAGACAGTGACCGAACCTGAGATGCCACCCTTGGGACCCCTGACATCATTGGCAAGTTCCAGTTCAAGCATTTTCGCCGTCTCGACAAGAACTGCCCCTCGAGGCGTCAGCCGGACACCATCGACCCCCCGTTCCACCAACGGCTCCCCGACAGCGGTTTCGAATTGCGTGATGCGGCGTGAGAGCGTCGAGGCTGCGACGCCCAGCATCTCACCCGCCTGCAGAAAACTTCCCCGGCGGGATATCGCCAAGAGCAGCCTCAGATCGTCCCAGTTGAGCATGGCAAGCGTCTCCAGCGCTTTGCAAATTCGCAAAGCCAATCTCAATATATCTGCGTTTTTCGAAAGGCCAAGCCGCGCTAGCGTCTCTCCGCCAACCACCAGGAGAAACCCGATGCGGATACCCCTCGACTATGCAACCAAAGCGACGCTCGCCTTCAACACTCGCACGCTCGACCAGCTCGCAGCCCTCCTCGCGCCCGAGTTTCACTATCAGGACCCGATGGGCGCGATGACAGGTCGGGAAGCCACGTTGGCCCGCGAACAGGCGATCTTTGATGCCTTCCCCGACGTTCTCGTCGAAATGGAACCGTTTGCGGCGACGCGGGATCGGCTCGCGATGACAGCGCTGTTGAAGGGCACCTTTACGGGGCCCTTCAACATGGGCGGCCATACGATCCAGCCCAATGGCAGACCGTTCAGCTTCCGCTTTGCCGCCTTCTTCCAGTTTGATGGCGGATATGCAGTTCAAGAAGAGGTGTTTTACGATCGTACCGAGTTCATGCAGGCACTCGGGCAAAGCTGGGAGTAGGCCGATGAACCCTGCACTTCAAACAGCGTTCGTCACGGGCGCCACCGGATTGCTCGGCAACAATCTCGTGCATCTGCTTCTTGAACGAGGCGTGAAGGTGCGCGGTCTCGCCCGGTCGCGGCGCAAGGCGTTGCAGCAATTCGGAACGATCGACGGGCTTGAGATCATCGAGGGAGACATGGAGGATGTCGCGGGCTTTGCCGGCGCACTGGCCGGTTGCGACACCCTGTTTCACACGGCCGCCTATTTCCGCGACAGCTATGGCGGCGGCAAGCACTGGGAGGCGCTGAAGCGGATCAATGTCGACGGAACGGACGCCTTGCTGAACGCCTCTTATGAGGCAGGTATCAGGCGTTACGTTCACACGAGTTCGATTGCCGTCGTCAATGGACCGAGAGGCTCGATCATCGATGAAACCATGAAACGCCTTGAAGATGATGCGGACGACTACTATCGCAGCAAGATCCTGTCGGATGCAGTGGTCAATGCCTTCCTTGCCAAACACCCGGACGTTTTCGGCGTCTTTGTCATGCCGGGCTGGATGCATGGCCCGGGCGATATGGGCCCCACGGCCGCAGGACAGTTCACCATCGATTTTCTGAAAAGGGCGCTGCCCGGCGTTCCACCCTCCACTGTCTCCTTCGTGGATGCCCGCGATGTCGCGCGCATCATTCTTGCGGCACTGGAAAAGGGACGCCACGGAGAGCACTACCTGGCCGCAGGCCGCCACATGCATATGCGCGAAGTCATGCAAGCCTATGAGGCCGTGACGGGCATTAAGGCACCACGGCGAGATATCCCGGCCGCCCTTCTGTGGATGATAGCCTATCTGCAGGAACTCAATGCGCGGCTGACCGGCAAGCCTGCCCTACTCAGCGTAGCGACGGTGCGGACGATGCGGGACGAATATGAGCGCTCCCGGTTCAACCCCGAGAAGACGTATCGAGAGTTGGGGATCAGCTTCCGCCCAGTGACGGAAACGATCCGCGATGAGGTTGGCTGGCTCAAGGCACAGAGACTATTGGAAACTTGAGTTCCCCCTGGACAACAAGTCCGGGGGCGCAAGCCGCCGGCTTCATTCAGCTTTTGCGTGTTGAATATTGCATGATGTTGAAAGGTATCGAACCTCTGCCCCCCTAATCGGACTGCGCTTTGCACAGCCCAATGCACGTTGGCTTCCGCCTTCTTGCGGGGACGCTTTTGCTGCCTGGAGATTAGGGACCGTGCTGTCTGGATTTACAATGAACTTATCACCAAACAGGCCTCGGCTTCTATTCTGGCGTGCCGCTAAAATTCTACCAATACTCCAACGTCACATCGGGTGCGTTCGACCTGACAAACGCCGAACCACTGATCATACGTTACAAATTTGCACAGCACGATTGAAATGAACGTGCGAACAACGGCTGCATCGTCGCCACCTGCGGACGTCTCGAAGACGCTGCGGGTTCAGTCGTCCGGAATCGCACCTCTGGCAATGTTGCGCCCCGTGTCTTCAGAGACGCGGTAGCCGCAGTCATCATCTCTTTAAACTCATTCAGAGCGATACCATCCGCGCGCATCACTGAAAGGATCAGTGGATCTCTATACATTTCAGCGAGCGTCATCTCCCCTGTCGTAACGGTCATGACAGTCTCCTTTCGACGAGTTTTAAATCCAGAAGGCGGCAGTTACTTGACGGCCACCCCGCATGGTGTTACCGGTAAGTAACAAATGGATAGTTACCGACCAGTCACACCCGTGTCAACGTCACTTCAGGATAAAAATCAAAAATCATGAAATCCGTGAAATCTGATCGCTCCTCCGAACAGAAAATCCCACCTCGCGACCGTATCGTCTCAACGGCCTGTCAACTGTTTCGCGAACATGGGATACGCGGCATAGGCGTCGATGCCATCGCAGAAGCCGCAGCCACCAACAAGATGACGTTGTATCGACATTTCGGCTCGAAGGACGATCTGGTGTGCGAGGCACTCAAGCACAGTTCTCAGACATTGGATCAAGCTTGGAAAGATCTCGAAACAGACAACCCCGGCGACCCGAGGGCTCAGCTTGCTGCATGGGTAAAAGCGCGCGCTCAGTGTCTCTCGAGTGAGCCATATGGATGCGATCTAGCCAATGCCGCCGTGGAGTTGAAAGAGCAGGGACACCCGGCACACGCGGTTATAGAATCCCTGAAGATGCAGCAGCATTCCCGCCTTGCCGATCTCTGTCGTTCAACGGGTGCGCGCGATCCGGAACTTTTGGCTGATACGCTTTCCATGCTGCTGGAGGGAGCGCGCGTCAGCAAGCTTGCAACTGGAAAAGAAGGCCCGTCGATGCGGTTTACCCGCGCGTGTGAAGCGACGATGGTGGCGTTTGGCCTTGGTGCCGGCGCTTTGTCGTGAGTTCGATTGAAGCGTCAGAAAACGGAACCGAAGGCATCGGGATCGATCGCTGATCTCCGGCGCCTTGTACCAGGCCACTCTCTGTAGGAAATAAACTGGAGAACTGCCCTCGGCAGGATGAAGGCCGCGAAAGGCTTTAGTTGAAGCCCAATATGAAAATCAGAGAGTTAGATCGAGAAATCGCTGGAGTTGCGAAGCTCCAGATCTCCCCATGGGCGGCCACTCCGAGGCCTGGCTCAATGAAAATAAAGCCGGTTTGTTATCCGGCTTTATCTCAA
>Ga0308171_1004061_pt1 | contig 12498 bp, 8 predicted proteins | sample PhyGR1_FD_202135 | JGI IMG/M metagenome (GOLD analysis project Ga0308171, IMG submission 202135) | Phyllosphere microbial communities from UC Gill Tract Community Farm, Albany, California, United States - DLSLSG.R1 | ecosystem: Host-associated > Plants > Phyllosphere > Unclassified | place: USA... | reverse complement strand
CAAGCAGCTCGAAAGGTCTGCTGCGTCGCGAGACGAAAAATCCGGGGCTATAGCTCAGCTGGGAGAGCGCTTGCATGGCATGCAAGAGGTCAACGGTTCGATCCCGTTTAGCTCCACCAATTTACAGGTTCAAGGTCTGGCCACACCGTCCTTGAATCGATCAGTTCTCAGCGCTGATCAGTGTACAGAAGGTTTGTGTCCCCTTCGTCTAGTGGCCTAGGACACCGCCCTTTCACGGCGGTAACAGGGGTTCGAGTCCCCTAGGGGACGCCACGATTACCCGCTCTGCGGGATTTTTAAGGGTCATTCAATTATTGAATGGCCCTTTTGTTTGTCTGGCGTTTGGCCAATTCTCTCCTCTTTCCCATTCTTCTCCTCTGACCAACGGTCGCGCGGGTGGCTTGCGGAATATTATTATGGTAATAATATTCAACCCATGAGCATCGGAGGCAATGATGAGCGATAAAAAAGCGCAAACCCGCGAACGCATTTTGCAGGCCGCCAGCGCCGCGTTGATCCAGCGCGGCCCGGCTGAGCCGAGTGTGGGTGAAGTCATGGGCGCGGCGGGGCTGACCGTCGGTGGTTTCTACGCGCACTTCGAAAGCAAGGACGCACTGATGCTGGAGGCCTTCACCCAGTTGCTGGCCAAGCGTCGTGCGTCGATTGATGACATGGACGCCCAGTTGACCGGAGAGGAGCGCAGAAGCCTTGTGGCGGCGTTTTATCTGTCACGCAAACACCGTGACTCAACTGCCCAGGCCTGTCCGATCCCGGCAACTGTCGGCGAGATGAGCCGCCTGCCAGATGAATTCCGCCAAGCGCTGAACGAGCATTGCGAGCTGATGGCCGCGCAACTCGCCGCCAGCCCTGAAGACACCGACAAAGCCCTGGCTGACATGGCGCTGATGATCGGTGGCCTGGCCTTGGCCCGCGCCTTGGGGCCCGGTGAGTTGTCTGACCGTGTGCTGCGCGCCGCCAAGTCGGCCGTGCGCTAGAAGAGGGTTGTCATGATGGGCACATTAACCTGGATTCGTCGCTTCAACGGCACCCTGGGGCATTTGGCGCCGCAAACGGTGGCCGGCAAGATGCGCCGCGCCTTCATGACACCCCGCGACCTGCCGCCGCGTGACTGGGAGCTGCCGCTGCTGGCGCAATCGGAGCGCATCACCTTGCGTTTCGGTTTGTCCGCCTTGCGTTGGGGCCAGGGGCCCGCAGTATTGTTGATGCACGGTTGGGAAGGGCGGCCCACTCAATTCGCCAGCCTGATCACGGCGTTGGTCGATAACGGTTATTCAGTGATTGCGCTCGACGGCCCTGCCCATGGTCGTTCGCCAGGGCGTGAAGCCCATGTGCTGCTGTTCGCCCGTGCCATGCTCGAAGCCGCTGCCGAGTTGCCGCCGCTGCACGCGGTGATCGGCCATTCCATGGGCGGCGCCAGTGCGATGTTGGCGGTGCAGTTGGGCTTGCGTACCGAGGCGCTGGTCAGCATCGCTGCACCGTCACGCTTTCTGGATGTGCTGCGTGGCTTCACCAAGATGGTAGGTTTGCCGGCGCGGGCACGCTCGGCCTTCATCCATGAGGTCGAAATGACCTTCGGCATGCCGCTCAAGCATTTGGATGTGGCCCACTACCAGATGAACATTCCTGGCCTGATCGTGCACGCCGAAGACGATACCTTCGTCCCGGTCAAAGCCTCCCAAGCCATTCACGAAGCCTGGTTTGACAGCCGTCTGCTGCGCCTGGAACAGGGCGGTCACCAGAAAGTACTGGCCGATCCGCGCGTGATCGACGGTGTGCTGGCGCTGCTGGCCGGCCGTCGTTTACAGGAGCGGCAAACTGCCTGATACACTGCCCCGGTTAAGTTAATCGACCGGGAGCAAGGCATGGGCTGGGATTTGGCAACGCCGTTTATCATCGATCTGCAGGTCGCCCCTGAAGACATCGACGGACTGGGGCACGCCAATAACGCGGTGTACGTGTCCTGGCTGGAGCGCTGCGCCTGGCGCCATTCCCAGCGGCTGGGCCTGGACCTGACCGAATATCGCCGCCTGGACCGTGCCATGGCGGTGGTGCGTCATGAGATCGACTACCTCGCCGCAGGCTACGAAGGCGATGAGTTGCAACTGGCCACCTGGATCGTCGACTGGGACCAGCGCCTGAAGATGACCCGGCGCTTTCAACTGGTACGCCCGCGTGACGGCGCGACCCTGCTACGCGCGCACACCACCTTTGTCTGCATCGAGCTGTCCACCGGCAAGCCCAAGCGCATGCCCGCGGAATTTCTCGACGGTTATGGCCCCGCCCTGACAGGGGGTTAACGGTTGCTGTGGGAAACCCAGTAAACTGCGCCACGATTTTTGTTGAGTGTTTTCCATGCAAATTGCTTTGGCGCCCATGGAGGGGTTGGTCGACAACATCCTGCGGGACGTTCTCACCCGTGTCGGCGGTATTGACTGGTGCGTGACCGAGTTCATCCGCGTCAACGACCGCCTGCTCACCCCTGCGTATTTCCACAAACTCGCCCCGGAACTGCTCCACGGTGCCCACACCGCTGCGGGTGTGCCGTTGCGTGTGCAATTGCTCGGCTCCGACCCGGTGTGCCTGGCGGAAAACGCCGCGCTGGCGTGTGAGCTGGGTTCGCAGGTCATCGACCTGAACTTCGGCTGCCCGGCCAAGACCGTCAACAAGTCCCGAGGCGGTGCGGTGCTGCTCAAGGAGCCGGAGCTGCTCAACCAGATCGTCGAACACGTCCGACGCGCAGTGCCGGCCCACATTCCCGTCACCGCGAAAATGCGCCTGGGTTTCGACAGCCCGGATGGCGCTCTGGTCTGCGCCACGGCCCTGGCCGAAGGCGGCGCGGCGCATATCGTGGTGCATGCGCGTACCAAGACCGACGGCTACAAGCCGCCTGCCCATTGGGAATGGATCCCGCGCGTACAGGAGGTGGTCAAGGTCCCGGTGTTCGCCAATGGCGATATCTGGAGTGTTGAAGACTGGAAGCGCTGTCGCGAAGTCAGTGGCGCCGAAGACATCATGCTGGGCCGTGGCCTGGTAGCGCGTCCGGACCTGGCGCGGCAGATCGCTGCGGCGCGGGCAGGGGAGGAGGTGGTCGAGATGACGTGGGCAGAGATGCAGCCGATGCTCCAGGAGTTTTGGACCCAGTCGGTGGCGCAACTGACCGAGCGTCAGGCGCCGGGGCGTTTGAAGCAATGGCTGGCGATGCTCACCCGCAATTACCCTGAGGCGGTGGAATTGTTTACGCTGATGCGCAGGGAAACCGACCTGGAGCAGGTCGGGCGTTTGTTGGGGATGCCCAGTCGGCGCGAACAGTCTGTGGCGCTGCAAGATTAGGTTTACATATATAAGTGTTTCATCTGTTGCTGTAAGGGGCGCCGAAAGGTGCCTTTTTTTTGTCTGAAAAATATGTTTGGCATCGCCCTGTGCTGGCTGGGCCTGGCTTGGGTTTTTTATTTGTTTTGGGTGGTTGTTGTGGTGTTGCGAGATATATGCAAAGGCGTATGAATGTTTGGCTCAACTGCTACTGAAGTTTAATTTTTTAATGTTCTCGGGTGGTAGGACAGGTACTTGCGCGTGCGCCAATTAACATAGCTTTTGTTTTTTAAATAGCGTTGTTGTTTTCATTAAGTTGCTTTGTTCATGGGGTGTTTCCTCAAGTTTCCACTCTTGGGTGGATGCGAGGCGCGTGGAGTCTGGGTTTTTCTGCGAATGTCCATAGGCAAACGTCTCGGGTGCTCAATTGGTTTCCTTATATAAGCCACGATTATTCGGAACTCATCTCCGTTGCGCCCCACGAATCTTGCGAGTTTGTCGAACTCACCGTTGTTTCACACTTAATGTCAATCATGGTCTCTCTCCTGCCGGTGCGGGGGTGGGCACAGATTCAGGAATAAAAATATGTCTAATGTCTCGGCCAAGCAGTTCATGCCAACGAACACACATTATCCACAGCTTAACCAGACTTCCGTGCACGCTGATAAATCGCTCGAATTGTCGCCGTCTATGGACAGTATGAATAAGTTTCTAAAGGACAGTAGTCCGACACCAAAAGAAAACAATGTACCGATGAATAAGGAGTCCCTGGAAAAGTTATTTGCCATGTTTGAGTTCGCGGTCAAAGCGATGCGTAGCATGCTCGCGGGCATGGGGGTGTTGCCCCGCCTGCCTAGTGACCTTGATGCCCAGCCCCCGGTGAAGCCTGGTACCGATGGCAAGAACGTTCCGGATATGAAGGCCGAACACAAGGTCGCACCGGGGGTGGATACCAAGAGGACCGTGCTACCTGGCACCGATGCCAAGAACGTGCCGGATGTGAAGGTCGAGCACAAGGTCGCACCGGGGGTGGATACCAAGAAGACCGTGCTACCTGGCACCGATACCAAGAACGTGCCGGATGTGAAGGTCGAGCACAAGGTCGCACCGGGGGTGGATGCCAAGAAGACCGTGCTGCCTGGCACCGATGCCAAGAACGTGCCGGATGTGAAGGTCGAGCACAAGGTCGCGCCGGGGGTGGATACCAAGAAGACCGTGCTGCCTGGCACCGATACCAAGAACGTTGTGGATGCGAAGGCGCAGGACAAGGTGGCACCCGAAGCGGATACCAAGGCACGGGTGAAGCCGGACCCGGAGGTTAAAGTCATGCCGGATGGTCGTACCCAGGTGAGCATTAGGCCTGACGGCAAACTCGATACTCAGCAGGCAAAGCCTCCTCTCACCCCTGTGGATTATAAAAATAAGCTGTCGTCTGATATCAACGTGACGGTGCAGGTCCAAAACTGTCATTGCCCGCATACAGATGAAAAAGTAGCGCCACAACCCCCGGTGACGCCGAGGCTTGATCAGCAGCCGTCTCCACAACCCCCGGTAATGCCGAAGCCCGACGGACAGCCGTCGCCACAGCCTCCGGTCATTCCGACCCATGTGAATCCCAAGCCTGTTACCCCGACCAACGTGAATCCAAAGCCTGATACCCCGGCCCCTGTGAATCCAAAGCCTAATACCCCACACAATACGGACCTTACATCCCCCGCACCGGATGACTTGGTTGATGATTGCAGCAGCCAATCCCAAAAGCGTTTCGACAACCACCGAGTTAACAAGCCTGGCCTCCGTCCACGTTTTTGAGCCCGTTATCTTGACGCGTTGAACATAAATGCTGGTCCCCTGGTCGTTACGGCCAGGGGGCACTCAATGAGACTTAAAACATGTTATCGATAAGCCATAACCGTGTTGTATCGCCAACTATTGAGCCTTGCCGGACACCAGACCATTCAGTTCGTGCATCGCTCCACTCTGTACCCAGAGAAAACGTTCGTACTGCAACACCTGTTCTTCGCTCAGAGGTAAAGTCCGATAGTTTCAGTAATAACGCGGACACTTCGGCCTTGCTCAGCATGTTGGGAGAAGTGTTCAAGCAGTTTTTCACTCAATTGCAAAGCCTCTTGCGTGGAGACGTGCATCCGGTTGAACCGAAAAACAACGATGTACCTGCACCGTCGCCACGCGTACAACCCACTCCCGATACGAGGCTCACCGATAAACAAAACGAACCTATCCCCGAGCTTTCCACTCAGCGTCGAGGTGCAAAGCCCAAAGATATCTTCAGTGGTTTTCGTCAGGGCAGAAATGGTAACTGTGTGACAATCTCCGCTATCAAGGCAGCGATGGCAAAGTTTGGCCAAAGCCCTAAGGATATTTACAAGTCTGTCGAGAAAGGCGTGGATGGATTTAAAGTTGTCATGCGTGACGGCATGACGGTAGAACTCAGCAAGGCGGAGTTGGACAGTGCCATCCGCGGCTCCAACTTTGTTGGAATAAATGATCCTGGCATGCTCAAGGATGCACATTTCCTGTTTGCAGTTTCTGCCAAGCGGGCGCAAATGGAGAACAACGACGGACGGGCAGGCAAAAGTTATGAAGCCGCCATAAGAAGCCTCAACGATGGTGAAGATGAATGGGGCCCTGGGGAGGGGTTCAAACGTCTGGGGCTAAAAGACCATATGAAGCGTGTATCGGTGCGTGAATTCGCTGACAAGTCATTGATTGGCATGGTCAACCGGCGCGGGCACTCAGTGGCTATCGTGGACGGAATTGAAGAGAACTATGGGCGCAAAGGCGGCCGGCCCACAGGCGGCCAAGCCATCGCGTTGATGTGACAACAACGTTTGATCTGATTTTCTTGTCACGAACTCGTCCAACTAATTAATAAAAGAGTTAACGATATGAGTACGTTTGCAATTGGATCTTTCGTGCGTTCTAACCCCATGGCTGCGCAGTTGTCGAGTGCTTTAGGAATATCTCGCACTCCCCCTGTTGATGTGCCGGAGCGTGGCTTCGGTGAGCATTTCAATGCCAGTTCGCACAGCGCCGTCATTAATCTGATGATGCTCACGTTTGGCCCGCGTCCTGCGGATTTTTTCAACGAAGTAAAGGGCAGTAACGATGGGTATGACGTGACCATGAAAGATGGTTACACGCTGCATGTTTCCAAACAGGAGTTGCAGCAGGCGGCGTCCGCGTCGCGTTTTACCGGCCATCACAACGATGCACTGAGCAGTGCCCATTTTGCGTTGGCTGTGTTTATCAAGCGCAAACAATCAGCCAGCGGTAATGCGGATGATCGGCCTGGTTTTGAGTCGGTCTTGACCCAGTCGTTGCAGGGTGAAACGGCGTTCAACATGCTCAAAGGCATGGGGTTGTCCGGCCATCTCCAATACCGCCCCACTGCAACGGCTATCTCGGAGGGGCTGGCGGGGGTTGCAGACAGCTATGACTCTGGCTCGTCGTTAATTTACGCTGACAAGGCGCATCAGTTTGGCCGGCAACGTTCTCCCGATCGAAGCTATATGTATACGTTGGTGAGCGACAGTGCGCCAACGCGCCGCGTTGCCCCTGCCCCCGAACCGCCGACGGTCGTCCCCGAGGTTGAACGCCGCAATAAAAGTGCCCCTCCCGACGTTGCAGAGGTGTTGCAGGGATTCGCGCCGGTTTCGCGTAATTTCGGCGAAGTGTTTGACCTGAGCAGCCATGCTGCTGTCATCAAGATGATGATGCTGCGGTTTGGCCGCTCGCCCTCCGACATGTTTGAAACGGTCGAGGCCACGAAAACGGGTTACCGCATCACCATGAAAGATGGGTTTGAAGTGACGCTGTCAGCGCAGGAGTTGCAACGCACCTGTGGAGCCTCACGATTGACCGGCCCTGACGCGCCAATGGGCGCCGATGCCAATTTCATGCTGGCCGCCTTTGCCAAGCGCAAGCAGGTCGAGGGCAATGTTGAGTTTGATGCAGCGCTATCGAGCACCTTGCGTGGGGAGCACACCTATCGCGTGTTGAAAGGCATGGGCCTGATCGGCTTCATACGCGTTGTGCCCCCCGATAAATTGCGTGAGCCAGGCAGCGTCGGCGTTATCAGCACCTTTAACTATTCGGGTGCATTGGTCGCGGATGGCATCAAGCATGATAACGGTGGGCAGGCGGCTGTCAGCAAGGATTATGGCTACCAGCTTGCCGCAGACGTACCGGTCGAACCCAACGGTAAGCCTGCGCAGTTCTCGGCGGTGCCCGTCGGCACAAAGCCTGTCGATATCTGGAACGGTTTCTATCAAGGCGTCGAGGGTAACTGTGTCACGGTGTCGGCAATCAAGGCTGCGATGATGAAGTATGGGCAGAACCCTATGGGGATCTTCAAGCATGTCACCGAAACGCCCGAAGGTTTCACCACCATCATGCGTGATGGTTGCACGGTGCGCTTCACTCACGTCGAGTTGCAAAGGGCGCGAGCGGCTGCCAACTTCCATGGCGAGGACAAGGGCCTGGTTGACGATGCGGTATTCCTCTACGCGGCGAGCGCCAAGCGTGCCCAGCTGGAAAATCATGAGTTCCGCGCCAGTGCAAGTTTTGACGCCGCCCTGAAAACGCTGAACGACGGTGAGATTCCGGGCGATGCGTTGCGTCGCCTCGGCTTATACGCCTTTACCCGCTCCAGTAGCGTGCAGGAGCTGGCATCAGGCGTGCCAGGCACCTTGGCGAACTTCGGGCATTCGGTGGTCGTTGTGGAGGGGGCCATTGATGAATATGGCATCAAGCGCGAGTTGCAAGGTTCGGACTGGATGCAAAAGGAAGGTCACGCCTTGAAACTGGTTTAACCCCGGCCTTCTCCCGCGAGTAAACGCTCGCGGAATCCGATCATGGGCAGCGGTCGGCTATGCAAATACCCTTGGTACAAATGGCAGCCCAGGCCCTGCAGGAAGGCCAGTTGGTCCTGGGTTTCCACCCCTTCGGCAATCACCTCCAGGTTCAGGCTGCGGGCCATGGCGACAATGGCGCGGATGATCTCGGCATCGTTGGGGTCATGGGTGGCGTCACGCACAAACGACTGGTCAATCTTCAGGGCATCCACCGGCAGGCGTTTGAGGTAAGTGAGCGATGAATAGCCGGTGCCGAAGTCATCCATCGCAAAGCTCACGCCGAGTTTTTTCAAGCGACGCATTTTGCTGATGGTGTCGTCCAGGTTCTGGATCACGATGCCTTCGGTAATTTCCAGTTTCAACAGGCTGAACGGCAATTTGTGCTGCTTGAGACTGCGCTCCACCCGCTCCACGAAGTCGTTCTGGCGGAACTGCCGAGGGCTGATGTTCACGCACAGACTGAAATTCAGCGGGTCGACCAGGCCTTCCGCAATCAGTTGTTGGAAGGCCGCACAGGCTTCATCCAGGATCCAGGTGCCGACTTCAAGAATGAGGCCGCTGTCCTCCAGCACCTTGATGAATTCGGAGGGTGACTGCGCGCCCAATTGCGGATGCTGCCAACGCACCAGGGCCTCGGCGCCGACGATGCGGTTGCCCCGCGCATCCACTTGCGGTTGGTAATGCACGCTGAATTCACCGCGCGACAGGGCCAGGCGCAGGTCAGTCTCCATGCGCAGGCGTTCGCTGGCGGTTTTTTGCATGCTGTTGTGGAACATCTGGGTGGTATTGCGTCCTGAATCCTTGGCGCGGTACAGGGCGATATCGGCACGCTTGAGCAGGTCCGCCGGCGTGGAGCCGTGATCGGGAATCAATGCCACGCCAATGCTCGGTGTGACCTGTAAACGATGGCCGTCCAGAAACATCGGCTCGGAAAGCAGCTCACGCAACGTGTCGGCCAGCTCCTGTACCTGGTTGCTGACCTCCGTGCGCGTGCCATCCAGGCCGCTGAGCAACACCACGAACTCATCGCCACCCAGGCGCGCCACGGTGTCTTCCATGCGCACGCTGGCTTCCAGGCGGGCCGTGACGATCTTCAGCACGGTATCGCCCACCGGATGGCCCAGGGAATCGTTGATGTGCTTGAAGTGGTCGAGGTCGAGGAACAACAGTGCGCCGCGCAGGTTATGCCGCTTGAGCAGGGCGATCTGCTGGCTCAGGCGGTCCATCAGCAGGGCGCGGTTGGGCAGGTTGGTCAGTGGGTCGTGGTAGGCGAGGTGGCGGATCTGTGCCTGGGCGTTTTTCAGCAGACTCACGTCTCGTGCGGTCAGCAGCAGGCACGGGGTTTCGTTCAAGGTGATGGGCTCTACCGAGACTTCCACTGCCAGTAACTCACCGCGCTTGTTGTGCCAGAGCATTTCCAAGTAATTGATACGGCCCTTGATCTGCAATTCGGCCAGTAGCGCGGCGCGTTGGTTCTCGTCGGCCCAGATGCCGATCTGGTAAAGGGTCAGGCCGATGGCCTCCTCGGCGCGATAGCCGGTCAGGCGGCAGAAGCCGTCGTTGACCTCCACATAACGGCCGGTGTCGCGCTCGGTGATGGAGATGGCATCGGGGCTGGAATGGAAGGCTTTGGCGAACTTCTCTTCGCTAGCCTTGAGCGCCGCTTCCGAGCGTTGCTGCTGAGTGATGTCGCGCAAGGTGGTGACGATACACGGCTGGTCACCCACTTTGATCAGTCGGCTGGAAATCACGCAGGTCAGCGCCTGACCGTTCTTGTGATGCGCCACGATCGCCACATTGCTCAACGCCTGCTCGCGGATCACCCGCTCGATCCGTTGCAGACGCTTGCTGGATTCGTCCCACAGGCCGATCTGTTCGGCGCTCTTGTCGATGACTTCGGCGGCCGTCCAGCCAAACGTCTGGGTAAACGCGGGGTTGATCTCGATAAACGTGCCGCCGTCCAGACAGGTGACGCAGATCGGGTCGGGGCTGACCTGGAACAGGCTGGCGAATTTTTCCTCGGAGGCGGTCAGGCGCTGTTCGCGTTCCACCTGGTCAGTGATATCCAGCAAGGTGCCGGCCATGCGCAGCGGTGCGCCCTGTTCGTCACGGTACAGGCGCGCGCGGCTTTCGAGGTAGCGCGAACTGCCGTCTTCCATCGGCACGCGGTAAGTCAGTTGATAGTTGCCGGCTGGGCCTTCGCGCAGGGTCCGATAGGCGTTGCGCATGCTTTCGCGCTCGTTATCGGGCATGCCTTCGAAGAAGGCGTCGAACGACTCATGGAAGGGTTCCGGCGGCAGCCCGTGCAATTGGGCGGCGCGGGCCGAGCCATAGAGCATGCCGGTGGGGATGTGCCAGTCCCAGGTGCCCAGTTGCGCCGAATCCAGGGCCAGGTCGAGGCGCTCCTGGCTGTCCTTGAGGGCCTGCTCGGCGTTTTTGCGCTCGGTGGTGTCGAGAAAGGTGCTGATCAGGTAGGCCTCGCCCTCCAGCTCGACCTTCTGTGCACTGAGGGTACCATCGTGGATTTGGCCATTACTGGCGCAAAACTGCACCTCCATGGTGATCGGCTCGCCCTTGCGCTGGGTGGCTTTTACCAGCTGCGCGCGTTGCTCCGGGTGGCGCCACAGGCCGAGGTCCAGGGTGGTGCGGCCGATGGCGTCGGCGAGCGGCCAGCCGAACAGCATTTCAAAATACTGGTTGGCTTCGCTGATCAGGCCGTCGGCCTGGCGGGTCAGCAGGACCATGTTCGGGCACAGGTGGAACAGCGTGGCGAAGCGTTTCTCGGAGTGGCTGAGGGCGTTTTCGCGGTCGCGCTGGTGGGTGATTTCGCGGATCACCCCGATCATGCGGCGCCGTCCGGCCTTGTCCGGCGCCAGGCTGCCGTTGATTTCCAGCCAGTGCAGGCTGCCATCTGGCCATTGGATATGGTGATGCATGGCCTGTTCGAACGGCTCGCCCGCCAGCACCGCATGGAATGCCCGCACTACGCGGGCGCTGTCTTCGGGGGCCAGCAGGTCCAGGTAGTCCAGGTCGTTGGGCAGCGGCTGGCGTGGGTCAAAGCCAAACAGTGCCTGGGTGCCCCGTGACCAGCTGATACGTCCGCTGTCGATTTCCCAACACCAAGCCCCTAGCCGGGCAGCATTGAGCGCTGCCAGCAATTGCGGGGCGCTGTCCCAGCTTTGTTCCGCCGCTTGGGGATCCAGGGCGTAGATGCGGGGCAGGGGTGGCACGGAATCGACGGGGTTGCGCATTATCAAAGGGCCTTGGCTCAATGGGCGTTCAGCGCGGTTCTGTTCAGACCTTGAGGCCGCACGGCTTCATGCCGGTATCCCTGGCAGATCGACCTGTGCATCCAATAGGCTCATGAAAGCCCGCGCAGCGTTCGACAGCGTCCTTTCGGTGTGCACGATATAGCCTAGCTGGCGACTGAGCTGTATGCCCGGTAAAGCGATACTTGCCACCTGCTCATCGAGCATGGTGCGTGGCAGCACGCTCCAGGCCAGGCCGATGGACACCATCATCTTGATAGTTTCCAGATAGTTAGTGCTCATCGCGATGTTCGGGGTGAGGCCCTGGGCCTCGAACAGGCGGCTGACGATATGGTGGGTAAAGGTATTACCTCCAGGGAAAACCGCCGGGTGGCCGGCAATATCGGCCAGGCTGACGCTGCCGTTGCTGATCAGGCTGTGTTCCGGCGCCACCACGAAATCCAGCGGGTCATCCCAGACCGGGGTGGCGCGTACCAGGTTGTGAGGATCGGGCGCCAGGGTAATCACCGCCACTTCGGCGCGGCCATGGAGGATTTCTTCGTAGGCCACTTCCGAATCGAGGAACTGAATATCCAGCGCCACATTCGGGTATTCCCGGGTAAAGGTACGTAGCACCGGCGGCAAGCGATGCAGGCCGATGTGGTGACTGGTGGCCAGGGTCAGCCGGCCGCTGACTTCGCCGGTGAGGTTGGTGAGCGCGCGGCGGGTGTCGTCCAGCACGTTGAGGATCTGATAGGCGCGCGGCAGCAAGGCCCGTCCGGCTTCGGTCAAGCCGACTTCACGGCCCAGGCGATCGAACAGGCGCACCTTTAATTGTTGCTCCAGACCGGCGATGCGTTTGCTGATGGCCGGTTGGGTCAGGTGCAGGCGCTCGCCGGCGCCGGAGAAGCTGCCAGTCTCGGCGATGGCAATGAAGGCATTGAGGTTGGCCAGATCCATGGATGTATTCCAGTTGGTAATCCAAAGCATAAAAAATATGAATTTGAGTTATTTAATGTAGCGCCATACCATCAGCCTCACAA
>Ga0308171_1004055_pt1 | contig 12513 bp, 12 predicted proteins | sample PhyGR1_FD_202135 | JGI IMG/M metagenome (GOLD analysis project Ga0308171, IMG submission 202135) | Phyllosphere microbial communities from UC Gill Tract Community Farm, Albany, California, United States - DLSLSG.R1 | ecosystem: Host-associated > Plants > Phyllosphere > Unclassified | place: USA... | reverse complement strand
GAGACAGCCCGCGTGGCTGAAGGCGGCGCCCTGCCGGGCGACGTGGCCTTCAAGCTCTATGACACGTTCGGCTTCCCGCTCGATCTGACGCAGGATGCACTGCGCGAACAGGGTCGGACCGTCGATGTGGCCGGGTTCGAAGCCGCCATGGCAGAGCAGCGTGCCCGTGCCCGCGCCGCCTGGGTCGGCTCGGGCGATGCGGCCGCCGAGACGATCTGGTTCGACGCCCGTGAGCGTTTCGGCGCCTCGGAATTCCTCGGCTATAATTCTGAAAAAGCCGATGCTGAAATCGTCCTGGTGGCCAAGGCCGGAGCGGAGAGCGACAGCGCGACCGTCGGCGACGACGTCGCCATCCTGCTGAACCAGACACCGTTTTATGGAGAGAGCGGCGGTCAGGTTGGCGATCATGGCGTGCTCGCAGGCGAGAACCTGCGCGTCGAGATTACCGACACCCAGAAACGCAATGGCGATCTGCTCGTCCATTATGGCCGCGTGGTCGAAGGCACGCTACGCCCCGGCCTGTCGGTGACGGCGGAAATCGATCATACGCGCCGCCAGTCGGTGCGCGGTCATCACTCGGCCACCCATCTGCTGCACGAAGCCCTGCGCCGTCAGCTTGGCGACCATGTTGCCCAGAAGGGCAGCCTGAATGCCCCGGAACGCCTGCGCTTCGATGTGTCGCAGCCCCGCCCGATCACGGCCGAGGAACTGGCTCTTGTCGAACGCGAGGTAAATGCCCGCATTCGCGAGAACAGCGCCGTCGAGACCCGTATCATGACGCCCGAAACCGCCGTTGCCGAAGGCGCCATGGCGCTGTTCGGTGAGAAATACGGCGATGAGGTGCGTGTCGTCTCTATGGGTCTGGGAGACGAGTCGCGCGGCGCCTACTCGATCGAGCTTTGCGGTGGCACCCATGTGGGTCGTACTGGCGAAATCGGCCCGTTCCGCATCGTGTCGGAAAGCGGTGTTTCAGCGGGTGTGCGTCGTATCGAGGCGGTTTGCGGCGTTGCGGCCGACCGTCTCGCCATCGAGGCCGATGACCGTCTGCGCCGCATGGCCGATCTGCTGAAAGCCACGGTTGCCGAAGCGCCAGACCGACTGGCAGCCCTCGTCGAGGAGCGTCGCAGCCTTGAGCGTCAGGTATCCGAGTTGCAGAAACGCCTGGCGACCGGACAGGCCGACTCGGCCAGCGAAACCGTCAATGGCATCACCTTCGTGCCGCGTGATCTGGGTGACGTCGCCCCGCGCGAACTGAAGAACGTTGCCGAGGCCATCACCAAACAGATCGGCAGCGGCATTGTCGCCCTGATCTCGACGGCGGAGGGCAAAGGCAGCGTGGTGGTCGCCGTTACCAAGGACCTGAATGATCGATTCAGTGCGGTCGACCTCGTGCGTATCGCCTCGGCCGAAATGGGTGGCAAGGGCGGAGGTGGCCGCCCTGACATGGCGCAGGCCGGTGGCCCTAACCCCAATAGCGAGGCCGTATTCGATTCACTCAGAAAGACGCTTTCTGCCTGAGCCTTCATGACAAAGGGTGAACCATGCCGATCCGGCATGGACACCCCATCAAATCCACGGCATCGAAGTCATCTGAGTTCCTGATGTGGCAGAAAACTCACAGCAAGCCATATCCTTTTTCAGATGAGGTCTCGATGAAAAGCGAAATCGAAAACAGCCTGATCACCCTTCTCAAGGGCGTGCAGCATTTCGACGACACGGTTTATGAAGAGCATCGTGAGCTCTTCGAGAGCCTTGCCGAAGGCCAGTCGCCTTCCACACTGTTCATCACCTGCTCCGACAGCCGTATCAACCCGAGCATGATCACCCAGACCGCACCGGGCGACCTGTTCATTGTTCGCAATGTCGGCAATATCGTCCCCCCGCATGGTGAGATGCTCGGGGCCGTTTCGTCGGCCATCGAATACGCGGTGCTTGTGCTCAAGGTAAAGCACATCGTTGTCTGCGGCCATTCGAACTGCGGTGCGATGGGCGCTCTGTGCGACCTGAACAATCCGAAGTTCGATGCCATGCCGACGGTGCAGCGCTGGCTGCGCAATGCCGAAGCAGCGCGCGCCGCACTCGGCCCGTTCAAGGCAGAAGATGCCGGTCTATGACATTGGCACTGGCCAGGTTGTCGTGATTGATGAGCAGTCGCGCAAGGAACGCACGGTACGCGATGTTCTCGGCGATCTCGGCATCACCGTCTAAGCTTCGTTACTGCCTGTTTTTCGCCGTATGGGCTCTGTCCCATGCGGCGGAAGCGGCACCCGTCAAGATTGCTACATGGAATCTTGACTGGCTGACGCTTCTCCCTGCGACCGCCCCCCAACTACCGGCCAATATCCCTCACCGAGGTACACGTGACTGGGCCGCCCTTTCGGATATTGCCCATCGTCTGAACGCCGATATCGTGGCGGTTCAGGAAGTCAGCGACGAAGCCGCACTCAAGCGGCTCTTCCCCTCGCCTGACGACACGCTGCTTCTCACCACAGCACCAATTGCCCAGAATATCGGGCTCGTCCTGCATCCGCCCTGGCGAATGGTTGCCCACGAGGAACTGCGTGACTTCGACCGCTCTCCCTCGCATGGCGGCCACGCCCTGCGCCCCGGCCTCGATGTGACCATCACCAACGGGACACAAATCCTTCGCCTGCTGGTCGTGCATCTCAAATCGGGATGCTGGGACAGGACATGGAAGGAAAATGGACATGCCTGCCCGGTCCTGCGTGAACAGATCGACCTGATCGCCAACTGGATGACCGAACGCGATGATGAAGGCGAGGCCTATGCCGTGCTCGGTGATTTCAATCGGCGCCTTACGGTGCATGATCCCTATTATCTGCACATGACACAGGGCATCGACCCGGTTCTGGTAACCAGCGGCTTCGCCAATCCATGCGAAGGTGGCAACTACTTTATCGATCATATCCTTCTCGGGGGTCCGGCAAGGAAATGGCTCGTCAGGGATAGTCTGCGCGTTCTTACCTACCGACCGGCAGAATCCGGTCTGACCCTGTCCGATCACTGCCCTGTTTCTGTCAGGCTGGATCTGCCCTGAACCGGCTTTTCGATAGCCTTGACGCTGCGAGATTTTGCGTGCGGCCTCGCCTGATCTAGAGTTGGCTCGGAAATTGAGGAGGCTGATGTGCGCTATCGCTCTCTCGGGCAGTCTGGCCTGATCGTGTCGGAACTTGGCCTTGGCTGCAATAATCTGGGCGGTCGTATCGACAAGGCCCAGTCCTGCCATCTCGTGGATGCCGCGCTCGATCTGGGGGTAACGTTTTTCGACGTCGCCGATGTGTATGGACGCCGCGATGCCCATGCCGGAGCGTCGGAAGAAGCGCTCGGCGCCGCGCTTGCAGGCAAACGCACCAATGCGGTCATTGCGACGAAGTTCGGCATGAGCATGGTTTCGGGTCCCGATCCGTCTGGCCATGCCTCCGGTGCGTCACGCCGCTATATCATGCAGGCAGTCGAAGCGAGTCTGAAGCGGCTGCGGACCGACTGGATCGACCTTTACCAGCTGCACTGCCCCGACCCGCATACGCCGCTGGAAGAAACACTCCACGCGCTCGATGATCTGATTCGCGCAGGGAAGATAAGGTATGCTGGCGTCTCGAACCTGCCTGCGTGGCAGGTCGTCGATGCCTGCCATATTGCCCGACGTGACAGGTTGGCCGGGATCATCTCCTGTCAGGATGAGCTGTCCCTTCTCGACCGCAAGGCACAGACCGATCTCCTGCCCGCGCTCAGACAGTTCGGTCTCGGGCTGCTTCCCTATTTCCCGCTTGCCTCGGGTATGCTCACAGGGAAATACCGAAGAGATACGCCGCCGCCTTCAGGGTCGCGTCTGGCGGCCTGGACCTATCTTCAGGACCGCTATCAAGGCGCCCCCGTATGGGAGCTCCTCGACGCGCTCGCGGCCCTCGCGCAACGCCATGAGGTCAGTCTGGCCGATCTGGCGTTTGGATGGCTGCTTCGGCACGAGGCTGTGGGCAGCATCATCGCAGGCGCCACATCGGCGGCGCAGATGCAGGACAACGCCCGCTCCTGCGCGGGCAAATTCTCCGACGATCTGTTTGCTGAACTCAACGCCCTGCTTGCCGCCCATGAAGGTCAGTCATGAACCCGATCACGCAAAACTGGACCCTGACCACCCTCTCACCCGATATCGCTGTCACCTGTCACGAGCCGCCGACAGTGACCGACCCGGTACTGGAGCAAGGCATAGAAGCGATCTGGCAGGAGACGCGGCAGAAACACCCCGGGCTCTATAACGGACGTGTTTTCTGCCTTTCGGATCTGACTGAGAACACCCTTCCAGGGTTCTGGTGCGAATATCGATGGGTTCTCGCCCAGATGCGGTCTCCCGAGCTCGCCGCACAGTTGCGCCTGCGCTCACTGGCCGTAACCGCCCTGCTGATTTGCCCTGAGGGTGTCGTTCTGGGTCGTCGGAACCCTAAATCGCTCTATCTGCCCGGCTACTGGCAGGGGGTGCCCGCCGGCAGTGTCGAGGCCCGGCCCGGTGACGAGACGATTGATCTGAAAGCGCAGCTTCTCGCGGAACTGGAAGAAGAAATCGGCCTTCGCGAGGCCGTAAGCATTAGCGGGCCTTTTCTCGCCTGCGAGCACGACACCACCCATATCGTCGATCTTGGATTTGCCATCCGGACCAGTCTGGGTTTCGCCGCCATAGAGACCGCCTGGCGGGCCCGCGCCAATGACGAATATGACGCGCTCGAGTGCCACCCCTGGCACGAGATCGCCCCTCTCACATCGCGCGTACTTCCCACGACGCGCGCCCTGCTGGAGCGTCTTGCCCCATGAGCGCCTATCGCCCCCTTACCGCGTCAACGCTGATCGAGCATCTCGCGACCGTTGCGCCGCTGAAAGCCCGGCTCGGTGGCAACGCTGCCGACTGGACGGCGCGCGAGGTCAGTGACGGAAATCTGAATACCGTCTTCATCGTCTCTGGCCCCGCCGACAGCGTGTGCTGCAAGCAGTCCTTGCCCTATGTTCGCGTCGACCCGGCCTGGGCTATGCCTCTGGAGCGCACGCTCTTCGAGGCGCGCTGGATGCAGGCGCTCAGCCCGGCTGTGGGTCATCAGATCCCGGAGCTTTATCATCTCGATGAAGGGCTTTTCCTGATCGTGATGGAAAATCTCGCCAACCATCATGTGCTACGCAATGCGCTGATCACTGGCGTGGCGCCTGCCGGGTTTGCCGCGCGTATCGGCGAGTTCGTCGGCCATGCGAGCCATGCGACATCATGGCGCGCTCTCGCTTTCGAAGATGTCTACGCGCTGCGCGACCTGTTTTCGCGCAATCTGGCCCTGACACGCATCACGGTCGATCTCGTTCTGACAGATCCCTATCGCAGCGACTGCCCCCGCAATCGCTGGATCAGCCCCGAGCTGGACGATCTGGTGGCCGGACTTCAGGGCGACAGCGTGCTTCATTCAGCCGTAGAGCGCATGCAGGAGCGTTTTCTGTCCAGCAGCCAGGCCCTGCTTCACGGCGATCTGCATACCGGTTCGATCATGATCTCGGGAGACGATGTGCGGGTCATAGACGGCGAATTCGCACTTTATGGTCCTATCGGCTTCGATCTCGGCATGTTTCTCGCCAATCTGGTCATGAACGCCTATGCCCAGCCGGAGCATGAAGACTGGATGCGCGACGAAATCACACTGCTCTGGTCAAGCTTCCGGCACACCTATCTGGAACGATGGGAATCCGGCGCCCAGCGCGGGGATATGGGCTCACTGGCCCACCCCGCCAGTTGCCCTACCGAGCGCACAAGGTTTTTCCAGCAGATACTGCATGATTGCGCGGGTTTTGCCGGGCTGGAAATGATCAGACGCACGATCGGCTTTGCGCAGATCGCAGACTATGACGCCGGTCAGGACCGCGATAGCGAGATAGAGGCGCGCCGCCGCGCCTTGATGACGGGTCGCTCCCTTATTCAGAGGGCCTTTCAGATCGACACAATCGACGCGCTGCTCGATCAGATCTGACGGATTTCCCCGTCCGTCGCCGGGTCAGGCCCGGCGATAGGCTCGGTCGAACCAGACCAGCCCCTTGGCTTCCTCACGGGTAAACTCGGCACAAAGCGGTTCGACGAAGAAAACGCTGTGAGTACCGATCTCCTGTGTCAGGCTGATACGGCATTCGAGCGACACCAGAGCCCCCTCGAGCAACGGCATACCGATTTCACCCGTGCGCCACTGCCCGGCCGCGAAACGCGCTTCCATATCGTAGCGTGAGCTACCGAATAGCGTTGAGAGCGCCTCCTGCTCATGGGCCAGAATATTGATCGCCAGCAGGCCGTGACGCACGAGATGAGCGTGAGATGACGCCGTGCGGTTGACGCAGACCAGCAGTGTCGCCGGATCATCGGACACGCTGCACACCGCCGAAGCCGTAAAGCCGTGTCGCCCGTTCTCGCCGTCCGTGGTGATGATCGTCACCGCACTCGCCAGACGCGCCATGGCATCGCGAAAAATTTCCTTCGACAAGGGGGGGCGTTCAGGCATCTTCTCGGCTCCACGCTGGGTTATCAGGTCCGGTATGCAATAATTCTCCTTCGCCGCAAGAGGCGAGAGCGCAATTTCCTGAACGGGAGCGTGGATTACCGCCTTGCTCCCGCCACGGTTTCCTGAGATATAAACACACGATCATCGTGGATAGTTTATAATCCACGCAGCGAAAAGCTCAAACGAGGCGGGAGCGACCATGAAACGGGCGATACGCATAGGCGCTGGCGAAGCACTCGTGCTGACAGCCAACAGATTGCTCGACGGGCTTATCGTCTGGCGCGATGCCAAAGGCATCTGGCAGCGTTCCATCGCCCACGCTGCCATTCTCTCGCCCGAAGACTACGAATCGGCGCTCGAAGCTGCCATAAAATCGGCTCAGAGTGATGGTGTGGTTGGCGTCTACGAGGTTGTGGTCCGCCCCGGCCTCGTCGCAGCGCCGGTGAGCGTCAGGGAACGGATCAGGGCCTTCGGCCCAACGGTGCACCCGCAATTTGCCACGGAGTTGGATGCATGAACGCGCCTGTCGGACTTTACCAGTATCAGACGGCAGATCGTGAGTTTCTCGCCTCGCGCATTGCCGAATTCGAAGGTCAGGTTCAGCGCCGTCTCAGCGGCGAGCTGTCCGAAGATGAATTCAAGCCTTTGCGTCTGATGAACGGGCTCTATCTCCAGCTCCACGCCTATATGCTGCGCGTTGCCATTCCCTATGGCATTCTGGACTCCCGCCAGATGCGCAAACTAGCCCATATCTCCCGGCATTACGATCGCGATTACGGTCACTTCACCACGCGACAGAATATTCAGTTTAACTGGATCAAGCTGGAAGAGACCCCGGAAATTCTTCGGCAGCTCGCCGATGTCGACATGCATGCCATCCAGACCAGCGGAAATTGCATTCGCAACGTGACGTGCGACCAGTTCGCCGGTGCAGCTTCCGATGAGTTGATGGACCCGCGCGTTCATGCCGAGATCCTGCGTCAATGGTCCACGCTGCACCCGGAATTCACTTTTCTGCCGCGTAAATTCAAGATTGCCATTTCCGGCAGTCCGCATGACCGCGTGGCGGCGCGTTTCCATGATATTGGTATCCTGGCGCGCCCCGGCGAGAACGGACCACTCTTTCGCATCTTCGTCGGTGGTGGATTGGGGCGGACGCCTCTGGTCGGGCACGAACTGTTCGATTCCGTGCCGGAAGCTGATCTGCTGATGACGCTCGAAGCCGCTTTGCGCGTCTATAACGCCTACGGCAGACGCGACAATATCTACAAGGCACGCATCAAGATTCTGGTTCAGGCGCTAGGTATCGACGGCTATCGCAAGGCAGTCGAGCACGAATTGTCACTGATGGACCCCGCACATTACCGCCTTGCGCCCGAAACGGTTGCTGCCATCCAGGCGCGTTTTGCCGCCCCCGATCTGACGGCAGCCCCTGATGCCGAAGCGCGCCTGAAAAACGACCGACAGAGCGACATCGCCTTTGATCGCTGGGTGCGTAGCAACACCCATCCTCATTTTGCACCCGGCCGTATTGCCGTAACGGTATCGATCAAACCTGCAGGCGGTATTCCGGGCGACGCGACATCGGACCAGCTCGACCGGCTTGCCGATCTGGCCGACCAGTTCTCGTTTGGCGAGTTGAGGATCACCCATCTCCAGAACGTAGTTCTAGCTCATGTGGCTCAGGACCGACTGCTGGAGCTGTGGCAGGCCCTGAACGATATCGGGCTCGGCGATGCCAATCACGAGTTGATTGGCGATATCGTCGCCTGCCCCGGCCTCGATTACTGCGCGCTGGCCAATGCTCGTTCAATTCCGATCGCGCAGAAGCTCAGTGCCCGTTTCGGCGATAATGCGTTGCAGGAAGAGATCGGCAAGCTGCGCATCAACATCTCGGGCTGCATCAATGCCTGCGGACATCACCATGTCGGGCATATTGGTCTGCTGGGTGTCGACAAGCGCGGCGAGGAATTCTTTCAGATCACGCTGGGTGGGCGCGACGATGCGCTCTCCCGCACCGGCGATATTCTCGGCGCGGCGTTGCCGGAAGACGACATGGTCGATGCCATCGCCCGCATCGTCGATCGTTATCTGAGCATACGCGAAACAGGCGAGCAGTTTCTCGACACACTGACGCGCCTTGGCGACGCCCCCTTCAAGGAAGCAGCCTATGAAACAGTTTGACCTCGCCCCGGCCCGGCATCCGGCCCCGGCGAGTCTTGAAATCGTGCCGGTCGCCGAAATGACCGAGACGACCCGTGCCATTCGTCTGACACCGGAATTCGACGTCGAAACACTCGGCACCGCGCTCGATCATCTCGATCTGATTATCGTCACCTTCCCGATCTTCAGAGACGGACGCGGCTTGACCCAAGCCCGCGCTCTGCGCGAATATTACGGTTTCGCTGGTGAGATACGCGCCGAAGGCCATCTGATCCCCGATCAGGCCCAATTCCTGCGCACATGCGGCGTCGATTGCGTTCTGCTGGAGGACGATGCCGATACCACTCCGTGGCTGCGCGCGCTCTCCCTGTTTCCCGTCACCTATCAAAATCGTCTCGGCCTGCGCTGAATTCCCGATACCGTCGTTACGCTCCGCCGCTGTGGCGTTCGACGCGATCAGAAGCGGTAATTTGCCCAGCCGGCCACGAAATCCGAGCTGCTATAGCCTGCACGCGTCAAAGCAGGGCCTGCTTGCAGATGCTCGTATCGCGCGGTGAAGCCCAACCTTGGCGTCCACGTCCAGACGCCCTGCACACGGGTCGATTGGGCCACACGCCGCGCATGCGTCTTTTGCGTGCCTGAAAACGCTGTGCCGTTGGCACGGTAAACAGCGTCCGTAAGGCTGGCGCGCCAGGCAAACTGATGCTCGAATGTCAGACGCAGGCTTTCGATAGGCGAAACAGTGACGTTCGGTGCCAGCGCAATCAGATTGGTGGGCGTCAAGAAGAGCTGGTAGCTGTAGTAGATGTTGTTGCCAAAGGGTGCGAATGCATTGCGCAACGTCCCCTTGCCGAAAGCGCCGCCACCGCTCGCGTAATCACCATGAAAGCCGATGCGTGGCGCCGTGCGTGACGAGCCGAGCCGATAGGTCTGGGCGAGAAAGACCTGAAACGCCTCGATACGCCGATCATCGTAGTGACCGCCCTGATAATTGGCGACCCAATCGACCGTCAGTCGATCAACGTCGCCCCAAAGCCGCGCCCCGTAATAAAGTCGGTCCTCGCGCGCAGGACCGCTGCCCCAGACGGCACGCCTGTTGCGTAAACGCCAGACGAACGGGTCAAGAAACAGCTTCGACTTACCCAGAAAGCTGGTCGGAATCACGATGCCAGCCGTCCCCCCCGAGAACCGGATGCCCCGGTCGATCACGTCGTCACGTGCGCCGCCTCGGCCCAGCTGCGTATAGTGAAAATCAAAGAAATCGCCACGGATCCTCTTGCCGCGCAGCCAGAAACGCGTGCCATTCAGCACAAAACGCAGCGTATTGTTGTCTCGCTGCGACGTCATAAGATTGGCGCCGTCGGTGAATTCCTGACGACCGTAACGCACACCTGCATTGAGATTGGGCAGTGGGGCGTCGGCTTCAACAAAATATTGCTGCAACAGCAACTTGTTGCGCATGCTCGCGGCTGGAACGCCGATATTCGGCCCGGAGACACCACCATGCGCGAGTTCGCCGAACGCACGGAAATAGCGCGTGATATGCAGATCAGCCCCGCCAACCAGACGCATGATATCCTGACGCTGGGCCGGACCCTTCTTCAGATTGGGGTTGCCTGTCTGATTCAGACGCAGCCGCATCTCACCAGAGAAAGTCAGGTACACATTCTGCGATCGGTTGAGCGGGATGAATTTGAGACGGTCGAGAAAATCACGGCGATTTTTCGCATCGCGCATTTTCGTCCAGTCCTCAGCCCAGCGTGAGAGGTTATAACCCGACGTCGTCAGACCGTCTCCCGCAGCCGGTGCCGGATAGGTGCTGACCGAAGGCTCGGCAGGCGCACGGGTTTGCGAAACCGGGTCGGGCGCCGGATTGTGCCCCTGCTGGGCAAGCACCTGCGGTGTCGTGCCCCACAGACAAAGAGCGGTCGTTGCCGTCCCAAGAGACACGAGACGCGCGTGGGGCAAAGTGCGATATGCCATGGTTTCAGATCCCGTCTTTTACTCGGGAATGACAGGGGGAGCGGCGAGGCCTGCGCCGCGACCAGCCAGAGCGTGGTCAAGCTGTTCACGATTGAGGACGCCCTCCCATCGTGCCACGACAATGGTGGCAACTGCATTGCCGATGAAATTGGTCAGGCTGCGGCATTCACTCATGAAGCGGTCGACGCCCAGAATGAGCGCAATACCGGCAACGGGTATCGTGGGCAAAATGGACAAGGTGGCCGCAAGGGTGATGAAGCCGGCTCCAGTCACCCCGGCTGCGCCCTTTGACGACAGCATTGCCATGCCGAGCAGCAGGATCTGCTGGCCGAAGCTCAGATGGATATCATAGGCCTGGGCGATGAAAAGCGCCGCAAGAGTCATGTAGATATTGGTGCCATCGAGATTGAACGAATAGCCCATCGGCACAACCAACCCGACTATGCTCTTGGGGCAGCCTGCCTGTTCCATCTTGGCCATAAGGCTAGGCAAGGCGCTCTCTGAAGAAGACGTACCAAGAACCAGCAGCAACTCGGCGCGCAGATAGGCAATCAGGCGCAGAATGGAGAACCCGGCCAGGCGACCGACAACGCCCAGAATGACCACAACGAAAACGATCGCGGTCAGATAGAAGGTCACCACCAGTGTGGCGAGGTCGGCGAGGCTGCTCGCGCCATATTTCCCGACCGTGAAGGCCATGGCGCCAAAAGCTCCGATAGGCGCAGCTTTCATCAGAATAGCGACAATACGGAACGCGACTGCCGAGATTTCTTCGAGCACCTCGTACACGCGCGCCCCGCGTTCGCCCATAAGGGCGAGGCCGACGCCAGTCAGAATAGCCACGAACAGTGCCTGAAGGATATTGCCTGTTGTCAGCGCCGATACGAAAGTATCGGGAATGATATTCATCACGAATTCGATAATGCTGCTTTCGTGCGCCTTGCCAATATACCCTGCCACGCTGGCACTGTACTCACCCGGTGCACCAATCTTCGCATGAATGCCCGCACCCGGTCGGATGACATTGGCGGTAACAAGCCCGACGATAAGAGCAAGCGTCGAGAAGAACAGAAAATACCCGAAGGTCTTGCCCGCCACGCGTGCTACCGCACGCAGATCGCGCATGCCTGCAATGCCGGTCACGATGGTAAGGAAGATCACGGGCGGGATAATCATCTTCACCAGTCGGATGAAGCCATCACCGAACGGGCGTAGAGCCTGCCCCGTCTGGGGGGCGAAATGGCCGATCAGTGACCCAACGACGATCGCGAACAGAACCTGAAAATAGGTGTGGGTATAAAAGGGCTTACGTCTGGCATCTACGCGCGGCGCCTCTTGCCCCTCTGTGGTCGGAACGATTTTCATGTCTGGCCTTTATGTCCGATCACGCCCGAATTGCTGCGCTCAGGTTACATTATTGTAATTATTATTGGTGTAAGCAAAGATTACCGTTACGCAAAAGCACATTTTCTTGACGGCAGGCAAGCCGCCTCGAGGAAAAGTAACGGCGGCTCTCTCGAAAGACCCAACAACGACGAAAGCCCGGCCAAAGGCCGGGCTCTACAACGGGGAACCGCTCGTATTTTTTTATGTGACTGCGAGGTTACTCGACCATAATGGCTGAAAACCCAAGAACACTCTCTCGCAGCTCGACGACGTCTTTTCAGCAAAGGGGCTCGCGCCCCTGCTACGGTCTCAGAGCTGTGGATGGTCCGAGGCGAAAGCGGCGGCTGCACCGAACAGGCCGGGCTGCGGATGGGTGATGATCTTTACCGGCATGTCGCCCATCATGCTTTCAAAGCGGCCCTTCGCGACAAAACGCTCGGCAAAG
>Ga0308171_1004050_pt1 | contig 12521 bp, 7 predicted proteins | sample PhyGR1_FD_202135 | JGI IMG/M metagenome (GOLD analysis project Ga0308171, IMG submission 202135) | Phyllosphere microbial communities from UC Gill Tract Community Farm, Albany, California, United States - DLSLSG.R1 | ecosystem: Host-associated > Plants > Phyllosphere > Unclassified | place: USA... | reverse complement strand
GCATGTCATATGTGGGAGCGAGCCTGCTCGCGAAGGCTCCGGCCCATTCAAAGAAAATCTCAACTAAGAGACAAAAACAGCTTCGAGAACTCGACCGAGATCTAATTTCCTTATATTTCAAACAGTTAGAAGATTGGCACAAATCTCGCTAACACCTCTCCACACCCGTTTCACCCACAAAAATAACAATCTGGAGAGACACACCATGAGTGTGATCATTGCCTTGGCAGCCCTGACGCTGCTGATGCTCGCCGCCTACCGTGGCTACAGCGTCATCCTCTTCGCCCCGATCGCTGCTCTCGGCGCGGTGCTGCTGACCGATCCGTCCGCCGTTGCCCCCGCGTTCACCGGGGTGTTCATGGACAAGATGGTCGGTTTCATCAAGCTCTACTTCCCGGTATTTCTGCTCGGCGCGGTGTTCGGCAAGCTCATCGAACTGTCCGGTTTCTCGCGCTCGATCGTCGCCGCTGCGATTCGCCTGCTCGGTACCAAACAAGCAATGCTGGTGATCGTGCTGGTGTGCGCCCTGCTCACTTATGGCGGCGTGTCGTTGTTCGTCGTTGTATTCGCCGTTTATCCGTTTGCAGCGGAGATGTTCCGCCAGAGCAATATCCCCAAGCGTTTGATTCCGGCGACCATTGCCCTCGGTGCATTCTCGTTCACCATGGACGCCCTGCCCGGCACGCCGCAAATCCAGAACATCATCCCCAGCACCTTCTTCAACACCACCGCATGGGCGGCGCCGTGGCTGGGGGTGATCGGCACGATTTTCGTGTTCTGCGCCGGCATTCTGTTTCTGCAGCGCCAACGCAACAAGGCGCAACGTGCCGGCGAAGGCTACGGCACTGAACTGCGCAACGAACCGGAAACTGCCGAAGACCTGAAGCTGCCCAACCCGTGGATTGCCCTGTCGCCATTGCTGGCCGTGGGCATCATGAACCTGCTGTTCACCCAGTGGATTCCGCAGTGGTATGGCAAGACCCACAGCCTCGCACTGCCGGGCATGGCCGCGCCGGTCACTACCGAAATCGCCAAGCTCACGGCGATCTGGGCGGTGCAGGCGGCGTTGCTGGTCGGCATCCTCATGGTGCTGGCGTTCGGCTTTAAGGCGATTAAAAGCAAGCTCGCCGAAGGCAGCAAAAGTGCGGTCAGCGGTGCGTTGCTCGCGGCCATGAACACCGCGTCTGAATACGGCTTTGGTGCGGTAATCGCTTCGCTGCCGGGCTTTCTGGTGCTGGCCGACTGGCTCAAGCAGATTCCCAATCCGTTGGTCAACGAAGCGATCACCGTGACGCTGCTCGCCGGCATCACCGGTTCGGCCTCGGGCGGCATGAGCATTGCGCTGGCGGCGATGTCCGAGCAGTTCATCAGCGCGGCGCACGCGGCGAATATCCCGCTGGAAGTGCTGCACCGCGTGGCCGCGATGGCCAGTGGCGGCATGGACACCCTGCCGCACAACGGCGCGGTGATCACCCTGCTGGCGGTGACCGGATTGACCCACCGCGAAGCCTATAAAGACATTTTCTGTATTACGCTGATCAAGACGCTGGCGGTTTTCGTGGTGATCGGCACTTTCTACGCCACTGGTATTGTGTGAGGTATTCATGACCACTCTTTCCGGCAAGACAGCTTTGGTGACCGGCTCCACCAGCGGTATCGGCCTGGGCATCGCGCTGACTCTCGCGAAAGCTGGCGCCAACCTGATTCTCAATGGCTTCGGCGATGCTTCGAAGGTGATCGCCGAAGTCGCTCAGTTCGGCGGCAAGGTCGGCCATCATCCCGCCGATGTCAGCGACCCGGCGCAGATTGCCGACATGGTCGCCTACGCCGAGCGCGAGTTTGGCGGCGTCGACATTCTGGTCAACAACGCTGGCATTCAGCACGTTGCGGCGGTAGAAGAGTTTCCGGTTGAGCGCTGGAATTCGATCATTGCGATCAACCTGTCATCGGTGTTCCACAGCACCCGTTTGAGTCTGCCGGGCATGCGCCGCAAGAACTGGGGGCGCATTATCAATATCGCCTCGGTGCATGGCCAGGTCGGCTCCACCGGCAAAGCCGCATACGTTGCCGCCAAGCATGGCGTGATCGGCCTGACCAAAGTGGTCGGGCTGGAAACCGCGACCAGCAATGTCACCTGCAATGCGATCTGTCCGGGCTGGGTGTTGACGCCGCTGGTGCAGAAGCAGATCGACGATCGCGCAGCCAAGGGGGTCGATCCGCAGCAGGCGCAGCATGATCTGCTGGCGGAAAAACAACCCTCGCTGGAGTTCGTCACACCGCAGCATCTGGGTGAGTTGGTGCTGTTCTTGTGCAGCGAAGCCGGCAGCCAGGTGCGCGGCGCGGCGTGGAACATTGATGGTGGCTGGTTGGCGCAATAAACACCTGGCCATTGTGGGAGCGAGCCCGCTCGCGAATGCGGTTTATCAGACACAGTTCGGGATACTGAGACAACGCTTTCGCGAGCAGGCTCGCTCCCACAGGGAATGATCTCCCTGGCCTGTACGAATCCGATAAGAAGAGGCAAACCCATGTCCGACATCCTCTGGCAACCCGACACCCAGCGTATCGCCGGTTCGCGTATGGATGCCTTCCGGCGCGATATCAATCAGCGGCATTCGCTCAAGCTCGACGGCTACCCTGCCCTGCACCAATGGAGCATCGATCAGCGCCCGGCGTTCTGGCAGGCGATCGTCGATTTCTTCGACATCCGCTTCCACTCTCAGCCCGACGCCGTCTTGCGTGAAGGTGCAGAAATGCCCAGCGCCGAGTGGTTCCCCGGCGCGACCCTGAACTTCGCTGAACACCTGTTGCGCCGACGCGACGATGCCGTGGCCGTGATCGCAGTCGCAGAGAATGGTCAGCGCGAACAACTGACCTGGGCCGAGTTGGCCGAACAGGTCGCCGGGTTTCAGGCGAGCCTGCGCGCGGCGGGCGTTGGCCGGGGTGATCGCGTGGCGGCGTGCATGCCCAACACCTGGCAAACCCTGGTGGCGATGCTGGCCACTACCAGCCTCGGCGCGATCTGGTCCTGCTCGTCGCCCGACTTCGGCACCCACGGCGTGATCGATCGCTTTGGCCAGATCGAACCGAAAGTGCTGCTCACCTGTGCCGGCTATCAATACGCCGGAAAAACCCTGGATCAGACCGCCAAGCTCAACGAAATCCTTGCACAACTGCCGTCACTGCAGCAGTTGATCATCGTCCCGTACGCTCGCCCGCAAGCTCGCATCGAGGATTACCGAACCCTAGCCGATGTCTGCTTCTGGGAAGATTTTTATCAACCCGGTGGTGAACCGGATTTCACCCCGGTGCCGTTCAATCATCCGCTCTACGTGCTGTACTCCAGCGGCACCACTGGCGTGCCGAAATGCATCGTCCACAGCACCGGCGGCGTGCTGCTGCAACACGTCAAGGAACATGGTTTGCACTGCGACCTCGGTCCCGGTGACCGCTTGTTCTACTACACGACCTGCGGCTGGATGATGTGGAACTGGCTGGTTTCAGCGCTCGCGGTTGGCAGCGCCGTGGTGCTCTACGACGGCTCGCCGTTCCACCCGGATCACCAGCGCCTGCTCGACCTGATCGACGATGAACGCATCAGCGTGTTTGGCACCAGTCCGAAATTCCTCGCGACGCTGGAAAGCAGCGGCGCCAGGCCACGGGAAAGCCATGATTTGAGCAGTTTGAAAACCCTGCTGTGCACAGGCTCGGCTTTGTCACCGCAAAGCTACGATTTCGTTTATCGCGACTTCAAAACCGAGGTGTGTCTGGCCTCAATGTCCGGTGGCACTGACATCGTTTCGTGCTTCGTCAATGGCAACCCGCTGTCAGCGGTACGTCGCGGAGAAATCATGGGCAAGAGCCTGGGCATGGCCGTCGAGGTGTGGAACGACGCTGGCCAGCCGGTGATCGGTGAGAAAGGTGAACTGGTCTGCACGCGGCACTTCCCGGCGATGCCGATCGGCTTGTGGAATGACCCCGACGGCACAAAACTGCACCAGTCTTATTTCAGCCAGTTTCCCGGCGTCTGGGCACAGGGTGATTACGCCGAGCAAATGCGCGATGGAGCGATGATGATCCATGGCCGTTCGGATGCGGTGTTGAATCCGGGCGGCGTGCGCATCGGCACGGCGGAGATTTATCGGCAGGTCGAGAAAATCAGTGAAGTGCTGGACAGCGTCGCCATCGGTCAGCAATGGCAGGAGGATGTGCGCGTCGTGTTGTTCGTGCGTTTGCGCGACGGCGTCGAGCTGGATGAAGGGCTTGAACAGCGAATCCGCGAAGTGATCCGCGCCAATACCACACCCAGGCATGTTCCCGCACGCATCGTCGCAGTAACCGATATACCGCGCACCATCAGCGGCAAAATCGTAGAGCTGGCGGTGCGCGATGTCGTGCATGGGAGGCCAGTGAAAAATACCGATGCACTGGCCAATCCCGAAGCGCTGGAGCAGTTTCGGGATCGGCGCGAACTGGCCATGACCGAAGTTATTCAACACTGAATTTCGTCTGGCGCAGCCTCAATTCAGCTGTATTACAACTTCACCGGTGAGGGGCTGATCTCCACTGGCTTCGATCGCTGCGCGCATGATGCTGAGATTCAGCGAAAACAACGCTTCGTTTGTTTTCAACAAACTGAGCAAGGCAATAACGAGCATCAGCGAGTCTGCATTGAGGAGCGCTTGAGCACTTTCGTGAAAACTGCCAGTGATAGGCTCAGACCGGGGCAAGCGTCCCTTTGCCAAGTTTAGTAAAGGCGCCACATCCAAACCGACCTTACCATCTCGGGTCGCCCCCTCGGCAGTGATCAGACTGGTCTTGGCGGGGTTGACCCGAATCATTTCGTGGATGAGGTCATCAGCGATTTCGCCGTAACCTGTCAGGCTGAATCGCTGGTTGAAGTTACGTGTATTGACCGTCATGTACTGAACACGCTTTTTATCTGTAGCTCCTGCGCTCTTCCATTTGCTGTAATCGAATGGATTTACCTCAATGACGCCATCATCTAGTTTCAGGCTATCCAACAGGAAATTACTGGCGGACGTTCCGCCGAAATCCAGCCTGATGGCGCTTAGCAGATTGGACAATTCGTCACGCGCCGCCGCGGTACTGCCAAAAAACAATCCAATCGCGGGGTCGGTTTTGAAATTCAGCGCCGGCGCGCCCAGCACTTCAATTGCGCTGTCTATTTTGAAACGGGCCAGTGGCAGACTGCGCTCGAGAATGTGAGCTGTAAAAACACCCGGAACCGGTTTCTGCAGTAATGGCAGACTAAACTTCTCTTGCAGGTCGAAATTGACGAGTCGTTTTCCCCACGGCTTACCTAGCCGATTGGCCGCGTACCACTCACTGCTTTTCTTGATGGCACAGACATTGAAAGAAGACGCGGTGCTTCCAAGCGGGCGCCACCTCCCGAAACCAACATCGGTAGCATTCGCCAGCTTGTGAAATTCCCGCGCCGTACCGGTCAGTCTGCTCATCTGGACAACGGCAGATTCCACGACTTTTGCGCCCGACGCGCCCAAATGCATGACGCTTTTGAACAATGCTTTTGACGCTTGGTATCCAGCAGTTGGCAATCCATCAATCGGATTGAAAGTGGAGACTGTCAGAGAAATGCCAAACCTGACGAGGCTGCCGATTTTTGCCGTCAACGAAACTGTTTTGGCTGCGATATGCAGAATTTTAGCCGGGGCACCCAGTACAGTGAAGAAAATACCGATAGCATCCATCGTGCACGCGTAAATTCCGTCAACCACCTGATTTCTATTTCCGGAAGCCAAGTCTTCGATACATTTCTTGAACGGGACACACAGGTCAATGATATACGTCAGCACCTCGTTATAAGTGTTCTCCGCACGCTCTTTATCAGTGTATTCGGTGAAGACTTCCCTGAAATCCTGGAGGCTGCCAAAAGGTCTGTTCTTCACAACAAATTGGGCAATATTTTCGATATGCTCATTTACGAAAAACTGATAATGATTACGAACGACCCGCGACGCAGAAGTCGGAGCCATAACAGTGCCAAGTTTCTCTATAACCATAATCCCAGAGGCATTCGGCGACGGCTTTTTTCCGACAATGTAGCTATCGAAATCAGTTGGAACGTTATGCGTGGGGGGCAAAGGGAAAAATGCATCATTGGGCTTCCCTGTATATTCAACCCTTCCAGGCATGTTCATTTTTTGGGTATAAATAATCAATTTGCCTAGCTCATCGTTTCTTCTGCACTCCCCCAGCAAGGTAAACATTTCATAGCATAAAGTCTGATTATTCCCGAAGGAAGCTATCATAATTACGCCGAACCGCCCCACCGCCTGGTCTTTCTTGAGCTGAACTTCGATATTTTTGGGCGGCTGTTTACCCGCGCCGACCAAGTTATAATTAGCCGATGACGGATAGTAAATCTCTGCAACCGAAGGACGTACAGTAAAAAACGTGATCTTGCTTGAGGCAAAGATATCTCGATCGGCTCGAGGCATTCCTGCTATCGCCAGCTTTATGTTTGAAGCCATCGCCTTATGAATATTGCAGTGATAGCTAACGAGCTCAGCTTCGAATGCTGGTTTGATGGCAGGCAAGGCCAAAAGCTGCGGATACTTATCAAAAATGCCGGGCTCTTTATTCCAATCCCATGTTCCGGACGCCAGCAACCCTTCGATATGAAGATCAAGCATCGACACTCTCATTGCAGAATAAGTCTCAGGACGCAAAAGAGGTTGTTCAATAACATCAAAATCAGCAACCGCCTGCTTCAATGCAGTCATCGCCAGTCGTTTCCGATTGGGCGGAGCCGCCCCAAATGCCTTGATTCCCAAAACAATATCATCCACGTGCGTTTTATACGCATTCAAAGCGTCTTGAGCTGCTGTAAGAGCAGACGTGCTCAGTTGCTCATGAGTGATGACTTCATTCATCAATGCCCAGTCAATGATAGGGTCGATCGCAGTAATACCTTGCAGCTCCCCCAGTACCGGGCTGACCGTTTCCATGCTTGCAAATTTCATGACTTGTTCATATGTCATGAAGCGAGAGACGCCTCGACAATTGATCTCGATAAAGCTCACCGCCTGGCAAAACGTCACCCAGCCGATCGAGCCAGCGTAAAGCTCTTGGGGCAGATTTTTAACCAAGAGACAAGGCGCTACATGAGCCAAGAGCAGGTGGGAAGCGAGAGGAATAATCGAGTGCGAATGGCCCTTTGCAACAAGGTAAGCCTCAAAATTTTCACGTATGGCATATAACGGCCTATCAGCCATGGTGCTCGAATCGTATATATCAAAGGTTCCGATGCAGTTGCGCTTACCAGTAACGCCTATGGATGAATCCAACTGCAAAATTATTGCGGTGAGCAATACCTGAGCTAGATCGTCACTACTGATTTCCTCGGAATCCTTCGCCCCCCACCAGTCCAGTGCAATGACGTATTCCTTGGCAATTTTCTGCGACGCTGGATGACGAACCAGCATTGCAACGACCTCGTTAGCGCTGTCCCAATTAACGGTAGTAACGTTATACGGTCTGACGCTTCTGAAGATTGTGTTAAGTAGATTCTCATTCGCAGGGAAAAGTTTACTCGTCACTGCGCGAATCTCTGCACACTGCTGTGGTGTCAAGGTGATCGACGTATCATTTAGCCCAGTTATCTGCCCCCAGTAATTACCAAAATCATCTCCTTCAGGCCACTTCCACTCCAAAAAGCCAATCAAGCTTTCTAGTTTTTCTCTGTCATCCGGCACGTTGAACCCGTGAAAACGCAACCACTGCGACAACAGCACTGCGTTATCAAGGTGAACGAATCCACCAAGACCTGCTGCAATAGCAACTAACTTCTCGAACTTCTCATTCGCGCCGGGATTACTCTTGACGTTATCCGATACATCCATCCACCCTTCATGAGTAACGTATATGTGAATTTCACCCGAAGACGTAACTCTACTGTAGGTGCCGGAACCGAGTAAGCTCATCAGATCCTGAAGCATCTCGCTGGCCGGTTTCTGTAAACGTCCAAAAGAGGATTCAGGCGAGAGCCAGATGATCTTTTGGTCATCGTTTGAAATATCCCGTGCAACGTCTTCCGGAGCTTCGACAAGAAATCTTTTCAACTGGCCTAGAAGTGCCATTCGCTCTAATCCATCTGCGGCAGAACAACGCACATTATCGGCAGCGCTCAATTTGGAAAGAGCACCTGCACCACATCGATTTTTCATTTTATTGACCTGTTTATTTACATGGACTTGCTATCGAGATCGCAAATCTAATAAAAACAGGCGAAACCACAACTAACCAAGTATTAGTCTAGATTTCAAACATCTATCACCTGACCGCTCAGCCGCCTACAGACACGACAACTTACTCCACCAACCCCCAATCCCCTGTCGATGCTTTTTCGTTGATTGGAGAATCAAGTTTAAGCTTGATGCCTAACCGTAAGTTGTTTGTCGAATCCGCGTTTTTCAAAGCTTCTTCTACTGTAATAACACGCGCAAGGACTAACTGTAACAGTGCAGCATCGAATGTCTGCATGCCTGAGTCTTCGGATTTCTCCATGATACTTTTCAACTCAGCCAACTCATTGCGACGGAGCGCATCAGCGACAGTCGGCGTACCTAATAACACTTCCACGGCCGCCCTGCGCTGGCCGTCGACAGTGCGTACCAAGCGCTGCGAGACAAATGCTTTCAGGTTGTTGCCCAATGTCTGCAACAGCTGCTCGCGCTTCTCCTCGGGAAACATATTGATGATGCGATCCAGCGCCTGATTGGCGTTGGTCGCATGTAATGTCGACAACACCAGATGCCCTGTATCGGCAAACGAGAGCGCGTGCTCCATGGTTTCGCGGTCACGGATCTCACCAATCAGGACGACGTCCGGTGCCTGGCGTAAAGTGTTCTTCAGTGCAGCATGAAAGCTGCGCGTATCGACGCCAACCTCACGCTGATTGATGATCGAGCGCTTGTGCCGATGGATATATTCGATCGGGTCTTCGATGGTAACAATGTGTCCGGCACTGTGACGGTTGCGATGATCGATGAGCGCCGCCAGGGAGGTCGACTTGCCCGAACTGGTAGCGCCGACAAAAAGAATCAGGCCACGTTTGAGCATCACCGTTTCCAGCAACACCGGCGGCAGTTTCAAGTCTTCGAACCGCGGGATGTCGAGCTTGACGTTGCGGATAACGATCGAAACGTCGTTGCGCTGCTTGAAAATGTTCACCCGGAACCGGCCGACGCCCGTTCGGGAGATTGCCAGGTTCATTTCAAGATCCCGGTCGAACTCCCGGCGCTGCTCGGCGTCCATCAGGGAGGTGGCGATGGCCGCGGTTTCGCCAGGTTTGAATGGCTGATCGCTCAGCGCCGTCAGCACACCATCAATGCGAGCGCTCGGTGGTGCGCCGGTGGAAAGGAAGAGATCCGAACCGTTTTTTTGCGACAATGTTGACAACAGTGCATCGATTTCCATGGCTGAAAGCACCCGCGAAGCATTGAATGAGCAGATTTGGCCTACGCTTGGCGCGGCTCCTGCAACAATGATAGACCCCGTCTCACCGAACCACGCTCAGGATTGAAACATGAATGCTGTACCCACCACCGATGACGCCCAGGCCCTGATCGCCCGCACCGACTGGAGCCGCAGTCCGCTGGGCGCCGCCGGCACCTGGCCGCAGAGTCTGCGCACAGCGGTGGACATCGTGATTCATTCGCCGATGCCGATGCTGCTGTTGTGGGGGCCGCAACTCACGCAGATCTACAACAATGGCTTTGCCCTGCTCGCCGGCAGCAAGCATCCCGAAGCCTTCGGCCAGCCAACGCATGAGATCTGGCCGGAAGTGCGGGATTTTGCCGAGCCGATCTACCAAGCGGTGCTGCAGGGTCAGGTGCGCAGCTTCAGCGAGCAGCGTTTCAGCGTACAGCGGGACGGCAAAAAAACCGATTTCTGGCTGGACCTGACCTACAGTCCGATTCGCGATGAAACCGCACAGGTCGCCGGCATTCTGATCACTGCCATTGAGACCAACGAGCGCCGCCGTATTGCCCTGGAATTGCAGCGCCGTTCCGAGGAAAGCCTCAAGGCTCAGCGCCAGTCCGAAGAGCGTCTGCAACTGGCCCTTGCCGCCGCCGACGCCGTCGGAACGTGGGACTGGGACATTGGCGAAGACCGATTCATTGCCGATGCGCATTTTGCCGAACTGCATGGCGTTGATCCGAGCAAGGCCGGGCAATTGCCGATCAGCGAATATATGCACGGGGTGCACCCCGAAGACCGCGCAATGGTTGCGCGCGGCATCAAGCACTGCATCACCCACGGCACCGAGTACGCTGAGGAATATCGCTTGTTGCAGGCCGATGGCACGCTGCGCTGGGTGTTCGCGCGGGGGCGTTGCTACAAGGATCATCATGGTCGGCCGATGCGCTTTCTCGGCGCGGCGCTGGACCTGACCGAACGCAAACACACCGAACAAGCGCTGCGTCAGAGCCAGACCGAATTGCAGTTGATCATCAACGCCATGCCGATCCTGATCAGCTATGTCGACGCCGAAGAACGTTTTCGCTTGAACAACGCAGCGTATCTCGACTGGTACGGCCTCACACCGCAAGAGTTGTACGGGCGCAAGATTCGCGAAGTCATCGGCGAAGAGGCGTATTTCCTGCGTGCACCGTACATCGCCGAAGCGCTGGCCGGGCGCGCCTGTTCCTTCAGTTTCTACACACCGCACCGCGATGGCAGCATCCGTCATGCCCTTATGAATTATCTGCCGCGACATGGCGCAGACGGTGCAGTGAACGGCTTCTACATCTTTGTCATCGACGAGACCGAGCGCAAGAAAACCGAAGAAGCCCTGCGTAATCTCAACGAGACCCTCGAAGAGCGGGTCAGCGCGCGCACCGAGCAACTGGCTCAGGCCAACGAGCGTTTGCAGAACGAGATGTTCGAACGCGAGCGCGCCGAAGATGCCTTGCGCCATGCGCAGAAGATGGAAGCCGTCGGCCAGCTCACGGGGGGCATCGCCCACGACTTCAACAACATGCTCACCGGCATTATCGGCAGTCTGGACTTGATGCAGCGCTACATCGCCAATGGTCGTGCCGACGAGATCGGCCGTTTTACCGAAGCGGCCGTGTCATCGGCCAATCGCGCGGCGGCGCTCACGCATCGATTGCTGGCGTTCTCGCGGCGCCAGTCGCTGGACCGCAAGCAACTGAACGTCAATGAGCTGGTGCACTCGCTGGAAGATCTGATCCGCCGCACCAAAGGCGATCCGATCGACCTGCAACTGCGCCTGCCCGAAGACGTTTGGCCGGTGAGCACCGACGTCAGCCAGCTGGAAAATGCCTTGCTCAATCTGGTGATCAACGCCCGCGACGCGATGCCCGAAGGCGGCACGTTGCTGATCCAGACTGCCAACGTCTACCTCGACAGCAGCGACATCACCATTCTCGAACCGGTCAAGGCCGGGGAATATGTGATGCTCGCGGTCAGCGATAACGGCACCGGCATGACTCCGTCAATTCGCTCCAAAGCGTTCGATCCGTTCTTCACCACCAAGCCGATCGGCCAGGGCACCGGGCTCGGGCTGTCGATGATCTACGGTTTCGCCCAGCAATCCGGTGGTCACGTCAGCCTCGACAGCGTGCCGGGGCAAGGTACTTGCGTGCGCCTGTACTTGCCGCGCTTGCTTGAGCCGACGCCGGAAACCTCATCTGTGAAGAAAGCCGAACCGATTGCTGCTTCATCTTCTGGCGAAACCGCAATCGTGGTCGAGGATGACGCGGCAGTGCGCATGCTGGTGCTCGATCTGCTGAGGGAGCTGGGCTACAAAACCTTCGAAGCGGCAAACGCCAAGATCGCCCTGCCCTTGTTCGAGTCCGCGCAACGTGTCGATCTGCTGGTCACCGATGTCGGGCTGCCCGGCATGAACGGTCGCCAGTTGGCGGAAATTGCGCGCCAGCATCGTCCCGGCCTTAAAGTGCTGTTCATGACCGGTTACGCGCAGATTGCTGCCGAGCGCCAGGGCTTTCTTGAAGAGGGCATGGACATGGTCGCCAAGCCTTTTGTCCTGGAAGTGTTGGCGAGCAAGATTCGCAAGTTGAGCAACCCGACCCCGTGACTTGAGGCATAATCGCGCGCCCCGCTGTCACCCCGTTATCAGGTATTGCACGATGAAAGCCCAAGCCCGCCACATTCTGGTGAAAACCGCCGAAGAGGCCGAACAACTCAAACAGCGCATCGCCAAGGGCGAAGCATTCGATGTGCTGGCGAAGAAGTTTTCCACCTGCCCGTCCGGCAAACGCGGCGGTGATCTGGGCGAAGTACGTCCAGGACAGATGGTCGGCGCGATTGATGCGGTGATTTTCAAGAAACCACTGCGCACCGTGCATGGACCGATCAAGAGCAAGTTTGGTTATCACCTGGTGCAGGTGTTTTATCGGGATTGATCGGCTGGCTGCCGGGCTTCTTCGCGAGCAGGCTCGCTCCCACATTTCGACCGGGTTTTCATTGTGGGAGCGAGCCTGCTCGCG
>Ga0308171_1004043_pt1 | contig 12546 bp, 9 predicted proteins | sample PhyGR1_FD_202135 | JGI IMG/M metagenome (GOLD analysis project Ga0308171, IMG submission 202135) | Phyllosphere microbial communities from UC Gill Tract Community Farm, Albany, California, United States - DLSLSG.R1 | ecosystem: Host-associated > Plants > Phyllosphere > Unclassified | place: USA... | reverse complement strand
CTGACCCTGACCGTCGATGGACGCGGCGGGTGGAAGGCGTGGACCGGCCGTGCCATCGCGACGTTGGGCGGCGGCGAGCTTGCCAATCTGAACGCCACGGCGCGCGATGGTCATATCGAGGTTCGCGGCGTGACCCGTCCCGGCCTGTATCTGGAAGGCCCGGTCGAACGGTTGACCGCGCCTGCGCTTCAGGTCGCGATCGACACCACGCTGAACGAGCGGCGCGCGGACACCCGCATGAAGCTGCGCTCCTCGGCCCTGCTGGTCGATGCAGGCGGCATTCTCGATCTGGCGAACAGCCAGTTCGGCAATTTCGCGGTCGATGCCAAGCTGCTGACGCCTGGTGCCATCGCGCCCAATCTGACGGGCCGCGACGTGCTGGCGCGCGTGGTGCTGAACGGCGCATTCGCGACGCCGACGGTCGACTATAAGCTGCGCGCCGCCGCGCTCGGCTTCGGCGAAACCTCGGTCCAGAACCTCTATGCAGAGGGGCTGGCCAAGGTGAATGCCGACCGCATCCTGGTGCCGGTCAAGGCGCGGGCGAAGCGGATCGCAGGGCTCAACGCCGCCGTCGGCGGGCTGACCAACAATGTCGCGATCCAGGGCGACTTCGCGATCGCGATGCCCAATATCCTGTCGGACAATCTGCGCATCCGGTCGGACAACATCGATGCGACCGCGGTGGTCGTCGCGAACCTGAACACCGGGCGCTATACCGGTGCGCTGAAGGGCCGGGTGAACAATTACCGGGTCGAGAGCATCGGCATCATCAACCTGACCACCGATGCCAATCTGGTGGCGACGCCGGGCGGCTTCGGGATGAAGGGCCGGGTGGTGGCCCGCACCTCGCAGATCTTCAACGAGGGCGCGCGCAACTTCCTGGGCGGCAATGCGACCATCCGCGCCGATGTCGAGTACAGCCCGCAGGGTATCGTGACGTTCAGCGGCCTGCGTCTGGCGGCCCCGCAGTTCCGCGTGACGCGCGGCAGCGGGCGCTTCAATCCCGCCAACGGCGCGCTGGCGGTCGAGGCGGATGCCTATTCCAACCAATATGGCCCGATCACCGCACGGGTGACGGGATCGCAGACCAATCCGGTGATCGTGCTGCGTGCCGCCAAGCCGGGCGTCGGAGTCGGCCTCGCCAATCTCCAGGCGCGGATCGTGGGACAGAATGGCGCCTATGCCGTGGGTGCCAGCGGCGACACCAATTACGGTCCGTTCACTGCCAATGTGCTGGTCAGCACCGGTCGGCAGCTGGCGATCGACGTGCGCAGTCTGGTCTTTGCCGGGATCAATGCCAGCGGTCGTGTCGTCCAGACGGCGGCGGGGCCGTTCGCGGGCGCGCTGCAATTCGCAGGGCAGGGTATCAACGGCCGCGTCCAGCTGGCCGACCAGGGCGGCAACCAGCGCGCCGATATCGCCGCGCGGGCCTATAATGCCCGTGTGCCCGGCATGGTCGACTTCACCATCGGTCGCGCCATCGTCAACGCCAGCGTGGTCATGCTGCCGAATGCGCCGCAGATCGTCGCCGACGCGCAGCTGGCCGACACCCGCTATGGCGAGGTGGTCATCCAGTCGGCGCGGGCGAAGGTCAACTACACCGGCGGGCGCGGCACCGCACAGGCGGTGCTGACCGGATCGTCGAGTATCCCGTTCAATATCGCGCTCAATGCGCAGCTGGCGCCGAACAATTATCTGGTCGCGGCCAAGGGGCAGGCAAACGGCATCGCCTTCCGTACCGCCAACCCGGCGCGCATCCAGAATGTGAAGGGTGAGTGGCAGGTGACGCCGACCCGGATCGATTTCGGCCGCGGGTCGGTGCTGGTCGCGGGTTCCTATGGCAACGGCCTGAAGGTGCAGACGCGGCTGGACAAGCTGCAGCTGTCGATCCTCGACGCCTTCGTCCCCAATCTGGGTATCTCGGGCGAGGCGAGCGGTGCGCTGGACTTCGCCCAGGCACGCGACGCCAGCTTCCCGGCGGCCGAGGCACGGCTGACCGTCGCCAATTTCCGGCGCACGGGTCTGGCGGCGGTGTCGGAGACGGTGGACATCGTGTTCGCGGGCCGTCTGGTCCCCGATGGCGGCGAGGCGCGCGCGCTGATCCGGCGCGGGCAGACGGTGGTTGGCCGCATGGTCGCCAACCTGCGTCCGCTGCCACCGGGCAATGGCGGCTGGGTCAACCGGCTGATGCAGGCGCCGCTTTCGGGTGGCATCCGCTATAACGGCCCTTCGGCGGTGCTGTTCTCCTTCGCGGCGCTTCCCAACCAGCAGTTGAACGGCCCGATCGCCCTCGCCGCCGATTTCGGCGGGCGCGTCTCCGCACCGCAGCTGAACGGCCTGATCCGCGCCGACAACCTGACCTATGACAATGAGACATACGGAACCCGCCTGACCGCCATGCAGCTGGCGGCCCGCTTCAACAATGACCGGCTGGAGATCACGCGGCTTCAGGCCAAGGCGGGCGAGGGGACGATCCAGGCACAGGGTTCGATCGGGCTGGCGGCGGACAGCGGCTATCCCGTCGATATCCGCGCGCAGCTGAACAATGCGCGGCTGGCCGACAGCGATGCGCTGGCCGCGACGACCAGCGGCACGATCCGCCTGACCTATGGCCGCGACGGCGGGCTGATCCAGGGCAACCTGACCGTGCCCAACGCACGCTATCAGATCATCCGCCAAGGCCAGGCCGAGGTCCCCGAGCTGACCGGCGTGCGCCGTCGCAGCGAGATTCGGACGCCGCGTCCGACCGACAGGCCCGCGCCCACGCCGCCGCCGGGGCTGTTCCGTCTCGACCTGCGGGTGCGCGCGGACAACCAGCTGTTCGTCTCCGGCATGGGGCTGGAGTCCGAATGGGAGATGGACCTGCGCATCGGCGGGACCAGTGCGGCACCGACGATCAATGGCGGGCTCGACCTGGTGCGCGGCACGTACAGCTTCGCGGGCAAGCGGTTCGAGGTGAATCGGGGCACGATCCGCTTCCGGGGCGGCGCGCTGACCGATCCGGACATCAACATCCAGGCGACGACGACGACGGACGGCATCACCGCGGTCATCAACGTCACCGGCACCGGCCAGCGTCCGCAGATCAGCTTCACCTCGACGCCGACCCTGCCGCAGGACGAGGTGCTCAGCCGGTTGCTGTTCGGGACCAACCCCGAAAACCTGTCCGCGACCGAGGCGATCCAGCTGGCTGCCGCGCTCAACTCGCTGCGCGGCTCGGGCGGCGGCGGGCTGAACCCGCTGGGCAAGCTGCGTTCGGCGACCGGGTTCGACCGGCTACGCGTGCTGGGCGCCGACGAGGCCGCCGGCCGGGGCACCAGCCTGGCGGCGGGCAAGTACATCACCGACAATATCTATGTGGAGATCGTCACCGATGCGCGCGGCTTCACCGCCACCCAGTTGCAGATCGCGCTGACCCGCACGCTCAGCCTGCTGACCCAGACCGGCTCGTTCGGCGGATCGGCGGCGTCCTTGCGCTATTCGCGGGATTTCTGAGGTGAAAAATTCCTCCCCTGCAAGGGGACGGAAACCATGCGCAGCATGGTGGAGGGGTGTCCCGCTATAGAGAGGGTGACACCCCTCCGTCACGGCTCCGCCCTGTCACCTCCCCATTCAGGGCAGGAAGATGCCCGTCCCACCCGGGTTTCATCAAATTGAAACATCCGGCAGGATGCCCGGATGACCCCCGACCAGCTTTCCGCCCAAGCCACCGCCATCCTGGCCGACCTGATCGCGATCGACACCACGTCGCGCGGATCGAACCTGGCGCTGATCGAATATGTTGAGCGGCATCTGGATGGGATCGGCGTGACCGGGCGGCGGGTGTTCAATGCCGATGGCCGCAAGGCCAATTTCTACGCCACGGTCGGACCGATGGAGCCGGGCGGCGTCGTCCTGTCGGGGCATAGCGACGTGGTGCCGGTCGACGGCCAGCCCTGGACCAGCGACCCTTGGCGGCTGACCCGGCGCGGGGACCGGCTGCTGGGGCGGGGCACCTGCGACATGAAGGGGTTCCTGGCGCTGTCGCTGGCACTGGCCCCGCATGTCGCGCGGGGGGCCATGACGCGGCCGCTGCACCTGGCGATTTCCTACGATGAGGAGGTGGGCTGCCTGGGCGCGCCATCGATGATCGCCGAGATCGCGCGCGAACTGCCGTCCCCCGCCGCCGTGGTGGTGGGCGAGCCGACCGAGATGGTGGTGGTCAGCGGGCATAAGGGGATCGCGACCTGGAACGTCACGGTGACCGGGCATGAGGCGCATTCCAGTCTGATCCATCTGGGGGCCTCGGCCAACATGGTGGCGGTGCGACTGATGCAGCAACTGGCGGATCTGGCCGACCGGCTGGCGGAGGAGGGCGATCCGCATGGCCCCTTCTGCCCGCATCACGCCACGCTGACCATCGGGCAGATGAACGGCGGCACCGCGGTCAATATCCTGGCGCGGGAATGCCGCTTCGCCTTCGACCTGCGCACCCTGCCGGGGCAGGAGCCGGAAGCGATCCTCGCGCCCTTCTTCGCGGCCTGCGAGGCGGCGGATGCGGAACTGCGCGCCTGTTTCCTCGAGGCCGGGGTGCGGGTCGAGCGTCGGTCGCGCACGCCCTCCTTCGCGCCCGAGGCGAATGGCGTGGCCGAACAACTGGCGCGGCGCTGGGCGGGCGACAACGGCCCGGCCCGGGCGGTGCCCTATGCGGCGGAGGCCGGGCAGTTTCAGGGGGCGGGATTCTCGACCGTCATCTGCGGGCCGGGCTCGATCGCGCAAGCGCATCAGCCGGACGAATATATCGAAGTGCAACAGATGGAACGCGGTGCGGCCTTCATGCTGCGGCTGGCAGACGATCTGATCCGGTAACGGATGCGATCGTTACTTGGGTTAATCAGAAATCACGGGGCGACCGAGGCGTTTAAGTCCGCTGCGATCGCCCCATGACTTAACTTGGATTACCAGGGGCGCATCGTCTCGCCGTGAATCAGCGCCAGAATGAACTTCAGCATGGGTTTTCTCCCTCGAAAGCACCCTTTTGAGTGCCATGATATGGTTAATTCGGCATTAACCATTGTGCAATGGGGAAGCGGCGAACGGGCAAATCCTTGGTTTGGCGGCGCTAACGGGGTTAACGCCTTGTTTAGTCCCCGACCCTAGTGTCGCGGGCGTGAAGAACGGCCCTTCGTCCGCCGCGCCCGACGCGTCCTCGCCCACCATGGTGGCTGCTGCCGCGCAGGCCGAACCCCAATGGCAATCGCTGGCGCTGGTCGGCATCGGGAACTTCACGCTGCTGCGCCGGCGGCTGGGCCGCGCATTGAGCGCCACGCTGGTCGAGGCGATCGCCGAGCGGGTGGTCCGGTGCATTCCCGACACCATCGCCCGGCCGACCGCCCCCGCCCAGGTCGAGGTCATGGTCCGGGCGGCGACTCGCGAGTCGCTGGATTCGCATCTGGCGACCCTCTCTGAAGTGCTGGGGCATCCCTTCGCGCTGCCCGATGGCGAATGTCGCATCGAAGTCGTGATGGGCGCTGCCGTCGCCGCCGTACCGCATGACGACGATATCCGCCTGCTCGAAGAGGCGGAGCAGGCGCTGACCGAGGCGCAGGTCGAGGGGCGCATGATCGTGCGCGAAATGGCGGTTCCGACGGGTCGGCTCGACCGTATCGCGCTGGCGCATGAACTGACGAGTGCCATTGCCGGGGATGGCCTGTTCGTCGAGTATCAGCCCAAGGTGCATGTCCGCCAGCAGCGGGTCGCGAGCATCGAGGCGCTACTGCGCTGGCGACACCCCAGCCATGGCCTGATCAGCCCGGTCGAATTCATCCCGGTCGCCGAGGAATCGCGGATCATCGGCCCGCTGACCCTGTGGATCCTGCGTCACGTCATCGCCGACCAGCGTCGCCTGGCGGCGGCGGGCCATCCGCTTCGCATCTTCATCAACATCTCGGGCATGTTGCTGGGCGACCCGCATTTCGTGCGCGAGGCCTGTGCGCTGGTCATCGACAGCGGCGCGTGCATCGGGTTCGAGATCACCGAGACCTCGGTCATCCGCGATCCCGACAGCGCGATGGCCAATCTCCAGGCCTTTGTCGACATGGGCATCGCGGTGGCCATCGACGATTACGGCGCGGGGCTTTCCTCGCTGTCCTATCTGAAGCAGCTTCCGGCTTGCGAACTGAAGATCGACAAGCTGTTCATCACGCAACTGACCAGCAGCAATCGTGACCCCCTGATCGTGCGATCGACGATCGATCTGGCCCATGCGCTGGAGATGGAAGTGGTCGCCGAGGGGGTGGAGACGCCCGCGACACTGGCGCTGCTCAGCGTCATGGGATGCGACATGATCCAGGGATACCTGATCAGTCGTCCGATCGGGCTGGAGGCGCTGATCCAGTTCCTGGACGAACAGGCGTATCAGGCCATGACCGAACTGGCCCGGCCGACTTCGCTGGCCCGGTTGGTGACCCGTGCGCGCGGTTAGGATCGCTCTGGTCATTGCCGGATTGCTGATGGCAGCGGCGGAAGTCTATGGCCAGAGCACCATAACCGCCTTTCAACCCGCCTTCGACCGGGCGGTCGATACGGCCAAGGCCGAAATGCTGCGCGACCCGGCGCGCGCCATGCAGGAGGCCGAACGGGCGCGTCTGCTGGCGCACGGGATCGGTGATCCCGGCCAGCGATCGCTGGCGCTGGCGACGGCGGACTGGCTGCGTGGCGAGGGGGCCAGCCGGCTCGGGCGGCATGAGGCTGCTAAGGCCGCAATCGCCGGTGCGTTGCGCACGGCGCGGCAAAGAGCACCGCAATCCGATCTTTACGGCAATCTCCTGCTGTCCGCCGGGGGGCTGGATACCGATGGCGGCCGGATCGCCGACGCGCTGAGCATCTATCAGGCCGCCTATCGAATCTTTCAGCATCTGAATGATATGCGCGGACAGGCGCGGGCGTTGGTCCAGATCGCCAACCTCTATCTCGACGCGAAGGACTATGTCTCGGCATTGCGCTATCTCGAGCAGGCGCGCGCCATCTATCGCGGCGACGACGCGCTGCGCATGGTCATCCTGAACAACCGCTCGGTGACGTTGAGCGAGTTGGGCCGGATTGACGATGCCTTGGACCAGCTGCGTGAAGCGGAGAGCCTGGCCCGCAAGATGGACAGCCCGACCCTGCTCGCGCAGGTCTGGCGCAACATCGCCCGCTCGGAATTGCGGCGGGGCCATGTCGGGGCGGGGGAAGGGGCCATCGCACGTGCCCAGGGTGCCGATCCGTCCGACCAGCGCGCGCTGGATGCGATCGCGGCGCAGGCCGCGTTCCAAAGGGGACGGGCCACCGATGCGGAACGACTGGTCGATCGCAGCTTTCAGGGCGTCGATCTCACGGAAACTCTGGCGGCGCAGCGCGACGCGCATGAGAGCGCCTATCGCATCTATCAGGCGGTCGGGCGGACCGCCGATGCGCTGCGCCATTTGCAGGCGCTGAAGCGGATCGACGACGAATCGACGCGACTCGCGACCTCGACCAACCTCGCTTTGATGGGCGCGCGGTTCGACTTCGCCAATCAGGAACTGCGCATCGCGCGGATGAAGGCGGCGGACCTGCAGCGCAACATCGCCTTCGAGCGGGCGCAGTTGCGGACCGAGCGGTTCATCCTGATCGGCTCGGTCGCTGGCATCATCGTGGTGCTGGCGCTGCTCGGCATCTGGCTGGTGACGCTGGGCCGCAGCCGCAACCGCATCCGCGCGGCGCATGGCGAGCTGGCCGTGACCAACGACCAGCTGCAAAAGGCGCTGGCGGTGAAGACCGAGTTCCTGGCGACGACCAGCCACGAGATCCGCACGCCCCTGAACGGCATATTGGGCATGACCCAGGTGATGCTGGCCGATGCGGCACTGGCCAGCGAGCAGCGCGAACGGGTGGAGGTGATGCACGGCGCCGGGCTGACCATGCGTGCGCTGGTCGACGATCTGCTCGACGTCGCCAAGATCGAACATGGCAAGCTGACGCTGGAACATACGCCCTTCGATCTGGCCATGACGATCCGCGACGCCTCTCGCCTGTTCGAGGGGCAGGCGGCGGCCAAGGCGATCGGCTTCGCGGTCGATCTGGACGATTGCCCCTCGACGGTGATGGGCGACCCGGCGCGTATCCGGCAGATCGTGTTCAACCTTCTGTCCAATGCCCTGAAATTCACCAGCACCGGGCAGGTCCGGCTGGTCGCGCGCCGGGACGCAGGCGGCGTGTCGATCGCCGTCACCGACTCGGGCATCGGCATCCCGCCGCACAAGCTTGGGGAGATATTCGAGGCGTTCCGCCAGGCCGACGCCAGCACCACCCGCCAGTTCGGCGGCACCGGGCTGGGGCTGGCGATCTGTCGGCGTCTGGCCCGCGCCATGGGCGGCGACGTGACGGTGGAAAGCGAGCAGGGCCGGGGGTCGTGCTTCATGCTTACCGTGCCGCTGACCGAGGTCGAGCCTGCGGCCCGGCCCGAGCGCCCGCTGGTCCTGATCCTCGACCGCAATCCGATCCGCCGCGCCATGTGGACGCAGTTGTGCGCCCCCCATGCCCAGGTCGTCTTCGCCGCGACCGCCGGGGAGGCCGCGTGTCGGCTGAGCGATGGCGGCATCACGCAGATGCTGATCGACGACAGCGCGATCCGCGATGAGGGTGTCGCCGCCGCACTGGCCCGGATCGTGACCGCCAGCGACCGCCCGATGCCCGTGCGCCTGTTATGGCCGGAAACGGAATCGATGGACGGGAACGAGTTCCTCGATGAAGGATTGGTCGAGATGGTCGTCAAGCCGATCACAGGGGCCGAGCTGATGCGGAAGATGTTCAACACCTCACCGCAAACCGCTGCCCAACCTCTTGTAACGCAAGCGGCATGATCGTTAGGGCGCCAGCATGACCGCGATGACATATGCGATCCGGCGGGACGGGCGAAGGGGACGGGGATGAACGTCCTGTTCATCGAGGACGACCGGATGAACCGCCGCGTCGTGCGCGACATGCTGGATGTCGCGGGCGCGAGCATGGCCGAGGCGGAGAATGCCGAACTCGGCCTCGAGATGATCGACCGCGATCAGTATCACATGATCCTGATCGACCTGCGCATGCCGGGCATGGACGGCATCACCGCCATCCGTCACATCCGCGCGCGCGGCGACGACAAGGGCGAGGTGCCGATCATCGTGGTGACCGCCGACAGCGGCATCGACCTGCGCGAGCGCTGCCTGAGCGCGGGGGCCGATGATGTCATCGTAAAGCCCGTCGCGATGGATCAGCTGTTCGAGGCGATGGGCCGTATCCTGGCAGGGGACCGCGGCGCGATCATCGGCTGATCATTCGCCCGCTTCGGGCTTCGGCTTCAGCGCCTCGGCCAGCGACGCGGTCGCGCTGCCGCGCCGGGCAGGCACGGGCTGCGACGGGTCGGGCGCCCAGCCGGTCAGGAAGACCAGGTTGAACTGTTCGGCCACGCGCCCATCGGGATCGGCCATATCGGCAAAGGCCGCCGCCGCCGCCGCCAGCGCCTCGCGCCCGATCGGACGCCGCTCGGCCAGCAGGTTGCTCGCCCCCATGCCGCGCAGATCGCCCAGCAGCCGCCCGAAATCGCGATAGCGCACCGCCAGCGTCTCGATATCCGCGACCGGCAGGGTGAAGCCCGCGCGCATCAGCAGGTCACCCGCCGACCGCACATCGACCTGCGGATGGAGTCGCGCGACCGGCCGCTCCGCCTCGGCGACACGCAGCGCGGCACGCAGGCGGGGCAGCGATCCGCCGCCGACGAACGCGCCCAGGAACAGGCCATCGGGGCGCAGCACCCGGCGGATCAGCGCCAACGCGCCGGGCAGGTCGTCAATCTGGTCGAGCACCCCTGCGCTCACCACCAGGTCGAAGCTGCGATCGGCGAAGGGCAGGCGGTCCTCGTCGCCCTGCACACCCTGCGCGGCACGGGCAAAGGCGAATCCGGGGTCCAGCCGCGCCACCCGCGCCCCCGGCGGGGGCAGGAAGCCGCCGTCGAAACAGCCCAGGTCCAATATGTCGTGGAACGGCCGGGTGACGGCATCCAGCCGCTCCGCAAGGCCGTCGAGCATCGCGGCGCGCAGGAAGTCATGCTCGGCGAAATCGGGCTGGGCACGGTCGCGGCGCAGGCGGCGGGCGCGACGGTCGAAGATGGTGGACATGCTCACCCGCGCGCTTGTGCGCGCTCGCGCGATCGGGGACAAGGCAAAGCCGATGGGGGCGCGATCGAAACACCGGCGATTTGCGATGGAGCGGGGCCGGGCCGTGCTCGCCGCCCCGCTCCTGGCGCTGGCGCACTGGGCCTTGCCGCCGCGCTGTCCGGGCTGTGCCGAGCCGGTCGAGGCGGATCATCGCTTCTGCAGCCAGTGCTGGGGGCAGTTGCGGTTCCTGGATACGCAGGGCTGTACGTGTTGCGGAATGCCGCTGGGCGGGCTGACGGGGCGATGCGGGGCATGTCTGGCCGATCCGCCGCGCCATGCGGGTGTCCATGCGGCGGTCGCCTATGGCCCGATCGCGCGCGAACTGCCGATCCGGCTGAAGCATGGCGGGCGGATCGGCGTGGCGGAGACGATGGCGGGGCCGATGGCGCGGCGGATGCCGCCGGGGGCGGAGCTGCTGGTCCCCGTACCCCTTCACCGATGGCGCCTGTGGCGGCGCGGCTTCAACCAGGCGGTGTTGATCGGCGAAGGCGTGGCGCGGCGCAGCGGCGTGCCGATGGCGCGACAGGTCCTCCAGCGGGTGCGCGCGACGCCGCTGCTGCGCGGACTGGCCCCGAAGCAGCGGCGCGCGGCGGTGACGGCGGCGTTCCGCGTCACCGATCCGGCGGCGGTGAAGGGGCGGCATGTCGTGCTGGTCGACGATGTCTATACCACCGGCGCGACGGCGGGGGCGTGCGTCCGCGTACTGCTGGCGGCGGGAGCGGCGTCGGTGGCGATCCTGTGCTGGGCGCGGGTCATCGAAGGGGCGGGCGATTGACAAGCGGCGTCCCGCGCCACACCTGAAGGGCATGGCAAAGGTCGAAATCTACACCAAGGCGTTCTGCCCCTATTGCACGCGGGCCAAGGCGCTGCTCGCTTCCAAGGGCGTCGAGCCCCAGGAATATGACATCAGCATGGGCGGCCCCCAGCGCGCCGAGATGATCCAGCGCGCGAACGGTCGCACCACCGTGCCGCAGGTCTTTATCGACGGGCAGCATATCGGCGGCTCGGACGATCTGGCGGCGCTGGACAAGCGCGGAGGGCTCGACCCGCTTCTGGCGGCATGACCCAAATCGCGGTGTTGCAGATGACGGCGGGGATCGATCCTGCCGTCAATGCACAGATTCTGGAAGGTGCCATTGCGGAAGCGGCGGCGCGCGGTGCGGCGATGCTGTTCACGCCCGAAATGTCCGGGCTGATCGACCGCGACCGTGTGCGGGCGGCCGCGCATCTGGTCGCCGAGGACGCCGATCCCGTGCTGGCGCGTGTTCGTGCGGCGGCGGCGGCGCATGGCCTTTGGGTCCATCTCGGCTCGCTTGCGGTGCGGGGAGCGGACGGGCGGCTGGCCAATCGCGGCTATGTCATCGACGACCGGGGCGACATTCGCGCCCGCTATGACAAGATGCACCTGTTCGACGTCGACCTGCCCAGCGGCGAAAGCTGGCGCGAATCGGCGTCCTATGCGCCGGGCGAGCAGGCGGTCGTGGTCGATACGCCGGTCGGTCGGCTGGGCCTGGCCATCTGTTACGACCTGCGTTTCCCGGCGCTGTTCGCCGCGCTGACCGGGGCGGGGGCGACGATCCTGTCGGTGCCTGCGGCCTTTACCCGGCCGACCGGCGCGGCGCACTGGCATGTGCTGCTCCGTGCCCGTGCGATCGAGGCGGGGGTGCATCTGGTCGCCGCCGCGCAGACCGGCGAACATCAGGACGGCCGCGCCACCTATGGCCATTCGCTGGTCGTGGGTCCGTGGGGCGAGGTGCTGCTCGACATGGGCGAGGCGGCGGGGCTGGGCTTTGCCGAGATCGATCCGGCGCAGGTCGAATCGGTGCGCGAACGCCTGCCCGCGATCCGCCATCGCCGCGCCATTCCGCCGGTGGTGCAGGCGTGATCGTCTTCGACCTGCGCTGTTCGGGCGGCCATGTGTTCGAGGCGTGGTTCGCCTCCTCGACCGCCTATGCCGAACAGCGCGACAAGGCGCTGGTCGAATGCCCGCTGTGCGGCGACCGCAGCATCGAAAAGGCGGTGATGGCGCCGCAGATCGCCGCCAAGGGCAACAGCAAGCCTGACCGGCCCAGTCCGCAGGCCATGAAGGCCGCCCTCGAACATCTCGCCCAGGCGCAGGCGAAGATGCTGGAGACATCCACCTGGGTCGGCGGCGCCTTTGCCGAGAAGGCGCGGGCCATGCATGAGGGCGACGCGCCCGTGGCGCAGATCCATGGTCAGGCCAGCCTGGCCGAGGCCAAGGCGCTGATCGAAGACGGGGTGCCGGTCGCGCCCTTGCCCTTGCCGGTCGTGCCGCCCAAGCTGGCGAACTGACCGACGGTCGCGCCGTCAAACCCCTCTGGACCAC
>Ga0308171_1004041_pt1 | contig 12550 bp, 12 predicted proteins | sample PhyGR1_FD_202135 | JGI IMG/M metagenome (GOLD analysis project Ga0308171, IMG submission 202135) | Phyllosphere microbial communities from UC Gill Tract Community Farm, Albany, California, United States - DLSLSG.R1 | ecosystem: Host-associated > Plants > Phyllosphere > Unclassified | place: USA... | reverse complement strand
TATAGCATCGAGGGTCAGGCCGACCCCTTCGCCATCCAGGCCGCGCTCGCCCTGTTCGCCGCCGGGGCCATCCTGGCGTTGGCGACCCGGCATGAGCTTGTCATGTCCTGGCTGCGTAGCGTCCTCCCGCAGAAGGAGGGCGATTTCTCCACCGCCCCCCCTGCCCGCCGGGTCACAATCCGCATACGTTGCCACCGCTGAGAAAACCCCAGCAGCAAGACCCATCGGCATGACCGCGCCAGCCCCTTGGCCCGCCTTGCAGGAAGAGGACGACAATGAGCAATTCCACGAACAACCGCGAGATCTGGGTGGTCTGGGGAGGCATCTTCCGCGACACCAGCTTCCAGGAGCTCGAGGCAGGGACAGAGGAATTGCTCGGTCCGTTCCATTCCGCCGAAGCCGCCGAGAAGGCGTGGCTGGAGCGGATGCGCCGCATGGTGGACATCGCCTCCCACCGCCTGTTCGTCATGAAGGCGACGTCGGAGAGCAAGGCCGGCTGAAGCGCGGGCGGGGTGGCGGCCGGCTGGCGGCCATCCTCGCCGCCGGGCGGACCCTGCTCGCGCGTTTTCAGCCTCGTCGTTACGCCGACTCCTTCGCCCGGGCCGCCGCGCTCGAGCATGTGCTGGAGGAGATGGCGGATCGTGTCGCCCGGGCCGAACTGGCCGCCGAGCGCGAGACCGGCCGCGCCAGCCAGGAAGCCGGACGCGCCCAGGCCGCCGAAGCCGCGCTTATCCGCCTGCAGGATACGCTGGACCACCTGCGCGGGCGCGGGACCGGCAAGCCTCCGAAGAAGCCCGCCAGCCCCTGGTATCAGCCGATCGACATCAGGCTCGCATTGCCGCCCGCCGCCGCCGTGTTGGTGCTGACCGAACGCTCGCTGAGCAGCAGGTCGAGCGGATAATCCTCCATACCGGCCGCGAGACCGGCGGGACTGGCACCGAAGACCGGCAGGATCGCACCCTCCTGCCGGGCCAGCCGCACCGAGAGGTCGCGTAGCGCGTCGCTATCGCCCTCGAACAACGCGGCATCGGCGCTGGTGCCGTCAGGGCCTGGCAGCAGCGTCACCATCTCGGCCAAGGCAGCGGGCAAGCCGGCCAGCAACTCACGCACCGGTGGCTCGGCCCAGACCAGCGCCTTGTTGCCGGTGGCCAGCGCCGCACCGACCTGCGCATAGGCACCGAAGGCCGAGCATGGCAGGCACAGCAACGATCCCTTCGGTTCCAGCCGGTACAGATTTGTCTCGCCAACCGGCCCGGGCAGTTCCAGCCGCAAACCAAGCCGGCTGTCGCGGGCGTAGTCGGCACACCGCGCGGTCGCCGCCTGCTCACCACGCTTCTCCAGCCAGTCCCGCCAGCTCTCCAGCGCCGCCGAAGGCGTGGGCGCCGGCGGCAGGCCGGTATCGGCCGGGCGCAGGGCCAGCAGGCGGCGCAGATACAGCGGCCCGCCCGCCTTGGGCCCGGTGCCGGACAGGCCGTGGCCCCCGAAGGGCTGCACGCCGACCACGGCGCCAATCAGGTTGCGGTTGACGTAGACATTGCCCGCCTGCACCCGGGTGGTTAGCCGGGCGATGGTCTCGTCGATGCGCGAATGCACCCCGAAGGTCAGGCCGTAGCCGGTCGCGTTCACCGCCTCCAGCAACGCGTCCATCCGCTCCCGGCGGAAGCGCAACACATGCAGCACCGGGCCGAACACCTCCCGCTCCAGGTCGGACAACGCACCGATCTCGATCAACGTGGGGGCGACGAAGGTGCCGTGGCGGCAGGCATCCGGCAGCTCCAGCGCATGCACCGCATGGCCGCGCTCCCGCATGGCGGCGATATGCCCCTCCAGGTTCCGCTGCGCCTCGGCGGTGATGACCGGGCCGATATCGGTGGAGAGCCGGTCGGGGTTGCCGACCGCCAGCTCCGCCATGGCGCCCTTCAGCATGGTCAGCACCCGGTCGGCCACATCCTCCTGCACGCAGAGCACACGAAGCGCGGAACAACGCTGGCCGGCGCTGTCGAAGGCCGAGGCCAACACATCGCCCACCACCTGTTCGGCCAGGGCGGAGCTGTCGACGATCAATGCGTTTTGCCCGCCGGTCTCGGCGATCAGCGGAATGGAACGCCCCTCCGGGCTCAGCCGCTCCGCCAGCTGCCGCTGGATCAGCCGCGCCACTTCGGTGGAACCGGTGAACATGACGCCACGGGTCCGCGCATCCCCAACCAGCGCCGCGCCGATCTCGCCGGCGCCTGGCAGTAATTGCAGCACGGCACGCGGGATGCCGGCCTCGTGCAGCAGCCGGACGGCCGTGGCGGCGATCAGCGGCACTTCCTCCGCCGGCTTGGCCAGCACTGGGTTGCCCGCCGCCAGCGCCGCGGCCAGCTGCCCGGTGAAGATCGCCAGCGGGAAGTTCCACGGGCTGATGCACACCACCGGGCCGAGCGGCCGATGCGTGTCGTTGTCGAATTTCCGCCGGATCTCGGCACCGTAGTAGCGCAGGAAGTCGACGGCCTCGCGCACCTCGGCGATGGCGTTGGGCAACGACTTGCCGGCCTCCCGGACGATGATGCCGAGCAGCGACGGCATGCGCGCTTCCATCAGGTCGGCGGCACGCGCCAGGCAGGCGGCGCGCTCCTCCGGCGGCGTCGCCTGCCAGATGGGGGCGGCATCCACCGCCTGGGCCATGGCGGCATCGACCAGCTGCGGCGTCGCCAACACCACCCGGCCGACGATGTCGCGATGGTCGGCGGGGTTGCGGACCTCGGCGGCGGCACCATCCCGCTCGCCATCGCCCAGGATCGGCGCGGCGCTCCAGGACGCATCCGCGCCGGCCAGCAAGGCGGCAGAGAGCGAGGCCAGCCGCTGTTCGTTCGACAGGTCGAGCCCGGCCGAGTTGCGCCGCTCCGCTCCCAGCAGGTCCCGCGGCAGGGCGATGCGCGGATGCGGCGCTCCGACCGGCACGATGGCCGCGGCCTCCTCCACCGGGTCGCGGATCAGCGCCTCCACCGGCACATTGGCGTCGCCGATGCGGTTGACGAAGGAGGAGTTGGCGCCGTTCTCCAACAGGCGGCGCACCAGATAGGCCAGCAGCGTCTCATGCGTGCCGACCGGCGCGTAGATGCGGCAGGGGCGGTTCAGCCTGTCGCGGCCGACGACCTCCTCATAAAGCGGCTCGCCCATGCCGTGGAGGCACTGGAACTCGTACTGGCCGACATAGAAATTCTCGCCCGCCATGGCATGGATGGTGGCCAGTGTCCGCGCATTATGCGTGGCGAATTGCGGGAAGATCGCGTCCGGCGCCGCCAGCAGCTTGCGGGCGCAGGCGATGTAGGACACGTCGGTGTGGATCTTGCGTGTGAAGACCGGGAAGCCTTCCAACCCGTCCACCTGGGCGCGCTTGATCTCGCTGTCCCAGTACGCGCCCTTCACCAGCCGCACCATCACCCGGCGGCCGCTGCGGCGGGCCAGGTCGATGATGAAGTCCAGCACATGCGGCGCGCGCTTCTGATAGGCCTGCACCACGAAGCCGACGCCGTTCCAGCCCGCCAGGCGGGGGTCGAAGCACAGCGCTTCCAGCAGGTCGAGCGACAGCTCCAGCCGGTCGGCTTCCTCGGCATCGATGTTCAGGCCGATATCGTAGTGCCGCGCCAGCAGCGCCAGGGTCGTCACGCGGGGCAGCAGCTCGGCCATCACCCGGTCCCGCTGCGCGCGGGCATAACGCGGATGCAGGGCGGACAGCTTGATGGAAATACCTGGGCCTTCGTAGATGCCGCGCTTGCCGGCGGCCTTGCCGATGGCATGGATCGCCTGCTCGTAATCCGCGTGGTAGCGGTCGGCATCGGCGGCGGTCGTCGCCGCCTCGCCCAGCATGTCGTAGGAATAGCGGAAGCCCTTGGCCTCCATCTTGCGGCTATTGGCCAGCGCTTCCGCGATGGTCTGGCCGGTGACGAACTGCTCGCCCATCATCCGCATCGCCATGTCGACGCCCTTGCGGATCACCGGCTCGCCACCCCGGCCGATCAGCTTGGTCAGCGCGGCGGACAGCCCGGCCTCGCTGCTGGTCCCGGTCAGTTTGCCGGTGACGACGAGGCCCCAGGTGGCGGCATTCACGAACAGCGAGGGCGAGTGGCCGACATGGCTGCGCCAATCCCCGGTGCTGATCTTGTCGCGGATCAGCGCATCGCGCGTCGCCCGGTCCGGAATGCGCAGCAGCGCTTCCGCCAGGCACATCAGCGCCACCCCCTCCTGGCTGGACAGCGAGAATTCCTGCACCAGTCCTTCGACGCCGCCGCGCCGTGGCTTGGCCCGCAGCGCCTCCACCAACCGGCGGGCCAGATCCTGCGACTGCGCCGCCTGGGCCGCCGGTAAGGTGGCATTGCTGATCAGCAGGGGCAGGCACTCTTCTTCCGGCCGGCGATAGGCGCTGGTGATGCGGGCGCGCAGCACGGTCTGCGGCTGAACTCCCTGGGCGAAGTCCAGGAAGGGCTGCGGCGAGACGTCGGTTGCACCCTCCTCATCCAGCTGAAACACCGGGCCGCCATCATCGGCATGGCCGAGGCTCGCGCCTCGCTCCAGCCGGTCCAGCGCTAGCAGAAGCGATTGCTTCACAATCCAATGCGGCGTCCGCCCCTGGGCCTCGGCCGCGGCCTTGAGGCGGGCGCGCAGTGCGTCATCCACCTTGAGGCCGATTGTCGTGCTCGCCATGGCCAGGGTCTCCTGCTCTCTCGCCCAGGCAGCATGGTTAACCCAAATTTGAATAGGTGCAACCGGTTCGATGATGTGGGTTGCGCCTTTGTGCGTTCGCTTCTGGAAGAAGGTCAGGGGAGAAGGAATTCTCCCCTGACCCCCTCTCTTTTTCGTCTGTCAGTCTGTCAGTCTGTCAGTCTGAGAGGCGCGGGGGGCGAGGTGGGGGCTGGGCGAGAGAGGGCGTGGCCGGCCTGAAACCGAAACTCGGCAGCACGACCGTCCCGATTCAGCGCGCGGCGTGATGCGCGCGATCACAGCAAGGCCCGCAGAATACTCCATGAGCGCGCCCTGACTGTCCGCAGCCAGGGGTCCGCGACGTATAAGCTGGAGCACCAAGCCTCCAGCCTTCCCAGGAACGCCGGGAACCACAGCGGCCACGCACCTCCAGGTTCGGGGCCGCTTCGTCGTTCTGGCACAAGCTGCATCAGGCGTCGGCTGCGCGGTGGAGCGGCGGCGGAAACCCGCCGCCGCTCCACTATCCGGCCACCCCTACCGACCCATCCCGCCGGAACACGGCACCGCGCCCGGCCAGGATGCCCTGCACCTTCACCAACGTGCGGCTGGTGACATTGCCCTCGCTCTCGATCCGGCTGAGGGTATTGACCGATATCCCGGCAATGGCGGCGAGTTCCCGCAGGGTCATTCCCAGGGCCGCGCGCGCCATCCGGCACTGCGAGGCCGTCATCAGCATGGCGGCCACTTTGTTCAACGCCCCGGCGTCAGGTCGATTTCGATCTCCCGCACCTCCAGGCGTGGCGAGGTGCCGATCCGCACCCGGACCTGCCCTCCCCTGGCCAGGCGGCGGATCTCGCGCAGGCAGGCATCCTGGATGCGCTGGGTGATATCCTCACCAAAATTCGCAAGACGGTCGCGACCGATCTGGGCGCGCAGCCGCGCGGCGGCGAGGCTGGCCGACTTGCGGCGATGGTGGATCAGGCTGATCAGAGCGGCGGCCATATGAGGGTTCCTGGGGTCAGGCGTGGCGGAACAGCCGGCGCAGCAAACCGCGCTGCGCCGTTTCCGTCAGGGCGGAAAGGAATCCGGCACCCGCCATCTGCGGGGCACGGTAGGACTGGGCGACGCCGTGGCGGGTCTCGGCCAGGAAGCTCCTGGCGGCGGCCCGGTAGGCGCGGCCGGCATCGGTCTTGCCGTCCAGGCTCGCCGGGCGGCCGGCATTGGAGGATCGCAGCACGCTGTCGCTCTCCGGCACCACCGCCAGCAGCGGCATCACCAGAATGTCCTGGATGGTCTCCAGGGACAGCATCTCCCCCTTCCTCACCCGCTCCTCGCTGTAGCGGGTGACGACCAGGTGCTCCCGCACCGGGGACAGGCCCGCCTGCGCGCGGCGCGAACGGGCGGCGATATAGCCCATGATGCGGTCGGCATCGCGGACCGAGGTCATCTCGGGGTTGCAGACGACGATGGCATGGTCGGCATGATGCAGCGCCATCATCGCGCCGTGCTCAATGCCGGCGGGGCTGTCGCACAGGATGTAGTCGAACTCGCCGCGCAGCAGGTTCATCACATGGTCGATGGCCTCATGCGTCAGTTCCTCCTTGTCCGCGGTCTGCGACGTGGCGAGCAGGAACAGGTTCGGCACCCGCTTGTCGCGCACCAGCGCCTGGGAAAGGTTGGCGGTGCCATGCGCCACATGCAGGAAGTCGTACACCACCCGCTTCTCCACCCCCATGACGAGGTCGAGGTTGCGCAGGCCCATGTCGAAATCCACCACGCAGACGCGGTGGCCTTCCAGCGCCAACGCGGCGCCGAACGCGGCGGTGGTGGTGGTCTTGCCCACACCCCCCTTGCCGGAGGTGACGGTGATGACGGTCGCGGACATCGGGATTCTCCCTGAGGTCGGTTGCGGGTGGAAGCGGGTCAGGGCAGCGGGCCGAAGCGCAACGCGCCATCGGCCAGGCTGATCTGGGCCGGGCGCTTGGCCCAGCCGGCGGGGAAGTCGTCGGCGCCGAGATACAGCCCGGCGATCGACACCAGCTCTGCATCAAATATTTTCGCAAAGATACGGGCAGAGGCATCGTCGCCCAGCCCGGCGCTGGCCGAGCCCCGCAGCGTGCCATAGACGTGGATGCAGCCATCGGCGAGCAACTGTGCCCCGGGCGAGACCGAATGCAGCACGATCAGGTCAGCCTCCGCCGCATAGATCCGCTGGCCGGAGCGCACCGGCTCGGAGACGATCACCGGCGGCCGGCGGATGCGCTCCGCGGACAGGTTCTGTCGCGGCTCGGCCTCCATCACCCGGCCCAGGCCGCTGGCCAGCGCGGCCTGCTCCACCTCGGCGGAATTCGCCTTGAAGGCGGCGGGTACCAGGCCGCGCTGACGCAGCAGTGCCACGGCATCCGCCACCCGGGGGGCGGAGCTGGCGGGTAGCGCGGTCAGGTCCAGAATCGCCGGCGTGTGCCGGAACAGCCCGGCGGTCGAAGCCAGCCGCGCCGTCAGCGCCTTGTCCAGCTCCTGCACCGCGACGTCGGCGATCTCGACGGTCAGGAAGGGGTGCACCTTGCCGCGCAGGCGCAGCGGCGTGTCGGTGGAGGCTGCCGGTCGCGGCATGGAGATCGTCATGGTCAGGCCCGCCTTCTGTCGGAATTCGCCGGTGGAAGCACTGCGCCACCGGTTCCAGACGCCCGCGTTTCGCGGACCACACCGGGATACGCGGGCTTGGATTTTTTCGCAAGACTTTTCATTTTTCGCCCAACAAACGGATCGCTCAGGCGGCACGGAGGGTGAGCGGCGGCGCGGCGGTACCCAGCCCGTCCAGTTGCCACAACGCCCGCGCCATCCACAGCCGGAACATGCCCTGCCGCTCGCCGAACGGCCCATCCAGCCGCGCCTGCGCCACGGGCAGGCAGCGCCCTTCCACCTGCGCCAGGGCAGCCCGCCGCAGCGCGGCACGCAGGATTCCGGGCGCTTCCCCCCAACCGGGAAGCCCGGCGGCGGCGGCGAAGGATTCCAGGCTGCAACGGGGCGCCAACGGCGGCTCGGCCGCGCCCTCCGGCAACGGTCGCAGCCGGGTGCCGTCCCACACCAGAAGCTGCAGGTCATGGCGCGGCGCGCCGGCCGGCACGACGAAGCCCGGCACCTCACCGGCTTCCAGCCGCAGGATGCTACCGAGCCAGCTCAGCCCCGCGGCCAGCAGCACTGGGCATGGCGGCAGGCTGCTGGAGACCAGCAGGCGCACCGCGCCATCCTCCTGCACGATGCGGGCGCCGCTGGTCGCGTGGTCCAGGCTCTCCCCGGTCAGCAGCTGTGTCGCCTCGGGGTGACGGAACAGCGCGTGGTCCGGCGTCCGGCGCGGCGCCCTGCCAGACAGCAGGGCGACCAGCGCTTCGGCATCCTCCAGCGGCAAGGGATGGCGCAGCGTCGCGGCCAGCTCCAGCCGGGCATCCCGGCGGCGGATCATGCCGCGCCCCGCCCGGCCAGGCGCAGCCGGCGCTCGGCGGCGGCCAGCGCGGCATCCACCGCAGCCGGGTCCGCCGCCACCTGCTGGCGTTGCAGGCTCAGCGGCGGCTCGTCATGCGGGTCATCCTCGATCAGCACGGCCTGCAGCGGCCGGTCGGCCCGCAGTTCGGCGAACAATCCTTCCCTATAGTGCACGACCACGCGTGGCAGATGGCCGGCCGGGCTCAGCAGCCCCTCCAGCGCGTCCAGCGCCTGCTCGAATTCCTCCTCGCTGGCTTCGGCCTGCACGAGGTCGAGGATGTCACGGCCATCGAGGACAAGGCAGGCCTCCCCGGGGGCACGACGGCTGATCTCCATCCGGCTTCTCCTGATCTGGTTCCAACCGCTGCCGGTGGTGCCACGCTCAGGCCAGGGCACACAATAGTTTTTCGCATAAGTATGCTCTCGTTTTCGTGATTGACGCCGCCGCGCCACGGTTCGATACGGCAGGAACGCTGGAGGCCCCCGTATGCCGCACTTGCCCCATCAGGACGGACCGCTGGCCCGGGTTGCCAGCTACGACCTGGCTTCTCCCGCCGGGCTCGCGCTGCTGCGGCGCTTTGACGCCCAGTTCCATCGTTTGCCCGTAGCGGCACGGGACGCGGCGGTGCGCGGCCTGCAACTGGCCCTGCCGCTGGCGGCCCGGGCCCAGGGACTGCTGGTGTTGCCGGGCGGCGCCCTGGCATGGCGGGACGGCGAATCGGTGCTGGTCGGAGACCCCGCATCAAGTGTCGGCGTCACGACGAGCCGGGAGGCCTTGCAGAAGGCCGTATCCGACCAGTCCGGCACATTCTTCATCCAGCATGGCAAGAATGGCCTTCAATTGGGTCACGATTCGGTATTTTTCGGCCAATCCGCCACCTGGGCCCCTCAAGCGTCCCTTTACGCCGACATCTTGCCCGCACTGGCCGAGTGGCGGGGCCCGGCGATGATTCACTGGCACGACACCGGCGCCGCGGTGTGGGAAATGGTGCCCGCCCCGCCGCCGCTGGCCCTGGCCGTCAGCCTGGTGGGCGAGGCGCTGGAAGCCGGGCCGCCGCTACCGCGCTTCGTCTGGTCGGTCGCCGGCAGCGACGAGTGCTTCCAGCACCTCTCCTCCGGCCTTGCTGCGCATCTGGACGAATGGCTGGCACCCGAAGTCAGCGATGCATTGCGCTTCGCCCTGATCGCCCATTGGACCGATGGCGAGGACAGTGTCGCCAGCCGGTTGGCCGATGGCCTCGGCTGGCTGCCGCGCGCCTTCGCCGCCGACCCCGGCCGCCCCGCCAGCCTGGACATGCTCACCCACTGGCCCCGCGCCGCCGCCGCCTTGCCGCCGCACGCCGCCCTGCTCGGGCTCGCCGCCGCCGAGGCGGGCGAGGCCTGGAGCCCGCAGCTGCGGCGCGACTTCCTCGCCGCCCTCCGCGCTGAATGGCCCGCCGCCGCCCTTCTGGCCGAATCAGGCAGCGCGGCCCCGACGCCGCTGGATACGCTGGCGGCCGATCGCATGGTCCGCGCCGGCACCCCTGCCCTGGCGGCGCTAGCCCCCCTCGATGTCATCGACACGCCCCAGGGATTGTTGCGCCGGGCCGACTCCGTGGCGCTGCGCCTGGGCGCCCCCGTGTTGCTGGCGGTGCCGGCCTGGGGTCTGTGCCACCAGCTGGACCCGGCCGGGCTGCGTGTGCTGGGCAATGGCGCCGCCTACGGGCTTGGCGCCGGGCTGGAGGCGTTCGAGGCCGAATAGCTGCCATTCCATTAATTTTCGCATGAGGCTCAGGAAGCGCTTGCGAAAAAAAACGGGATCGGGAATGTTGGCCACGCCCGCATCAGAAGGGGACCGTGGCGTGAAGATTTTGGTGGTGGATGACTACCCGACGATGCGTCGGATCGTGCGAAACCTGTTGGACCAGATTGGCTTCAAGGATGTCGAGGAGGCTGGCAACGGCGCCGAGGCGTTCGAGAAGATCAAGGTTTCTCGCTACGATATGGTGATCTCGGACTGGAACATGGAGCCCATGACGGGGCTTGAGCTGCTGAAGCATGTCCGTGCCGATGCCGCGCTGTCGAAGACGCCGTTCATTATGGTGACGGCGGAAAGCAAGACGGAGAACGTCATCGCGGCCAAGCAGGCCGGCGCCTCGCAGTACATCGTCAAGCCGTTCACGGCTGAGACGCTGAAGGCGAAAATCGCCTCTGTCGTGGGCTGAGAGGGGCGCGCGGTGACCGTGGCCCCCCAAGCCCAGCCAGCGCCCGAGAAGGGCCTGGCGCGTATCGCCGGTCATGTCGCCGCGATTTCAGGCGAGGTGGACCGGCTGCTCGGAATGCCCATGGGCACCGCGGAGGATGGTGACCGCCTTAGCCAGGTGATGGCGGAGATGCAGGGGATGTCGAAGCTGCTCGCGGATACGCGGGCCGAGATCGTGCATCTCTCGCCGCCGCCCACCGGGCTGGGCGACACGCTGGATGCCGTGGTGGACGAGACCGAGCAAGCCGCCATGGAGATCATGAAGCAGGCCGAGCGTGCGCAGGCGGCGTCCGGCCGGCTGACCAGCGGCGCCTCCACCGACACCAAGGCCGACCTGGCCGAGGTGGACGATGCGGCGACCTGCATCCTGATGGCCTGTGCCTTCCAGGACATTACCGGCCAGCGCATCCGCAAGGTGCTGTCGGCGATGCGCTCCGTCGAGGAACGCATCGCCACGCTGGTGGCGCTGATGGGCATCCGCCAGGAAGACCTGCCCCAAGATGCTGGCGGCGCGCCGCCCGGCTCCGATGCCGCTTTGCTGAACGGCCCCAGCTCCTCCGCCGAGGGCGGGCTGGGCCAGAATGCGGTCGACGATCTGTTCAACTGAGACCACGCCCGCCGCCGATCCCGGCGGCGGCCTTGCATCACGAAGCCAGGAAGAATGTCATGGCGCTTTCGGTCGGCACTGAACTGGCCGCTCTGCTGCTGGGAGCCAATGGCGCGGAGGCCGGCCCGCGCCGTGCCCCCGGCGGCCCCACTGCCGCCATACCGGGCGCGGATGTCCTGCCCGGCTTCGCCGACCTCCTGGCTGCCGCGACGGCGGGCGAGGCTGGGGTAGCAACCGCGCCTGCCGTCGTGCCCCAGCCCGGGGCCGAGGCGCCAGCGCCGCCCCCCGCCATTCGCCCCAAGCCCGCCATGCCCGCGGCCATGCCATGGGACGCCCTGGCTGCTGCTGCCGAGGCGGCGGATGGCCTGGCGGCGCCGTTCCAGTGGCCCGGCAATGCCCAGCCCGCCCCTGCCCTTGTGCCCGAAGCCCTGGCCAGCGTGGCCGAGGACGCTGAACTGCCGACAGAGCCGGCGATGCCTGAGGTGGCGCAGGATGTGCCGCTGCCGCTCGCCATTCCCGTCGCGCCTGCCATGCCTGTTCAGGCTGCCCGGCCTCCTGCGAAAACGCAGCAAAGCGCGACGCTTCCACTGTCGCTCACAACCGAAGCGCCGCTTGAGCCGCAAACGCCTGAGGCCAAGTCCGCATCATTCGCGCTTCCCTCGTCTCCGGAACAGAAGCCTGGGCTGGAGACGCTGGCCACAGCCGACCTGCGCCCCAGCCTTCCGTCGTCCGGGGCGACCCCTGAAGCCCCCGCCGCAGGCCAACCCATCGCGGCGCCGCAGCCTGCTGACGCCTCGCCTGCCGCGCCGGCGCAGGACGGGCCCGAAATCCTCGCGGCCATGGCCACCTCCGTCGCGCCGCGCCTGATCGAGGCCAGGCGCGGCGATACCGCCGCCGCGCCCACACGGCGCGCCGAGACCTCGGCCGAGAAGGCGGTGCCCATCCCGCTGCAGCCCGTCGAGGCCTCCGATCCCGTCCTGGCCGCCACGGCGTGGAAGGAGATGCCGGCAACGCCGCGCGAGTCCGACGCCAAGGGCCCCACATCCTCCGCCCTTGCCCCAGCCGTCGAGCCGGAGCTGCCGGCCGCGGCCCCGCCCGCCATCAGCTTCGAGGCGCAGCGCCCCGCCGAATCCGCCCGCCCGGTCGCCGCAGCGGCCGTGCCTCTGGTGCTGCGGCCCCACCAGGTGGCGGAGGCCGGCCAGCAGATCGTGCTGCGGACCAGCCAGGCGGCGACGGAAGGCGTGGAGACCATCTCGGTCGATCTGCGCCCGCCGGAACTGGGGCGCGTCGAGGTGCGGCTGACTTTCCGCGAGGGCACCGTGCAGGTTTCCATGACCGCCGAGCGGGTGGAAACCTACGAGGCCTTCCGCCACGACCGGGCCAGCCTGGAACAGCAGATGCAGCAGTCCGGCCTGCAACTCGGCAGCGGCGGGCTGGATCTCCAGCATGGCCGCCTGCCGCCGCGTGAGGGCGGCGAGCCGGAGCGTCGCACCGCGCAGGCCGCCGAACTGGCGACCGATGATACCGCCGATGAC
>Ga0308171_1004040_pt1 | contig 12555 bp, 8 predicted proteins | sample PhyGR1_FD_202135 | JGI IMG/M metagenome (GOLD analysis project Ga0308171, IMG submission 202135) | Phyllosphere microbial communities from UC Gill Tract Community Farm, Albany, California, United States - DLSLSG.R1 | ecosystem: Host-associated > Plants > Phyllosphere > Unclassified | place: USA... | reverse complement strand
TGAATGAATGGTGCGATGTCTTCGGGGTGGGCTTCCCAGCCCACGGCGAGCTGACCCTCGGTGATCAGCTCGCCGACACGGTCGCCGACCAGGTGCACGCCGATGATCGGGCCGTCGCTGCGGCGCACGACCTTCACGAGCCCGGCCGTGCCCAGGATCTCGCTCTTGCCGTTGCCCGCCAGGTTGTACTCGCGCACGGCGATCGCGTCGCCGTGCGCGGCACGCGCCTGCTCTTCGGTGAGCCCGACCGAGGCGACCTCGGGGCTGCTGTACGTCACCTTCGGCACGAGGGTGTCGGGGATCACGGTGGGGGCGAGCCCGGCGATCTCCTCGGCCACGAAGATCCCCTGCTGGAAGCTGCGGTGGGCCAGCTGTAGGCCGGGCACGATGTCTCCGACGGCCCAGACGTGCGGGCGTGTCGTCCGGAGGCGCTCATCGACGCGCACGAAGCCGCGGTCGAGCTCGACCCCGGCCTCGTCGAGTCCCAGACCCGCGGTCGAGGGGCCGCGGCCCACGGCGACGAGCACGACATCGGTGTCGAGCGACGAGCCGTCCTCGAGCTCGACACGCACTCCGTCGGCCGTGCGCTCGGCGCGGGCGAACCGTGTGCCGGTGCGCGCGGTGATGCCCCGCTTGCGGAACGCGCGCTCCAGAGCCTTGCCCATCGCGGCATCCTCGACGGGGACGAGCCGGTCCAGGGCCTCCACGATGGTCACCTCTGCGCCGAACGATCGCCAGATGCTGGCGAACTCGACGCCGATGACGCCGCCTCCGAGGATCACCGCGCGACGCGGAACGCTCGAAAGGGTGAGCGCCTGATCGCTCGTGAGGATGCGGTCATCGAGCTCGAGGCCGGGGAGCGACCGGCTGTAGGACCCGGTGGCCAGGACGACGTCGGTGCCGCTGTAACGGTCGTCACCGACCGCCACGCGGCCGTCGTCGAGCAGCCGCCCGCTGCCGCGGACGACCGTGATCTTGCGGGCTGCGATGAGTCCTTCGAGCCCCTTGTGCTTCTTGGCGACGATGCCCTCGCGGTACGCATGGACGGCACCCATGTCGATGCCGTCGAACGAGGCGCGGACGCCGACGTGCTCGGAACCGCGCACGTTGTCGGCGACCTCGGCGGAATGCAGCAGCGCTTTCGTGGGGATGCAGCCGCGGTGGAGGCACGTCCCGCCGAGCTTGTCCTTCTCGATGAGCGCCACCGACGAGCCGAGCTCGGCGGCCCGCAGAGCGGCGGCATAGCCGCCGCTGCCTCCGCCGAGGATGACGAGGTCGAACGAGTGCTCGGTCATCGCGACGCGCCCCGCAGGTATTCGATCAGCGAGCGGACCGTGGCCCCGGTCGGCCCCTTGTCGGTCGAGCCGAACGCGCCCTTGGTGGTTCCCGAGCCGGCGATGTCGAGGTGGATCCAGGGTATGCGCGGCGCATCGTCGCCCTCACCGGTGCGACCGACGAAGCGGCGCAGGAACAGCCCCGCGAACATCGAGCCGCCGGAGGGGTCGCCGATCTTGGCGTTCTGCATGTCTGCGATCGGGGAGTCGAGCTCGTCCTCCATGTGCGCCGGCAGCGGGAGCTGCCACGCAGCCTCGCCCGCGCGTCCGGCGGCCTCGAGGTACTCCGCGACCGCGGCGTCGTCGCCCATCACCCCGGTGTGACGGTGGCCGAGGGCCACGATGATCGCGCCCGTGAGCGTGGCGACGTCGACGATCGCGTCGGGGTGGGTCCGACTCGCGGCGACGAGCCCGTCCGCCAGGACGAGTCGGCCCTCCGCGTCGGTGTTGAGGACCTCGACGGTGGTGCCGTCGAGCATCCGCAGCACGTCGCCGGGACGGGTGGCGCGTCCGGAGGGCATGTTGTCGGCGACGCAGAGCCAGGCCGACACCCGGACGGGCAGCTCCATGGCAGCCGCGGCCTGGACGACGGCGAGCACCGTGGCGGCTCCGGCCATGTCGTACTTCATGCCGACCATGCTCGCCGGCGGCTTCAGCGAGAGCCCGCCGGTGTCGAAGGTGATGCCCTTGCCCACGAGCGCGACGTGACGCCGGGCGTTCGCGGGCGCATAGTCGACGCGGATGACGCGAGGCGGGCGATCCGAGCCCTGGCCGACGCCCAGCACGCCGCCGAACCCCTGGGCTTCGAGCGCCGCCTCGTCGAGCACCTCGACCTCGATCGGCAGGCCGGCCACCGCTTCGACGGCGCGCTCGGCCAGGTCGGCGGGGGAGAGCCACTCCGCGGGCGTGCTCACGAGGTCCTTGACGAGGGCGACGGCGCGGCCGAGCGCGGCGACCGCCGCGACGTCGCCGTCCGCGGCCGGGGCTTCGGCATGGATCGCGATCCGGTCGGCCCGCGCCTGGGCGGTTTCGCGCTTGTAGCCGCTGAAGCGGTACCCGCCGAGGACGGCGCCCTCCGCGAGCGCGCGCCAGCTCTCGGCCGGTGCCAGCGGCGCGGCGACGGCGAGGGAGGCGAACCCGGTGGTGACGCGGACGGCCGCGCCGACGGCATCCCGCAGCGCGTTGTCGTCGGGATCGGCGCCGGTGCCGACGACGATCAGTGGAACGGATGCCACCGCGGGCAGGAAGACACGGTGGACCGAGCCGCGTGCGCCGGTGAATCCGACCGCGTGGAGGGTCTCGGCGATCCCCGGCCAGGCCTCGGGCGCGGCGACGTCGCCGACGAGTGGTGGGAGTGCGAGCACCAGGGCGTCGGCATCGGAGTCGGTGACGGGCGCGCTGCTGTGCGCGATCTCGGGGAACGGCATTCCTCCATCCTAGGTTCGCCCGTCCGGTCGCGTTCGCTGTCAGCGAGGTGCGCCCCGCCTCCGGCGATGTGCGCGCCTCGTAGAGTTATGGCATGCCGCTGTCCGGACCGCTCTATGCACGTGCCGCCGGGTCCCCGCCCGTCCCGACGGGGCTTCCGCTCGTCGTCGCGATGACCGGATTCACGGATGCCGGTGGCGCCGTCTCCCGCATCATCGAGTACTTCCGGGGTGAACTCGACCCGACCACCGTCGTCGCCTTCGACAACGACGTGCTGTTCGACTACCGAGCGCGCCGCCCCATCGTCACCTTCGACGAGGACCATCTCACCGACTACCGGGCGCCGCGGCTCGAGCTCTCGCTCGCGCACGATTCGCTCGGGCAGCCCTTCGTGCTGCTCTCGGGCTACGAACCGGACTTCGCGTGGGAGGCGTTCGCCGAGACCGTCGTCGGGCTCGCCGAAGGGATGCAGGTCGCGTCGGCGACGTGGGTGCACGCCATCCCGATGCCCGTGCCGCACACCCGGCCCATCGGCACGACGGTCAGCGGCACCCGCCCCGAACTCACCGCCGCTCATTCGGTATGGCAGCCCCGCACCCAGATCCCCGCCTCAGCGGGGCACCTGCTCGAGATGCGCCTGGCCGAGGCCGAGGCGCGAGTGGCCGGCTTCGCCCTGCTCGTGCCCCATTACCTCGGCGAGACCGAGTACCCCGCGGCGGCGATCGCGGGACTGGACAGTCTCAGCGTGGCCACCGGGCTCGTCTTCGACAGCGACACGCTGCGGGGCGAGAACCGCGAGTATCTCGAGAAGGTCGGCGACCAGGTCTCGAACAGCGAAGAGCTGACGACCATGCTCCACACGCTCGAAGAGCGCTACGACTCCTACATGGCCGGGTCGGCGCTGGGGCAGCCCATCATCCATTCGGGCGATCTTCCGAGCGCCGATGAACTGGCCGCCGAGCTCGAGCGGTTCCTCGCCTCCCGACCCCCGGGCGACGACGACAAGCGCGGCCGCGCCTGAGGCCTCCTCGACGACCGCTCCGGGAATGCCGGGGCGGTCGTCGGCGTTCTCATAGCAATGAATGCTTGCGCAGGAAGAGCGCACGAGATATGAGACAATAGAGGACCTGACCCGTTGTCGATCCTGTGCACCTCGTTCGTTCGAGTCGCATGGAGACTTGACAAGGGTCTTACTAGTGTCCGAGAACCCGATGCCTTCGCATCGGTGAGAGGCTAACCGTGACGTCAGGCACGAAGACCACCCGCACCCGCGCGAGCGAGGACACCGAACTCGTCGAGGACGCGCCCACCACCGACGCCCAGGCCGCAGCGCCCAAGAGCGCCGCGAAGAAGGCGCCGGTCAAGAAGGCTCCGGCCAAGAAGGCTGCGCCGAAGAAGGCTGCGACCGCCAAGGCTTCCCAGGCGAAGGCCAAGTCCGACGACGAGGAGATGGACGACGAGGACGTCGAGGACGACGTCGAGATCGACACCGAGGACGAGGCCGACACCCCCGCTCCCGCCGCCGGCGCCGTCAAGACCGACGACGATGACGAGGAGGACACCGAGTCGAAGAAGCCCGCGTTCACCGAGGCTCTTCCCACCGGCGCCATCGTCATCTCGACGAGCGACGAAGAAGACGTCCCCGTCTACTCGACGCAGATCACCGGCGCCACCGCCGACCCGGTCAAGGACTACCTGAAGCAGATCGGAAAGGTGCCCCTGCTGAACGCGGCCGAAGAGGTCGAGCTCGCGATGCGCATCGAGGCCGGACTGTTCGCCGAAGAGAAGCTGTCGCACATGTCGCCGGCCGAGAAGTCGAACCAGCTCGGGCTCGACCTGCAGTGGGTCGCCCGCGACGGTCAGCGGGCCAAGAGCCACCTGCTCGGCGCAAACCTCCGACTGGTCGTCTCGCTCGCCAAGCGCTACACCGGCCGCGGCATGCAGTTCCTGGACCTGATCCAGGAGGGCAACCTCGGTCTGATCCGCGCGGTCGAGAAGTTCGACTACACCAAGGGCTTCAAGTTCTCGACGTACGCGACGTGGTGGATCCGACAGGCCATCACGCGTGCCATGGCAGACCAGGCCCGCACGATCCGCATCCCCGTCCACATGGTCGAGGTCATCAACAAGCTGGCGCGCGTGCAGCGGCAGATGCTGCAGGACCTGGGCCGCGAGCCCACGCCCGAGGAGCTCAGCCGCGAGCTCGACATGACCCCCGAGAAGGTCATCGAGGTGCAGAAGTACGGCCGTGAGCCGATCTCGCTGCACACTCCGCTCGGCGAGGACGGCGACAGCGAGTTCGGCGACCTGATCGAGGACACCGAGGCCGTCGTCCCGGCCGATGCCGTCGGGTTCACGATGCTCCAGCGTCAGCTCGAGTCGCTGCTCGACTCGCTCAGCGAGCGCGAAGCCGGCGTGATCCGCATGCGATTCGGTCTCGGCGACGGCCAGCCCAAGACGCTCGACCAGATCGGCGACACGTTCGGGGTGACCCGCGAGCGCATCCGTCAGATCGAATCGAAGACGATGGCGAAGCTGCGTCACCCGTCGCGTTCGCAGTCGCTGCGGGACTACCTCGAGTGACCGGCGCGGCCAACGAGGGCAAGGCTCTCGAGGTCGTCGTCGACGGCACGTCGTACGCGCGGATCCCGATCCGCACGCGCGTCGTGATGCCGGGCGACGACCTCGACGCGGTCCTCGCGGAGTATGCGAAGCCGGTCGTCCAGCCCGGCGACCTGCTGTTCGTCACCGAGAAGATCGTGGCGATCACCCAGGGCCGTTCGTACACGCTCGATGAGATCGAGGTGCGTCCGCTCGCTCGCTTCCTGTCGAGGTACGTCACGCGCACGCCCTACGGCATCGGCCTCGGCATGCCCGAGACGATGGAGATGGCGCTGCGCGAGTGCGGCACCCCCCGCATCCTGTTCGCCGCCGCCGTCAGTGCGGTCACCAAGCTGTTCGGTCGCCGCGGCGACTTCTACCGCATCGCCGGCGACAAGGCGCGCGCGATCGACGGCCCCACCTCGGGCACGATCCCGCCGTACAACAAGGCCGTGGTGCTCGGGCCGACCGATCCGACCGGCGTGGCCGCGCGCGTGAAGTCGCAGCTGGGCGGGGTCGCCGAGGTCGCCGTCGTCGACATCAACGACATCGGGGGCAACATCCTGGGCTCCACCCTCGACAAGACCGGCGAGCAGCGGCTCGTGCGCATCCTGCGCGACAACCCGCTCGGCCAGGGACACCAGTCGACGCCGCTCGGCGTGATCCGCGAGGTGTGAGGGTGGGGGCTGTCAATCGGCTGTACCGCCGCGCGCGCTTCTTCGTCCGCCGCGTCGTGTCGTTCGATCGGGAGCGCGTGTTCCAGTTCGCTCGGCAGTCCGCGGCGTTGTCGAAGGCCCCGGTCTGGTGGGTCGCGCTCGACATGGCCTGGTGCGCGGTGCGCTACGAGACGACGTTCGAGAACTACTCCGAGTGGGACTTCCGCATCCTCCGGGCGCGCGAGCGGCGCACGTACATGACGGACCCGAAGTCGTTCCATCTCTCGCGTCGCCTCAACGACAACGCGGTGCGCGGCGTGTTCGACGACAAGCTCCAGTTCGCGAGCCGCTTCGGCGACGAACTCGGTCGCGCCTGGCTCGACGTCGGCGTCTCGGACACCGCGGCGCTGGCATCCTTCCTCCAGGGGCGCGAGCGCGTCATCACCAAGTACCCCGGCGGTGTGGGCGGCAACGGCATCACCATGCGAGAGGTGGCGGCCATCGCCGACGTCGCGGCGTTGCGCGAGGAGCTGCTCTCCTCGGGCGAGACGCTCGTCGAGGAGGTGCTCGTGCAGCACCCCGAGATGGCGCGGCTGTACCCGGGCAGTGTCAACTCGCTGCGCGTGGTGACCTACCGCGATCCCGACGACGTCGTGCACGTCCTCGCCTCGGTGCTCAAGGTCGGCAATGGGGGAGTGATCGACAACTTCTCCAACGGCGGAATGTACACGATGCTCGACGATGGCGGCCGTGCGCTGCACGCCGCCAGCGACGAGGAGGGACGTCCTTTCGCGACGCATCCCATCACCGGCGTCGAGATCACCGGCTACCAGGTGCCGTTGTACCCGGAGGTCCTCGAACTGGTCGAGCGTCTCGCCCGCCGCGTCCCCGAGATGCCCTACATCGGCTGGGACATCGCGATCACTCCGGAGCGACCCGTCGTGATCGAGGGCAACCACAACACCGGCGTGTTCCAGTCCAAGCCCTCCGTGTCGGGCATCCGGCACGGGCTGCTGCCGCGCTACCGCGCCGCGATGCGTTTTTGACGCGTCCGGCCAATCCACCCGAGAAACCGACGAGACGGAGAACGAGCAATGGGTCGATCACGCGTCCGGCTGGGCTACCTGCTCGACCGAGCCCGTAACCTCCGCATCGGCAACCTCGTCGAGTTCGGTCGTCAGGTGCAGAAGGTCTCGAAGGCGCCGCTGCCGGTCATCGTCGCCGACATGCTGTGGTGCTCGGTCAAATACGACATGGGCTTCCGCGACTACGCCGTGTGGGACATCCGGCTGCTCAACGCCCGGGAACGCGCCACCTGGATGACGCATCCCAAGTCGTTCCGCATCACGCGCATGCACAACACCCCCGAGGGGCGCGCGAAGCTCGAGGACAAGCGTCGCTTCGCCCGCGAGTACGCCGACCTGCTCGGGCGCGAGACGCTCGATCTGCGCGACGTCGACGACACCGCGCTCGCGGCCTTCCTCGCCCGGCACCCCAGGGTGCTCGCCAAGCCGCTGGACGGACACGGCGGCGGCGGGATCACCCTGCACGAGAACGTGACGGATGCCGCAGCGTTCCGTGCGGCGGCCACGGCGGCCGGACAGTCCATCGTCGACGAGTTCATCGTGCAGCACGACGAGATGGCCTCGCTGTACCCCGACAGCGTCAATACCGTGCGCATGATCACGTTCCTGACGCCGCAGGGCGACGTGCGGCTGCTCGCCAGCGTCCTGCGGATCGGCAACGGCGACGTCATCGACAACTTCGCCTCAGGCGGCATGTTCACCATGATCGACGAGCACGGCGTGGCGCTGTACCCCGGCGTCGACAAGAACTCCAACGTCTACCATGAGCACCCGGTGACGGGGACGGCGATCGTCGGCTTCACCGTCCCGCTGTTCGACCAGGTGCTGGCGCTGACCGAGGCGCTGGCGCGGCGTACCCCCGAGGCGCCTTACGTCGGCTGGGACCTGGCGATCACGCCGACCGGTCCGGTCGTCATCGAGGGCAACCACAACTCCAGCGTCTTCCAGCCCAAGCCGTCGGCGTCGGGCGTGCGCACCGGACTGCTGCCGGTCTACCAGGCGGCCGTGGGCTTCTGAGCGGCGCCCGCGCGAACACGACGAACGCCCCGAGTCGGTGACTCGGGGCGTTCGTCGTCGCGGTGGATCAGTCGGCGGCGACGAGACGGGCGGTCTCGTCGTGCCAGCTGGTGGCGACGGCGCGCAGCTTCTCTTCGTACTTGCGTCCGTGGTGAGCGCAGAAGAGCAGCTCGCTGCCGTTCACCTCGGCCGCGATGTAAGCCTGTGCGCCGCACGAATCACACCGGTCTGCAGCCGTCAGGCGGTGCTCGAGGACGGCGGTGGTCTCTGCGGAAGTCGACGTGGTCATGAAGGGTGCCTCCTCGGTCGATCGGGTCGTGCAACTGAGTGCCTTCGATACAACCACGCGCAGGCGGGGGTATGCCCCATTTGACGTGCATTTCGCTCTGCGCGTACGCTCCCGCCTGCGCGTGGCCGACGGGAGCACCCGCGGAAGTGTGTCCTCCCCGCGCTGTCGGCGGGCGCGATTAGGCTTGGAGACCGTGACCGCTGAGTATTCCGCCCATCACCTCCAGGTGCTCGAAGGACTCGAGGCTGTCCGCAAGCGACCCGGGATGTACATCGGGTCGACCGACTCGCGCGGTCTCATGCACTGCCTCTGGGAGATCATCGACAACTCCGTCGACGAGGCGCTCGGGGGTTACGGCACCCGCATCGACATCGTGCTGCACGCCGACGGCAGCGTCGAGGTGAGAGATCGCGCCCGCGGCATCCCGGTCGACGTCGAGCCCCGCACCGGTCTGACCGGCGTCGAGGTCGTCTTCACCAAGCTCCACGCCGGCGGCAAGTTCGGCGGGGGGTCGTACGCCGCCTCGGGCGGCCTGCACGGCGTCGGCGCCTCGGTCGTCAACGCCCTCTCCGAGCGGCTCGACGTCGAAGTCGACCGCGCCGGCAAGACCTACGCCATGTCGTTCCACCGCGGCGAGCCCGGCCGTTTCGCCGGTGACGCCCCCGACTCCGGCTTCACCCCGTTCGAACGCGCCTCGGAGCTGCGCGTCATCGGCAAAGCGCCGCGGGGAACCACGGGAACCCGCATCCGCTACTGGGCCGACCGGCAGATCTTCACCAAGGATGCCGCGTTCCACCTCGACGAGCTCGAGCAGCGGGCCCGGCAGACCGCCTTCCTCGTGCCGGGTCTCGAGATCGTCATCGTCGACGAGCGCGCCGCCGACCGCGTCGAGACGAGCTACCGCTACGACGGCGGCATCTCGGAGTTCGCCGAGTTCCTGGCTCCCGACGCCCCGATCACCGACACCTGGCGCCTGACCGGGTCGGGCACCTTCACCGAGACGGTGCCGGTGCTGCAGAGCAGCGGCGCCATGGTCCCCACCGAGGTGGAGCGGACGTGCGAGGTCGACGTCGCCCTGCGCTGGGGGACGAGCTACGAGACCGTCACGCGCTCGTTCGTCAACATCATCGCCACGCCCAAGGGCGGCACGCATCAGCAGGGCTTCGAGCAGGGGCTGATGAAGGTCGTCCGGGGACAGGTCGAGCAGAACGCCCGTCGGCTGAAGGTCGGCAACGACAAGCTCGAGAAGGACGACATCCTCGCCGGTCTGACCGCCGTGCTGACGGTGCGGGTGCCCGAGCCGCAGTTCGAGGGTCAGACGAAGGAGATCCTCGGCACTCCCGCCGTGCGTCAGATCGTCGCGAACGTGGTGAACCGCGAGCTGACGGCGCGGTTCACCTCGCCCAAGCGCGACGACAAGGCGCAGACCGGGCAGCTGCTCGAGAAGGTCGTCTCCGAGATGAAGGCGCGTATCTCCGCGCGCACGCACAAAGAGACCCAGCGCCGCAAGACCGCCCTGGAATCATCGTCACTGCCGTCCAAGCTCGCGGACTGCCGCACGAACGACGTGGCCGAGTCCGAGCTGTTCATCGTCGAGGGCGATTCCGCGCTCGGCACCGCCAAGCACGCGCGCAACAGCGAGTACCAGGCGCTTCTGCCGATCCGCGGCAAGATCCTCAACGTGCAGAAGGCGTCGGTCAGCGACATGCTCTCCAACGCCGAGTGCGCCGCGATCATCCAGGTCGTCGGCGCCGGATCGGGCCGCTCGTTCGACCTGAGCGCGGCCCGCTACGGCAAGGTGATCCTGATGAGCGACGCGGACGTCGACGGCGCCCACATCCGGACGCTGCTGCTCACCCTGTTCTTCCGGTACATGCGGCCGCTCATCGAGGACGGCCGCGTCTTCGCCGCCGTTCCGCCGCTGCACCGGGTCGTCGTGATGAATCCGGGGTCGAAGCCGAACGAGACGATCTACACCTACTCCGAGGCCGAGCTGCACACCCTGCTGGCGAAGCTGCGCAAGTCCGGCCGCAAGTGGCAGGAGCCGGTCCAGCGCTACAAGGGCCTCGGCGAGATGGATGCCGATCAGCTGGCGACCACGACGATGGATCGCGCCGGACGCACGCTGCGCCGGGTCCGCGTCGAGGACGCCGATGCGGCGAACGCGGTGTTCGAGCTCCTGATGGGCAACGAGGTCGCTCCGCGGCGCGACTTCATCGTCACCTCGAGCGACCGGCTGTCGCGCGAGGCCATCGACGCCTGATTCCAGCGAGGCGTGCGCCGTCCCGTGCGGTCGACGACGTAGCGGTTCGCACGGCGCCGTCATCAGGCGACGGCGCCGTTCACACGGTCACGACACGACGGTGCCGACCGCGCCGATCACGCCGTCGAGCGGCTGGCCCGACGCGTCGCGCTTGGCACCCTCCGGCGGGAGCGTCCGCGTCGCACCGTCGGGGGCGACCGCGCGGGGCTCGTCACCCACCCACGCCAGCGTCAGCGTGTCCTCACCGCGCAGGAACCGCTGGGCCCGTACGCCGCCGGTGCCGCGGCCCTTGGCCGGGAACTCCGTGAACGCCGAGACCTTGCCGCTGCCGGCATCCGCACCGGCCAGCGACTGCGTCGAGCCGGCGATGGTGACCACGACGCTGCGCTCGGAAGCGGCGACGGCCGTGAACGAGATGACACGCTCGCCGTCGGCCACCCGGACGCCCGCCATGCCTCCCGCTGCGCGGCCCTGCGGACGTACCGCACCGGCGTCGAAGCGCAGCAACTGCGCGTCGGAGGTGACGAACACCAGTTCGGTGGCATCGGGGGCCGGCGCGGCGCCGACGACGCGGTCCCCGGGCTTGAGCGCGATGATCTCGGCATCGGGCTTGCCGGGGGCGAGCTCGGTGGCCGCGACGCGCTTGACCACGCCCTGCGCGGTGCCCAACGCGATGGGCGGCTCGGCGACCAGCGGGACGATGGCGACGACATGCTCGTTCGCGGCCAGGCCGAGGTACTGGTCGGCCTTCGTGCCCGCCGCCAGCTGAACGCTGTTGCCGGGGACCGACGGCAGGTCGACCGGCGAGAAGCGCACGAGGCGCCCGGCGCTGGTGACGGCGCCGAGCTCGCCGCGGACGGTCGCGTCGACGGCCGACCGCACGGCGTCGTGCTTGCTGCGGCGCGCCGGGGGCACGATGGTGCTGGCGAGGAGGTCGTCGCCCAGCTCGGCCCGCACCATCCTCCCCGTCGCGGAGAGATAGACCCGGCACGGGGCGTCGGCGATCTGCAGGTCGGCCACGGCCTTCTTGCCCGAGCGAGCCGTGACGGGGCCGCCGTTGAGCAGCAGCGTGCGGCGGGGAGTCCCGTAGGTCTCGGCGGCCGCCTCGAGCTCGCGCGCGACCTGGGCGCGCAGCAGCACCTCGCTCGAGAGCAGTTCTTCGAGATGCGCGATCTCGGCCTTGAGCTGGTCGCGCTCGGTCTCGAGCTCGACCCGGGAGAACTTCGTGAGACGCCGCAAGCGCAGCTCGAGGATGTACTCGGCCTGCGGCTGCGAGAGGTCGAAGACGTCCATCAGCCGGCCGCGCGCCTGTTCGCCGTCGTCGGAGGTGCGGATGACCTGGATGACCTCGTCGATGTCGAGGATCGCGATGAGCAGCCCCTCGACCAGGTGGAGCCGCTCGCGCTTGCGCGCCAGCCGGAACTCGCTGCGCCGTGTGACGACGCGGATGCGGTGATCGATGTACACCCGCAGCATCTCGCGCAGGCCGAGCGTCTGCGGCTGACCGTCGACCAGGGCGACGTTGTTGATGCCGAACGAGTCCTCGAGCGGGGTGAGGCGGTAGAGCTGCTCGAGCACGGCCTTGGGGTCGAAGCCGGTCTTGATGCCGATGACGAGGCGCAGGCCGTTGTTGCGGTCGGTGAGGTCGGTGACGTCGGCGATGCCGGTCAGCTTCTTCGCCTGCACCGCGTCTTTGATCTTCTCGATCACGCGCTCGGGGCCGACGAGGTAGGGGAGCTCCGTGATGACGATGCCGGTGCGGCGCGGACCGAGCGACTCGATCGACGCCTTCGCGCGGGTGCGGAACGTGCCGCGACCGTTCGTGTACGCGTCTTTGATGCCGTCGAGACCGACGATGATGCCGCCCGAGGGCAGGTCGGGGCCG
>Ga0308171_1004031_pt1 | contig 12596 bp, 11 predicted proteins | sample PhyGR1_FD_202135 | JGI IMG/M metagenome (GOLD analysis project Ga0308171, IMG submission 202135) | Phyllosphere microbial communities from UC Gill Tract Community Farm, Albany, California, United States - DLSLSG.R1 | ecosystem: Host-associated > Plants > Phyllosphere > Unclassified | place: USA... | reverse complement strand
GCGACGGCAAGGCCGCCTACGACGTCAGCTGGAACCACCGCAAGGCACCCCACGGACACCTCGTGGAGTACGGCTACCTGCAGCGCTACGTCTACCGCCCAGACGGCATGGGCCCGGTGGTGCGCCCAGGCATGGACGGCAAGCCGCGGCCCGGCCGGCGCGCCACGCGCGAGCAGAAAGACGCCTACTACCTGACGCTGCCCGCGCCGCGAATCGTGCCCGGCAAGGCATTCGTGCGCGGGGCGGCGTCGGTCATGGACGCGGCCTACAAGGCCGCCGAGGCGGAGATGCGGCGGCGGGTCGCACAGAAGGGAGGTGCATGAGCCTGGAAGAAGACCTGGTCGCGGCGCTGCGCACGCAGTGCCCGCGCGTGTTCCCGATGACCGCACCCTACGACACGCCTACGCCCTACGTGGTGTGGCAGCACGTCGGTGGCGAGCCGATTCGCTTCCTCGATAAAACGGCGCCGAGCACGCGCAACGCGGACATCCAAATCACCGCCTGGGCCACCACGCCGAAAGCAGCACTGGACCTGTTGCGAGGCATCGAGGACGCGCTGTGCGCCTCGACTGCGCTGCAGGCCTCGCCGCGAGCCGAGCCCACGTCGGCCTATGACGACGGCGACGAACTGACCGGCGTGCTGCAGACCTTCAGCGTCTGGGGCGCACGCACTTGAAAGGAAGAATTCATGGAAAAAGATCAACAAGCAAAGCTGCTCGCAATCGCCGCCGCAGCAAAGGATCTGCAGAAGGCACTGAACGACTACGGAAGGCCTCTCGATGTGGATGTCCGAATGACATCCTATGTGCCGCTCGGAGTCGATTCCGAGATGGCATCTTTCGAAGTCACTGTCACTCGCCAAGAGCGCCTGAGGATCTATCCGTGAGCGCGACCACCAAAGCCCTGCATGAAGCGCTGATTCGCCTCGCGAAGGGCGCCATCACCGCCTGGGAGAACTGGCTGCACGCGCAGCGCTGATTCCCCACCCATCACCCTGCCTCGCAGGCCTGCCTCTCCCTCGGGACTCGCAGCCATGACGCCTCGCAGAAATCCGCCCCACCAGGGGCTCGTTTCTTCGAAAGGCCCAACATGGCTGTCTCTCTTCCCGACGGTGCGACCGTCGCCATCGCAACCGCCTACGGCCCTGCCAAGGCGATCACCCTCATCTCCAACGCGGCGCCGGGCGTGGTCACCAGCGCCGGCCACGGCCTTAACAACGGCGCCTTCCTGGAGCTGAAGTCCGGCTGGCAGAAGATCAGCGAGCGCATTTTCAAGGCCGGCGACGTCGCCACGAACGCGCTCTCGCTGCTCGGCACCGACACCACCGACGTGAACCGCTTCCCGGCGGGCTCCTCGGCCGGCTCCATGCGCGAAGTCCTGGCCTGGACGCAGATCCCGCAGATCCTGGAATTCACCACGAACGGTGGCGACCAGCAGTTCGCCAACTTCTCGTTCCTGGAAGAGGACTACGAGCGCCAGCTGCCCACCGTGACGGCCGCGCAGTCCATCCAGATCGGCATCGGTGACGACCCGACGCTGCCCGGCTACCAGGCCCTCAAGGCCGCCGGCGAAGCCCGCGCCATCCGCGCCATCAAGATCACGCTCCCCAACGGCTCGGTGATCCTCTACAACGGCTACGTGTCGTTCAACGAGACGCCCACCCTCACGAAGGGCCAGGTGATGCAGGTGCGCGCCACCATCTCGCTGCAAGGCCGGCCGGTGCGCTACACGGCCACCTGATCCTCTCGCGTCTGCCACAGGGCCCTTCGGGCCCTTTTTCATGCCCCGCCGACCGTATGCGGCGAGGGTCTTTTTCCTCCCTCAGAAAGCACAAAACCATGGCAAAAATCGTACTGGGCAAGCGCCCCGAAACCTTCAAGCGCACGGTCGCCGTCCCGATGCTGGATGGCACCAAGGGCACCATCGAATGCACGTTTCGCTACCGCACCCGCAAGGAGTTCGGCGCGCTGGTGGACGGCATCCGGGCCGAAGCCGAGAAGCTCGGTGCCCAGGCCACCGCCGAGGCCGCTCCGACGGAAGAAGGCGCGCCCGCGAAGGCGTGGAGCATGCGCGACCATTACGAAAAGCTGGTGAGCACCAACGCCGACTACATGCTCCAGATCCTGGACGGCTGGAACCTGGATGTGCCCCTGAACGCCGAATCGCTGCAGCAGCTCTCCGACGAGCTGCCGGCCGCGAGCGAGGCGATCGTCGAAGCGTACCGCGTCGCGATCATCGAAGGCCGCCTGGGAAACTGAAGGCGCTGGCCGCCGCGCTCTACACGAGCCCGCCGACGGCCGAGGAGCTGGCCTTCTGGGGCCTCACGCCCGACGACTACGGGCACGAGGAGGTGTGGGTGTGGCCCGAGAACGCCGACGCGTTCTTCTTGTTCCGCGACTTGGCCACCCAGTGGCGCGTCGGGATGGGCGGCCCCACCGGCCTCGACCACAACGTGCTGCTCCTGCGTCTGGATCGCATGCGGCTGCCGGACGACGACCGCAACCAGCTCGACGCTGACGTGCGAGTGATGGAGCTGGCCGCGCTCGAGCGGATGAACGAAGAGCGGGAGAAGCGCGAGCGAACGGCCCGCGGCTCCTGACATCGGCCCTGCGGGGCCCTCAACACCAGGCCCTGCGGATCTCCGGCGGGGCCTTCGCATTTCTGGACGCGCCATGGCCAACGAAGAACGGAAAGCACAGCTCAGCTTCGGGGTGGATGCCTCGGGCGTGAAGCAGGGCATGGCCGAGATCAAGCGCGACGTGCGCGAGATGGCGCAGGACGTGCAGCAGTCCGGCCAGCAGGCCGCCAAGGGCATCCAGGCCATCGGCGACGGTGCGCCCGCAGCGGCCCAGAAGATGGACGGCGCCACCAAGTCCATCGTCGGCAGCATTGAGCGCGCAACGGCGGCCATGCAGGCCGGCGAGAAGGGCAGCGCCTCGTACTTCGAGGCCCTGGCCAAGCAGCGCGGCGCGAACGCCGACTTGCTCAAGCCCTACCTGGAGCAACTGCGCCAGGCCGAGGAGGCGCAGCGCGTCGCTTCCGGCTCGCTCAACAAGATGGGCGTGTCCGCGGCGCAGACAGCCGCGGCGCTGCGGGGCGTGCCGGCGCAATTCACCGACATCATCGTGTCGCTGCAGGGCGGCCAGGCGCCCCTGACCGTCTTCCTGCAGCAGGGCGGGCAGCTGAAGGACATGTTTGGCGGCGCCGGCAATGCCGCGCGCGCGCTGGGCGGCTACGTGCTGGGCCTCGTGAACCCGTTGAACGTCGCGGCTGCAGCCGCGGGCGTGCTGGCGTTCGCATACCACGAGGGCAGCAAGGAGGCGCAGGCATACAGCAACGCGCTGATCCTGACGGGCAACGCCGCCGGCACGACGTCCGGCCAGCTCAAGGCCTACGCCCAGGACATCAGCGGCGTGGTGGGCACCCAGGGCAAGGCCGCCGAATCCCTGACTGCCCTTGCGGGCACGGGCAAGGTGGTGGGCGACGTCCTGCGCGACGCCGGGCTCGCCGCGGTGCAGTACGAGCGTGCCACTGGCCAGGCCGTCAGCAAGACCGCCGACCAGTTCGCCGACTTGCGCAACGAGCCGCTGGCCGGTGTGCTGAAGCTCAACGACGGGATGAATTTCCTCACGGAGAGCACCTACCGTCAGATCAAGAGCCTGGAGGAGCAGGGCCGCACAACGGACGCCGCGCGTGTGGCCCAGGAGGCCTACGCGACCGCGCTTAGCAGCCGTTCGACCGAGATCGAGCGGAACCTGGGATCGATCGAGCGTGCATGGCTGGCGATCAAAGACGCCGCCAAGGGCGGGTGGGATGCGATCCTGAATTTGGGCCGCCCCACCACCAACGCTGACCAGCTGGAACGTGCACGCACGGAACTCGAATCGCGTATGCAGCGAGGCCCGCTGAACGAGCAGGTGCGCGGCAACTGGGAGAAGGGCAACGAGCAATTGCGCCAGCAAATCGCGTTGCTCGGCGAGCAAGAGCGGATGTTGAAGCGTGGGGCTGCCGCGGAAGCCGAGCGCGTCGCGAATCGGCAGGCCTACTACGACTGGGAGAAGCAGGGAGACGCTTTCCAATCGAAGGCGGCGAAGCGTCAAGCCGAGGTCAACAAGGCCGAGGTGGAGGGGGCCGCCTTGGTCGCGGCCGGCCTCATAACCAAAGCCGATCTGCTCGAGCGCATCTCCGACATCAACGAGAAGTACAAGGAGAAATCCGCCTCGGCCGGCCAGTCCGAGGTCGCCACGATCCGCGCCAAGATCAAGGAGGAGCAGGCGTACATCGCCCGCCTGCGCGACAGCGGCGCAGAGGCGAGCAAGCTCACCGAGGGCGAGCGCCTGGTCGCGAAGCTGCAGGAGGAGCTGACCGGCAAGCTGGACGCGCGCACCCGCGCGTCGAAGCAGCTGGCACTGGCCGAGGCCCAGCGCCTTGCCACCGTGCAGGCGCAGCGCGTGGAGGAAGAGCGCTCGGTCAAGAACCAGGAGCAGGCCGAGGCGTCCTACCGGAAGTTTCTCGACAGCATCTACAAGGGCGCGGACGCCACGCGCAAGCAGGCCGAGGCGCAGGAGGCGGCGAACGAGTCGTTCGGAAAGTCCAAGACCGCGATTGCCGAGATGAACCTCGAGCAGTCGAAGCTGGCGCGCGACATGGCGAAGGACGCCGGGCCGTGGACGCCCGAGTACCTGGCGGCCATGGACGCCGCGATCGATGCGCAGGAGCGCTGGGTCCGCGCGCTGCAGGCGGGCGACCTGAAGACGATCAACGCGCACACCGACGAACTGCTGCGCGCCGCGAAAGAGCAGGCCCAGCTATATGCCGACGAGGGCAAGCTGACCGGCCTCACGCGACTCGAGCGCGAGAAGATCGTGGCGCTGCGCCAGGTGGAGCTGAAGTACGCGAAGGAGCTGGAGAAGATCGAGAAGTCTGGCCTCTCAGAGGACGACAAGGCGGACCAGCGCGCGAAGGTGGAGCAGGCCAAGCGCATCGAGGGCGAGGCGGCCGTGTCGAAGGTCATCCAGCAGGATTGGGACCGGACGGCCGACGAGATCAACAAGTCGCTCACGGACGCGCTGCTGCGCGGCTTCGAGTCGGGCAAGGGGTTTGCGAAGAACTTCCGCGACACGCTGATCAACATGTTCAACACGCTGGTGCTGCGCCCGATCATCAGCTACATCCTGGCGCCGGTGTCGGGGGCCATCTCCGGGATCACCAACGGGATCATGGGTGGCGGCGCCGGCGGTGGCGCGCTCGACATCCTGTCGGTCGGCAAGAGCATCTACTCGGCGATCAGCGGCGGTTTCACGTCGCTGACCAACAGCATCGCGATGTACGTCCAGCGGGGCTTCAACTACCTCACGGGCGCCGGGCCGATGACCGCAGGCCAGTTGCCGGGCGCGGCTGCGCAGGGCGTCGGGCTCGCGGGTAGCTACGTGGCCGGCGCCTACGGCGGGGTGATGGCCGGTCGGCTCATCTCCAACGGCTACTCGGTGTTCGGCAGCTCGGGTAACACCGCGGTCAACGCGGGCACGATCATCGGCTCCATCTTCGGCGGCCCCATGGGCGGGGTCATCGGTGGCGCGATCGGCGGCCTGGTGAACCGCGTGTTCGGCCGCAAGCTCAAGGACACCGGGATCGAGGGCGAGTTCGGCGGCGCTGATGGTTTTCAGGGCAGGACGTATCAGTACTACAAGGGCGGCTTTCTGCGGTCCGACAAGACGAAATACGGCACCTTGGACGAAGAGGTGCGCAAGGGCTTGGCGGACCAGTACACCGCGATGCGCGACAGCATCAAGGAAATGGGTAAGGTGCTCGGCCTGGGTGGCGAGGCGCTCGACAAGTTCACCGCGCGCATCAAGGTCAGCCTGCAGGGCCTGAGCCCGGAGGATGCCGAGAAGCGGCTGAAGGAGGAGTTCGAGAAGCTCGGCATCAGCATGGCGGACCTGATCCTGGGGCTGCCCACCACGATCCAGGAGGCGGCCAGCGATCGGAAGTACTTGTTCGGCGTGAACCCCGACGCGGCGGCCGCGCCACCGGTGGACCCTGCCGCCCAGGCGAACCTGGAGGCCTTCAAGAAGCTGCAGAAGGCGGGGGAAAGCTCGCTCGACACGCTCACGCGGCTGGCCACGAGCCTTGCCGCGACCAACGGCGTGTTCGAAACGCTGGGGCACAGCATGTACGCGGCCAGCCTGCAGGGCGGGGACATGGCGGACAAGCTGGTGGAGCTGTTCGGTGGGGTGGAGAAATTCACCGCCGCCAGCGCCGACTACTTCGCGAAGTTCTACAGCGCAGAGGAGCAGAGGGAGGCCGCGCGCAAGCAGTTGGAGAAGCAGCTCGCGACCGTGGACATCAAGCTGCCGTCCATCGACGCCACCGACGCCAGGGCCCAGTACCGAAAGCTGGTGGAGGCGCAGGACCTCAACACCGAGGCGGGTCGCAAGGCCTATGCCATGCTGATCCAGCTGGCGGGTGCGTTTGACGCGGTCGCTGTGGCGAGCCAGGACGCGGCTGCGGCGGCGGCCGAGGCTGCGCGCCAACAGCAGGAGATCACCAGCAGGGGCCGGGATCTCGAGCAGCGGCTGCTGATCGCCCAGGGCAAGGACCGCCAAGCCCTGGACCTGCGCCGCTTGCAGGAGTACTACGCGCTGCTCAACCTCAACCCCGAATTGGCCAAGATGGTCATTGAGATCTACAAGGCCGAGGATGCGGCTGAAGCGGTGGTGAGGGCGCAGCAGGGGCGAGAGGACGCGTATCGCAAGCTGCAAAACGCCGCCACGCTCCAGAGCGAGCGGCTTAATGCTCAGCTGCAGACCATCGACGCGCAGCGCACGGCCCTGGGCCAGCAGCGCACGCTGGCCGACGAGTCGCTTGCGCTGCTCACCGGGATCTTCGACCTGGTGCGCACCAACGCGCGTGAGCTGTACGGGCAAGTGGAAAGCACCGCGTCCATGCAGGCCGCGGCGGGCTGGGCGTTCGTGGAGCGCGCGCTGGCAACGGCCAAAGCCACGGGCTACCTGCCCGAGCAGGCACCGCTGCAGGAGGCCATTGGGGCCGCCCGTAGCGGGCTGGACGAGCGGGCCTACGTCACGCAATTCGAGCGTGACCGGGACCGCCTGGTGCTGGCTGGCATGTTGTCCGGCATCGAGGAGATCGCGGGCCCGCAGAAGACCGCTGTGGAGCGGCAGATCGAGGCGATCGAGGCCCAGGGGAAGGCGCTGGACGCGCAGACCGAGACGATCAACGGGCAGCTCAAGGCCCAGCAGGAAATGCTGGAGTTCTGGCGGCGCCAGATCGACATTGCCAACGGCACCTTCGACGCGACCCTGTCGGTGGAGCAGGCGATCGAGAAGCTGCGCGCGGCGCTCACCGCAGGCACCGGCTCCGGCGCTGGGACCAGCACGGGATCCGGCAAGGAGGTGGGCAGCACGCGGCCCGAGAAGTACCAGGGCGAGGCGGGCAAGCCCACCGCAGTGTGGGGCGGATCGAGCGCGACAAGCGGCTCTTCCGGCGTGGCGGCGGCAGAGGCGAAGTACAAGCGGGTGGTGTCCTTGGGCACTGCAGGCGCGGGCTACGAGCCGGTCGTCGACCAAGCCCGGATCGCGAAGCTGGACGGGCTCTATGGGCTCTACCACTCCTTCGACGGCACCGGTGATCTGCTGGGCCTGCTGACGGCGATCCGCGGCGCGGGCGGCACGCTGGATGACCTGTCGATCCTCTCGGGCTACTACTACAGCGACTGGGTGAAGGCCGCGGCGAGCGTCAACGTGCCTGCGTTTGCCGTGGGCACGAACTACGTGCCGCGGGACATGCTGGCGCAGATCCACGAGGGCGAGGCGATCGTGCCCAAGGCGTTCAACCCCTGGGCCAACGGTGGCGGGACGAGCGCGGGAGCCGACAACGCGGCGCTGGTGGCCGAGGTGCGCGCACTGCGGGCCGAGGTCGCGGCGCTGCGTGCTGCTGGCGAGCGGACAGCGGACAACACCACCAGGCTCCCGGCCATGGCGGAACAGTTCGAGGATGTGACAGCGGGCGGCAACGCCATGCGAATGGAGATGATGAATTGAACATCCTGTTGCCAACCGCCATCACGCCCGCGATGTTCGGCGCGGGGACCACCATCCCCTTAGTCGACGCATCGGTCGGCGAGGTGCTGTGGGTCTCCGGTGCGAACTACGCGGTGAAGGACAGGCGGGTGTGGGAGGGGTACACGTACGAGTGCGTCAAGGCCGCGCCCAGCAACACCACGCCGCCGTCCTCGGCAGCCGGCGCGGAGTTCTGGTTGCGCGACGACGGCGCGCCGACGAACCGCACCGCGCCCTTCGATGAGTACCTATTCACGCGCGCGCGCCGGCAGAACTCGCTCACCTACGTGCTCAACCCGGGATTCATCACCGGGCTGGCCATCTACGCGATCGAGGCCGACACGCTCGACGTGCGCGTGCGTGCCGGGCCTGGCGGCCCCGACCTCGTGCCGCCGGTGCACCTTGACCTGTGGGAGCAGGCCGTGGGCGAATGGGAATACCTGTTCGGCAACCTCGCGCGCGGCACCTCGTACACCCTCAAGGACATCCCGCTGCACCCAGCCGCGGAAGTGACCATCACGCTGTCGCGCAACACGCCGGGCGTGGAGGCCGCGGTGGGCTACATCAGCGTCGGCCAGTGGAGCCGCCTGCTGGCGCCTTCGGGCCGCGTCAGCGCGGTGGTCCAGGGGGCCGAAGCGAGCACCAAGAGCTACGCCTACTACAAGGAAAACGCTGACGGCACGTTCACGCGCCGCCGCGGCCGCCAGTCCACCAACATGTCCCTGTCGTGCGTCATCGACGCCGACCAGGCGAACGCGGCCAAGGTGCTGCTCGACCGAATCCTGGACCAGACCGTCGCCATCCAGGCGAGCGGACTGCCGCGATTTGGCTACCTCTCCACCGTGGGCTCCGTGACCGGAACGGTCCGGGCCGACACCTCCGCGACCGCCACGGTCGCCCTCCAGATCAAAGGCAACGTATGACCGACGTCGTCCCCATTCCGAACCCGCCGACGGTGCCGCCGTACCCGGCCCTGGGGAGTCCGAATTTCAACGCTGAGGCCTATGCCTACGGCAGCGCCATGCCGAGCGTGGTGGCCGGCATTCTGGCCATGGCGCAGGCCGGCTACACCAACGGCGTGGCCGCCAACGAGCGCGCGACGGCGGCGAGTGGCGCGGCCGGCACGGCAACCCAGCAGGCGGATGCCGCCATGGGCTACCGCAACCAGGCCAACGCCGCGGCCAGCACCGCCACCACGCGGCGCGACGAGGCGGCGGGGTGGGCCGCGGCTGCGGATGCGAGCCGCATCGAGGCAGCCCGGCTCAACCTGGGTGCCAAGGCCGCGCCGCCTAGCACGGACAACCAGGGGCAGGCGCTGCGCACCGGCGCCAACTACTACGACACCAGCCTGAACAAGCTGCGCGTCTGGGATGGCTCTGGCTGGACCGACGGCATCAGCGCTGTGGCCGGCGTGAAGAGCCTCAACGGCCAGGGCGGAGACCTGGTGCGCACGACGTTGGCGAGCTACGGGATCGAGGACTTCAAGGTGCAGGTCAGCGGGGACGCGGATCTCAACTCGCTGACCACTCCTGGCGTGTACCGCTTCACCGGGTCCGCCACCAACGCGCCACCGGGCGTCACCAACTCCGTCGTCATCGTGGCGCGGGGAGCCGACACCGGCAGCCATACCGTGGTGGACTACCTGACCGGCGCACAGCAGACGCGCGGCTTTCTCGTGCAGGGCGGAGGCGCGATCGCGTGGACGCCGTGGCGGCGGGGGGCGATCACCAACCCGGCCGCAGTGCCCGTGTCTGGCTCGACCCTGGATCTGCGCCAGGGTTCGTACTTCAAGGACACGGTCTCGGACAACAAGACCTACACGTTTGCCAACCAGGTCGCAGGGACTTCGTTCTGGCTGGAGGTCACGCACACGGGCGGGGCAATCTCCTTCCCCGCCACCGTCTTTGCAGGTGCAGCACCGTCGCTCACGGTCAACCGCCGGCACCTCTTCCACTTCCAACTGCCCTCGCTTGAAAACGCCTGGCTGTGCATGCCGTACGCCAACTTCCCGCTGTGACGACGCATCCTGAAAGGACATGCCGATGTTCGTGAATATCGAGACGGGCGAGTACCCGATCACCGAGGCGCAGATCCGGGCGGATCACCCGCAGGTTTGCTTTCCCGATCCCTTCGCGCCGTGCGATGGTTACGCGGCCGTGGCGCCCACCGCCCCGCCGGAGCACAACCCGGCGACGCACCGGGTGGAGGAGGCCGCGCCCGTGCAAGACGGCGATGCATGGATGCAGAGCTGGCGCGTGGTCAAGCTCAAGGCCGCAGAACTCGCCCAGCTGCTCACGGCCGAACAGGCCCGGCTCGCGGTCACGGTCACGGCCATCCGCTGGGAGGTGGAGACGGGCGGCATCACGCTGCCGGGCGAGCTGCGCATCGACACCGCGCGCTCGGACCAGGACTCGATCACCCGCGTGCTGGTCAATGCCCAGGCGGCCGGCATCACGGAGGTGCGGTTCAAGGCCGCATCCGGATGGGTGGAGCTGTCGATCGATCAGCTGCGCCAGATCGCCAGCGCCGTGGCCCTGCACGTCCAGACGTGCTACGACGCTGAGCACGCGCACCACGAGGCCATCGAGGCCCTGACCAGCCTGGCGCAGGCGCTGGAGTACGACGTGCGCACCGGCTGGCCGGCCTGACAGCACCGCCACCACACCATCCACAGCCCGCCGCGTGCGGGCTTTTTTGCGTCCGACGACAGGAGCACCCATGACGACCAAGACCGCCACCGCTACCCGGAGGATCATGAAATTCGACCCCACCATCAACACCGGGACCATCATCCAGACGCTGGTGTTTGTCGGTTCAGTGGCCGTGGCCTACGGCGCGTACCGCGAAGACCAGACGCGCCAGGACGGCCGCATCGCGCAGATCGAGTCCACGGCGGCCCAGGAGCGCGAGACCACCCGCGCCTACCTCGCAGAGATCAAGGCGGAGCAGCGCGACCAGGCGAAGACGCTGGGCGACCTGAAGGAGGGCGTGGCCATCCTCCGCGGCCGCGCCGCTGAGCCTGGAGGCCGCAAGTGACCCGGCTCCTCACCATCGCGGCCTTGCGAGCGGCCGGCGCCACCCAGGCGCTGGCCGAGCGCTGGCTGGATCATGTGACCGCAGCGTGCGGGCTCTACGAGATCAACACGCCGCCGCGGATCGCCGCATTCCTGGCCCAGGTCGGCCACGAGTCGGGCGGGTTCCGCTACACCAGCGAGATCTGGGGGCCGACGGCCGCGCAGCAGCGCTACGAGGGCCGCAAGGACCTGGGCAACACCCAGCCCGGAGACGGCTCGCGCTTCCGCGGCCACGGCCTGATCCAGACCACGGGCCGGTACAACCACGCCCGCGTGCGGGACCGCCTGCGCCGGCGGCTTGGGCCCGACGTGCCGGACTTCGAGGCGCAGCCCGAGCTGCTGGCTGCCGACGAGTGGGCGGCCGTGAGCGCGGCCGACTACTGGGACGACAAGGGCCTCAACGCCCTGGCCGACACCGGCGACTTCGAGCGCATCACACGGCGCATCAACGGCGGGCTCAACGGCCAGGCCGACCGCTTGGCGCGCTTGGAGCGCGTGCAGCAAGCGCTCGCCACGGCGCCCGACCCGGTGCCCGTCATCGACCTCTCCACCCCCGCGCAACCGACTACCTCAACGGAGGCCCCCATGACCCCATTCGTCGCAGCCGTGCTGCCGTCCCTCATCGATCTGGTGCCCAAGCTGGGCAAGATCTTCAGCTCGGGTTCGGAGACGGCCGAGCGCAACATCAAGGCAGCCGAGATCGTGGTCAGCGCGGCCAAGGAGGCGATCGGCGCGCGCAACGAGCAGGAGCTGATGGAGACCATCAAGGCGGACCCGGAGGCGGCCGCGTCCGTGCGCGCGGCGATCGAGGCGCAGTGGTTTCGGCTCGAGGAGGTGGGCGGCGGCATCTCGGCGGCGCGCGAGGCCAATGCCGCCTACCTGCAGCCCAACGCCCCTGGATTCTGGCTCAACCCCGCGTTCTGGGTGTCGGCCGGCTTCCTCCTGATGCCGCTCATGATCCTGTTCGACATGCTATTCGTGCACCCGGCGGTGTACAACGACACGCTGCGCATCCAGATCGTGACGGCCATCCTGGCGTTGCTGGGTGTGGTGGGAGCGTACTGGCTGGGCACCAGCTTCAGCAGCCAGCGAAAGAGCGATCCGCGCGTGGCGGGCGGGTGACGCGCGCGCGCAGCGATGGCGGAGATTGAGCGCCGCGAGGGCTACGAGGGACAGCTGCTCAACGCCCTGGAGTCGTGCCGGGCGCCTATCGAAAAATAGCGCTTGCCAAAGTCTCAATTTGAGTTATTATTCGTTTCATGGTGATCGCAGTGATCACCGCGGCGCCTCCCCGTATGAGGGGGCAAGGAAGAAAAAATGACCATCGCTCAAATCCGCGCAGCTCTGATCGCCAAGTTCGGCGCCCGCAAATACCGCATCACCGCCAGCGGCGACATCCATGCCTTTGGCACCATGCCCAACTCCAACGTGGAGGGCTGGTTTT
>Ga0308171_1004030_pt1 | contig 12600 bp, 9 predicted proteins | sample PhyGR1_FD_202135 | JGI IMG/M metagenome (GOLD analysis project Ga0308171, IMG submission 202135) | Phyllosphere microbial communities from UC Gill Tract Community Farm, Albany, California, United States - DLSLSG.R1 | ecosystem: Host-associated > Plants > Phyllosphere > Unclassified | place: USA... | reverse complement strand
CGATAATAACAAACATTTCCAAAATTAAATCCCGTAGGGATAACCTGTTAATAGAAAACAAAAATAGGCAACAATCAAAGCTCCGTAGGAGCGACCTGTGAATTAATATTTAGTAACAGGGCACTCCTACGGAGTTCTTCTCAAATTACAAATCAATTTCTATTAACAGAACGTTCCTACGGAACTAATCAATCGGGAATCTGCACATCCAAATCTTCATATGTATTGAAAATGAAATTTTACAAATGGATTCATAATATAATGATGTTAATTTGAAAACGTTAGGGCTTCAACAAAATATTAACCTCTACTTATCGTAATTTGAAATCCCGTAGGGATAACCTGTTAATAGAAAACAAAAATAGGTAACAATCAAAGCTCCGTAGGAGCGACCTGTTAATCAACATCAATTAACGGGTCACTCCTATGAAATTCATCTCAAATTAAATATCAATCTCTATTAACAGCATGTTCCTACGGAACTAATCAATCGGGAATCTGCACATCCAAATCTTCATATGTATTGAAAATGAAATTTTACAAACGGATTGGACTGTTAAATCGTTTAATTCGATAATAACAAACATTTCCAAAATTAAATCCCGTAGGGATAACCTGTTAATAGAAAACAAAAATAGGCAACAATCAAAGCTCCGTAGGAGCGACCTGTTAATCAACATCAATTTCTATTTCTATTAACAGTCTGTTCATCAATTCCAAATATTCCCATTTATTGGAATTTAAAATTTGCAAATGGATTAGGCATGTTTAACGATTTAAACCGAAAAAAATTTAGTGATACAACAAAAAGAAACTTGATCTTTTTGCGACTTAAAACACATTTAAATTCAATTCCAATTTGCGACTTTGCGATAAAAACCGCACCATTAATTAATCCAAATTCATATTCCAATTCGATTTAATTTTCCGTAATTTTGTGGGTCTCATTTTTACTATGGCTACAACAACCGACATCGATATCAAGAAATTTCTTTTCGTTAAAAACGCGCACCTTAACAACCTGAAACACATAGATGTTCTCATCCCGAAGAACAAACTGATTGTGATCACAGGCGTCTCGGGAAGTGGAAAATCTTCACTGGCTTTCGACACCATTTATGCCGAAGGACAGAGGCGTTATGTGGAAAGTTTGAGTTCCTATGCGCGTCAGTTTTTGGGAAAATTAGAAAAACCAAAAATAGATGACATCAAAGGTTTGGCGCCGTCGATTGCGATTCAGCAAAAGGTGATCTCGTCCAATCCGCGTTCTACGGTTGGAACTTCTACTGAAATCTACGATTATATGAAGTTGTTCTTTGCGCGCGTCGGCAGAACTTATTCCCCGATTTCCGGCGAAGAAGTGAAGAAAGACAGCGTGACGGATGTGATAGATTTCATTAAAAAATCAAAGAAAGATTCGACATTCTTGCTTTTGGCTCCTTTAGCATTTGATGCCGAGAATTTTGCAGAACAATTAAAAACCTTGAAAGTTTCCGGTTTCACAAGATTGGAAGTCAATGGAAATGTGGCTGGAATTGAGGATTTGGAAAGTTTCGGATTTGTGCCTGAAAAAGATATGACGATTAATTTGGTCATAGACAGATTCAGTTATGAGGAAGATGAGAGTTTCCTTCAGAGATTGGCGGATTCTATCCAAATGGCTTTCTACGAAGGTCACGGCTACTGTTCTCTAAAAAATACAGACACAGAAAAAGTAAGAGACTTCTCGAATAAATTTGAATTGGACGGTATTGTTTTCAACGAACCGACCGTTCATTATTTCAGTTTTAATAATCCTTACGGCGCCTGCCCGACTTGCGAAGGTTACGGAAAAGTGATTGGGATTGATGAAGATTTGGTGATTCCGAACAAAAACCTGTCGCTTCACGAAGATGCAGTCGCGTCTTGGCGTGGCGAAAGTATGAGCGAATGGAAAAAAGATTTCATCAAAAAAAACAAAGACTTCCCTATTCATAAGCCTTATCACCAATTGACCAAAGAGCAGAAACAGTTACTTTGGAGAGGTGACAAAACGAAAACGTTCCCAAGCATTGATAACTTTTTCAAAATGCTGGAGGAAAATCTTTATAAAATCCAATACCGTGTGATGCTTTCCCGCTACCGTGGGAAAACGCTTTGCCCCACTTGCGAAGGCTTAAGATTAAGAGAAGAAACGAGTTGGGTAAAAATCGATGGACACAATATTCAGTCATTCATCGAATTGCCTTTGGATGAATTTCTCCCCTTAATCAAATCTTTAAAACTTAACGAGCACGACAGAGAAATCGCCAAACGACTGACCTACGAAATCGAAACCCGATTGGAATTTTTGACGAAAGTTGGTCTAGGTTATTTAACCTTAAACAGAACTTCGAACACACTTTCCGGTGGAGAAAGTCAGAGAATTAATCTGGCAACCAGTTTGGGAAGTTCATTGGTAGGTTCGATCTATATTTTGGATGAACCGAGTATTGGTTTACATTCGAGAGACACAGAAAATCTGATTGGCGTTTTGAAACAGCTTCGAGACTTAGGAAATACCGTAATCGTTGTTGAACACGATGAAGATGTGATGAAAGCAGCCGACCACATTATTGATATTGGTCCGGAAGCCGGTTACCTTGGTGGTGATTTGGTTTTCAACGGAAGCTATGACGAGATGATGAAATCCGATACGCTGACCGCAAAATACCTGAGTGGCGAAATGGAAATCGAAGTGCCTAAAAAACGAAGAAAAACTAAAGAATATATCGCCATCAAAGGCGCTCGTCAAAACAATCTGAAGAACATTGACGTGAATGTTCCATTGGAATGCTTGACTGTCATCACAGGCGTTTCCGGGAGCGGAAAATCGACCTTGATGAAAGAAGTGATGACGAATGCGATTCAAATCCAACTCGGAATGGGTGGAAAAAAAGCGGATTATGATTCTGTGGAATTCCCTTCAAAATTGATTCAAAATATCGAATTAATTGACCAAAATCCGATTGGAAAATCGTCCCGTTCCAATCCAGTGACTTACTTGAAAGCCTACGACGACATTCGTGACCTTTTTGCGAAACAAAAATCCGCGAAAGTTCAAGGTTTGAAACCGAAACATTTCTCCTTCAATGTGGATGGCGGACGTTGCGACGAATGTAAAGGCGACGGTGTTATCACAGTTTCAATGCAGTTTATGGCCGACATTGAGCTAGAATGTGAGCATTGCCACGGCACACGTTTCAAGAAAGAAATCCTTGAAATCAAATACGACGAAAAAAACATTTCCGACATCCTTCATATGACGGTTGACGAGGCGTTGGAATTCTTCTCAGAAAACCACGAAGAAAAAATTGCAACCAAAATAAAACCTTTGCAGGACGTTGGTTTGGGATATCTTCAACTCGGACAATCCTCTTCTACCCTTTCCGGCGGTGAGGCGCAGAGGGTGAAGTTGGCATCGTTCCTTGTGAAAGGTGTGACGACCGATAAAACGCTTTTTATCTTTGATGAACCTTCGACAGGATTGCATTTCCACGACATCAAAAAATTATTGAAATCCCTTCAAGCCTTGATAGAATTGGGACATTCTGTTGTTGTGATTGAACATCAGCCAGATATCATTAAAGTAGCAGATTACATCATTGATATCGGTCCGAATGCTGGAAAATACGGTGGCGAAGTTGTTTTTGCAGGAACGCCGGAGGATTTGGTGAAAGTAAAGGAGTCTGCTACGGCGAAGTATATTGCGGAGAAATTGTAAGCGATGTTTAAAAAGCCATTAGCTCATTTTATTTTTTACATTGTAGGAATTATATTATTGGTTACTTCTAATAAATTATCTCCAACAAATTTAGCTGGACCAGGTTTAGATATTATCGTCTTGATAATTTTATTTGTTTCTATAATTTCTTTGCTAACACTAACTTGGTTTAAATTTCAAATAGAAGTTTCTAATAAATTAATTATCTCATCAATTCATCTGATTGGAATTAGTTTGATAGTATGGTTTATATGCAAGCCCAAATAAAAGATATAAAACATTAACAAAAATAAAATTCCCATATTGGGAATTTTATGTTTTATATTTGTAAAAACATAAATGTGAGAGTTATTGCAAAAAAGATATTGTGGGAATTCTGGGAAATTCATTCTGATTGTGAACAACAATTAAAAGCTTGGTATTAAGAAGCGGAAAATTCGAATTGGAAAAATCTGAATGAAATGAAAAACGATTTCCCAAGTGCAAGCATTTTAAAAGGCAATCGGGTTTGTTTTAATATCAAAGGGAATAATTACAGACTGATTGTCAAGATTAATTTTGATTATCAGATGATGTGGATAAGGTTCATAGGAACTCACGCAGAATATGATAAAATCGACGCCAATAAAATTTAAACAATGAAGAATCTAAAACCAATAAAAACCGAACAAGACTACAATCAAGCTTTGGAAAGGCTAGAAGATATCTTCGATGCAAAACCAAATACAACAGAAGGCGATGAACTGGAAATCCTTGGAATTCTAATAGAAAAATATGAGAATAAAAATTTCCCGATAGAACTTCCCGACCCAATAGAAGCCATCAAATTCCGAATGGAACAGCTTAATTACACCCAAAATGATTTGGCAAATATCATCGGTTTGAAAAGCAGAGCCAGCGAAATTTTGAATAAAAAAAGAAAGCTTTCGTTGGAAATGATTAGAAATCTGAGCGAGAAACTTCATATCCCATCCGAAGTTCTAATTCAATTTTATTAGACTTATCCACAAAAAAATGTGGATAACTACGAAACTTTAACATTCAGTTTACATTTCGTATTGTTTTTCTTTCTAAATTTACATTATAAGATTAAGGAAATCGTTATGAAAACTTACTTATTTTCAATCAGAATCATTCAAACTAAATTTGATATAAAAATCAAAGGATAGCATCGTCGGCTATCCTTTTTTGTTGTTGTTTAACTAAAAAAATGAGATGTCTTTATCTACTGAGCCGGCTCCTAAAGGGTCGGTTCTTTTATTTTAAGAACAATAAAAAAAGACTGTCCCTTTCGAAACAGTCTTCTCCTTTTCACTTTTAAAATCTATTATTTAGCAGCATTTACGTTGATGCCAATTTCGATATCTTTGCTGATCATCCATTCCGCTGGGTCGGTTTCGTCTGTCCCGAATTTAATTCCCCAATCTGTTCTGTTCACAGTAAATTTAGCTTCTACAGCCGCTTTACCTTCAGTGACAGTTACTTTTGCAGGGAAAGAAACGTTCAAAGTTTTTCCTAGCAAAGTCAAGTTTCCGCTCACTGTTTTGTTAGAACCCGCTACAGCATCTTTTGGAAGTTCTCCTGCCAAGTCGGCTACAGACGTGATTTTGAAATCAGAAGTTGGATTCTTGGTCACATTGAAGAAATCTTCATTTTTCAAGTGTGCTTCCAAGTCAGCCGGTTTTTTGTCAGCTTCGGTCACGGACGCTGGGTCCACTTTCAAAGTCGTCATATCGATTACGAAATCTCCAGAAGTCACTGCGTTGTCTGCAACAGTCAACTCACCAGATTTCAAGTTCAAAGTTCCCCATCTTGGTGCGAAACCACCTTTGTGGAAAGCTTTCCAGTTTACGTTGGAAGTTGCCAAATCTACTTTGTAAGCATCTCCGGTTTTCGCTGCCACTTCTTGCGCGTCTTTTACAGTTTCTTTTTTGTCATTACAAGCAGTGAACAACAATGCTGCTCCTGCAAATGCCAATACGGTTAATTTTTTCATAGAAAATTATTTTGATTAAACTTTTTTAGTGCAGCAAAAATAAGACCTTAAACAAAGAACAGACGTTGATGTACATCAAGAAAGACAGTAACATCTTTATTTGGGCAGCTTTTCCACCTTCCACTCCCAATCTTTTTTGCTCACAGTTAGTCTCTAAATAGAACGGGAGTACACGCAAAAAAGGATTTCCGTTCAAGTCGGGCTGCGATTTCGGTGTTGAAATTTTAACACATTACTTCTATTTAAAAATAAGAGTCACAAAAAATTATAAAGGCCTGTTTATCAATATAAATTAATTTAATTATAAATTACAAAAAAGAATCATCGGCATAAAATTTGATTCTAAATTTTAACTTAATTAACATTTTTTAACAACTTTAAATTCTATTATTTACAATGAAAAAGACTTTTGCGGAAAAATCAGATCTGTTGGTTTTTCTTGGGACTGCTGCCATCATCACTACAGCAGTATTTTTTTTGAAATCCTGTAACAAAAAATCAGAAAAAGAACAGGCACAACTTTCAAAAGACATCAATTCAGAAAAAATCATCCCCAACTCAGCAAAAGTTATTTCAGCAAAACCCGACATTCCAGACAATCCGAACAAGCGTTATATCTATTTAACCTTCGATGACGGACCCAACAGAGGAACAAGCAACCTTTTGAAAATCACAAACAAATATCAAATTCCCATCACAGCTTTTGTTGTTGGAAAACACTCGTACGACAGCAAAACCCAATCAAAAGAATTGAAAGAACTGGAAAATGACAAGCTGGTTGAGATTGCCAATCACAGCTACACGCACGCTTTGAACCGATATTCTGAATTCTACAAAAATCCGGAAAATGTGATTCACGATTTTGACAGAGCGAGAGACAGCCTGAAATTCAAAAATAAATACGCCAGAACACCCGGACGAAATATATGGAGAACTGCAAACATCAATAATACAGACATCAAAACTTCAAAGATTGCAGCAGATGAACTGCAAAAATCTGGTTATGTTTTGGTCGGCTGGGATCTGGAATGGAAACCAAACAACGCAATGAAACTAAAAGGCACGCACAAAGAAATGGCTAAACGTGTAGACAGCATTTTTTTCAACGATCTGGAAAAGACTTCCCGACATTTGGTTTTTCTGACGCACGACCAATATCTTCAGGACGATGATTCGGTTCGGGAACTGGATCTGTTCATTGCAGATTTGCAGAACAGCAACCGTTTTGAGTTCCGGAAAATCTCGGAATATCCAAATATTAATGATATTTTGAAGTAATTTTTTAAACTACAAAGACACAAAGACTTCACTAAGTTCACTATTGTATAATTCTTAATGTCAACAACAGAAAAAATTATTTGTGTACTTCGTGAAAAAACTTTGTGTCTTTGTGGTTAATCCCTATTCAAACTCTTTGGAAACGCCCAACCCAAACAAAGCAAAATCATAGATTGCCGGGTCAGCTATATTATATTTTCGAAGAATCAAATCCAATTCTTCAACCGCCTTCCAATCGTTTTGTTTTCTGGTCAAAATTCCTAATTTTCTGGAAATGTTTGCGGTGTGAACATCCAAAGGAACAGATAAAAACTTCGGGTCAATATTTCCCCAGATGCCAAAATCAACGCCTTTTTTATCTTTCCGAACCATCCAGCGCAAAAACATTATCAACCTTTTGGAAGCCGAATTTTTGTAAGGCGAACTCACGTGTTTCTGTCCACGGTGTTTTTCGGAAATGAATTGATTTCGGAATCGTTCAATCGAATGATAGAAATTGGTTTCATCTTCATTGATGAGAAAAGCATCTTCGAGACTTTCAAACTGAGAATAAATCCGTCTGAAATTCCTTAGAAAGAAAATAAAATCCTCGTGATTGAAAGTCCTGTGAATCGCCTTCTGTGGAATCTTATCCAGATCAGACTCTGTGAAATTCATTACAAAATCGTACGGTGAATTCCCCATCAGTTCCATCATTTTATTCGCATCATTGATGATGGATTTTCGGTTTCCCCAGGCGATACTCGCAGACAGAAATCCAGCAATCTCAATATCCTGTTTTAAAGAAAAACGGTGCGGAATCTGGATTGGGTCATCAGTAATAAAATCCGGTGAATTGTAGAGTTCTGCTTTTTCATTCAGCAAATCGAAGATGTCTTTTTCTTTCAAATTCATTCTACAAAAATACGGATTAGTTTTATCGCAAAGTCGCAAGAATTTATTGATAAAAGCACAAAAAAGTCGCAAACTTTCCGACTAGAAAACATTTGCGACTTAAAATAGTATTTTTTAAAAATAAATGCGCCTTTGCGATAAAAATTTAAAGAAAATTACCTCCCAATCACTTCTGTAATTGGACTTCCGATGTTTCCACTTGGGAATTCGATGTGAAGTAAGGCGGAAACGGTTGGCGCAATATCGGTCATATTATAATCTTTATTGCTCTCGCCGTGCTTGATTCCCCAACCCATAAAAATCAATGGAATGTGAGAATCGTAGGAATTCCAAACACTGTGCGTCGTTCCTTTTTTGGCGTAGGTTGGTAGCATACCGTCGTGGGAAACGATTTGGATATCGCCGCTTCTCTGCCAGTTGTAACCGTTGATAGCTCTGGTTTTTATCGGCTCCGGAATTGCTGACGAACCTATTTTCTTCAAATCAACGGCGTACAAAACTCTTGGGTCTTTGTTCAAATTGTTGATGATCGTGCTTTTGATATCGTCTTCGTCCAGGTTTTTTTCTTTAATCAAACTTTGATTTAAGTAAATTTGATAATTGTCGATTCCCAAGATAACTTTTGAACTCGCATATTTCTTTTCTAACTCTGCGCCTAGATTTTTTTCCATTCCGTCATCGTAGAAACCACCTAGGATTTTGTTGGCTCTCAAAAAACCTTCTGCATTAGCGCCGCCGTGGTCAGCTGACAAGAAAACCAGATAATTGTTCTTCCCAACTTTCTCATCCAACATTTTGAAAAACGTTGCCAAATCTTTGTCCAATCTGATGTAAGTATCCTCTACCTCTATGGAATTTGGTCCGTAAGAATGTCCAACATAATCCGTCGAAGCTAGGTTGATTGCAAGGAAATCTGTCTCAGTTCCTTTTCCTAAAGTATAATTGTCCAAAGCCGCCTCAGCAAACTTTAAAGTCAGCGTATTTCCGAAAGGCGTGGTTCTGATAACCCCTTTTTTCGTTGCGTAATCCGTCAATAGATTTTTGTATGGAAAAACGGGGTCTTTCGCAGTCCCAACCGGATATTCCCATTCCACATTATCGGCTGTACTTTCTTTATATTCAGCAATTGGCAAAGATGTTTCCCAGCCGTTCGCCAACAATTTTTCAGGAACTTTCTGACCATTGAAATCTGTTACCCATTTCGGAAGTTCATTCATATAATAAGAACTCGTGATGAAGTTCCCAGATGAATCATCAAACCAAAAAGCGCCAGTTGGATTGTGACCAGCCGGCAAAATAGAAGCTCTGTCTTTCAAAGAAACACCAACCACTTTTGATTTGAAGTTGCTTGCAATTCGCAATTGGTCTGTCATTGTTGTTGACCAAAGGTTTTTCGGAGAGTGACTTCCGATTTTTTTGTTGTCTGAACCAACTGGATTTACGCTGTCATCTGTTGTACAATAGACATTTTTTCCGGTTTCTTTATCTGTCCAGTCGTTCCCTGCAATACCGTGAATCGAAGGAACCGAACCTGTATAAATGGAAGTGTGACCAATCGCCGTAACCGTCGGGATGTACGGAATATGAACATTATTAAGAGAATAACCTTCGCCCAAAAGCCTTTTGAAACCGCCTTTCCCAAACTTTTTCTCGAAGCGGTAGAGATAATCCCAACGCATCTGGTCAACAACCAATCCTACAACTAGTTTTGGTCTTTCTCCTGAATTGATTTTTGTTTTCTGAGCATTTACATTTCCGAATGTAGCAACAGCTAAAACGAAAATCTGAATTTTTCTGAACATTGAATTTTACTTTTTATTAAGCCCAAATTTACGGCTTTCAAAAGTTTTGGGATGTGAAATTTGTATTAAAGTTTTTTAGGTCACGAAAATTAAACGCAAAGTTCGCAAAGATTTTTTTGAGTTTATTCAAACTATTTTTAAGGTTCGCAAAGACGTAAAACTCATCAAAGATCTTGATTCTAAATAAAATCAAAAAAAAGAACGAGCTAATTTGCCCGTTCTCATTAATTATATAAATTTAAAAAAGCTAACCGACAAAAGCTATTGCCAATCGCTATTTTTTATTTGCTTCCTCCCGAGTTTTTCTCGACATCGGTTTTGGTGTTCTCTTTTACTTTTTGGTTTCCGAAACGTTTTACGAATGTTAGTGAAAATCCGTACCAATCCCATTTGTTATAGTTTTGGAAAGTCCCGATCTGACTAAAAGTTGTAGTGTCCATCGTTGGTCTTTTGAAAATATTCATCAATTGCAAACTTGTCTCGATCTGAGAAACCGGGAAAATCTTGGTCACAGAAATATTATGGAAGAAATTGTATTGATTTGCGACCGAGTTTCCATAATTCTGGTTATCAATACTCATCCAAGCACTAATGTTGATGTTTTTATTAAACAAATTGGTGTACGACAAATTGATAGATCCCGAGAAGAAATTGAGGTAATTATTTGCGCCCTCCAACTTGTTTCTGGTATTGAAGTCACTGTTATCTGTGTAGGACCAACCTAAACTTAGATTCACATTCAGTTTATTTTTGATAAAATTCTGATTGGTGCTTGCAGAAAGATAAAATTTTTCCACTTTTCCTTTGAAGTTGTCTGGAAATGAGATGGTTTTTACAAGTCCATTTTGAGTTTCTTGGCTGTAACTGGTCCAGTAATCCTGATCCGTAAAAGTGTATCTCGCAGATAGGAAATATTTTTTATGAATCCCAAATTTCAATCCAATTCTGTCACTTGGATTTGGCAAAAGATTGACATTTCCTCTGTAAAAAAATCCATTATTACCAGGCATTTCAAAATCATTAAACTCAGAATACCAAGGTCTCCAAAGATTGTGATTATAAGTTAAACTCAAATCATAATTCGTTGTGAAGGCATATTTCACCAACAAATTTGGTAACAAAGTTCCATAAGATTCTCTCCTTGTTTCATTTCCGTTCTGATGAATTTTGTAGTCGATCAGTTCGTAACGAAGTCCAATTCGGGTTTCCAGTTTTTCAAAAAATGTTTTGCTAAAATTGGCGTAAAGAGAATTTAGATTTTCCGTGTACTGAAATTGATTGACGTTTTCAAACAGACTATTGTTAGAGATCACACGATAATCATTTGGAATCACATTATTGTTGAAGTTTGCCTTTCCACCGACTTCAAAACTTCCACCTTTTCCCAATGGCGATGTGTAATCTACTTTCACAAAATAGTTTCGGTTTTGATTGTAATTTTCAAAATGTCGAAGTTCGCTAATTGTGTTTGTTGCGTTATTTCTCGTAAAATCTGTCGTGCCTTTTTCCGAATCATAATTAATCCCGAGATTGACATCCAAAATCTTATTTTTCTCCTTATCATAATATTTATAGAACAAATTGGTTCCCAAAGTATTACTATTTGTACGCCCCAGATTGTCTTGAGAAAAAGAATTCAACAAAACATCATTTAGATAATTGTTTTCAAAAGAATTGGATTCTGAAGTACGATTTCCTCGGAAATATTCCACAACGAGGCCAATATTATTTTTGTCGTTCAGTTCAAGTTCTGAGGTTGATGACAACGAAGGATTTTTACCAGCGTAAGCACTTTTAGAATCAATCGTGCTTATTGAATTATCTGCGTAAAAAGTATTCTTGCTGGAACTTTCACTAATAAAAACATTATCACTGTAACTTCCTGTAAATGTCTGCGTGAAGTTCTTTTTATGATAATTGAGATTCAAACTTCCATACTGGTTATTTTTCGTATTCTGAGTGTTGGTAAGGGAAATACTGCCTTTCATTCCTTCATCATCTCTTTTTTTCAGAACGATATTAATAACTGCCCCGGTCGCTTCGTATCTTGAAGACGGACTGGTGATGACCTCGATCTTCATTAAGTTATCTGCCGGAATTGTTTTAAGATATTCCTTCAGTTCTTTTCCCGTGAAAACCGATTTTCTGTCATTGATGTAAACCGTCACAGATTCGCCCTCCGCTTTTACATTATCATTGTTATCGATGCTTACCAAAGGTGTCATTCGCACAATATCCCAAGTTGTATTTCCTGCAAGGATAGAACTGTTTGCCACATTGAAAACCGTTCTGTCCGCTTTGCTTTCGACGGTTGGTTTTCTGGCGATCAAGGTTACAGATTCAATTTCTTTGGACTTGATGGTGTCGCTTGTAGATTGTGCGAAAACTAAGGTTCCCGCCAATAATCCCAATGAGGATATGAGTAATTTCATTAACTAGTTTTTGTATTAGACAACCGAATCATTCTAAATGTTACATCCGAATCGAATTTTTATTAAATTTGAAAAAACATAGATCATAATGAATCCGAAAGTTGATGACCATATCAGAAACTCAAAGCTTTGGAAAGATGAGATGAATGCGCTGCGAGCCATTATCCTGAATTGTAAGCTGGCTGAGGATTTCAAATGGGGAAAACCGTGTTATTCTTTCGACGGAAAAAACGTTGTTCTCATTCAAGGTTTCAAAGACTATTTTGCGCTTTTGTTTTTCAAAGGTGGAATTATGAAAGATCCAAAGCAACTCCTCATAAAAATGGGTGAAAACACGCAAACCGGAAGACAAATGCGTTTTGAAAATGTTCAGGATATTCTTGATAAAAAAGAAATCATCAAAGATTACATTTTCGATGCCATTGAAATCGAAGAATCAGGTGAAAAGATTGAAAT
>Ga0308171_1004028_pt1 | contig 12603 bp, 11 predicted proteins | sample PhyGR1_FD_202135 | JGI IMG/M metagenome (GOLD analysis project Ga0308171, IMG submission 202135) | Phyllosphere microbial communities from UC Gill Tract Community Farm, Albany, California, United States - DLSLSG.R1 | ecosystem: Host-associated > Plants > Phyllosphere > Unclassified | place: USA... | reverse complement strand
GCCGCTATCGCGCAGCCAATCCAGACGCCATGAACGATGCGATAGGCGGCGGATTCGGGCGCCACAATGGCGGCATGTTCCCACATAAGTGATGCCGTCCCAGTTCACCGCGGGGCGATGGGGAGAGTGGCGGTTAAGCCAGCAGAGTGAAAAGATATTTCGCATGGAATAAATCCGCATTGTGGTCATCGTTGCCCGTCAGACCAACTCCCATGCTGGCTCAAGCGCTCTATCGCGAGACATCGTATCACAGACCGGAGTACCTCGGCCATGTGAGTGAAGGCTTCACTGCGGCGATGGACTTTGCTGGAGCTTTCCAGCGGCTGCCTGGACCCGCTGCTGAAGAGCGGCGTCGGATTAAGAAGCAGTAGCTATCTGGTTGAACTTCTCCGGGGTCAATCCTGCGGACTGGACTGCGGCAGCCATCTTGGTCTGTTTGTCGGTGTCGGGCGTCGCCGTATCCTGCTGGATCTGCTGTACCGCGAGCGCCGCCTTGACATATTGCTCCAGCTCAGCGTCACTGAACGTACTTGTTGGATTCGGCGTCGGCGACGTCGCTGCGGGAGAAGTAGGGGGAGCCGCGTCCTGTGCCTGAGCTACGGTAGCGAGGCATAGTGATAGGCCGTAGAGGGCCACGCGGGGTTTGATCGATCTCATGAACACCATCGTCTCTCCGGTTAGAGGATGCGAAAAGGATTGCGACGAGCGCTTACCATTCCAACCCCTTCATGGACCTGCGGTGTTCTGAACGGGGCGAAACGAGACCCAAGGAGCACTAAAGACCGTCTGCGTGCTCACATATTTGATTCGGCGGTTCGCATCTTCGGTTGCCGTTCAGCATTTGGCTCATGAGATGCGCGCCGGGATCGATGACCGTGATCGGGTCTTGCGAACTGTTGCCGTCCGAACTGAAAATCCCGTAGCGTTCGACTTCGCTGCCCGGTTTTCAGTGCAGTCGACCACTGTATCAAAAAAATGGCGGTGCCCTTCTCGACCTTCACCTCAGCGGCGCAGCTTACACGGCATCAACTTGGCTCCACCGACAACTTCGCCATCGTGGCCTGCGAGCGGGCGAAAAATGTGGTGCCGGTATGGGCGAAAGAGAAATCCAGCAGGCGGGCGTAGCAACCGGCAGGCGCACCGACGAACATGCGCTGCAGCATTTTCTCGATAACCCACAGATGGAGTGCAAATTGCGTTACAATATGTCAGGATCGGGACCGTGGTATGTTGAGCGCAGAAATGCGGACTCTCGCCTCGTCCCTACATGCTTCCGACGCTCCACCAACCGCAAGCGCCGGATCCGCCTTTCTCAGCGCGACGTCCCGACGCACTATGCGAAAAAAAGCTGGCCCTAGGGCCAGCTTTTGAAAGTCAGGGAGAGGATGCCCGAAAAGGCAAAGAACTTGGTGCGCTCGTTCAGAACTTCCTACAACATCAGATTTTGCATGGGGCCGTTCGAAAAATGAGGACGCCATAGGCTTCGAACGCGATCGGCGACGCATTCATTCTCCAATGCTTTCGACTTATGCGCGAGCCGGACGCGCTTGTTGGGCCGTCTCGATGTAGGTGATCGCGTCCTGCACCGTGATTATGTTTTCGATATCGGCGTCGTCGATCGTCACGCCGAACTCATCCTCGAGCGCCATTACCAGTTCCACCACGTCGAGGCTGTCGCCGCCAAGATCCTCGATGAACCTCGCTTCCGGCGTGACCTGATCGAAGTAGACGCCCATATGTTCGATCACTATCCTGGTAACCCGTCCGGCGACATCGTCCATATAGCCCAACCCCTGCTGATACCGTGCCCCAAATGATATCCGGATCGTTGACACCGATCGGTGCAGAAACGCCGCCGGAGCGAGGCCTGTATCCGCATGTTCGCTTCATCCGCCCGGGCTCGTCAAGAGAGGAACTGAAGTCGGGAAGTGCTGCTTCATCGGGAGATCCTGCCGCGGACACGCCAACCCGGAATCGATAGGTATGGATCAGTCGAAAAACCGCTTGCCGAAGCGCCGCCGCAACAGCGGCGAGCGCTTCGCTCCGGATCGCCGAGGCTCAGCCGAACGATGGTTCCCGCCACCCAGGACGTGTGCTGCAGGATCGATGATGGTAACTGCTTCGTGCGAACTGCTCGCGACGGCGTCCGCGATGCCGAACAGTTCCACCCGCCCGCCGTCATTGTAGATGCGCCCGGCGACGGTTCCGCGAACGACGGCGCGGGCATCTTTCTCCACCCGAAGATCGCCGGCGATCGTGCCATGGAGGATGAATCGCTTACCGCTGCGAACTGTCGCTCCCCCGGAAATCCTGCCGTAAAGCGCGATATCCTCGTCGAGCGCGAGAGGGCCATCGATGTTGCCGTGAACTGCCTTCACTTCAGCTACTCAAAAAGATCCGTACCATATCCGCCCCGGCAATATGCCGCGCCATCAGGCATCCATGCCAAACGGCACTCATCTGCGAGGATCATACCCGAAGCGCGCCCATACTGTTTATAGCGTCGGGAGTCAGTACGCCGCGGAGCCATTGGTCGCTGAAGCGGGTGAAACCAGCGCTCAACACAGCTGCACTGCTTGCCAAATCCAATTCGCGTCTTCCGACCAAATTGCCGAAGACCCGATAAACTCCCCATGCTGATAGCGTGCCATCACTACGGCTGTCTCGCCGGATCATCCTTCTGTTCCCTCTGCCGGTTCTGCTCTTCATGCAGTTCCCGCGCGATCTGGCGGCCAAGAAGCTCCGCCAGGCGCATGATGGCAGCCTCGGCCCGCGGCGACAGAGCAGGGCAGGGCTCGGGATCAAGCCGCTTGCGCTTCGTCATGACGGCCTCCCGGATGGCAGATGCCGTCTCGCCCGAGAACCGATTGGTGACCATCGGCGGGGAGGGAGGAGAGAGAAAGGAAGGCGAGGGCGGTGATGGTTCGCCTCGCCTTTTCCCTCGACCCACTGCGCCAGATTTCACTGTCATTGAAACCTGTGCTATTCTCCTCGTCGGAAAGGCTCTGCACATGCAGGATGTTGATCACGTCGAACCGGCAGAAGAGGCGCCCCCACCGTCGCCGCGCGCGGCCGACTGGTTCTGGCGCCCCTGGTATGCCAAGCTCTATTTGGCACTGGCGCTGCTCTACTGGATCGGCCTCGAGCTGATGATGGCCATCCCCTTCGACCGGTTGAACATCTACCTTGCTAACACGATGGTCCTGCTGATCTTCGTGTTCAATCCGGTCGCAGTGGCTGCGATCCTGGGATATGGCTTCCTTAAGGCCAAGGTTGGTTGTGGGGAATGGGTGATTACGCCGGGGCCTCCTTCCCAAAGGCCGACGATCGATCCCTATACAGACCCATTCGATGCTCGATCCGGCCTTCGGCACCTTCGACACATTGGCGTGATCAAAGACTGAGACTGAGATCACGGATCCCGCCGTTCTTTGAAGTTGGGATCACCATCCGCCAAGCCATTGTCACGATCAAATAGCAGTCGACCGGAGCTAAGGATCGATGATTGCTCCATCGAAGCGATAGGCCCTGTGACATCAAATATGCCGCGGCCCGCGTCGGCTTGCCTCAGGTAACGGTTGCGCAAACCATCATTGCCAAGCACTTGCTCACTCAGATGTTTGGCAAAAGCCTCTTCTGGGCGGCCGCTGCGAGAAGCGGTCTTTTCGGCTGAGGCGATTGCTTCCCGAACGTCGTAATTTACGATATCGATCGATGATTGCGCAGATACTCCAGCACTGCCACGATCTACGATATCCATTCCGATTTTGCCGGTCAGCGAACCCGTGGCGCTTCCTCCGCCATCGCTTTTGTCGTCACTCTTTTCCTTTCCGGCCGCAACGCCCCGCGAAGCCGAAGCGGTAAGATCTGCAGATATGATCTGATTGTCCGTGGTCTGATGCTCCGCCGAACGTGACAGCGACCTTTGCCACCCGGTCTGCGCGATGATCGCGGTGACGTCGCGTTCGAGCGTATCGGCCACCTGGGGCTTCAGCCGCCAGTTGCCGCGCCGATCCATCTCGAACCCGCCACGCAGCCAGTTGGCCATGGCGGCCTGCCCTTCCTTGCCGCTGCCCAGAAAATGCTCGATCGTGTCGGGGCCCGCCTGTTTGCCGGCCTCGAAGCGGGAGCTGGTGTCATTGCGCGCGGACTGGCTGAACCCGGTGCTGCTGGAAACGAGCAGGTCGTTGTGCGCAAAACTGAAGCGCGCATGCCCGCCATTGGCGATGGCGCCGAGCTGGCTCTCGTTGATGAGACCACCGCGCCACATCTGCGCGGCCAGTTCCGGCGTCAGGTTCAGACTGACATCGCCATTCTGGTCCATGGCAATCTGACGCTTCGACATTGCGACACCGTGCGCGCGCAGCAGCGCCTGGGTGCGGGTGAGGCGCTCCCGCTCGACGATCCCGGTCAGGCGCTCGTTGCGTGCGCGATCGGCGATGCCTTCCGCGCCGCCCTCGGCCATATCGACTTGGTCGCCAGCAGTCCCGGCAAGCGCGCGGATGAAGGAATCGAGGCGCGCAGCTTCCCGGACCGATACACCGGCCGCCGCAGCCCCCTCGGCAAAGCCGGCATTATCCGCCTGCCGCCGCTGCTCTCCGATCTGCGCATTGCTGCGCACCCCGTCGGGCCCGATCTCGCGCTGGGCGTCGAGCTTGCCCGACCGCTCGGCGAAGTCGTAGCCTGCGGCTTCGCGCGTGCGCCCATAGACACTCGTGCCCTCGCGCGCCGCCTCGGCGCTCGCACCATCGGCCGTGCCGACCTGGACGGCCGCATTGTAGTTTTCCAGCGCGCGCAGCACCTGCGCTTCGCTCCGCCCGGTCGCGCGGGAAAGCTGGCTGATCGCCGTCGATCGCGCTTCTCCCGATAGGGCGTTGATGAAGCCGATGCGGCGGCTGGTTTCGGTGACGGACAGCCCGAGCATGGCTGCTGCCTGGCGCTGGCCCTGATTGCCGCCGGTGCGATGCGCCTGCTCGGTCGCGACATTGCTGCGCTCAACGGTGGCAACCCTGTCGCCTGCATAGTCGCGCCGGCCCTCCATCGCGCCCACCTGCGTCTCGGCCGCGGTCAGGTCGTTGCGCAGCATCTGCTCCTGGTCGAAGGCGTTGGCGGTCAGCTTGGCGAAGGTTGGATCGGCCCCTGCCTGGGCAATGACGGTGGAAGCCTTGAGCGCGGCATCCTTTGGGTCATAGCCGCTGCGCTCGAAATGCCGCTGTGCGCCCGACTGCATCATCTCGTAGGCTTGGCTGTCGCCGAACGCCTTCCACTGCACCATGTTCTGCGCGAAGGCGGCAAAGGCCCGCTCGCCCGGCTGTCCTTCCCCGAAATACGTCGTGCCCAGCTTTCGCAAGGCATCGCCCTGGGCGAAGTTATGGATGGCCGATGTCGCCGCATTGGCGCGAACCGCACGGGCCGTCGCCGGATCGCTGAGGTCCCGCCCGGCGAGGGCAGGGGCGAGGCCACCCAGTTCGCGCGCGGCGTCGGTCCGGCCAAGCCCGAACGCGGCTGCGCCGCTCGCGCTGCCGCCCTGTTCGCCGAGCACGGTGCCGGAAGAGGCGAACGCCCGGTCGAGACCGAAACTGCTGCGCTCGCCGAAGTCCCCGAACCCGGAGGACGCCGATCGCCGGGCAGCCGTGCCACTCGCCGACGCCTGCGCTTCAAGCGCCGAGGCGTAGCCCTCGCTGGTCCCGACAGTGGCCGCTGCCATGCTACCCTGGCCCTGGACCCCGAGCATGCCTGAGGTGAAGGCGGTGAACATGTTGCCCGAGAAGCGGAACACCGTGAACACGAACGCGCCCGCCAGGCCAGCGGCAGCAGTACGGAACGAGCCAAAGATCGCGAGTGCTTTCATCGCCGCCGAGGGCGCGAGTATCCAGCTGTCGGCGGCGACACTGGTCGCGCGCAGTTCGGCCAGAACGTCCATCGCCCGTCCCAGGGTCAGCTGGTAGATGCCGGCATCGATCACGCCCCACAGCGCGACGAAGACGAAGAGGCCAAGCGCAAAGCTCGCGATCCGAAGGTTGATCGGCGTCAGGATGAAGAGCAGCGCAATCGGCATCATCATCAGCATGATCGCGAAGACCGAGGCGCGGATGGTCGGCATCCACTCGTTGGCGGTCGAGAGCGTGGCGAGCCCGTTGGACTCGATCGCGCGGTTCGCCATCACCCGCGCGGTCGCCGCCGGCGAATCCTCGAACAGGACGTCGCCCACGGTCTGGCCGAGCAGGATGTTGGTTAGGAACTTCTGCCGGTTCATCGCTTGCCCCAGCATCATTTCGCCCAGGCCGTCGATCTGCTGGCGGCAGCGATCGCGCTGGGCTGTCTGGGTCACGTCGAAGCCGGTGCGCGCGCAGACCTGGTCGCTGTAGGCATCGAACAGCGTGGAATCCGACAGACGCTCGGAGATGTGGCTCCACGCCGCCTCGCAGCTCACCGTCGTTCCCGCCTTGTCGCTCGCCGTGAACACGGTCGAGAATGTTGCCGGCCCGGCCATCGCTGCGAAAGAGGCGGGAAGGTCGGTCGAGGTCCGGAAGAGCTGGTCGTCGTCGACGCCGTAGGCCGGGGAGACGCGCGCCACCGGATAGCACTGGCGCACATAGTCCTTCACCGTCGCATCGAGGAAGGTGTCGACCATCGGGCTGCGCGGAGACACCGCGTTCAGGAACAGGTCGAATGCGTGACCACCCGCTCCGAACTCCAGCTTGGCATTGGGATCGGTGGTATTATCGTCGATCGTCTCGGCAAGCGCCCGCTCCATCAGGTTGGTCACGCCCGCGACCAGCACGATGAGATTGGGGACATCGCCCACCGGCTGGTAGGCGTTGCGAACCCGGTCGTAGACATGGACCGTGCCGGTCGTGGCGATCATCCCGGCGAACAGGCCGATGCCGACCAGCATCTGGAAGCCGAAGGCGACAAGACCCATGCCCGAGCCCCGGATGCTGGCGATCACCGCGCCGAAGGCGATGCCCGCCACCGCGATGATCACCACCAGCGTCTCGTAGCGCGGATCGCCGAAGATCATCGCGATCAGGTGAAAGGCATCGACGGTCTCGGAAAAGCCGTCCCAGGTGTAGTAACTGGAATCGATCGCCAGCGCGGGCGTCGCGAAAAGCGAGCCCGCGAGGACGATCAGCAGGCGAAGGAAGGAGCGCATGGCGGGCTTCACCGGTTACGATTGGCATTGGCGCCCGCGGCATCGCGGGCGTCGCGGTCACGCTGGCGCACGACCCCGGCGTAGCTTGCCGAGAGGTTCGCCTGGTTCATGGCGGCCATGTAGGACTGACGCATCTGCGCGCGCTGGCGCAGGACTTCGTCGCGCAGTTCGCGAAGCTGCTCGATACCCTTGGTGAGAATCCGCGTCTGACACACGTTCGTGTTCTCGGCAGCGGCCGCACCCGCCGTGGTGACGCCGCGCTCGGCGTTCTGAAGGGCGAAGTCGATCGAGCGGGTGAGGTCATTGAGCATCTGGTAGGCGAGGGTGAGCGCCACCAGTTCGTCGGTGTCGGCAATGACGCTGTCGGTAAGGCCCTGACGCACGCCCCATTCGAGCAGGCGATAGACCGGCAGGGTCCGCACATTGGCAACGAATTGCTTCTCCTCGCTCGTCAGCGCCGAGCGGGTGCGGATCTTGGCGGCGACCGATTCCATCTTCTCGCGCGCCAGCACCAGCGCGCCGCGCCCCGCGCCGTTCACCGAGCAATCCGAGGCGGTGGCGGGAATGTTGAGCGCACGGGTCGGCACGCGGCCGGCGGGAATGGCCGAGAAGATCGGCGCCTTGTCGTTCGCATCCCAGCGCATGTAGACGTCGCCGACCCGGGCCCGCATGACGCCCGCCCAGTCCGAGGCACCGACCCTGGCAGCGGCATGGGCAAGGAGCGAGCCGGTCCTGAAGATCTCGGTCACTTCCGCCGGGCAATTCTCGAGCGCGTCCTTCAGGTCTTCGGTCGGATTGCCCTTGTTCGCCTGGATCTTCTCGCGGCTCTGCTGCCAGCTGTTGGCATAGCCCTCGCGGATCGACTTGTAGCCGGTCATCTCCTCGAGGATCCCCGACATGTTGTCGTCGCCCTTGGCGATCTGGACCATGCGGTTGGCGAGGCGGCAGTCGTTCACCTGGATCGAATTCAGGTAATTTGTCGCCGCCTCCATTTTTGAAATTATATTCCCCATCTTCTCGTCGAGGGTTTCCAGAAGATACTGGAAGGCGACAGCCGGCGCGGCCTGAAGGATGGTCTCCAGCTTCTCGACGAGGTATTCCGGATCGAGGAATGACATGCCGCCGAGGAACATGTCGATGCCGCCGCAGCCCGCCTTCACCTTGGGCAGCGTCAGGCTCATGAGATAGTCGTCATGGACGTCGACCCGGCCTGACATCCCGCCCGCGGTCACATAGCCGCGGGTCTGGTCCTCGAAGCTTCCTGGCGAAGTGTAGGTGACATTGTCGAACCAGCTTTCTGCCCAGCTCTGCGCATGGGCGGGAACCGCGTGGCCGCACGATGCGACCACCAGGAAGAGCAGGAAGGCCGGAGCACGACGATTCAGGCGGCGTGGATTACATTCCATGGCGGGCATCCCGGTGAAGTGGAAAGGTGACGCAGCCCCGCCATGATCAGCGTCCTTTCGGGTTGGAGGAGGCCGGCGCCCTCACGCCGACGATCCCTGTGAACCTGGACATGGCGCGCACGCCGACGGCAGCTCGGGCCCCGGTCAGCATCCGCGCCGCGAGCCAGGCATTGCGCGCGATATTCGGTGCATGGTCCGTGCCGATGGCAATGGGCACCATGCGGTTCGAATCCGTGGCCGCGCGAACCCACGCGACCGGGCTGCCGACCCCGGGGATCCCCAGCCGCCCCGAGCGCAGCATCGCCTCCTCGGCGCCGATGGTGCGAACCTGCCAGCCATAGCGGCCGCGGAATGCGAGTAGCTTCGACCACAGATCGGCGCAGGGCAGGCAGCCGGGCGCGGTGCTCATCTCGATCACATAGAGCGAGGCCTGGCCACGCAGCATGGTCTCGAAGTCGGGGGGAAAGGCGCGTGTGACCGGAACGCGCGATAGCCACAGCCGCATGTCGGCGGCGGTAGACACCGGGTGAATGGCAGCTCGCCTGGCGATGTCCCTGTTCGCCTGCTGCGCGGGAGCTTGGTTCGCCGCGCAAAATCCTGCGGTGATCAGCAGGGCGTGTCCAAGACGCACACTCCGCAAGCAAGTCATGGCCGCGGCTCCCGCACATCGATAAGATCGCCGTCGATCACGCGCGGATCGGTCGAGGAGACCGGGCCATTGGCGAGCGCATCGAAGAAGCCGTCCTCCTCACCCGCAGCGGTCAACCACTGCTCGGGCCGGATATCGCCGCTCAGCAGCCGCACCGCCTGGTAGGCCATCTGCGCGATGTTGGGGTAGGTCTCGACCCCGGCGGCGATGACCATGCGCTGGGCGCTGTTCCGGCGGATGACCATGGTGGTGGGCGTCACCTCGACCCCGAAGCGCTGCCCGAGTTCGGGTTTGCGCTCGAGATCCATGAGGCTGACCTGCCAGCCCATCTCGTCCTGGAAACGCTGGACGATCGGCCACTGCACGCGGCAATAGCCGCAGGAAGCGCGCGCGAACATGACCAGCGCGAATTCTCCCGCCTTGGCGCGCAGATACTGCCGGCGCAGCTGGTCCTTCTGCGCGCCGAGCACATCGCGCGCCTCGCCGACCATCGGGTTCGCCGCCCTCGCATTGAGCTCGGGATGCGTGAGCATGGCGAGCTGGGTGACCCCTGCGAAGGCGCGGGCCTTGCGCCGCGCGAAATCCTGCAGCCGCCAGAAGTCCGATACGGCCTCGACGGTAAGCACCGTCGCGGCATAGTCGCGCTGCTGTTCGATCAGCGTGCGGATCTTCGGCGGCGTCCAGGTCGCCAGCTGCGCCATCGGTGGGATCACCGGTTTTACCAGCGCATCCGGATCGGGCTTTTCCTCCTCGGCCTTCTCGACCTTGGGCGGCGCCTGATACCACCAGTAGCCGCGGCTACCGCTTTGCGGGCCCGCGCTTTCGGACGCCTGCGCCAGCGCGGCCTGGGTAGGCAGCAACAGGGCCGCGGCAAGGGCAAGCCGCCGCCTCACAGCAGCTTCTCCATCCGCGTCAGACGATCGATCGCGACCGGCCCGTAATAGCGGCTGTCATATCCATCGGGATGGCGGGAGCCGACAAAGATCATGCCCTCGGGAATGCGCGTCACGCCAGGGCGCCAGTGGGTCAGCGCCTTGCCGCCGCGGCCGACCGGCTTGCTGACGCCCATCAGGCGGCCGCTGCAATAGTACCAGCCATTGCCGGGCTGTCCGAGAGGGCCCGCCTTCTCGATCATGACGATCGGCTCGCCCGGCATGCAAAGCGCATATTTGGTGACATTGACGGGCCTGGGACCCGCTACCGGGTCCGACAGCATGAGCGATACGAGATCGCCGCGCGCGATCGGGCCGGGCGCGCGATGCACCACCCAGGCATCGATTGACGGGGTCATCACCAGCGTCATGTGCGGCATCGCCCACCAGGCGAAGAGACCGATCGGGAGGACGATACCGTAAGCCTTGAACAGCTGCGCGGGGCGCGCCGGCTGGCCAAGACCACTGGCGCCCAGCGCCACGGCGGCGCGCAGCGGCAGATCCATAGCCTCGCGCCAGAGCCGCTTACCGGCGCGCCAGACGAGCGAGAGCATCCCGCACCTCCTCTCCGTCGCCGAGGCGGCCATATTCCTCGAGCAACCCGTCAAGCGCCGCGTCGCCGAACACGAGATGCCGCGCGCGCGGGGCCGCTTCGTCCCGCTCGCAATAGGGCTGGGTAGGATCGCCGGGGACCATCGCCAGCGCCGGCACCCGGGTGACGCCATGCTGGCGGAAGACCAGCGGATCGACGATCAGCTGCACGTCGCGCATGGCGCAGGCGGGACCGTCGCAGCCCGGATCGATGCGCAGGATCGCCGCCGACAGCTTCGCCATCGGCGCGACCTGTCGCATCCCGCCTGGCATTCCTCGAAACGCCATGACGCCGCCGGCGCGCTCGAGTTGGCCCGCGTAGGTTCGCAGCGTCGCGACCGGCATCGCGGACGACACGAACAGCACCGGCACCCAGCGTTTCTCACCACCAGCGGAGACCACGCCGGCCAGCGCCGCGGCTTCGGGCTGTTCAAGTCCCAGCGCCTGCGCGACCCGGCGACTGGCAGCTTCCCGCTCGGCGGCGAGCGCTTCGCGCGCCGCCGTTACGTCGCCTTGCGCGCGTTTGACCATGGCGGGATTCGTCTTGCGGCGGCGAAGCCCCTCGAATGCACGGCGCTGGGTGGCGGTGTCCGGCTTCGTCGGCAGAACGGGCGAGGGGCCGGTGCGGTCCTTCGCCTTGCCGGCTGCGCGCTTTACGCGCTCCATCGCTTCCGCGCCATGGTCCTCGATCCGTGTGCGGGTGTTTTTGTGCTGTGCCTGTTCAGTCGCAACCGGCGGCTCGTTCGCGTCTGCGACGGTCGCCAAACAGGTGAGGCCGACCACGTAGACAGGGCCTGCCATAAACAGGGCGCGCCTAGTTGCTGATCGTCTGCATATAGGCATCGATCTTGTCCTTCATGTCGATCTGGATTTCGCTCTGGGCGCGCGCTTCGATCTCCTCGTAATATTCCGAGAGGTCCATCCTGCTGAAATCGAGCGCCTGGAATTCTTCCGCGGTGAAGCCGCGGCAATAAGGGTTCTTCGCCGTGCCCCAGCCCTTCTCGGCGAAGCTCTTGAGCTGGGGCCGTCCCTGTTCCTGGATGATGCGGCCGAGCTTGGTATTGAAGCAGCAGTGGCCTTTCGCCTTCTGCACGCAGATGCCCAGGATCTTCGACGAGCAATAGCTGCCCACCTCGTGGCACATTCCCGAGCCGCGCAGCATGCCCACTTCCATGTCCTCCTGGTCGCAGCCCTGCAGCAGCACCTCGATCATGAAATTGACGGCAAGGCTGATCGCGATCGAGGTGGGATCGATGCCGACGACGATCGCATTGGCGCCAGCGCTTGCCGCCTGGCTCGCCGTGGCCCCCGCCTTGAAGGCGGTGTAGGCCGCTTTCATGCCGGTGAAGACGCCCTTGGCGACGGCGATCTTGGTCGAGATCGACGAGATCGAACCGCCCATGCCGTCCTTGACGATCTTGCCCTTGTCCTTGCAGCAGTTCTGGAATGTGGTGCTGAGACCTGCGGGTCGGCAGCGTGCAGCCCGGCCCGAGAATATCTCGATCGTCCCCAGGCAATTGCCATTTGCATCGACGTCGCCGTCGGCTTCGACCCCGGGATCGTCGAGCGCCGCTTCCTCCACGACGGGATTCGCACCGGTGTCGATGCAGGTACTCGCCGAGCAGGCGGCCGCGCCGCCGCTCGCGGGAACCGCGCAGGCGTATTGATCGCCGAGCGGGCAATGGAGCGCGCCTGCCGTGTCCGCCTCGCACGTCGTCTGGCCGATCGGGCACATCCATCCACCCGAAGCGGTCAGATGGCAGGTGGCTGTCTCGCCTTCGTCGGCCGCATCGCCGTTGCCGTCGAGATCCACGGCGCAAAGCTGCTGCACTGCCGCGCCTGCGGGAAACACCAGCACGCCGGACATGA
>Ga0308171_1004026_pt1 | contig 12605 bp, 13 predicted proteins | sample PhyGR1_FD_202135 | JGI IMG/M metagenome (GOLD analysis project Ga0308171, IMG submission 202135) | Phyllosphere microbial communities from UC Gill Tract Community Farm, Albany, California, United States - DLSLSG.R1 | ecosystem: Host-associated > Plants > Phyllosphere > Unclassified | place: USA... | reverse complement strand
ACGATGATAATGCGCAAATTCATGATTCCTTTTCATGTCCCACCAGCAGCGTCACGCTGACGATCGTCTGCCGGCCATTTTGTTCTCGTTTGATTTCCGCACTGACTTGGCGTGCGCATGTTTCCAGCAACATCTGACTGAAACGCTGTTCTTCCTCATCGACCTCGACCGGATCGGTCGTATCGGCCACCTGAATAAGGAAATGCCCGTTCAGCCTCTTCACCGTGACCTTGATGTCGCCGCCACCATCACCCAGCCCACGCCTGACGGCATCGCCCACCAACTCGTTGACGATAAGCGACAGAGGCGATGCTTTGTCTGCGGGAACATAGACCGGGGATAGATCCAGCGTGACATTGATATCGGTGCGCTTCAACTGGCTTGTCAGATTGACGACGAGATCTTCGGCGAAATCGGCAACATCGAAGCGGGCGATATTGTCGAAGGTGAACAGCTTGCGATGAACGGTGCTGAGGGCCTCGATGCGGTTCAGCACCGATTTCAGCGTCGCGCTCGCCGTCTCGTTCTCCGTCATCCGCTCCTGAAGCTTCACGATCGACGCCATCGTCATCAGGTTGTTCTTGACGCGGTGATCGACCTCGTGGACCAGCATTGTCTTCGCGTCGAGCGCATCGCGAAGATCCTTGGTGCGGCGACTGACTTCTTCTTCGGCAAGGTTACGGGCTTCGGCGAGCTCTGCTTCCTTGTCCTTGATGCGGGTGAAATCGAGCTGCGAGGCGAAATAGTAGATCACCTCTCCCTTATCATCCCAGACAGGGCTGACGAAGAGAGCATTCCAGAACTGCGTTCCGTCTTTTCGATAGTTCAATATGTCGACGGAGACCGAGGTTTGCGCACTGATAGCGTCGCGGATTTTGGCGACCGCCTGGGGATCGGTCCTCTCGCCCTGGAGAAGACGACAGTTGCGGCCGATCAACTCGTCGCTGCTATAGCCTGTGAGGTCGTTGAAGGCCTTGTTGCAGAAGATGATCGGATTGTCGTCCTGCTTCGGATTGGTGATGATCATCGGCATGCGGGTTGCCTTGAACGCTGCCGCAAAAGGGTCTTCCGATGCATGATCGGCAAGCAAACGCTCACCGGCTCTACGCGCTTCCAGAGGCAGCAAATAATCGACCATGAATTTTTCCGCACTTCACCCCATGCGTAATCCGCTTGCGGCAGGAAAGTTCCCGGCTGAAGATTATTTTCACCGCCTCGTCATCTGCTCGTTGGACGGCGGAATTTTGCGTGGAGGCGCACTGCTGATACGCAGTATCGCCTCCACATTATCTTTCTCTCAAAAGACTCTGCGCAGCTTGGCATCGATGGAGTGCCTGTTGCCGCCTCTGACCGCAAAGAACAGAAAAATCGCCGACCACAGGATGGACTTCTCTGCCCCGCCGAGCCCTTCCGACTTGACGATCCAATGGAAATAAACCGTCACCATCAAGACGATGAAGGCGGCGAAAGCCGCAGGACGCGTGAGGAGCCCGACTGCGACAAGAATGCCGCCAAAAAATTCCGTTGCCGCCAGCAGCGGCGACCAGAAGACGCCGGGATAGAAACCCAGGCTTTCCACCATGCCGACGGCGCCGAAGGGATTGGTGATCTTGCCGAAGCCATGCGTCACGAGAAGCACGCCGGCGACGACACGCAGAACCGTTTCCACAAGTTCGTAGGTGCCGTTATAGATCGGCGCGACAGCCGGGACGATCAATCGTTCACGAGAAAGCTCATTATGTGGCACAAGAATACTCCGTTGATTGCAATTCCTGACCATCTGCAACAAGCTGCCGTTCGCGCAAGTTGCGCTCGTTCAAAACATGACAAACTAAGTAATATTTCCGTGAGCTTATATGAGAACGACTGAGATGGAAGGCACGGTAAAACCCCGCGTTTCGATCACCTACTGCACACAGTGCAACTGGCTGCTACGTTCTGCTTGGATGGCGCAAGAGCTGCTCAGCAGCTTCGCGGACAGTCTCGCAGAGGTCGCGCTGGTTCCGGCCACGGGCGGCCGCTTTGAAATTACCGTGGATGGGGCGTTGTTGTGGGAGCGGAAACGTGATGGTGGTTTTCCCGGGCCCAAGGAGTTGAAACAGCGCCTGCGCGATATGATCGACCCGGACCGGGATCTCGGCCATCTTGACCGGCAGAAGAATGAGGGACTGGATACGTAATACACCAAGCACGTCGGCTGGCCGCTATCAGGAATCAGCGCATGGACGGGGTATGAGCGACGGCCCAATATTAGATTGATGGACTGACATTCCAGTGTCCACCTCAAGCCCAGCGACGATGTTTTTTGATGAAAAAACAAGGATCGTCACAAAACTTCAAAATCCCTGTTGACACCAGCCGCCTGCCCCCGTACATGGCTCCTCGTCGCCCAGATGGCGGAATTGGTAGACGCGCCAGCTTCAGGTGCTGGTACTCGCAAGGGTGTGGAGGTTCGAGTCCTCTTCTGGGCACCATTCCTTATTTGATCTTAGCCAGATCAATCACTTAGCCAAAAAATAGAAATTGTGATCTCCCCTTAGGGGGCGATACTTTTAGCGTTTGTATTGGCGATCTTCACTCATAAATTGGGTGTCGATGAGCGTCGTGCGAGGCGGCGGCTCTTTGCATGCAAGCACGCTTCTACGCACGTATTAATGGCCGTGTTCTTCCTGCGAAACTTCTGTTTCAACAAAAGGGAAAGTCGTTTTTTGAGTGCAGTGCGTGTGGCGTCCAAACGCCAAAGTCAGCAGATGTGTTCAGCGAACGCGGGCTGAACGAAGAACACTCTGAAGCGAGTCATACGGGCATAAGCGATTTTAGTTCTGCGCGTGCTCTTCACAGGAGGGCGAACAGGACAGAACGCTTCGTGAGGTCTGGCGATAGACCCTGACCGTGTTGCCTTCATCAATCGACACCAGAACGCGTTCATCGACGATTGCGTTTCCCTCGGCATCCAGCAGCACAAGATTGGTGGTGCCAAAACTGCGTCCGGTCAGCACGATCGTCGTTGCATCGGCAACGGTCGCATCCGCGACCTTTGAATTACCGACAATGACTTTGCTCACGGCGCGGTCAAGCTTCAGCACCCGCGCCTGATTCATCGAGACGCGGAGCATCTCATCATCCGCCGCGAGCGCAAAAGCAGGCGCAAAACCTAAGACCGCTACAGCAATTGCAAATCTTTTGATGGTGGAAGATAGCATGAGCGGAACAGACCTTTGGTTATGCTTGGCGCATTTCATCGTCGCCACCATGAACGGGAATGGTGAATGAAGACTTAAAAGCGCCTCAAAATGAGAAAGCGCTGCTCAATCAAATACAATCCAACATGGCTGCAACCTGTAGCATAACCGCACAATACCAGCGATGTGGCGATGGATTTCAGGCAAGATAGGCTCGCTCTATCCTATACTCGCCGCACGTTCTCTCCATAAGTCGTATTTTATCTTTTAATCTTCGGCTTTGTTTACCACATGTTCGACATTACTCATTTAACGTTACGTTAAGCCCGTTCTTTAAACGCTTGGCAATCGAGATTTTGTAGGTTTGCCTCAACCGAACAACGAGAAACAGTTGTCGGCGTGCTGACAAACAACGAATTAGGAGAATCCGCATGACAAAGATTTTCGCTCGGTTCCTGAAGGACGAGTCCGGCGCCACTGCCATTGAGTATGGTCTGATCGCGGCCCTGATCTCGGTTGCTATAATCACGGGCGCAGAGACGCTCGGCAGTAAGATCAACGATATGTTCACTGCTATCGGCACCAAAATGGATTCGAAAAAGCCAACCTAATACCGAAATCGGCCCACTAGTTGCCAGACGACTGCGAGTACCGCCCGTTGGGCGGTACTCTTGTACTTAGAGACATATGCAAGCGGGCCAAGACATGATTATCGCCGCAATATTTCTAATCCTGCCGCTATGTCTCGCGCTCGCGGCATCAACTGACCTTCTAGAGATGACTATTCCGAATCGGATATCGATCATTCTATTGGGTACTTTCATTATTGTCGCACCGCTGTCTGGAATGCAGTGGCAAACTTTCTTCTTGAGCTTGGGAGCGGGTCTTGCTGTGTTTTCCTCATGCTTCATCTTGTTTACGCTCAACGTTATGGGTGGTGGAGACGCCAAGCTACTGACGGCTTCCGCCGTCTGGTTTGGATTCAACGCGTCTTTGGCTGTGTTCTTGATTGCCGTAGCTTTCGTCGGAGGGATTTTGACCCTCGCCATTCTTTCCCTGCGCTCGCATTCGCAAGAGATCATGACGACCGGTGTTCCTATCCCAGACTCTTTGTTGGTTGCGAAAAAGGTGCCGTACGGTATCGCGATTGCGATTGGCGGATTGATGACCTACCCGGAGGCACCCATTGTACAGGCCGCAATGCGCGCCCTTCTGTGATACAGGTCAAAAACTCCGTTTAGACTTGCTAATACAGCACATTAATTTCTGATTAACCCAAAACAATCACTTCTTATTAACCATAATTACACGAATGGCAGGCCATCTTCTGGGCAGAGATTCTACTCCAAAGGCCCAGCATGAAGTCCTCACGTGTCGTTATCCTCTCCGTTGCCGTTGTGGCTGCTGGTCTTGCGGGCCTGCTGGCCATGCAGATTTCTGCGCCGCAAGCGGTGGTGGAGAAGGCAGAAGCCATCATCCAGAAAGAGCCGACAGTCAGCGTTCTGGTCTCGGCGGTTAATTTGCCCGTGGGTAGCAGGCTCGACGCAAGCTCCGTGCGATGGGCGCGATGGCCGCAAGGCAGCGTCAATGACAGTTATGTCACCGAGGAAAAACGACCTGATGCGATCGCCGAACTGACGGGCGCGATTGTTCGCCTCCCGCTTTTCGAAGGAGAGCCCCTTCGCTCCGAAAAGGTGGTCGATTCCAGCACCCGCATCATGTCGTCGCTTTTGCCCGCCGGAAAGCGGGCTGTTTCCACCGAAATATCGGTTGCCACCGGTGCCGGTGGCTTCGTTCTTCCCAATGACCGCGTCGATGTCATCATGGTGCGCAAAAATGAGGGCGGCGGCTTCTTGACCGAAAACGTCCTCAACAATGTCCGCGTTCTGGCGATCGACCAGCAGATCAAGGAAGGGCCTGACGGTACGCCGTCCGTCATTGGCGCCACAGCAACACTGGAACTGACGCCTGAGCAGGCCAAGATCATCACCGTCGCACACCAGATGGCTGACCGTCTGACCTTGTCGCTCCGCTCCGTTGCGGATGTGCAGGATAGCGACACAGCATCTGCAGATTATCTACTCAGCGGCGAATCCGGCAGACCGGCGATCCAGATCATCAAGTCTGGCTCGATCGTGCGAGAAAATGAGGGAGCCGCACAATGAGCAAGACGAACTCGATCCGACATAGCCTGAAGGCGGCGCTCATTGGTGGCATCGCCTTCAGCATTGGCTTTGCAGGCGTTCCCGGTGCATCCCACTTTGGGATCGGCACCATGGATGCGCTCGCCCAAAGTGCCAGCATTCTTCGGATCTCTGAAAGTGGCACGGGCGTGCGCAAGCGCGTGAAGCTTGGTCTGAACAAGGCCCTCGTCGTGGATCTGCCGCAGGATGCCCATGATATTCTTGTTGCCGATCCAAGCATGGCAGATGCGGTGACCCGTACGTCGCGCCGTATCTATCTCTTCGGCAAGTCGGTCGGGCAGACCAACATCTTCATCTTCGGTGCCCATGGCGAGGAGATCGTCAGCCTTGATCTTGAGGTCGAGCGCGATATCACCGGTCTTGAGGCCAATCTGCGCCGCTTCATTCCGGATTCGGATATCAGGGTCGAAATCGTATCGGACAACATTGTTCTTTCGGGCAGTGTCCGTACCCCTCAGGATTCCGCACGCGCAGTGCAACTTGCCACAGCCTTCCTCCAGGGCGGTGAAGCAACAACGCGTAACATCACGGCGACCAGCGAAAGCAACGGCGATGGTGCCGTGGCGATCTTCGCGGAAAACCGCCAGAAGTCGTCTATCGTCAATATGCTGACGATCGAGGGCGAAGATCAGGTGACGTTGAAGGTAACGGTCGCCGAAGTCAGCCGCCAGGTGCTCAAGCAACTCGGCTTCAACGGTTCCATCAGCGGCTCGGGCTCGGACTTCGGTGGAGCGGTCTCGTTCTCCAATCCCGCCAACCTTGGTAACGCGCTGGCAATCGGGGGCTCCGGCAATATCGGGGGCGCCATCGGCAAGGTCGCTCTGTCCAGCTATTTCAACGCCATGGAACAGGCAGGCGTCATGCGCACGCTCGCTGAACCGAGCCTGACTGCGATTTCCGGCGAGCAGGCAAAGTTCTACGTCGGCGGCGACTTCCGTCTCGCAGGCGTTCAGAACGTCACTTTCGATGACAATAATGTGCCGACGGTAACGCGCCAGACCGATACGGTGGAATATGGCATCGAGTTGAATTTCCGGCCGGTCGTGCTGTCTCCCGGCCGCATCAGCCTGAAAATCGAGACCAACGTGTCCGAGCCGACCTATGAAGGCAACGTCGTCTCAGGCAACGGCAACACGAGCCGCGTTCCTGGCAGCACCTATCTTTCGATTCGCAAGCGCGAAGCATCGACGAGCGTCGAGTTGCCCTCGGGTGGCTCGATCGTGATTGCCGGTCTGGTGCAGGACAATGTCCGCCAGGCTATGTCAGGCCTCCCAGGTGCGTCCAAGGTCCCAATTCTCGGCACGCTGTTCCGCAGCAAGGATTTCATTCGCAACGAGACCGAACTCGTCATCATCGCCACGCCCTATCTCGTTCGGCCCGTGGCACGCAATCAGATCGCGCGGCCGGATGACAACTTCAGCCCGGAAAACGACTCAGCGACGTTTTTCATGAACCGGGTGAACAAGGTCTACGGCAACAACAGGCAGCAGGTTCAGGCACAGCCATATCAGGGCTCGGTAGGATTTATCTACAAATGACGAAAACGCACCCTATGACGAATTCTGTTTCTTATCTGCGCCTCTCTAACCTCGTCTGCGTGCTCGCTGCGGTCGCTGCCCTGCAGGGATGTGCCCGCGATCCACAGACGACGGGCGCCATTCCGGACGACTATCGCACGCGCCACCCGATCACCCTGTCCGAAGCGCAACACTCGCTGGATATTCCAGTCTCTCCGGCAGACAACAGGCTGCCCGGGGCTATGGCCGAAAATGTGAAGGGCTTCGTCCAGAACTATGTGGCGAGTTCCACGAGCATCGTTCAAATGCAGGTGCCAACGGGCTCGGCCAATGCAGCGTCCGCGTCCATCATCAAGCGTCAAATCCGATCGATCCTGACATCTTCCGGCATTCCAGCAGGCAAGATCGCCGAGGTTCCTTATGGTGCTTCGCCCTATGGCGATGCGGCGCCCATACGGCTTTCCTATGTCGCCGTCACCGCCATGACGGGCCAGTGCGGCCAGTGGCCCGAAGACTTGAACAGCAACACCTCGTCTAACAAGAACTGGTACAATTTCGGCTGCGCTTCCCAGAACAATCTGGCGGCACAGATCGCCAACCCCATGGATCTTGTCGGCCCCCGCGGCATGAGCCCGATCGACGCCGAACGGCGATCGGTCGTACTCGGCAAGTATCGCGCCGGTAAGAACACCGCCACCACGAACGACTAAGACGCGCCTCCCAGCTTGAGCGACAGGATCTGATATGAACCCGGTGAACTACGATATTCGGCACAATAACGCAGATGTGCCAGTCGCCGAAGACACGCTCCGCCCGGGCGAGTTGGAGAGCGTTCGCCCTTTGCCACGCATCTCGATCCACGCCTTCTGTGAAAGCGAGGCTATGCAGCGGACGATGGAGCGGCTGGCAGCCGACCGGCGGATGAACAAGGTCAGCATGCGGGTGACCAATGGCGAGATCGAAGCGGCTGCGAGAACGTTCTCGTCCACGGCCACGCCCAATCTCGTCATCCTCGAAACCCATCGCGATCCATCGACGCTTCTGAGCGATCTCGCACCTCTGGCAGAGGTGTGCGATCCCTCGACGCGCGTCATCATCATCGGTCGTCACAACGATATCGCGCTCTACCGCGACCTGATGCGCAATGGTATTTCCGAATACCTCGTTTCACCGATCAAAGCGTCGGACCTGATGGCGTCGATCTCTGCAATCTTCGTCGATCCGGAGGCTGAGCCGCTTGGGCGGAGCATCGCCTTCATCGGTGCCAAGGGCGGTGTCGGTTCTTCCACCATCGCGCATAATTGTGCCTTCGGAATATCGAGCCTGTTTTCCACCGAGACGATTCTTGCAGACCTGGATCTGCCCTTCGGGACGGTCAATATCGACTTCGATCAGGACCCTGCACAGGGAATTGCCGAGGCGGTCTTCGCGCCGGATCGGCTCGACGAGGTTTTTCTTGATCGCCTGCTGACCAAATGTTCCGAAAACCTCTCCATCCTGGCCGCGCCATCGCTTCTTGACCGTGCATATGATTTCGATAGAGCGGCCTTCCAGCCACTTTTGGAGATCCTGCAACGCAGCGCACCGGTTGCGGTGCTGGACGTTCCACATGTCTGGTCGGACTGGACGCAGGCCGTTCTGGCAGAGGTCGATGAGGTGGTCATCACCGCCGTTCCGGACCTGGCAAATCTAAGAAACACCAAGAACCTTCTCGATGCATTGAAGAAGCTGCGACCGAACGACAAGGTGCCGCATCTTGTTCTGAACCAGGTGGGAATGGCGAAGCGTCCTGAGATCGATCCTACCGACTTCTTCGAGCCGCTGGAAATCGAGCCGCTTGCCATCATCCCCTTCGATGTTCAGCTCTTCGGTGCTGCCTCTAACAGCGGGCGCATGATCAGTGAGATCGACGCCAAATCGCCGGTTGCGGAAACTTTCTCCCAGCTTTCGCACGTGCTCACGGGCCGATCGTCGGCCCGCAAAGCGAAACGACCGGGGCTCGGCAAGTTCATGGAAATCCTGAAACGCAAGTAAAACGTGGATTGGTCCACGAGACGACAGACCGGAAGACAAGAGATGTTTGGAAAACGTGGCGGCGAAGGCTTCGGGCGAAGCGCAAACAGTGGACGGCCTGCTTTGCCGGCTGCCCATCCGGCTGTCATGACTGCGCCGCCCGTGATGGACGAACCCCGCCCGTCCCAATCTATCGTGATGCAGCCACCCGCACCTAAGCCCGCTGCGGTTCAAAAGGACACAGGCAGCCAGGCCCGCAAGCGTGTGCGCACCGAGGACTATTACCAGACGAAGGCCCAGGTCTTCTCCGCGTTGATCGACACTATCGATCTGTCACAGCTTTCAAAGCTCGACGGGGAGAGCGCACGCGAAGAAATCCGCGATATCGTCAACGATATCATCACCATCAAAAACTTCGCGATGTCAATCTCCGAGCAGGAAGAACTGCTGGAAGATATCTGCAACGATGTTCTGGGTTACGGTCCGCTGGAGCCGCTTCTGGCGCGTGACGACATTGCCGATATCATGGTCAATGGCGCCGGGCAGACCTTCATCGAAGTCAATGGCAAGACGATCGAATCCGATATCCGCTTCCGCGACAATGCCCAGCTGCTTTCGATCTGCCAGCGCATCGTCAGCCAGGTGGGCCGTCGTGTCGATGAATCGAGCCCGATCTGCGATGCGCGCCTTCCGGATGGCTCGCGCGTCAACGTGATCGCGCCGCCACTCTCTATCGATGGGCCGGCGCTGACGATCCGTAAATTCAAGAAGGACAAGCTGACGCTGGATCAACTGGTACGCTTCGGCGCGATCACGCCAGAGGGCGCTGTCCTTCTGCAGATCATCGGTCGCGTCCGCTGCAATGTCGTGATCTCCGGCGGTACCGGCTCAGGTAAGACGACCCTTCTCAACTGCCTGACGAGCTATATCGACCGCGATGAACGCGTGATCACCTGCGAGGACACCGCCGAGCTTCAGCTTCAGCAGCCGCACGTCGTGCGCCTTGAAACCCGCCCGCCGAATATCGAAGGCGAAGGCGAGATCACCATGCGTGACCTGATCAAGAACTGCCTGCGTATGCGGCCGGAACGCATAATCGTCGGCGAAGTCCGTGGACCGGAGGTCTTCGACCTTCTGCAGGCCATGAATACCGGTCACGACGGCTCGATGGGTACCATCCACGCCAATACGCCCCGCGAGTGCCTGAGCCGTATGGAATCGATGATTGCCATGGGCGGCTACACGCTACCCGCAAAAACCGTTCGTGAAATCATCGCTTCATCCGTCGATGTCATCATCCAGGCCGCGCGTCTTCGCGACGGCTCCAGACGCATTACCCAAGTGACGGAAGTCGTCGGCATGGAAGGTGATGTGATCATCACCCAGGACCTCTTCAAATATGAGATCGAGGGGGAGGACTCCAACGGACGCTTGATCGGACGGCATGTTTCCAGCGGAATCACCAAGCCGCACTTCCACGATCGGGTTCGCTATTTCAACGAGGAGCAGCGTCTTGCTGCGGCCTTGGAGGCGATGGAGCGCAATAGCCAATGACCATGACAATGCTGCTTCTCATCGTTCTCGTCGCCATTTCGGCTGGCTCGCTCGCCTATGTTTTCCTTTTTCCGCAGATCGAGACGGAGAAAAAAACCGCGACCCGCGTCAACCGTGTGAAGGCGGCCGAAACGGACCGCATCAACATGAAAGCCGCGCGCGATCGCCTTCAGGAAACGACCAAGCGTCGCAAGTCGACTCAGGACATGCTGAAGGAGCTGGAAAAAAAACAGAGCGAGAAGGCCAAAAAGCGCAACAATGCAAGCGTGAAGAGCCTCATTCTTCAGGCCAATCTGTCGATCTCACCCTCCAGACTCTATCTTATCAGCGCCGGTCTTTCTGTTTTCGCAGCACTGGTTGCTCTTCTTTACGACATGCCGCTTCTCGTGGCGCTCGGCATCGGCTTTATTGGCATCCTCGGTGCCCCGCGTTGGGTTTTACGGTTTCTTGTGAAACGTCGTCAGACCAAGTTTCTCGAGGAGTTTCCGAATGCGCTCGACGTGATGTGCCGCTCGATCCGATCCGGCCTTCCACTCAACGAAGCGGTACGGCTCATCGCCTCCGACGGTCAGGAGCCTGTGAAGACGGAGTTCAGACGCGTCGTCGATTCCCAGCAGGTCGGCATGTCGCTACCCGAAGCCATCGAGCGCATGACGCTGACAATGCCTCTGCCTGAGGTGAGTTTCTTCGGAATCGTCATTGCAATGCAGGCACAGGCCGGCGGCAATCTGTCCGAAACGCTCGGCAACCTTTCAAAGGTGCTGCGCGATCGGCGCAAGATGAAAGCCAAGGTCAGCGCGTTGTCGATGGAGGCGAAGGCCTCTGCCGTGATCATCGGAGCCCTGCCCTTCATCGTAGCGTTCCTGGTCTATCTGACCTCCCCAGACTATCTGATGGTGCTGTTCACCGACCAGCGAGGGCACCTCATTCTTGGCTGCTCTGCGGTGTGGATGTCGATCGGCATCATCATCATGCGCAACATGATCAACTTCGAGATTTGAGGCCGTTCCATGTTTGATCATATCATGTCCAGCCTTCTCAACCTGCATTTGATCATCGGTGCTCTTGTTGCCTTTGCAGCTTTCTCCACCGTCTATACATTGGCTATGCCCTATCTGAACCGCGCGGACCTCAACCGACGGACGAAAGCGGTATCGACGGAACGCGAGCGCATTCGCGTGCGCGAACGTGAGCGGACGGATGGCGCGAACAAGGCCGGCAAAGCAAGCCTCCGAGCCACGCAGAGCAAATCCGCCACGAAGATCGTGGAACGCTTCAACCTGCGTGAGGCGCTGGTGGATGCCAATACGATGAACAAGCTGAAGGCAGCAGGTTTTCGCTCTCAGAACGCGCTGAATACGTTTCTGGCGGCACGCTTCATTCTGCCCTTCATCTTTCTGACCCTCGCAGCGTTCTGGGTCTACGGCCTGAACAACCTTGCCAATTACAGCTTTTTTGTGCGTCTCATGGCTGTCTTGTTGTTCGGCTATCTCGGATTTTACGCGCCGAATATCTATATCTCGAACCGCATCACCAAGCGCCAAAAGTCGATCAAGCGGAGCTGGCCGGATGCGCTGGATCTGATGCTCATCTGCGTCGAATCCGGGACCACCATGGAAATCGCCATGCGCCGCGTGGCAGATGAAATGACGGAGCAGTCTCCGGAACTTGCGGAAGAAATGGTGCTGACGGTGGCAGAGCTGTCCTTTCTACAGGATCGCCGCGTCGCGCTGGAAAATCTTGGATTGCGCACCCAGTTGGACGGCGTGAAGAACGTCGTTCAGGCGCTCATCCAGGCGGAACGCTACGGTACGCCGCTCTCCCAGGCTTTGCGTGTTCTGGCGCAAGAGGGTCGTGACGAGCGCATGAACGAGGCCGAGAAGAAGGCAGCCGCCTTGCCGCCCAAGCTCACCGTGCCGATGATCCTGTTTTTCCTGCCGGTGCTGGTTGCAGTGATTCTCGGTCCCGCCGGTATTCGCGTTGCCGACTCGTTCTGATGACGGTGCCGACAGCGCCAGCCGTGCCGTTCCAGACCGATGATGATGGGTCGCAATGCTGCGGCACACGGCTCCGCCGTCGCTGAGGGGATCTACAAGAAGAAGTGCTTAACGGACTTCCGTCTTCTTGTTCTTGTC
>Ga0308171_1004022_pt1 | contig 12619 bp, 12 predicted proteins | sample PhyGR1_FD_202135 | JGI IMG/M metagenome (GOLD analysis project Ga0308171, IMG submission 202135) | Phyllosphere microbial communities from UC Gill Tract Community Farm, Albany, California, United States - DLSLSG.R1 | ecosystem: Host-associated > Plants > Phyllosphere > Unclassified | place: USA... | reverse complement strand
CCTTGCCGGTGCAGCAGCTCACGGAGCTCATCGAGGCATCCCGCCAGGGCTATGCCCTGTTCGATGCCGACGACCGCCTGCACTATGCCAATCCGGCCTTCCGCGCATCGCTCGGCCTGGCGCCGGGCGAGTTTCCCTCGTGGGAAGGCCTCATGCGCAAGGGCTACCACGCTTCCACCGGCACCGTGGTCGAGACGGACGACTTCGACGTCTGGCTGCGGTCCGCCAGGAGCCGGCGCGGCAAGCTGCCGTACCGGACTATCGAGACGAACCTGAAGGACGGGCGCTGGGTGCTGACCACGGAAACCACGCTGCCCGGCGGCTGGATGCTGTGCGTCCTGACGGACGTATCGGAACTGGGCACCGGGCTGCGCGACCTGCGGCAGGAGCGGGACCGGGCCCTGAAATCCGCCCTCAGCGACGAGCTGACCGGCCTGGGCAACCGCCGCTACGCCATGGATGTCCTGAAGCAGAAGCTGGGGCCCAGCAAGGCGCAGCAGATGGTCGTCGCCATCCTCGACATCGACCATTTCAAAGCCGTGAACGACCGGTTCGGGCATCCGGGCGGCGACTTGGTGCTCAAGGACTTCGCGGCCCAGCTCGCCCTCGCCGCCGGCCGGGACGATCTGGCGGGGCGCATCGGCGGGGAGGAATTCCTGCTGGTGCTACAGGGGATGGACATGGCGCAGGCCGAGGATCTGCTGCGCAGGCTGCTGGTGTCGGTGTCCGGCCGCGCCCCGTTGCCCGGTGCGCCGGATTTCCGCTACAGCTGCTCCGCCGGAGCCGCGCTGGCGGGCCCGGGAGAGACGGCGGGCGAGGTGCTGCGCCGGGCGGACCAGGCGCTCTATCAGGCCAAGCAGGGGGGCCGCAACCGCGTCGTCGTCTCTCCGGAACCGGCGGGCACGCCGGCCTCCGCGGCCGGCCCGGCCCGGGCCGCCGCGGGCTGAGAGGGGACGCGGCCGCGCCGCTCAGCCGCGCCGGCCCTCGGGGTCGCTCGGCCCGTTGCGGTCGGACATTACTTCTGCCGGGGGCTCGAGGTCGCCGCTGTCGCCGCCCTCGGCCTCCCAGGTGCCGCCCTCGCGGCCGGTCTTGCCGCGTGGATAGCCCATGGTGGTGCCGTCGTCGAAATTCAGCGGGCCGCCCTCGCGCGGATCGTCGAAGGGCTGGACCGAGATCTCGTCGATGCCGTCGGACACGTCGCGTTCGGCATTCAGGTGGTCGTTGATGTCGTCGCCCTCGGGCAGCTCCGCCGTGGGGTCGTCGGTGGGGTCGATGCCGGGTTCGTCGTCAAGGGAGGGAGGTGTGCGCATGGGAGGCTCCTTGGATGGATGCCGGCGGTAGGCCAGCCGATGCATGCAGCTTCCCGCAGCCGGCGTCGAGGGACAGTGGGTACGCGGCGTGAACGAAGGTAGGAGAGCTGCCATGCCGCATGGGACACGACGACCATCTTCACATCGAGGTGCATGCATGAAACGACTCGCGCGGGAATTATTGCCGTCTATTTTCTGATAATCTTTTTTTCGCCAGCACACGCACAAGTGCATTCCGACGAATGGAGGTTCCAATACAAGCCGCTTGCAGGCGCGTATGAACTGTATTCCGGAGAATTGAGCGAGCCCCGCCCGGCGGGATCATCCGGTGCCAGCCTATCCATACGGATCGACAAGGAAGCAGCCCGGCAGATGTTCGCGCAGATGGGGCCTGATGTCCCCAACCTGTGCCCCTCCGAGCCCGGTGAACGGATGCGCCAGAAAAACGACTTGACCTGCTACCGCAGCCGGTCCGGCAAGCACAGCTGCTATGTCGGCTTCGATCTGGGCAGCGGCAAAAGCAAGGCCGGGAACATCTGCTGACCGGTTCGGGAGGGCTGCCACGGCGGGCGGCTCGCCTGCGCCCACGCCGCTGACGCCGGCGGGCTCACGGAGAGGACGCGATGCAGATGCGGTTGCCGCCGCTTTTCTTCGCCCGGTACATCGCCCCGTCGGCGTGCACCAGCAGGCCGTGCTCCTCGTCGCTGTGGTCGGGATAGATGGACACGCCGATGCTGGGCAGGATGTGCCGGCGGTGGCCCCCCAGGTCGAACGCCTCGCCGAAGGCGGCCAGGATCTTCTCGGCCGTGCTGCCGGCCTGTTCGGCGGAGTGGACGCCTTCGACCAGCACTACGAACTCGTCTCCGCCCAGCCGGGCCACCGTGTCGGAGGCGCGCACGCATTCCAGCAGGCGCTGCGCCACGCGCTGCAGCAGCAGATCGCCCGCGGCATGGCCCAGCGTGTCGTTGACCTCCTTGAAGCGGTCCAGGTCGATGAACAGCAGCGACAGCCGCTTGCCGTCGCGCCGGGCCCGCGCCAGCGCGGTGTGCAGGCGGTCCAGGAACAGCTGCCGGTTGGGCAGGCGGGTGAGCTGGTCGTACTGGGCCATCTGCCGCAGGCGTTCCAGCGTCTGCTTGCGTTCCACGGCCGCCGCCACCTGGGTGGAGACGAACTGCAGCAGGTCCTTGTCCTTGTCGGTGTAGTGCGACTGCTCCGAGTACCCCTGCAGCACCAGCACGCCCAGGACGCCCTGGCGCGTCTGCAGCGGCACGCCCAGCCACGAATGGGGCCGTGGCGCGGGCGCCCCATGCTCCGGCCAGGGCGATCCGTGCGCCTCTGCGGCGCCGGGCGTGAGCAGCAGCGTGCGGCCGGTGCGGATCACCTCGGCGTGCAGCGGCGCTTCGGCCAGCGGCAGGGAGGGCGGTGCGGGAGGGTGGTGTTCGTCGGCGTGGTACGGAAAGCTCAGGGTCTGCGCCAGGACGTCGTACAGCGCCACGGAGAGATTGGGGGCCGGCAGCAGCCTGCCGATGATCTGGTGGATGCGGCTGCACAGCGACTCCAGCGTCTGCTCGGTGTGGGCCGCTTCCGAGATGCCGTAGATGGCCGCCTGCAGTGCCTCGGTGGACTTGCGCTCGGTGATGTCATGCGCCACGGCCAGGCGCACGTTGTGTTCCTCCAGCCGGCGCGCCGTCCAGCGGATGTGGGCGATGCGCCCGTCCTTGCGGATGTAGCGGTTCTCGAAGTGGAGCTGGAGCTGGCCGCCGGTGATGTGCTGCACCTGGTCCTGGGTGGCGGGCAGGTCGTCGGGATGCACCATGTCGAGCATGCGCTTGCCCGTCACTTCCTGCGGCGCGTAGCCGAAGATGCGCTCGAAGGCGGGGCTCACGAAGATGATGGTGCTGTCCGGTTCGACGATGCACACCGCATCGAGCAGCAGGTCCACGATGTTCAGGGACGAAATGCGTTGCATGGGGCGGGCAGGGTGCTCTGGGCGGGTGACCCATTGTGCCGCGATGCCGTGGTGCTGCGCCCACAGCCGGGCCGGTCAGCCCCCGCCCGCGGGCCTGCGCGTCACCCACCACGCGGAAACTACGATCAGCAGTCCGCCGACCCAGCCCTGCACCGCCATCCGCTCGCCCATCCACAGCACCGCGATCAGCGCCCCCCACAGCGGTTCGCTGCCCATGAGCAGCGCCACGCGCGAGGGACTGGTGCGCGATGCCGCATGGTTCTGCACGAAGAACGCGAACAGCGTGCACAGCAGCACCAGGAAGGCCATGGCCCCCCAGAACGGCAGGCTGCGCGGCAGCGGCGGCCAGACGGGGCCGTGCACGGCCAGCATGAGCAGCCCCGAGCCCAGCGCCATCACGCCCATCTGCACCGCCGTCACCGTGAGCGCGGGCAGGCCGTGGCGCTGGCCGTGGCGCCGCGTGAGGCAGACCATCACGCCCCGCAGGAAGGCTGCCATCACCATGAGGCCGTCGCCCCAGGCCAGGCCGGACCGGCCGCCGTGCTGGAACGCCAACAGCCCCGCCCCCAGCAGCGACAGGCCCGCCGCCGCGACCACCGCGCGGCTAGGCCGTTCTCCGAGCAGCCACCATTCGCACAGCGGCGTGAAGGCCACGCACAGGCTGATCAGGAAGGCCGCGTTCGAGGCGGTGGTCAGCGAGACGCCGAAGGTCTCGCACACGAAGATCGCCAGCAGGTTGATGCCCAGCAGCGAAGCGCCCGCGAGCGCCGCCGGCCATGCGGCCCCCGCCAGCCCGCGCAGCGCCGGCAGCAGCAGCAGGAAGGTGAGGCCGAAGCGCAGCACCAGGAACTGCAGCACGGGCACCTCGCCGGTGGCGATCTTGGCGGCGCTGTAGCTGCCGCCCCAGATCACGGCCACCAGGAGCAGCAGTCCTTCGACCGGGCCGAGCGCCGGCCGGCGCCCGGCGCGCGCGCTCCCGAAATCCTGCATCCCGCCTGTCTGCATCGGTGTTCCCATGGTCTTGCTGTGGACGGGCATTGTTCGCCGCGCGTGGCGGCGTTGACTAGACTGCGCGGCAGAACAGGAGCTGTGCACGGTGAGAACAGATGATTTCCTGGAAGTGGTGCATGAACTCGTGGCCTTCGTGCGCGTGGCAGAGGCGGGCAGCTTCTCCGCGGCCGCGCGGCGCCACGGGCTGACGCCCTCCGCCGTGAGCCGGCAGGTCGCCCGGCTGGAGAAGGCCCTGGGCGTCTCGCTGCTGCGGCGCACCACCCGGCAGCTGCACCTGACGGAGGCCGGGCGCGAGGTGCTGGAGCGCGGGCGCGCGCTGGTGGCGGCCGCCCAGGCCACGCTGCGCGTCGCCGAGGGCCATGTGGGTGGGCCCCGCGGGCTGGTGCGCCTGAGCGCGCCGAAGGCCTTCGCGCGCCATGTGCTGCACGAACCGCTGCTGGCCTTCCTGCGCGCCTGCCCCGAGGTGGATCTGCATCTGCTGGTGGACGACCGCCCGGTGGATGCCCTGCGGGAGGGGGTCGACCTCGTCGTGCGCATGACCGACGATCCGCCGCCGGGCATGGCCGCGCGCGCGCTGATGTCCGTGCGGCAGTGGGTGCTCGCCAGCCCGGCCTACCTGGCGTCGTCCGGGCGCCCGATCCTCCGCCCGGAAGACCTGGCGGCGCACCGCTGCCTGCCGCTCGGCGAGCAGGCGGGCGACAGCCTCTGGCGCTTCGCCCGCCGCGCAGGCGGAGCCTCCCACGGCGGCGATGGCGGTGGCGATGGCGATGGCGATGGCGGTGGCGGTGGCGGTGGCGATGGCGATGGCGATGGCGAAGACGACGGCACGGTGGACGTGACGGTGTACGGCCGCTATGCCGTCAACCACAGCGAGATGCGCCTCGCGGCGATCGAGGCGGGGCTGGGCGTGGGCTGCGTGCCGGACTTCGTCGCGCGCGACGCGCTGCAGGCCGGGCGGGTGGTGCGGCTGCTTTCCGGATGGACCGTCGCCAGCCACTACCAGGGCACGGCCTACCTGCTGTTTCCCGCGTCCCGGCACCTGCCGCCGAAGCTGCGGGTGCTGATCGACCACCTCGTCGCTGCATTGGGCTCCGCCGGAACGTGATTGCGCAAGCGGGTCCACCCGGGCCGGGCTGGCCGCGCAGGAGGTTCGACCGTAAACTACGGGCGAGGAGAGAGGGCTGCATCGGTGGGCGCGAGCGTTCGTCCCCGAAAATCCGGCGTCCCGGAGGGCGGGGCGCCGCCTTGGGCTGCCCCAGGCAGAAAAGGATGCACATGGCGACGGCGATCTATTCCGATCCGTTGGCTCCGTTTTTCGCGCATTCCGTCAGCGCAGCGGGGCTCGAGCGCGTCCTCCAGGTGGTCCGCCGGCACCTTTCCATGGACGTGGCCTTCATCTCCCGGTTCCGGGAGAACGACCGGGTGCTCGATTACGTCGACGGCGACGTCGACTGCGTGCTCCAGCCCGGGCAGGTGATACCGCTCGAGAGCGGCTACTGCCAGAAGGTGATGCGGGGCGAATTGCCCCAATACATCCCCGACACGTCCTGCGTGCCCGCGGCCCGCGACATCCCCGAGACCGCGGCCATCCCCATCGGCTCGCACCTCAGCACGCCCATCGTGCTCGAAGACGGCCGGCTCTTCGGCACGCTGTGCTGCTTCAGCTACCGGCCGGTCGCGGCCCTCACGGAACGCGACATGGACGTGCTGCGCGCCTTCGCCGAGTTCCTCGGCTTCTACTTCGACGCGGCGGCGCGGCGCGAGAAGGAACGGGAAACCGTCGCGCGCAGCGTCCGCACCGCCATGCAGGAGGGCCGCCTGCGCATCGTCTTCCAGCCCGTCTACGACATCGCGCGGCGCAGCCTCCATGGCTTCGAGTGCCTGTCCCGGTTCGACATGGAGCCCGTGCGCCCGCCGGACCAGTGGTTCATCGCGGCCCACGGCGTGGGGCTGGGCATGGAGCTGGAACTGCACGCCATCCGCACGGCGCTGTCGTCGCTGCACTGCTTTCCCGCCGGCCTCCTGTTCAACGTGAACTGCTCGCCGGACTTCATCCTGTCGGGCAGGCTGCAGGCGCTCCTGGAAGAAGGAACCGACGTGTCCCGCATCGTGCTGGAGGTGACCGAGCATGCCGCCGTCAGCGACTACGCGGCGCTGGCCCGGGCCCTGCAGCCGCTGCGCGCGCGCGGCACCCGCCTGGCCGTGGACGATGCGGGCGCGGGCTATTCCAGCATGCGCCACATCCTCCAGCTGCAGCCGGAGGTCATCAAGCTCGACATGAGCATCACGCAATCCATCGACCGCGACCGCCATCGCCGGGCGCTGGCCAAGGGCCTGATCAGCTTCGCGCACGAGATCGGCAGCCTGATCGTCGCGGAGGGCGTGGAGGAGGCCTCCGAACTGGACGCCCTCGGCCAGCTCGGCGTGGACTTCGCCCAGGGCTACTACCTCGCCCGGCCGCTGGCGCTGCAGGACGCCATCCTGGCCGCGCGCGGCGGCTGAGGGCGGCCGCCGGCCCCCGCGGCCTACATCCGCTCGATGCCGGCCATCTCCACCCACTGGGCCCAGCGGCGGATGTCTTCCTGGATGAAGCGCTGCAGGTCCGGGCCGGAGCGCCACTGGTTCTCGAAACCGCGTGCCGCATAGGCCTGCTGCACGGCGGGGTCCGCCATGGCCTGCTGCAGCGCGCGTCCCATGCCCTCGACGGCCGCGGCCGGCGTGCCGGCCGGCGCGGCCAGCCCGAACCAGCCCTGCAGCTCCAGGCCGGGCACGACGGAGCTGGCGGGCGGCACCTGGGGCAGCGACGGCAGCGGCCGGGGGCTGGTGACGGCGATCGGGCGCAGCCGGTCGTTCTGCAGCGCGGGCGCTGCCGAGAGCGTGTCGATGAACACGAAATCCAGCTGACCGCCCATCAGGTCCGTGAGGATCTGCGTGACCGACTTGTACGACACCCCCTGGTAGCGCAACTCGGCGAGCACGCGCAGCAGCTCGGCCGGCACCTGGGACGACGAGCTGTAGTAGCCGTAGTTCAGCGAGCCGGGCTTCGCGCGCGCGGCCGCCACCAGTTCCTGGAGGCTGCGGTAGGGCGCGTCGGCGCGCACCAGCAGCACCGAGCTGAAACGGCCGAACATGCCGACCTGCACGAAATCCTTGAGCGGGTCGTAGCGCAGCTGGCGGTACAGGCTGACATTGGCGGCGTGCGTGGAATTGCTGGTGAGCAGGAAGGTGTAGCCGTCCGGCGCCGCGCCTTTAGCGGCCAGCGCGCCCAGGATGCCCGCGGCGCCGGGGCGGTTGTCCACCACCACGGTGGCCTGCGGCAGCGTGCGCGGCACGTGGCTGGCGAAGGTGCGCGCCACGAAATCCGCGGCACCGCCCGCGGCGGACGGCACGATCAGGCTGATGGGCCGCGCGCCCGGCCACGGGGCATCCGCCGCGCGCGCAGCGGGCAGGGCCAGCGTGGCGAGCGGCAGGCTGGCAAGGCCGCGCAGCAGCGCGCGGCGGTGGGGCTGCGGTGGGGTGGAGGGGGCGGTGCGGCGCATGGATGTGTCTCCTGGGGTGCTGTGTTTCTGGTCTTGGAGGGGGGCGGCGGGCGGGTGCCTGGGGGTCGTCACGCCCGTGCCGGCGGGCCGGTGAGTGCGGCCAGGAAGGGATGGAGCGCCTGCAGGTAGTGCGGCAGGCAGTCCACCATGGGCGTGTGGCCGCCCGGCAGCAAGCGCAATTGCGCCGAGGGCAGGCAGGCCGCCAGTTCCCTGGCATCGGCCACGCTGCGGCGCGTGTCCTGCTCCCCGTGCACCACCAGCACCGGGCACTGCAGCGCGGGCAGCAGCGGGCGCAGGTCCACGGCGCGCAGGCCCTCGATGCTCTGCAGCAGCGCGGCGGGCGGAAGGTGTTCCAGATAGGCGCACAGCTGCGCGAACAGCGGTGCCGGCGGCGCATGGGCGAAGCAGGTGCGCAAGAAATCCTGCCGGGCCTGCGCGGACCAGTGCTCGCGCACCCGCCGGGCGAAGCCTGGATCGCCGTGGCGGCTGCTGTGCGCGCCGGTATTGCCCGCCACCACGCCGGCCACCGGCATCCCGGGCTGCAGCGCGGTCAGCAGGGCCAGCACACCGCCGACGGAATAGCCCAGCAGCACCACCGGGCCGGCATCGCCCTCCTGCACCCGCGAGCGCAGGGCATCGGCCAGCCGCCGCGCCACCTCGCGCGGATCGCAGGAATGGGGGCTGTGCGGCGGCTCGGCCCAGTCCACGGGCTGCACCGTCCACCCCGGGGCGTACAGGCCGCCGAACACGGCCGGCGAGCAGCCCGCGCCGGGCAGGGCCACCAGCAGCGGCCCGCGCAGCGCGCGCCAGTCGATCGCGCCCAGGGGCGCTGCCGGCAGGGGCGGCGTGCCGCAGGCGTCGAGGGCGGGGGGGCGGAAGACGGGCAGCGGGGGCATGGCGGCCATCGTAGGCAGCCGCCATCGATGTGGATAGGGAATAATTTTCATCCGCTGATAAGCAAGAGGAATCGAATCCATGGCCTCCCCCTCCCCGTGGCTGCCCGAGCTACCCGTCGCCCAGGTGCGCCATTTCCTGCTCGTGGCCGAGCATGGCGGCTTCCAGGCCGCGGCGGATAAGGCCTTCCGCACGCAGCCGGCGATCAGCAAGTCGATCCGGGCGCTGGAAGAGCGCCTGGGCGGAGCGCTGCTGGAGCCCGGCCGGCGCTCCGTGCTCACGCCCCTGGGCCGGCAGTGCCTGCCGTTCCTACGCGAACTGGTGCTCCACCACGACCGCACGGCCGCGGCGGTCTCGGCCTTCGTGCGCAAGGACCGGGGCACGCTCACCGTGGCGGCCATCGCCGCGCTCGCAGGCAACTGGCTGCCGGAACTGGTCAGCGGCTACCTGCGGGACCACCCCGGCGTGGCCGTGCGCCTGCTGGACGACAACTCGCGCAACGTGGAGCGCATGGTGCGGGACGGCGAGGTGGACTTCGGCGTCGGCAGCCTCGTGTCGGAGGCGCCGGAGATCGTGTTCGAGCCCCTGGCGCACGACGCCTTCGGCCTCGTGTGCAGCCGCCGCCACCCGCTGGCGCGGCGGCGCCAGCTGCGCTGGGATGAACTGCAGGGGCTGCCCCTGCTCGGCACCACCGCCCACCACCAGCTCGCCGCCTGGCCCGAGCAGGCCCGCTGGCTGCAGGCGCCGGTGCTGCAGGTCAGCACCATGCTGACCATGCTGGCGCTGCTGGAGGCCAACGTGGGCGTCACGGTGCTGGCCCGCCTGGGCGTGCCCGCCATGCTGTCCGACCGGCTGGCCTTCGTGCCCCTGGTGGCGCCCCGGCGCGAGCGCCGGCTGGGCATCCTGCGCCTGGCGGGCCAGTCGCTCAGCCCGGCCGCGCAGGCGATGCGGGAGCGGTTGCTGGAGCATGCGGAGGGGTTGCAGGCGGTCTAGGACTTTGTTTCGCAGGCCGGTCGGACCGTCCCGTCTGGAGCCGGTCTGTATCTGTCGCGGCGACTGCTGGGTCGCCGATACCTCAAAGGGAAGCCGGGCGGGTGGGTACACTCGTGCCCATGATGAGCCGCCCTTCGAAAAGTCTCCATACCATCGGGTACGAAGGTATGGATATCCGCGCCTTCATCGATAGATTGTCCAGTGCAGAGGTCCAGGCCGTTGTGGATGTACGGGAGCTCCCGCTTTCTCGGAAAAAGGGTTTCTCCAAGACAGCGTTCCGTGAAGTGCTTTCCCAAGCGGGCATTGGATATTTCCACATGCCTGTCCTGGGTTGTCCCAAGGACATCCGCGACCCCTACAAAGCGAGCCGTGACTGGGAGGCTTATACACGGTCATTCCTGGCGTACCTCGGAACGCAAGAAGCCACAGTACGCGAATTGGCCAGATTGGCCAAGGCGACGCAGGCTTGTCTCGTCTGCTTCGAGGCCGATTACGCGATGTGCCACCGCACATATGTTGCAAGAGCTGCCCGCAAGCTGGGAGGCCCGCCGATCGTGCATCTGATGGCTAGAACAGCCCAGGCTGATTCGGTGTTTCAGGCTGCAGCTTAGAGCGTGTTATGAACTTCCCGCCGCAGCCAGCAGCCGTGCGGCTGCAGGCAACATGAGCACAGCGAAGACCAAGAAATGCAGCCCACCGAGCACTTCGGGTAGCCGCTCATAGTCCCGTGAGAGCCTGCGAAACCTCGCCAGCCAGCCGAAGCTTCTCTCCACTACCCAGCGCCGTGGCAGCAGTACGAAGCCCTTCTTCGCCTCGGGCAGCTTCACGATCTGCAGGTCGATGCCGTTGTCCTGCGCGGCCTTGGATGGCGCTTCACCCGTGTAGCCCTGGTCAGCCCAAGCCAGTTTCACCGTGTGGCCCGTGGCCTGCTGCACGTCTTCGCATAGGCGCTGCACCTGCGCGCGTTCCTGTTCGTCTGCAGGCGTGACATGCACCGCCAGCAGGTGGCCCAGCGTGTCCACAGCCATGTGCACCTTGCTGCCACGCTTGCGTTTGTAGCCGTCGTAGCCTGCGCGTGGGCCGCTTTCGCAGCTCGATTGCAGCGTGCGCCCATCCATCACCACGGCGCTGGGCTGGCCCTGGCGTCCCTGTGCCACGCGGATGATGGATCGCAGATCCGAGACCATCGCCTCGAAGCAGCCTGCGTCCAGCCACCGGCGACTCTGTTGGTAGACTGCCTCCCAGGGTGGCAGATCGTTGGGCAGCATCCGCCAAGGAGCCCCTGCGCGCACCAGCCAGCGCAAGGCGTTGAAGACTTCGCGCAGATTGTGCTCGCGCTGGGGAGCGTGCTGGTCCATCAGGGTCAGGTAGGGCGCAGCGAAGATCCATTCTTCATCGCTGACGTCCGTCGGGTAAGGCTTGCGGGGCATCCGCAAACTCTACCCTCGGCTTCGCGCTCAGGGAGCAAAGTTCATAACACGCTCTAGGCGGGCATATCACACTGATGATGAGCCACTGGTCGGGAAACCGGTGCATGGTGCCCATCAGCAGGATCAGGTCGCGCGAGGGAAGTTGTCTTTCGTATTTCTCCCGGAATGGGGCTTCCCAGCCGGCAGCGCCGTGCTGTTTGAGAAGCCTCCTGTAGAGCGCGCCGACCTCCCAGTCCACCAGTTTGTGACAGTAGACGGTGCGCTGGTCATCGACCATGCACTCATAGCGATAGTAGAAGTCGAACGGAATCTTCTGCAGCAAGGCCACCTGCCTGTGGGTCTCTTCTTCGTCGGGGAAAAGATTGGATTGCCGCTGCATCTGGGTCAGCTTGGCGCGCTCCTCGGGTGTCCACTCGGGATTCCTGGCGGGTCGTATGTTCAGGCCGAGAATTCGCGCCGGCCGCACCATCGCCAATGAACCGTCGGTTTGCTGGCGAACATGTTCCGCCTTGGCGAAGTCATCATGGATAGGAACTTTTCGCAGAAGCTCCATGCTGCATCGCCAGCCTTCCCTTCCTGATGGCAGCGGGTCGGTGTCGCATTCGATCTTGTCGATGTAGATGCGGTGGCTCTCCGGGCGGTGATCGTCCCGCGATTTTTCCATCAACACCCTGATCCACTGCCATTTGCGGAACTGCTGATCGTCTGCGATAAGCCGGAACGGTACCGGAAAAAGGCGGATGAGGGCGCCGGCTTCCGTCATGCCTGCAACACAAGACGTCTCTGAATAGGTTGCGCTGGGCGAAGGATAGGTTTTACAGAGAATCAGAACCCGCTCACGGAACGTCGCCATCGAATCCCCTTTTCTACCTGTGCAGTGTATTGCGGGTACTCTTGGCAGGTGTAGGTCAACGCATAAGCAGAAATCAATATCAATATAAATTCAACAATGGAAAAAAGCCCCGCAGGCCAATGGCGTGCGGGGCTCTGTGCTGCCGGCCATGCCGGCGCGGCGGTGTCTGCGGCTCAGAACGGAATATCGTCGTCCATGTCGTCGAACCCCGACGCCGCACGCGGCGCCTGTGCCGCGGGTGCCGGTGCAGGACGGGGTGCCGGTGCCGGGCGCGGCGCGGCCGCCTGGGGCGCAGGGCGCCGCGCGGGCGCCGGTGCCGGTGCGCCGTTGCCGCCGCCACCGTAGCCGTCGTCGCCACCGCCATAGCCGCCGTCGTCATAGCCGCCACCGGCACCGCCACCCTGGCCGCCGCCCATGCCCTGGCGGCTGCCGAGCATCTGCATGGTGTCGGCGCGGATTTCCGTCGTGAATTTTTCCTGGCCCGACTGGTCGGTCCACTTGCGGGTGCGCAGGCTGCCTTCGACGTAGACCTGGGAGCCCTTGCGCAGGTACTGGCCCACGATCTCGGCCAGGCGGCCATTGAAGACGACGCGGTGCCACTCGGTGGCTTCCTTGTTCTC